>Ga0306921_10000035_pt1 | contig 98273 bp, 163 predicted proteins | sample sta12Cox44000080_FD_203760 | JGI IMG/M metagenome (GOLD analysis project Ga0306921, IMG submission 203760) | Lab enrichment of tropical soil microbial communities from Luquillo Experimental Forest, Puerto Rico - statoxic.12C.oxic.44.000.080 (v2)... | ecosystem: Environmental > Terrestrial >... | reverse complement strand
CACAGGATTCATCGAGAAGGCCCGCAGCGAGGCGAACGAGCTGGACATGCGGCGCACCGAGCTGAAGATGGCGTTGGAGCGGGCCGAGATCGACCTGAAGGCCGTCAACAGGGCGCTGGACTGCCTCAACGGTGCCGACGAGACCAAGGCCGTCGTTGCCGGGGGAATGCTTTTGGAAGACGACGTCTACAGAGTGAAGCAGGACGTGGATCGTCCTGCTCGATCGTCCGCCTACGGTATAACGCTGACGTGACAACGCCCAGCGGTGTCCCGAGCATGCCTCCCGCTCCCGGTCTCGGCGGCGGTGATGGTGTCCTGTCGTTCGTGGTGTGGCCGACCCACGCGGGGGCGGTCAACCGCAGAGGTGAGGAGCCGATGTTCGGGCTGGATTACCAGCGTGGGCAGATCACTTGGGAGGTCAACGGTGACGGTCAGTTGCGGGGCCGCGCGACGATTACCGTCCCGGCGGGGAAGTGGTGCTGGATCATTTACTGCCACAATGCGTTCCGTCCTGGGTTTGTGACGGCGCAGAAGTTGGCGCATCCGCTGATTCTGGATGAGCCGGGGACGATCGATTTGACGCAGATCACCGAGGATGAGGTGCGGCCGTTGAATCCTGATCCGGTGCTGCACGACTAAGGAGGACAGCCGATGGTGACTGGGGATTGGCAGCCGCCGCCCAAGACGCCGACACCGCCGCAGTACGCGACGGGTGCGGTGAAGCGTGACCCTGATTCGTTGGCGGTCGCGGTGCGGACCAACATTCCCGACCCGGATTCCAATCATGACTGGGGGGTTATGACGGTGGACCGGGGTGGGCATTACGCGGCTTACGACGAGGTAGCGGCGTGGATCGACTTGGCGTGAGGAGCAGATGATGGATGAACCGGTCGCGCGGGTGACCCACGAGACCACCACGAACGGTGACATGCAGGCGCTGGCAATCGCGAACCTGCAGCAGGCCGTGGCGACGCTGGCGTGGTTGCACGCCGAGCAGGACCAGAAGATTGCGCGGATGGCGATGGCGTTGTCGGCGATCATGGCGCAGATGGCGCAGCCGCAGGTGCAGCAGACCATCCTGGGCCAGTTGATGGGCGGGCAGCAGTGACCGACACGCCGCCTGGGGGTCCTGATCCGCCGGAGCCGCGCAGCTTCGAGTTCAGTTATGTGACGACGGAGACGGGGTTGCCGACGCAGTTCGGGTTGGGTGGGATCGCCGAGGATGTGGCGCACGGTATCCGGGTCGGTTTGCAGGGGGTGGACACGATCGGCAGTGTGCTGGTGGTGGAGGTGACCCAGATCCGCTCTGAGGTGCCGGTCCCCCCGTAGCCGACACGCCGGGCTAGGAGCACCGGGCGTTCATCGCCGCATGCCACGATTGCGCCGTGCCGCACTACACGCCGGACTCGATCGCGCTGGGCATCATCGCGGAGGGTGAGCGCCGGGGCGTCACCGAGAAAGGGATCTGCATTGCAATATCAACCGGGCTTGTCGAAACCAATCTCGTCATGTACGCCAACCACGCCGACCCTGAAAGTCTTAACTATCCCCACGATGCCATCGGATCGGATGCCAACAGTGTCGGTGTCTTTCAGCAGCGTCACCCCTGGTGGGGCACGTGTTACGACCGGATGCACGTGGAACCTTCCGCCGAAATGTTCTTCGCGGAGCTGATAAAGCAGGATTACAACAGTGATGCTCACTCCCCTGGCTGGTACGCACAGCAGGTTCAGCAGAGCGCCTACCCGGACAGGTATGACGAGCGTTACCCGGAGGCATGCGACATCTATCACCGTCTGAAGGGCCAAGCGACAGGAGAGCCGCCAGTGGAGAAAATGCTGCCGTACGACCGTGGCATCGTGGTCCAGGAAACGTATTTCAACTGCGGCCCGGCGTCGACGCAGATCGTGCTCAACAGCGCCGGGATCATCGTGTCCGAGCAGGAGCTCGCCAACAGCATGGGCACTGACGAGGGCGGCACCGATCATGTCGGGCTGATCGAGGACACCCTGGACCGCTACGTGCCCGATGCCCAGTTCGCGGAGGTTTATCTGCACATCGATCCGCCGACACCGGAGCAGAAGGAGGATTTGTGGGATCACCTGGTCAACAGCATCGACTGCGGCTGGGGTGTGGTCTGCAACTGGGTTGCGCCGCCGTCGAACTATCCGCGCGGCGTGAAGGGATCTACGTCACCGGCCTACGGCGGTGGGACCGTCTACCACTATGTCGCCGCTATGGGTTACGACTCCGACCCCTCATTGCGGGCGGTGTGGATCGCCGATAGCGGGTTTTCGCCGTATGGGTACTGGTGCGCGTTCGATCAGGTCGCGACGCTGATCCCGCCGAAGGGCTACACCTACAGCGCGCTCACCCCACCGGAGGAGGCAGAGATTGTGGACGATATCGGCAAGCAGAACTATGAGCAGCTGTGCGGGCCGGTCAACGTCGAGACCGGATATGGCACCGGATGGCCGCAGCTGGGCACCAACGAGCACGGCCAGTACCTCTACGTCGTGGACGCCGTCGGCAAGATCCTCGCGATGGTCGAGAACCGGGAGGCCCCGGCGATCGAGGAGCAGCCGTCGGTCGGGCCGCAGACGGCGCTGGACTACCCCGCCCTGACCCTGGATCAACTCGCCGGGCCAAAGGGGTCCGACGGGGTCCGGCACGGCTGGGCGCAGCTCGGCAACCGCACGCTCACCGACGCGATCGCGCACATTAAGGCGACCCTGGAGGGTGGTGAGCCCCCTTTATCCCGCCTGACGGCGGCGGTGGTGAAGAGCCGCCCGCCTACCTGACGTTCGCCGGCACCTGGGCCGCGCCGGGCACCGGCTACCCCTCCGATGTGGCGCACGGCTGCGCAGACGTGGTCGAGGAGATCCCCGTGCAGGCGCCGTGGTCGTTCGGCCCTATCCCCCCGGGCCAGATCACGGCGCCCTCCTACCAGGAATCAGTCCACATGGCCGTGGACTGGGCTGTGGACTGGACGCTGGCCAATCCTGATCGGCGGATCATCACCGGCGGTTACAGCCAGGGTGGGGAGGCCGCGTCACGCTACCGGATGGAGTTCGAAGGCGGCCGGTTGACGCAGCTGCGTTCGAAGTTCCTGGGCGGCATCTGTTTCGGCAACCCCAGCCGCCATCTCGAGCACACGTTCTACCTGGGGCCACTGACCGACGGGGAGGGCATCGCCCAGTTCCGGCTGCCGCAGATGGGCTTCGAGTGGTGCGAGCTGGTCGACACCTATGACATGTACGGCGGCGTCCCGCCCACTTTGACCGGCGAGATCATGCGGGATGTGTATACGTGCTGCACCGAGCTGCAGCTGCACGACTTCGGGCAGTTCGCGATCGATCTGGCCGGCAATTGCCTGGAGGTGATCCAGAACCTCGACGGGGACGCCTACGACGACATGCTGCGCGGGGTGGAGCGCCACAACATCGACCTGAGCCAGGCCACCATCTTCCCGATGGAGAAGCTGATCATGCCGCTGGGTGACAAGCTGTCGGTGAAGGGCATCGCCGCGGCGATCCAGGCCGCTGTCCTGGGTATCCAGTTCATCTGCTGGCAGCCCCCCACCGCGCCGCACATCGAATACCACATCCGTGAGGCGCTGCCCGGGATGACGTACGTGGCGTTGGGGATTCAGCACGTCCGCGATCACTCCAGTCATGGTGTCCCCGCCGGCTAAGCCCAACGGCAACGGGCTGAACGGCAACCATGTGCTGCCGCGCTGGTTCGCGCTGAAAGGGCCGCGGCCGTATTGGCTGGCCGAGCATTGGAACTTCATCCTGGCGATCACCACCGGCGCACTGGTGCTGCTCAACACGATCGTCACGATGCCCGGTATCGACCTGATCGCCGAGAAATGGATCAACGCGGTGCTGGCGTGGGTGGCCGCCGGGGCGCTGATCCTCAAGGACCGGCTGCCGATGGTGCGCCGCGTCGCGGCGTGGCGCGAAAAAATCCGCGCCGAGGAGGAGGCGAAGAAGCAGCCGAAGAAACGCGCGCGCAAGAAGCCGCCGCCGCTGCCCGACCCCGACGAGCTCGAGAAGCCGGCCGCCGAACCCGAGCTTCCCTACCGGGCGCATCGGGTAGACCCGGCCCCCGAGAGTGAGCAGGACGGTGGCGAATGACGCGCCCGCCTGTGACGTTCAGCATCTGGGTCCCCGGTGTCATTGATTACACGCCGACCAAGCCGACGGGGCCGCCGCTGCGTTACGCGCAGCTGCCGGCGCAGGTCGGCGGTGAGGGCATCTTGTCGGCGCTGGTGTGGCCGACGGTGCTGTATCCGGTGCTGTCGGGTCAGGGGGCGTTGAGCGCGGTCGCGGTCGGGCCGACGGCGCTGTCGCCGGCATTGAGCAGCGAGGGGATTCTGGCGGCCGCGGTGAACCCGATGCCGATATCGCAGCGCGCGGCGAACATGTTCGGGTTCGGGGCACTGATCGCGGAGCTGTCGACACCGAGCGATGTGCCTTTCGCCGGCGACGGCGCGCTGTCGGCGACCGCCACCGGCTACCCATGATGGGCGCCGAATTTCTGCTGCTGATCGCCACGATCGTCATCGCCGTGTCGGCCGTGCGCTGGTACTACCTGCACCGCTAATCCGGCCACTTACCTTCGTAGACCGTGCTGGTGGTCAGCGGGAAGTACAGCCCGGTCAACCGCCAAATCACTTTGCGGTGATATGGGAACTCGTGGGTGATCAGCGTGCCGCGCGGCCACAGAAACCAGCCCACCCAGCTGTCGCGCCGGTCGAACCGGATCGCCTCGTAGGCGTCATGCAACTCTTTGTGGTGCCACTCGTCGTCCCATTCGGCCATCTCGGACAGATAGGCGTGCGCCTCGTCTTCGATCGGCAGCGCCACCTGACACCACTTCGGTGGCTGCGACAAAAACTGCTCACTGAAGTACAGCCGCGGAGCGTCCTGAAACGGACCGGACGATCCCGGCGGGTGAATCATCCCCAGCGTCATAGGTTGCGCAGCTCGGTAAGGTACTCGCGAAACTCATCGGGATGGTAGATACGCAGATGCTCCTCCATCATGCGAACGTTCGCCTCCGCAGTGGGTGCACCGATACGTTGGCCGCAGAGTCTGCACTTAGACCGCTTCCATGTCTCATCCATTTCCGGTGTCATAACCGGTACAGCGCAAGCTCGTGGGGCACTGTCAGAATCCCGCCCGGCCCGAGCCGCTCGCTGAACGACTCCAACGGCGTACCCATGTCGAACGGTGGCGCCGAAAGGTCGTAGGGACGCTCGAAATAGCCCGTCCACGCGTGGTCGGAACCGCGCGGGTCCCACTCAAAGGTGTTGTCCGCGTCGGGAAACGTGGTCACCAGCAGATAGCGGCTCTCGGAGAGCCTGAATTTCATGAGAACGAACTCGACTAGATCGTTGACCGGCAGATGCTGAAGAAAATGCCGACACATAATCAGATCGAACCGCGGAACGGTCTTGACGGTCAGCAGATTGCGCACCTCGAACCAGGTGTGCGGATTCCAGATGGCCTCACCCCTGGCGACATGAGACTGGGCGCGCAGGATGCGTTCGGCGTCCACATCCCACCCCGTGTACGCGATGTCCCCGAGATCCACCAGGCGCATCCAGTTCCAGTCCCCGCACGCCGCGTCGAGCATTGTGGTGACTTTGTATTTCCTAAATAGTTTGGGCAGCCACTCGCGCAGCGCCTCAGTGGATTCCACGGTGGCGCCCGGTCCGTCGGGTGTCTCGAGTGGCCGGTCGAACAGCCGTGAGTCCTTGAACAGCTGGTGGATTTCGGACCAGGCGTTGGCTTGCTCTTCGACGAATCCCATCACTGCTCCTCCAGTAGCGGATTGGGCGGCACCTTGATCACCGTCAGCAGACACCACGGGCACACCCCGTCCGCGTTGAGCGCGCGTCTTTCACGCGGCCGTCCGCATTCGGTGCAGTTGGCCCACTGCGCCATGTCATCGATGAAACTCATACCGGGTCCTCCAGTTCGCCTAGGCAGGCGCAGTGCGCGCACAGCAGTCCGTGCCAATCACAGCCGCAGTGCTTGCATTTCGGATACCGATTTGTCTCATAGTCATCGACCGGGCCGGGCCGCAGCTCCTCGTTGACGAGCCGGTCGATCTCGTCGACCACGTCCCGCTCGGGCAGCACCGCCGGGCCGTACCGAGCGCGGCGCGCACGCAGCTCATCGAAGGTGATCCGATCACCGATGGGTTCACGCCAGCCGCGCCGGTAGGTTTCCTGCGGCACCCGCACCTCGGCGGCGCCCACTTGATCCTGCATAGCCCGCCAAGTGGTCTGGATGCGCTCGTAGCGGTCCCGTATCCTGCCCAGCGCCGGGTTGGCGGGCAGGAATTCCTCGGGTATGTCGTAGATGTGGGCGATCTCACGGCGCCTGATCATGTGCTGCTGCACGAGGCTCACATCATCGAGCGGACCTTCGTACACCTCGGCGGCCTCGTGCGCGGCGGTGCCGATCTGCACGCTGGGCGGTCCGATTGACTGGCCGTCGACGATCATTGGCTGCATCGGCCACTGCAGCACAGGAATGTCGGCCCCGAACCGGATCTCCCCGTCGCCCCACTCGGCTGCGGCGCGGCGCTGAACCTCCATGCTGGTACCCGTGAACGAGTCGTGGCGGTACTCGCCGGGCCGGCACATCGGCACGTAGGGCACCTGACGCCAACGCTCGCCCGGCGACTGCCACCACACCACCCGCGCCGACAAAGAATCGCTCATCAGCAACGTGCGCGGAACATCCTCCCAGAGGTCTTGGTAGGTCCGCAGGTGCAGCAGGATCATCGCTGGCGGGTCGGTCAGCATCACCCGCTCCCCGTCCTCGCCGAACGTCACCGTGTACTCGCGGATGTCGATCGCGTCCGGGTAATGGCGCACCACCAAATCGGTCGTCGTGCGGGTCTCCCACCACGCCCACGGCGCCGGGAGCCACACGTAGGGGCCGCAGCGGGGCAGAAAATGGGGATGCAACACGATCTGTGTCACAGCAAGTTCCTTAGATATGCTCGTTACGAGCGTCTACCTGCTTTTATTTGATACACGCGACTTGTTGTCAAACCTGTTGCGGCTTTGATCGGTGTCACCGACAAGCCGGCTTCGAACGCGGCCCGCACGGCTCGTTTGAAGGTTTCCTCGGCCTCGACGTGGTCCAGGCGGGCTTTCTCCAGGTCGATGCGTGCTTGCTTGAGCTTGGTCATCCATTCTTGGATCAGCTCTGGGGGTTGCCAGCCTTTTCCTGCCATAACACACAAGTGTATCACAGCGGCGCTGGATAGTTTACTTGGTGCGTGCGACACATGGCGCCCGGCGTGTCCGCGCGGCCGGCGCATACGTGCACACATCGCCGGGGGCGGCGCCGCAGTTCGGGCACGGCTTGGTGATGACCGTGTTGTAGCTGGGCGGCCAGCGGCGCTCGAGACTGCCGACAATATCGGCGTACACATCACCAGGTGCCATGAATGTAATTATTCGGCGTGTCAGGCTTGATTAGCAACCAGTCAAGGTGTAGCGGCCATGAACTCTTCCGCGGCGGCCGCGGCGCGGCGCGATCGCAGGAAGCTGTACACGAGGCGATCCGCCCGTCCGTATTCGTGGACCAGCCAACCGGTTTCGATCGTGAACTGCTGAAAGCAGAACACTCGAGGCAGCGGCTCGGGGAACGGATATGTGCGGCCGTCTTTCGGGCCGCCCGCCATCGTCACCCGCCGGATAGCGCCCATCAGCGCGCCCATCCCGGCAGCGGCGGCGCGATATCGTCGGACAGCCACAGCAGACCGGCCGGGGTTTGCACCGCGATGTCGGCGGGTTCATCACCGCGGCGCACGCTCACACCCATGAGATAGGCCACGCTCGGGTGGCTGGTGAAATAGCCGTGGCAGCCAACGACTCCCGATCCGCATAGATGCAAGATGTTGGCTGGTGACCAGCGGCCACCCTGGCTGCGGTTCTTGCGGTGATGCATGTTGGTCGCGCGTTGCCCGCACATTTCGCAGCGCCCGCCGGAACGGTTGGGGACCGCGGCGCGTGTTGAGCGCTCGTCCCAGGTGAATGGTTCTCGTCCCGACATCGGGCAGACGTCGGTGAGGCTGTTGAGGTGGCGGTCGACCACGCTGGAGTCGGCGGTCACGTCAGCCAGACATATCGGACAAAGCATCATTGTCTTCAAGGAACCACGGCCGGCGGCCGTGTTCGATGTCGTCGCAGGTGCGGCGATGGCCTTCTATCGCTTCGGCTTCGGTGTGATAGCGCATCTGCGCCTCGTTGTAGGGGTAGGCGTCGTTATTGGAGAACACCATCGTTTCGAAGATCACCGGTTTACGCGGGCCGGGCCCGATGTGGAAGCCGTGGTCCATGCCCAGCCACACGGTGGACACCCACACGCCGCCCTCGAAGTCGGTGAGCCCGATCCGGGCGTAGTCACTGATCGTGGTGCCGTCCTTGCGCTCACGCAGCTCGCCCCAGCGGCGCATCGAAATCGGATTACCGGCCTTGTCGAAGTACATCGGCCCGTAGCCGTGGGGGTCGATCGAATCCCAGATGTCGTCGCTCATCCGACACCCAGTTTCAGTTTCGCGAGCCATTCGCGGCCGGCGCGGATCGCGTCAGCGCGGCGCCGATACTGTTTGGCGCCTTGGTGACACGCCCCGCCCATCGACGTCCACACCCACACCCAGGCGCTGTTGGACAGCTGTTCGGCGTCGAGGCTTTCGAATTCGTTGGGTTCGCCGTTAACGCTCGTCACGGTCGCTGCTTTCGTCCAGGCAGCGGGCGATCGCGTCCTCGGCCAGCCACGCGCGGCCGGCGTCGACAAGCTCCACTTCCGCGGCCGTGAGTTGACCGAGAGCGTCCGGGTCGAACTTGTCGCGGATGAACTCCCCGGCGTACACCAGCACGTTGATGGCGTCCTCGAAATCGCAGCGCGGACAGCACGCCTCGTCGACGGTGCAGCCGTTCTCACGCATCGCGTCCACTTCGTGTTCGTTTGCTAGCTTGAGCACGTACAGGGTTTGTCCGTCCGCGGAGCGCCCGTGCAGCTCGCCCTCGTCGGGGTGGAAGTGGACGTCGGTGATGGTGATTTCGACGGCTGCGCTCACTGTGGTCCTCCTGTGAATTGCTATCGGGTTTGGTTCATTTGGTGGCGCAGCAGACCGAGCAGTGCATGCGCGATCGCTTCAAGATACGACTGCACGGGCTCGCCACGCTCGACGGCGCGCTCGAGAATCTCGACGGCTTTGTCGTAGTGTTCGGCGGGTGCGCGACGCACATCCATCAGCATCTCCAGATGGTCTCGTGGGAGTCGGCCGGCCCCGCCGGGCGAGGGGGGAGTGTCCGACGGGGGGCCTGTGCCATTACAACTCGACCCGGCGCCCGGTGGCAACCGGACACGCCGGCTCAAGGCACGACGGCCAGCGGCGCGGGCACCGGCATGATCGTCCTAGCTAACTTCTTCGCGCCGTGGTTCACGACCCGGTGCGGCCACAGCATCGGGGCGCACGTCGGGCAGATTTCCATCCGCCCGGAATGGTGTTGACATATGCAGCAATTCATCATGGCGCCTCTCCTCGACACTTTGCTGAACGGTTTGCTGAAGTTGAACGATGTTGTCGCAATGAACACAGAGCCACATGTGGTAGCGGTCCGACCACAGCTGCGCACAGCCGCAGCCGCAGCGCGGCGCGTCGGAGTCGGGACGCTCAGTCATCGGCGAACCTGGGGTTCTCACCGGGGTTGGCCCATCCGCTCCAGTGGCGTTTGGTCACCGGGACCAGCCCCACCGACCCGGGGTCCAGGCAGTGCCGGGCGCCCAGCGCATGAGAACCGCTGCGGTGCTGATCGAAGGCGCTGATGCTGGTGAACGTGCGATGGCAGGCACTGCAGTGGCAGACCCCCAGCCCGGTCCAGCGGCTGTCGCACCCGCCGCAGGTGACCCATTCAGGAACGTAGACTTTCGCGCTCATGCCTGGATGCCCTTTCCTGCCGTCGCATCGGGCGCGTAATCGCCGCGGGGGGGTTCGGTGGTGTCATCCCCCTTGGGCGGCTCCGCTGCGCCGTCAGAACGGCGCTCGGGCGGCGGCTTCGGGATGTCGGCGGGTGTCCAGCCGTTGCGGGCCCGCCGGGCCTGCCGCGCCATCATCGCGTCAACGATCAGCTCGGCGCGCGCGGCGTCAAAGCCCGCCTCGATCGCCGCGGCTCTGATCCGCATTGGATGCCCGGGGATCTTCTTGAGCTTCTCCCGCGGCCGGCCGGGTAGTCCCCACACCGTGCACTGTTCGCCGACCGCGGACTTGCAGAACCCGCACGGCACGGTCAACACGTTGACGTACGGGATCTCATCGTCGTCAGGGTCGTCGAACGCGCGCTGGCTGTTCAGGAACGACTCAATCGCCTGGTGCCTCTGCACCGCGGTGGCCGGCGGCGCCTTCAACAGGCTGCCGAACCTGCTGGCGGCCTGCTCACGCTCGTGCTCGTCGCGCAGCCTGTTGATCTTCGCCCAGTATGCCGCCTTGCGCTGATCGGGCGTCCAATCCGCCGGGTAATCCTCGTCATCGGGCGCGGACTTATCGACCAAACCGAAGCGGTCGCGCGGCACACCAGGCGGAATCACTGGCCCACCACCGAGCTGGGCGTAGGGCCGCTCATCGGGGTCCATCCGCTGATAGGCGTCACGTCGCGCCGCTTTAACTCGCTCGACAACATGACCCGGCTCAAGCCACACACCAGGCCGCTCCTTGAGATGAGCCAAGATCGCGTCAACGGCTTCGGTCTCGGTGATATTTCCCAGCACACGGCACCAGAGCTCAATGTCGACAACGCCGAACGTCCGGTGGTCATTCGCCTGCGCAATCGTCAGCAGATTGACGACGATGTCGCGATCCATCATGTGAGTTCCTTTCTCGTGGGAGATTGTCGTTTCAGGGCTTGGGAAGCCAGAAAGTTCCTATCGCTGGTTGCCATCGGCCGACCGTTGCGGATGTCCTGCGGGGTCGCGTCCTGCTCGGCGATGACCCCGGAGAGCAAGTGCGGGAAATGGCCGGGATAGATCTCCTCGCCAGCGGCTTTCTTGCCCTTCCAGGCACTGAGCGTCTTGGCGATATCCGCGACATCCGTGCCGTTATCGAGCGCCCGATCGACATGCAACTCAAGTCCGGCGCGAACTTCGCGCACGCGCCAGAGCCGATCAGTTAACCCCGCCTTGACCAAGTCTCGAGCCCGCTGCGATACGTGATGATCGCGTGGCGGCGGCTCGGGCGCTCGTTCGGACGCGCCGCTCACTTGCGCGGTGATCGACATGCTCGGCCGATTCATGTGATCGCGTGGACGCGCTAGTTCCGTACCCAAGTTACGTAACGACTCTTGGTTACCTTGGTTAGTGACAGAAGAAGTACTTCGTACTTCTCCTGTCCTGTCCTGTCCTGTCTGGTCCCTATTCCTGTCCCCGGGGACAGTCCCGATGGGACCGTCCCCGGGGACAGTTCCCACTCCGGCCGCAACAGCCCGTTGACGTGCCTTTTTTTCCCGAGCCTTCGTCCGCATATGTTCAAGCAATTGATGCTCAGCACGAGTGGTCTGTGTGCCACCGAAATCGGCGATCAGCCACCCTTCGTTGCGTTCAATCCATACTCCAGCCGCCACCAACTCGTCCTCGACGCATGGCGTGAAGCCCGGAATCAGTGCCAGATCTTCTGGTTCGATGATGCCGTCGGTCCTGTTGGCGACTGACCACATGAGCGCGTTGAAGAACGCGCGATAGGCACGGTCGGTGAGGCGCTGGATGCGCCGATCAGTCAGCCAACGGTCAGGAAGACGAGTGTCGGTCATTACGAGACGTCATCCTGACGACTGTCTGCCGAAGACATTTGCTGGTATCCTGTCTCTCGCTGGTATCCGAATGCAGCCCCGGTAGTCGCGCACCGGGGCTGCATCACTTCATCGTTCGGCCGTGACCCCCAGTAACGCCTGGATGTGCGCGGTGACCCGACGGTCCACCGCAGCAAAAAGTCTCCCGAGCTGATACGACGTCCAGTAGAGGATCATGATCCGGTTCGGGTCGGGGCTGATCGCGCGGATCGCGGAGGCGGCGGCGGCGCGGGCAGGGATATCCCGCGGGGGTGATGCTGGTGGTATTCGCGCCGCTGTCATCCTCCCCATCCCTGGCTTCAGCATTTTCGAGCGGGGCTCCGATTCGATCGGATCGGCGCTGCGGCGAACCATACTCCGCGTTACGTGATGGTGTCACGGGGTTGAACGAATCTCACAGCATGACGCAACATCTGGGACTGTCGGTGCGCTAATGCATTACAGGACAGCAACAGTCACGTTATATGAGGTTCATTTGGCCGGGTCCGGGTTCACGGCTCAGATGAGCATCGCCATCGGAGTCGTCCGGTTCGGGGTCCAGTCCCGCGATGAGTTGGGCGGCGCCGGGATCGTCGTGTTCCTCCTGGTTTGTTTGCTGGCCGTCAGGTTCAGCGTCGCTAGATTTCTGCTCCTGGGTGTTACCTGAATCCTTGTCGGACTCAAGGACTTCGATCAGGGTGGCGGCTTCATGGAACGTCAGCTCCGCGCTCGAGTCGATCGTCCGGTCCGCCCACGGCGACGGCGCGTAGGTGCGGACCGCGGCCATGCACCAGTCCAGCTTCTCCCGCTTGCCTTCCTTGGTGTTTTTGAAATCCATCTCGTTGAGCAGGATGTTCAGCTTCGTCAACTGGTTACGCGTCGACATCCGCGGCGGGTCCTGGGTGGCGGCGGCCTGCTTCTGCGCTTCGCGGGCCGCGTCGACCGCGTCGTCGTAGGCTCGTGTCTCGTCGAAGCCGGCGCCGTCGGCGGGATCGCCGCGCTGCTCGCGATCCTCCTCGACAGCATCCTCGATCGCGCGTCCGTGCGGTGGCTGCTGGTGGGCCTGGGCGGCGGTGCGCGGCGCGATCCCCGTCGCCGGAATCGGCGTGGCACGCCGGCGCGACGGGATCGCCTCGGACGCCTTGACCTGATCAGCGATACTCTTCGGGCGTATCCCATTGTCAGGCACCGGAGTCAACGCCGGCTGCGTCAACGTGATACCAACCTCGGGCGCCACCGCCACGGTGCCCATCAACAGTTCCCCGGGCGTGACGTCCACATCCAACACCGGCACCACAAACCGCTTCAAAGGCTCGTTGGGGCGTTTGATGCTGCGCTGATCCAGCCGCAGGATCGCGGGCAGCATCATGCCGCGGCCGGCGAAAAACTCGATCGTCTCAACCTGGCCCTTGAGCTCGAGCTTCGCGTAATACCCCGTCGTATCCACCCGCCACACCCCGAGCCCCTTGAGATCGCGCAGCATCACGCTCAGCCGGGTGTGCGGCTCACATTGGCGGTTCTCCGGGTCGCACAGGCAGGGCTGCTCGCTGATGTACTCGGTGACACCGTCGCAGCGGCGTTGACATCCCCCACCCGACCACAGCTCATAGTTCTGGGAGAACGCCATCGCCGACGGCGGCACGATCACCGGCAGCCGGTCGGCTTCGGTGTAGACCTCCCATTCCGGTATGCCCGACGGGCTTTCATCCCACTTGGTCATGGTGCCGCCGTAAAGCTTCGCGGCGTCTTCGATGCGGCTGCGGTCGCGGCTGGTCAACCGGAACGCGTCCAGCGCGGCGGGATACTTCTTGCCGCTGCGGGTCTGCAACTGGCGTCCCAGCCGGATACGCCCGACCTCGGCCAGGCGGCGTTGATCATCGATGATGGGCATGATGGATTCCTTTCTCGTGGGGTTATTCGCAGGGTGCGATCAGGGCGTCGCCGATGACGCGCTTGCTGACATCCTCGAGCCACCGCCAGCTCTCGTAGCAGTACAAGAAGAAATCGAACACCTCCTGATCGCAGCGGATCGGGTATGCCTCGCAGGACTGCGGCGTCAGAATGATGCACAACCCGCCGTCCACCCCGGGCATCTTGGCGGCCATCCCCTTTTCGTCGGGGCTGAGTAAGTAATAGCGACGCTGATACTTCTCGGCGCGCCGCGCCCGGAAGTAGGCGGCGAGCTCAGCGTGCCGATACGCGGCGAGCTGTAAAGCTGTTTCCCCATACGGTGTTTGAACCTCACCCCTCGCGGTCAGCGGTTCGCGGCGCGTGTTGTGCGTAGGGATCATCTGCGTGCCAGCGAGATAGCAGCCGTCTTCGGCGTCCACCGTGATGCATTGTGTGGGTACGGTCAGGGTGGGTTCGATATCGACGATCATCCGCCGCCATACGCGTCCTCTTGAAAGATGCACCCGATCGGCTTTACGAGACAACGCGAACGGATTATGCAGGCGTGGATGCCACGTCAACTGATAGACGGTGAGATCCTTGCCAAACCCATGCCCCTGCACGGTGTTAATCAAAGGCCGCTCACCGAGACTGACGACCAGCTCGTACACAGTGGTCATCGTCGCTTTATTAACCGTGCTCAGCACCGCCTGGTTTCGAGTGGCATTCCATGAGCCGTCGGTATCCATCAATCCATGCAGCAGATCGATTCGCTGTTCGATCGAGCCACGGAGGTAAATCTGCGGGATCTCCCGATGCCCTAGCAGTCCGGCGGCGCGCAGCTGCCGGCGTAATCCGAACACGTTGCGGGTCGCAGTCTTGTGTGGATCGGTGCCATGCGGTTCGCCGACGTGATAACCCCGTGCCTGAATAAGGTCGAACAGCTCATTATCGATACCCGTGATGGTTCCGCCGTTGCGGTAGCCGTCACCCAGCCAGCATCCATAGACATACGGATCGATAGGCAGCATCTGCATCGGTAGCTGTAGCGGCTCAGGCATCACGATCTGCCAATGATGCTGGCCGGTTACTCGGCTGCGGACTTCGTTGGCCAATTGATCGGTCCGCAATACCGCACCGGCGCGTGCCGGATGGTTCGGATACCCCGACCGGATCTGCCACAGGTGTTCGTCGTCGCAGATGATCGACGTGGTGTCATCGAACGTGACCCGGTAGCAGCGGTTGAGATGCACGTCAGATTTGGCGATGACGACCACCGGCGTGCCGTCGATGCCGAACACCTGGTCACCGATCCGAACCGCACCCATTGTGGTCCAACCGTCGGGTGTTGCCAGTGGCGTGGTTAGATCTAACCCTTTGTAATCGGTCAACAGCCGCACCCCGCCGATCGTCAGAATCGCGTCGAGGCTGCCCGCGTAGCCGAACCGTTCGTTGAACACCGGCATCTCGGCCGCCGTGTACTCCGGGGTGAAGCGTTGCAGCCAGCCGTCGAACTGGTTGAGCATCCGTCCGACGACGTTGACCTCGGAGTCCAGCTCGATGGTGGGGGCGCCGTGAGCGCGGACCAGGTCGGCGACCCATTCGCGGTCGGGTTTCTCCCCGGACAGCGCATAGTATTCGCATGCCTTGTGTACGACGGTGCCCAGTTTCTCGCTGGCGAGCTCGAGTTTGGGGCTGCGGTAGCGGGCTTTGCACAGCCATTTGATCGTCTCGGCGGGGCCCTCTTCGGACAGCATCGCGTTCCAGGTGGCCTGGCGGTCGATAGCGTCTTGGGCGCATCGTTTGATCGCCCAGTATTCCAGCGCCGGGCTGGACAGGGCTTTCAGAATCGTTGTGACACTGAAGAAATGGGCGTCGTCCTGGCCGGCTTCGGGGACGTCGATGGTTTCGTAGGGGCGGGTGGTCTGGTGGGTGTCGGTGGTCATGACGGTAACGGTAAAACATGGGTCCGACAGGTCGTCCGCGTAGCATGGAAGCCCCCACGAGAAACCGAACATGGCGTTTGCCGTTACCGCTTGTCAAGCGGTGCTGATGGTTAATCTAGGTCTCATAGTCGTAGACCTCGTCGTAGATGTCGGAGAAGTCGGTGTCATAGGTCGGCTCGGTGTCGGGCATGTGCTTGACGGTCACCGGGAAAACGGGGATGGATTCTTTCTTCAGCGGCTCGCCGGTGGTGGCACCCAACGGGATTGTGATGGCCCCGGACTCGTGGCGCGCGACCCGCAGCCTGGAATCACGCCCGTAACCTTCGGGCATCATCAGCTTCTCGATCTCGCGAAGCTCGCGGCGGCGGTCCTCGACCAGGAGCAGCAGCCGGTCGTACTCCTGTGAGCGCCGGCGCGCCTCCTCCACGGCCTGGCGGCGGGCCCGGTCCAGCTCGGCCTGACGCGCCCGTTCTCTGGCCTGCTGCGCGCGGCGCACCCGCTCCCATTCGGTGAGCTGACGCTGGCGCGCGATCGCCAGGCGCTGACGCTTGGCGGCCTCCTTCACGCGCTCCAGGTCTTCACGTGCGTGTTGCGCGGTCTGCTGCTGGCGCGCCTGTTCGGCGAGCAGATCCGCCTCACGCAGCCGCCGGCGGGCCTCGGCGTCCAGCATCGCCTGGCGCGCCCGTTCGGCTCTAGCCTCGGCCGCGGCCAGAGCCTTCTGCGCCTTGGCGTAGGCGCGCTCGAGCCGGTGCGTCGACATGTCGACTTCCATCTGGTAACGCTCGTCGATCGGGTCGGACTTCAACCCCAGCGCGCAGGCCGGGATGCGGTGACGAGACTGCTTAGGCTTCTTACTCATCGGCGTCCTTGTCGAAGATTCGGAACTTGTCGCCGACCCGTTCGCCGGTGCCTTCGGATTCGACCTGGCGTTCGAGTTCGATCAGCCTGTCGATGTAGTTGTCGGCCGCGGCGCGGTCGGCCTGGTTGCGTTTGATGGCGCGGGCACCGTGGCGGCGCGCGTTTCGGTTCTGGGCGGCGCGTAACCCGAACGCCCCGGGATATCTCATCGCCTGCGACACGCGATCCCAGTAGCACGGGATCACCCGCGACCCGACATGCAGCCGGCCACCGAACTGAAGCTTGTTGCGTCTCTTCCCGCCTTTACTCATTGTCGTTGAGCCACCTGTCGATGTATTCGGACTGTTCCTTGGGTTCGGGGATCAGCAGCGGCACGATCTCGGTGAAGTAATTGCGCGGCGCACCGGAGCGCCTCTTGAATGTGCTGCCGAGCAGGTCGGCGACCTTGCGCATCTGTGCCTTGTGGTGGCGTTTGAGTTCTTCGATCTCGGCGAGCGGGATCGCGACCTCGCGGGCGATCATCTCCTTGGTGCGCCGGACCACCAGATTGCTGCGCTCGGCGCGCTCATGGGCCAGCTCGGCCTTCAGCGTCTCGATCGTCGCGTTCAGCTCGTCTATCTGGCGCATCTTTTCGGTGATGAGCTCATTGTCACGGGCCACCTCCCGGTTGGCGGCGCGTGCGGCGTACTTGCCTCTCATGACCCTCCTCCGCTCGTGGGTAACAGTCATGTGGTAACGGTAAACCAGGGACCCGACAGGATCGCGCGTCGTAGCATGGAAGCTCCCACGAGAACAGGAACCCAACATGGCGGACGTCTTCCGCTGCGACTATTGCGGCACCCACAACCCGCTTTCGCGGGCGACGATCATCTGGTGTTTCACCGCGGAGCTTGATAACGGTGACGAGGTGTATACATCGGGGATTTACTGCAGCCCGTATTGCGGGGAACGTGCCGGCAGCTACGCGATCGGCGGGCGATGACTCACGCCGACTTGCCCGGCGGCAGGCCGTAACGGCGCAGGACAATCCGCAGTGCTCGGTAGACCTGCGGCAAGTCCGCCACGGCGAGGCACGACTCCTTGGGTGCGGCCTTGCGGATCAGATGCGCCGCCGCGATCAGCCCGAGGGTGACGGCACCCTCGGGGGTGGGGCCAGCTATTAACGCGCTGAATGATGTGTCGGTGTTGTAGAGCTCTCGCACCACCTCCTGAATTTCGTCGGTCAACGAGTTGTTTGGGGAGTCGTCGGAGGGTTTGTCGTTGTCGGGGGAGTCGTCGGGGGGCCTATCGGACATGGTGATTCCCTTTCTTAGATTTCTTTGACAAGCAAGGTCTTGATCCGCTCGTCGTTGAACAGCCGAAACGCTTTCGCCAGCTTCTCGTCGGATGCCGACGCGCGGCTGTCGGGATGCAGGCATGACAACATCAGCTTGTAATCAGCCAGCGCGATCAATCCTTTCGCGCGGTCGACTTCGATGCCGAGCTGGTAGCGGCGGCGTTCCTCGTCGCGCAGCGCGTTGATCTTCGCGTTCTGCGCGTCGTAGGCGGCCTTGTGGGCGGCGTAGTCGGCGTTGAGTTTTGCGCGGTGTTGGTCGAGTTCGGCTAGTAGCCGGGTGCGGAATTCCTTCTGCAGTTCTTTGCGTATCCGGCGGGTCGCTGATTCGATCTTCTGCTTAGCGGTGCCCGGGGCGGTGTTCCAGTCGATGGGGGCGGTCGTCTCCTCGATGCGTTCCTCGCGCACAATACGGTCAACGGAGCGCGGGTTGATCCCGACCGCATCGGCGATGTCTTGACGTTTCGCACCCTGCTCGTGAAGCTCGACAACCTCATCGTGTTTGGGGTGTGGAATGGGTTTGTGGGGTGCGCCATGCTCTGATCGAGGCGGCTTTGGCAAACTCTTTTTCACCTGCGTCCAAGAGGTGAATTTATCCAGGGCCGTGGATAAATCATCTTCGGTTGGATACTGCTCAGCAAACTGCATCCGGTACGAGAGATCGGCTCTACCACTCCTTGTAGCCTCAACTAGTTCTGCCATCCGTTTAGCGGGCACTCCTGGCCGGCCGCGTCCCTTCGGCTTCGTTCTCTCGGCCAACATTTGCTTTCCCGACTCCCAGCGAGCGCGCAACTCATCACGGACAGCCTCAGCCCTCGCCGCGTCCGCGTCGGTCTGACGGTCGATGGCGGCGGTGATGCGCTTCTCGATCTGAATGATGTTGTCGATGTCCATATTTTTCCTTCTACAGATGCCGGGGTGGGCGCGGGCGATCGGCCCGCGCCCACCCGATTGGCGACTCTAGCTGTCCGACGGAAACGGGTCCCCGTCGACGGGACGGCGAGTGTTGGGGCCGGGTTCCTCGACCGGCTCGGCCGGCGTCGAGTTCTGTAGCGCGAGGTGTTCGGCCTTTTTGAGGGCCATCGAAAGGCGGTCGATACCGAAACGCTTCTGGACCCAACCCATGTGGCTGTTGATCTCGGCCACGTCGGTCTTGGCTAATGCCTGCCAAGAGTCAGTTTTGTTATCCCAGAACATCAGACCTTCTGGAGCCGCAACCTTGATCAGCCTGGCCAACAGGACTTTGTCGACGGTCACGGTGCCCTCGTCGGAGTCCTCTTTGCAGGTTGAGGTCGCCTTGATACGGGCGTTGTCCGTGTTGCTGTTGAACAGCGGTTCTAAGACCTCACCGATCGCGTCCAAGATGGATTTGCGCTGCTTGGAAGCGGGTAGCTCATCGGGCACCCACGGGCGCTCAATATCAGTAGACAATTAACTTTTCCTCTCGGTGCCGGTGGGGCATCGCATCGAGCTAGGCTCGCGCTGTCGAGCTAGATGCCCGCGCTGTGCGCCCCGGTAACGGTAAACCCAACACTACACCAGTGCTGCTGCTGGTGATGCATTTTGGTGTTGACACGCTGATGCTCACCAGAGCTCGCCCTGCTCGGCGTCATCCCACTCGGCCTGGGCCACCCGAACGAGCGTTGGGACCGGTTGGCGTCCAAGCTGCGCCAGCCCGGCCGCGGTGATGATCGAGACCTTCTGAGGCTTGGTGGGATAGGCAATTCCCATCCGAATTTCCTCGGTGAACTCGAGGTATCCCCAGTCACGCAGGTTGTTGCAGCGGCGCCGAGCTTCCACCGTTTCCAACCCGGTGCGAAGCCCGGATTGCTCGTCGGTGAATCCCCGATAGCCGGGCTCGTCACGCTTTGCGTCGCCGTGCGCCACCAGGATCATCCATTGATGGGTGTCGCTGGTGATGTTGGTGGCGGCGGCGTAGTGGCTGGTTTCCACGTCGTCGCGGTGGGCGCGGGGCGGCGCGAACGATGCGTGCGCGAAACAGCGGCACGACGAGGACTGGCACCAGCCCTCGTGCGGTGCGTGCGGGCAGGTGGGGCAGGTCATACGAGGATCTCCTGCGGCTCGGGTTGTTTGAGCATCCGCCGGCGCCGCTGTGGGCGCTCAAACAACCCGTCCATATCTTTAGGTTCACGTTTGGCGCGCGGCGGCCGCGGAGCCGGCGAATCGAACGGATCATCACCGTCATCGGGGCCGCGGAATTCGAGACAGTGATAGTCGCGTGGGTATCCATCGGGCTGCTCGAGCCACTCGGTCGGAGTGCGGCCCATCATCGCGCACTGGATCAACGGGCAGCCGCCAGGGAAGTCCTTGGGCACGGTCTTGCGCTTGCCCTCTTCGTAGCGTTGCCACGCCACCTCCACCGGATTGTGGCAGGGAGCGAAGCACCAATTCACCGACCACAACTCCCACTCGGTGCCATTGCTGAACGGCGGTATGTCGCGGGCGGTTTCGTAGATCTCGTCATAGCTGCGCATCGCCGTCGCCCTCGTCCTCGTCGGGGCCGGCGGGCTCCTCGGGGACTTCGGGTTCGGGCTCGACAACGGAATCGAAGATGGCTTTGAGGTCGTCCTCCATCTCGAGCGGCAACACCTGTTCACCGTTGCGTTGCTCCCAGGACCGGCGGATCAGCCGCTGCGCTTCCTTGAGGTCGTCGTCGCGGATCACCTCCGCGCGCCGTATCCGCATCACCGGCACACATTCGCCGGTGTCGACATGAGTCACCAGCTTCGTGGTGTCCACCAACACCAGCAGCGCGTGGATGCGTTCGGGGTCGCGGATCAAGCTTTTGACGATGATTCCCAAACCGTTGGCGTCGCCGCGGGGAAGCGCGCCGGACAGGCTGATTTCGCTCATCGGTTTCCTTTCTCGTGGGTTTCACATGGCACTGCAGATACTAGAACCGGCGTCCGACATCTACGGGTTCGTCGGCGGCACACTCGGGGCACAGCAGGGTGGGGAACGGCCCATCCCAGCGCAGCAGCCAGCCCTCGAACTTCGCGATGCGTTCCCGCGCGTCCAAAGCGGCGGCGAGCCGGCGGTACTCGACGTCCTGGTTTTCGGCGAACACCTCGCAGCGATCGCATTTGATCCGGTAACGGGCGGTGATCTCAATCCCGCCGGCCATCAGGACGGTTCCTCGAAGGACGCGGTGAAACAGCCGCAGCCGCCGAAATCGAACTCGTCGAACAGCGACGGCTGCACCTGCACGCGTTCCCGAAACTCCTTCAAGGTGATGGGTCCGCCGCCGCCGGCCCAGTCCCGCAGGATCGCCACGTCCTTGCCGAGATAGTCGCGCAGCTCCTGCTCCTTGGCTTCCCACACCGCGTAACGCTCGGGCATCACCGTGAGCAGTTTCTCGAATTGGGCTTGGCCGGCGCGCACGCAGCCGCCGCCGCAGTTGTTGTGCGGCATCCCCAGCGCATACGCGCGGGGCGGTTTGATGCCCTCGTAGCGGCACCAGTTCAGCATGTGCCGCTTGTCCAGATACGGCGGGTCGCACAGCGGCGCCTTCGCCACATAGGGCCGGTGGCCTTCTTCGATGGCGGGCAGCCGGTGATATTCGGACCAGTCGATGCCGACGTAGATGGTCGCGGTGCTCGGGTCGGGGTAGTTGGCTTCGATCCACCGCCGGCACGGCATCTGCTTGAGCAGATGGCTGCAGTTGGCCTGCCTCGAGTTACCGAGGTATCGCTTGTCGTGGAAGATCTGCCAAATGTTGCGCCCGTCGGCGACGCGCACCAGCGGCGCGCCGACATTGGCGGCGGCCTCGGTAAGGAACCGGTAGGTGTCCTCGTCCTCACCGACGTGGGGCTCGTCGGTGTCGCCCTTCACGTCGGCGAACAACAGCGTCATCTGCTCGGTGCCATACGTTTCGGCGACGCGTTTGGCGGCGCACCACGACCCGATACCACCCGAAAACATCACGATATGTTGCATACCCGGTTCCGTTCTCGTGGGAGGTCAGCGGTTGAGCTGCTGGTGCAGCAGCGCGAGCCCACCGACGGGCACCCACCGCAGATTCGTTAACGCGTTGTTGGCGGGATCATTGTCGATGTTGCGGGCGTCGTAGCCCAGCGGCTGCGGGCGCCCGGTGAACGCCTCGAGAATCAGCCGCCTGACCGGGATCTCGACGTACTCGTTCTCCAGCCACAGATGAACGCTGCGGGTGCCGTCGCGCCGCACGCGCGGCGAGAGGATCTTGCCCTGCACGGTGCGCGTCGAGTACACACCGTCACGGCCGATGCGCCCGGCGACCTGACGTGGTATCGACCGGATACGGCCGTGGTCGGATGCTTGGTAGGCGCGGCTGAAACGTGGGTCCAGCACGGGACGCCAGTGTTCGAGCACCCGATAAGGCTAACCCGCACGCGGTTTGCCGTTACCTTATCGGTGGGGTGTGTCGCTACACGTCGTCGACGCAGTGGATCGTGAAGGTGGTCAGCGCGCTGACCGGCACCCCGGGGGCCTCCTCGATGCGGGCGATCTTCATGACCCGCATCAGGCCGCCGGCGACCAGTTTGATGGTGTCCCCTTCACGCAGCCGCCGCGTGTTGAGTTGGGTCTCAATGAACATCAGCGCGGATCACGCGGCGCAGCAGCACATGACCGTAGCGGGTCATGTGCGTCTCCTGCTCGGTCAGGTCGTTGCGCTCGACCTCGGACAGCGCGAAGAACCCCGGGCTGCCGATGAACGCGCGCAGCTTTTCAACCCGCTCGCCCAGTTCGGTGAACTCGCGGCGCAGCCGCTCCTGCCAGTCGTCGGTCATTACCACTCCTCGCTGGGTTCGCCGGTGTCGGGCACCAGCTCCTCGGGCCCGCGCATCGAATTGCAGCCGAAATGCGAACTGCCCCAGTTGTTTTTGTCCAGCAACAATTCGGGCCGCTCCTTCACGGTGACGAGATGCTCGAGCGACCACGAGAACGGATGCGGATACTGCAGCGAATAGTTGATCGGCTCCGAGCAGATGATGCACGGGTCGCCGGCGGTGCCGTCGGGCTGGCGGCGCACCGCGCACTGCGCGCGGTAGGCGTCGCGGGCGGTCTTGTATTCGTGGTTGGAGCGCACGGTGCGGGTGTTGGTTGGGCGGCGCACCCACTTGATCGACGCGTCGGTTTCGACGGTGTCGTTGTAGAGGTCGTCGCTCATCACCCGAGGCGTACCTTTTGTTGGGCGGCGCGTTGACGCCAGCCGGACAGCGTCACCACCTGCGCGCCGGGCATCTCGTAGGGCTCCTCGGCCTGCGGCACCCACAGGTCGGTGATCGGCGCGGCGTAGTTCAGCTTCTCCAGCGCCGGGTCGCTGATGCACACGGTGGTGTTGTCGGGTGGGGCGACGAACGCGAAATTAGCCATGACCTGGTTGGCGTCGTTGAACGTGACCGCCGAGAACGCGACGTCATAGATGAGCGGATACCAGGGGCTGGGCAGCGCGAGCAGCGGACTGTTGGACACCAACTGCACACCCGGGGTGTCGACGTAATCAATCGTGGAAAGCACGCCGGCCATGATGCGGGCTTGCCGGGTGGGGATGGAAATGCTTGTCGGAGCGGTGATCTGAGGTGAACCGACCGCGGTGGTGACCACCGTGATGGTGCAATCGTAACCGTTGACGTCGATCAAATCGCTCCAGGTCGGCACCAGCGGCAGCATCGCGGTGTTGCCCAGCGTGCCGGTCCACTCAATGTCATAGCTTTGCGGGTTGATGCCGGCGACCACGTTGACGTTGCCGGTGCCGATGTTGGACAGCGACTCAAGCTCGATCTGCAGCGCGGCGGGGGACACGTCGAACGGCATTTCCCCGGTGATCTGGCCGTAGAAGTTCAGCCACCACACACCCATGATCGGGTTGCCGATCATGGAGACGATCTGCTGGGCGTTGTACGCGTTGGACACCAGGTAGTCGGCGATGAACGCTTGATAGCCGGCCGGCAGGCGCGGTGTGAAGGAGCACAGCGCGTTGATCGGCTGGATCATTGGGTCGTTGATGGTGCCGGAGACCGACGGGTCGGCGATGGCGTAGAAGGTGCCGGTGACCTCGAACAGTTGGACGCTGTAGGGGCCAACCAGCGCGGCGGCGGTGCCGACGCTGGCGAGCTGCGGCGCCAGGCCGATCGCGACGTTGCAGGCGCAGCCCGGCGGCGGCGGTGGTGGTGGTGGTTCGCAGCCGCTGCACAGGGCGCTGCCGCCCGAAAACGCGGCGGTGACGAACACGATGGCCTCGACCTGACAGGTCGGCGGCGGTGGACCCGGCGGGATCGCGGGCAGCTGGCTGCAGAAGTGGCCGTCGCCGGTGAACGCAGCTGCGACGGGGTAGGTCATAGCTCCTCGGTTTCGGGTTCCACACCGGCCTCGTCGTCCAGGGCGGTGTCGCCGGGTTCGACGATGTCGCGGCGCCCGGAATGCACCCGCATGATGATTTCGTCGCCGTCGCGGGGATCTTCACGGGTGACGAACCGGGTCGGTGGGGGCAGTGTCTGTTCGACCCAGGTCGGCTCGAGGTCCGCGCGGAACCAGATACTGCTGCCGTCGTCGGCGATCTCGAAGGTCGGATCGTAGCACAGGTTGGCGAACCGGATCTTCCCGTCGATGCGGATCTCGACGTTCCTGGGTTGGGACTTGACGACCTGCTGGCGTGACGGTGCGGTCTTCTTGGCGGGGGCTTTCTTGGCGGTGGGCATCGAGCTGTCCTTCGGGTAGGGGGCGGCGATTCCGGTCACCAGGCGACACTGGACGGGACGGTGTAGCACACGGGTGGATCGGCGCGTTCATCATCGGCTTGTGAATAAAGTGCCTTCTGTTGGTTCTGGGCAGACTCCTTGGTGTCGTGGCAGCCGAACAGGGCATTGCCGGAACGCCCGCCTACCACGGCATACGGCTTGGAGGCGGGGCAACGCTCGTCAGATTTCACGATGTTCCACGGCATCGTCTGGCCTTTCGGGGATGATGAGGAACTGTCTGTCGGGGAAGTCGTCGGAGAAGCCGATGCGTGCGCCGTGCCCGCCGGGGATCAGTTGGCTGCGGTGGATCGTGATGTCGAACTGTTCGGTCATACCCGTGCTCCCGGTGGTGCGATGCGCCGCTCGCCGCGTCTGGGACGCCCGATGGTGGCCCTGGCGGCCTGCGGTAGCTGGTTCGGTGGCAGCTTGCCGGGGCCGGCGGTGACGACCATCGGCGTCGCCCCGGCCGGCGGGGGTCCCTCGGTGACGATCGCGCGTCCGGGCGGCAGAGCACGGTTGTCGCCGGCGGCTCTGGCTTCGTTGTCGGCGACGACACGGGCGGCGACCTGCGCGGCCGCGGTGATCGCCCCGACGAAATCTGTGACCTCGCGGGCCAGCAGCGATCTCGGCAGCTGGATGAGTCCGTCGGGGCCGATGCTGATCTGCCAGGTGCCGAATTCGACCAGGTGCCACACCCCGGTCGGCACGGACGGGTCGCCGACGATCTGCACGGTGGCACCCTCGGGCAGCGGCGTTTCGGTTTCGGTCATACCTGGTGGCTCCCATGCTTGCGGGGCAGAAGATCGAAGATGTCGAAATTAGGCCGTGACACCAGCTCGACGTGCTCTGGGCACACCGAATAGCCCTTGACCGTGGTGGTCGCAGCGATCCATTCGCCGCGGTTGAGGCAGATGCAGCAGTGGATGGTGCCTGGGCTGTGAATCCGCATCTTCACGGGTTGATTATGGTCCGGCGGGTCCCGTTTCCGGTGTTTCACGCGCCGGAAGCCGCCCCGTGGCCCGCGCCCACCTGATGATCTTGACGTAGCAGTCGTCGCACACCGTGCCGTCGGCCTCGCCGGGCCGGGCCGGCCTGCCGAAATCGCGTTCGTATTCGGCGCGGGCGTCGGCGTCGGTCCAGCCCTCCGGTGTGTCGAACTCTTCGCCGCAGGACGCGCAGGTGAACGTGCTCATCGCCCACCCACCCTGATGCGGCGCTGGCAGGCATAGGCGCCGGTGCAGATCCAGCCGATCGTAGGAATGAACCGGAACTGTTTGCGGCCGGTGCGCCCGCAGAACGCGCAGATCTTCATCGCCGCGCCCAATCCTCGCCCAACCGCATGATCGCCACCGCCATCAGCCAGGAGGACAGGTCGGGCTGGTCGGTCATGAGTCCATATAAGCCGGCGGCGATTTCGGCGGCGTCAACGTGCTTGGGACGCGGGGGCTTCTCACTTCTGGCCCATCGGTGTTCATCGTCGCAGTAGTCGGCGATCATCCTGTCTATAAAGTCCTGCGCTTTCGCGTATTTCTCCTCGTCGGTCACGGTGAACCCCAACGACCGCCGCTTCGTGACTGCTGGTCGCGGCGCCGCTTGAGTTCGTGGCCGATCCAGCCTCGGATGACGAGCTGGTCGAGGCGAATCCTGCCGACCTGCACGCAGATGAAAGCCTGAATCGCGAGCACGAGGGGCCGCTACCGCATCATGACACTTGCTCGGCTCGGGCGTAGCCCCTGGCGCGGGTGTTGATCGCGCCGAAGTTAAGTTGCCAAAGCTCGCCGTTGGCGAGCTTGACGGTGGCGTACCACTGCGAATCGTCCAACGCCTCAAAGTGGATCATCTGCACGTCGGTCGCCAGGAAGTCATCTAGCGTGCCGTCTTCGTCAGTGCCTACTCGTGGATTCGCCATTAGCGGCAGTAACCGCCCGGTTCCTGCTGACACCCACAGCGGAACGGCCATGTCCACATAACCATTCCAGCGTGCCATCTCGATCCCTTTGTCGAGGGCTTCCGAATAGGGACATCCGCACAAGTCCCCGCCTCTGGCCAGGCATGCTTTTGAGTGCAGGATGTAGACGGTCTGCTCGGCTGAAACGGCTCGGCCCCAATGCTCAATAGAGTGTCGGGCTACGCCGACGATGCGCTCAATATCCTCGGTCGGTACTAGGTCTGTCATGCTGTCCTCTCTGCGCCGATAACGCCGCGTTCCGTTAACCTGTGACTTCGACGTGTTGTAGTCGAAGGTGGGTGCATGTGCAGTCCTTGCTGTCGATTTGCCATTCGCCGTTGTCGTCCAACACGGTGGTCACGTAGGCGCATGGGCCACCCTTGAAGTGCCACCTTTCATGGTGGCTGCACTCGCACCACGCCTCAATACCCATCAGATGCCTGCGAAAGCACGCCGATAACTCCTCGGTTCGACCTCAGAGCGAGGATCGTGACGTTCGTCGCGTGCTGGCTCATCGCGGCGGCTCCTCGGTGATGCGGTGCGGATACTCCGGGCAGGTCGGCCCGTGCTGGCCCATCGTGCCGCCGACCTGGTTGAGGGTGCCGCTCGCACCGCACTCGGTGCAGACCGCGATGTAGAGGATCACCGGCTTACCGGCGTCGTTGAGGGTCACGGACCACCACCGCTGGGGATCGGGACAAGCTGGGTCATGGTCGGCGGGGCCGGGCAGTGGCATAGTCTGGGTCCGTCGATGACGCGCACCAGCCACAGCGCCAGCGCCAGCGCGGCCGCCATGACGAGGAAACCTGTTAGCGCCCAGAAGAATCCGGTGTGCTTGCGCTCCAGCTCGGGAGCGATGTCATCGGCGGCGTCCTGCGCGATGCGTGTCGGGCTACGCTTGGAACGCTTGGAAGAGTCCCTCCCGGTCGCTGCGCGGGAGGGACTCTCCGGGTTCAGGTTGGCCGCCAGTGGTGAGTGTTTCGCCACGGACTTGGCAAATTCTTGGCGCAGCCTGTCCCGGTCGGCCTCCGTGAACTCGATCGGCTTGGCGATCGGCGCGGTCTCGTGCGGATTCTGACCGCCCGCATACATGGGTTGGAATCTTTCATGCAGCGGCGGCGGATCGGGCGGCACGGTTATCGGCGGATGCATGAGGCTCTCATAGCCGCGCCCGCTCGACGTTTCGCCCATCTCTGGCGGCGGCGGTGACACCGTGATCTTGTACGTACCAATCTCGATGTGATCACCGGGCTGCACCAGCGGCATGTCCACCTCCACCACGTCGCGCACCGGGTGGATATCGGTCACCTCGGTGCCGTCGCTGTAGGTGTTCTCGGCCTCCCAGTCGGGGTCCAGCGGCGCGTCTTCGCGGCGGTGCCTAGCCATCGCCGATCCTCTCGTCGTAGACGGCGCGTGCCACGGCGAGCACCTCATCGGGGTCCAGGGACTGCACCGTGACGGGCAAGCACTCCCACACGGTGGGGCCGTACAGCTCTACATGGACACAATCGTCCTCGCGGTACAGGAGCCATTCCCAGTCGCCCTCAGGCAGCTCAGGAAGCCCGACGAGCTCGTAGCGGTCTTTCCCGATCTTGTCGAAGAGCTCGTTGATAAAGCTCATCGGGAGTGCCTCGGGCAGTAGGTCTTGCCGCCGTCGCGTGTCCATGCCGGCGGCAGCGGTGGCTCGCCGATCTCATCCTCGGGCTGACCGGACCAGATCAGCCCCTCCGCGCGGCAGCCGGCCCGGTCGCAGTTCACGAAGACCTCTAAGGGTCCGAACCGTACGCCGCTCATTCGGGCCACGTCCTTTCCTCTGGGCGCAGTTGGCGCACGTTGCCGTGATCGCTGAACTTGTCGTCTTCACGCGGTTGCTCACGCTCGGCCTGACGGGCGAGCGCCTCGTAGAGCCGGGCGGGGTCACGGCTGTAGTGGCGTTCGTAGATCTGCGACGTGGGGATCTCGCCGAAAAACGCGCGGTTGTACTCGCGGGCCCGCTCGATGCGAAACGACTTGCTGGTCCAGTACCGGAAGCTGAACCAGAAGAACCGGGGGATGTCGGCTATCAGCTCCCAGGCCCAATCCACGAAGTGCTGGACAGTATAGGGCTCGTCGTAATAGGCGGTGGTGCGCCGCGGATTCTTGGCTTTGATCCTCATTTCGCGGCCGCCAGTTCTTCTTTCCACTGAGCGATGTCGAGGTGGGCCTTCGTCCGCTTGTTATGCGCGTCGTCCAAGTCGATCCATGCACCCTCAAGCGCGTCATCGAACTCCTTGTCGGTGGCGTCGGTGGCTTCCTTCTCGAGGTCGGGCATGGTTATGTGGGAATCGTGCCCGGTCATCTCGAGGTCGACGGCGGCGCGGGCGATTCGCTCTTTGTTGATACGCATCAGTTGTTCCTCTTCCTCCAGCCAGGCCGCCGGCGTGTCATCGTGACCATCATTTCTCCTCTACCTGCTGGTGACATGTTCTGCATTCGCCCTGGCGGGCACCGCTCTTGTAGATGCGGGGGTGGGTGCAGCCCCGTTCGTAGGCGTCGATGGCGGCCCGCGGTAGATAGCCTTTCTCGGCGACGGGGATGCCGTTCTCGTTGGCCCAGGCGCGGATCGCGTCACGCTGGGCCTTGCTGTAAACCTTGGCGCCGCCGTTGGCGGGCATCACCGGCGCCGGCGCTGGGACAGGTTTCTTCTTGGCTTTCTTCGGCGGCGGCGGTGCTTTGCGCCCGGCGTCGATGAACGGCGCTATCCGCGAGTCCATGTAGGCGGCGTTGGCCGGCGACAGTTCAATCTCGTAGGCGACACCACGGTAGGCGAACGGGATCGTTTCCACATCGTCGCCCATGCTGCCGTCGAGGTCGTCGCGCAGCCGGATGAGGATTTCCTTGCTCACGCGATCACCAGCTCCGACGCTAGATAGGTCATCATCATGCCGCCCTTGTCGGCGAAGCGGACCCGCACACGCATCTGGCCCGGTATGTGGTTGAACCCGTCGACCACGCCGTGCCAGCCGTGGCTGTTTCTGTTTCGAGCGTCGACGGTGACCCGGTCTCCGATGTTCATCAGTAGCCCAGCCTCGCCATGCGCAGCACCCCGCGTTCTTCGACGGTCATCCAGCCGCCGCTGTGGGCCGGCGCCAAATATCCCTGCGGGTGACGCATCCGGGTGCGGCTGGGTTTGATCTGCCCGTAGAAGCGGTCACGCAGGTCGAGTATCTGGGTGCGCTGCGCCCCGCAGACCGAACACACTTCGATCACTTCGAGCTCCTTGTCCTTCTTGTGTTCGATCACGTTGTGGGAGTCGTAGCGGTGCCGCATGGTGACGCGGCACTCGCGGTACTCGGCGGGCAGGGCAGCGAAGAACGGCCGCACTGTGCGGGCCATCAACATCTCCTTCTCGTGGGAACGGGGCCGGAGCCACCACCGGGACTGTAACACAGCACTGCTGATGTGTTGGACATGGTATGCCGGTGCTACGCTTCAGACGAATTCGTTTTCTCGTGGGAGCCCCGCGCAGAGCGGGGTGAGATTTCAAATTCACTAACGGCCCCGGTGTGGCGATTCCCCCAACCGGGGCCGTTTCTATTCACGCAGGTTCATGACGGTTCAGGGATGTCGTAGGTGCCCTCTTCGAAGAAGTGGCCCTGGTCGGCCGCGTTCGCGGACTGGCCCCGGTAGTCGCCGGGTGAACCGGCGAGCAGCCAGCAGGTGTGGTGCCACACGGTGGGGCCGTCGTTGTTTTCGGTCCACGCGCACACCGGCTCGGTGATGGTGTACATGGTGATGTGGCCGTGTTCGTCGGGTTCGGTGTAGCCGCGTTCGCCGGCGACGATGACACCGTTGTCGTCGTGGAGGCGGCCGTAGCCGTCGTAGGCGCCGCACACGATGTTGCCGTCGGCGCGGACCGCGACCCCGCCTTCTCACCGACGAGCGCTTCGGCGTCGACCAGTAGGCTGCGCGCGGCGGCGGTGATGCTTTCAAGGTGGCCGATGATCATGCCGACGCCCTCGCCGTTCTCGGTCGCCTCGACTAGTTGCGCGGCCAGCCGGATGTTGCGCGCCCGCAGCGCGGCGATGCGGAATCCCAGCCCGTCGCGGTCGAACGCGACCTCGGCGTCGCTGGAGTAGTCAGCGCTTTCCGGGTCGCTGTAGCGGTTGGCGATGCGGTCCAGCACGAACACCGCGTTGCGGGCGTCCTGCAACGCTTTCTGCGCGCGGACGATCGTGTCGAGCCAGTTCACCACGGCGTTGCTCATCGGAGTTCCTCCAGTTCATTCGCGTCGAAGTGCATCTGGTGTGCGCAGCCGTCGACGTCGACCGCGTAGACGATGACCTGATCGTCGACGACGAGCCGGTCCACGGTGCCGGTGGCGCCGTCGTATTCGGCGCGGTCGGCGTCCAGGTAGGCGTAGCCAGTGCGGTTGGTCATCGGCAGCACCCGCACCCGGTCGCCTTTGACCATCCGCACGGCGGGGCTCCCGTGGCGCATCATGTCGGCGCCGCAGTCGGGGCAGCCGCCGCGGAAGTATTCCTTTCGTTGAGTCGTTGGTCGGCTCTGTCGATGACGTCGAGGACGTACTGGCGCGCGCTGTCGTCGGGCCAGCGCCGCTCGATAAGATCCCAAGCCACGAAATCGAACACGCCGCGCAGCCCGTCCCGCGCCGTCTTCAGATCCACGCGGGTATAGCCGTGACGGCGCGATCGGCCCAGCATCCCGCCGAGCGGGCGGATCTGCTCATCGAGCCACTTCGCGCGTTCGACAAGCTTGAGAATGATGTAGCCATCGGTGAATCTGACCTCGTCAGCCATCGGCCAGCCTCCCCATGTCGTACCAGACCTGATCGGCGGCGACTCTGATCTGCTTCCAGCCGACCGGCTCAACCGCCCACGCCTGCTCGCCGACGAGCACCACGTCACCCACCGACAGGCTGCGGTGCCCGCGCCGGCGGTACTCCACCGCCCAGTGCCAGTGATGCTCATCCAGGTTCAGCTCCCGAAAGATCACCTCAAGCAGCGTCCCGACTCGGTGGGGCTGCGGCCGGTCTTCGCCGCAGTGCCAGTCGAACGTGACCGCAAGCACCATCTGATCCCCCGGCTCGTAGGGCAGGAACGTCGGGTTCAGTTGCAGCAGCACCTTCACGGGAATAGGGGTGGTCATCAGATTTCCAGCCGGTCCAGCGGCCAGCCGTGCGCCGCCGGATCATGCTCGGCCAGCAGCCGAGCGATCAACTCCGGGCGGTCATTGCTGTGCACGAATCCGGCGATCAGGGGGATCTGTCCGGGCTCACCGTTTTTCTTGATGTTCAGCCCCTCGGCGTAGACGCGGACCAGCGTCCACTGCTCGTTTCGCTGCGCCGGGATCTCACGGCCGAGCGTGCTGGTGTAGGGATTCCTCCAGGCTCCGCCTTCGTATTGCTGGTCACCGCGGTGCCAGTGGATGTGAATCGTGCGGGGCCGCAGCAGCATGCCCCGGTACGTGTCGCCGGTCGAGACCAGGTCGTGCAACTCGCCCGGTTCAAGCGCGACACCGACGAAACGGTCGTCGCGGCGATGCTGTCGGCGTTGCGGTTCGCCGTCGTAGGCGCCGTCGTAGACGGTGATGCGGCGGTCGCCGTAGGCTTCGTCGCGCACGGTAATCTTCACGGTCACCATCCTGGGTAGGCGATTAGTAGGTCGGCGATGATGTGGCGCCGCGCGCCGTCCAGACCGGCGGTCACAGCGACCAGGCCGGCGGGATGGCCCTCAAGGTCGGCGAGCATTTCGCCGCCGATGCGGTCGTTGTAGAACGACACCATCGCCGCCAGGAAGATCGCTTCGGTCGACGACAGGACACCGATGCGGCGTTCGATGTCATCGATGCGCGGCGCGAAGTCCCATTTGGAGGTGCCGGCGCCGGTCCCGTCGCCGAAAAATTCCCAGCCGGCGACCGCGACACCTTTGCGCCAGGCGTCGAGGAACGCGGCCTCATCACGTACGGCGGTCATAGCGCTTTCGCTTTCTCGATGGCCTCATGCTGATCGATCTCGCTGATGTCGCCTTGCGCGTCGACGATCCAGTAACGGCGCCCGAGCCGGCGCCGGCCCTCGTTGGATTCGTACAGGCCCGGTTCGACCTCGTACTGGACGCTGCCGGTGGCCCCGGAGCGGCTGGTGTGGCGGTTGATCGCGTTGACGAACTCGCGATCGAACCCGAATTTGCCGCCGGGATACCCGCTGATCCGGGCCAACCATGTTTTGCCCTCATATGTGGCGATGTCGAGGGTGATGGTCGCGGTGATCATGCCTGGGTTCCTTTCAGAAACTCGGTGACCTTCTCGCGGGCGAATTCCAGCGCCTCATCGAGCGGACCGAATCCGCCTTCCCCGATCAACTCGCCGTCGTGCTCGCGGTAGCGGGCCACCGCGCGGATGGTGTGGGAAGGTCGCCCGGTTTCGGTGTCGACGTAGGCCGTGATGATCACGTCGAACAGCGGCGTTTTCATTTGATCAATCCTTTCGGTGCGCGTTTGATGCGCTTGACGCCAACAGAAATGCTGTTGACTTCGAATGCGATGTCGCCGTCGCGGCGAACAGCTCTGTCTGGCCCCATGCGGACCACCGTCTTGTAGATGGCCACAACCTCACCGCCCCGACGCAGCAGCACGTACTTGCCGCCGTAGCGGTGGTCCTTGAAGTCGACCAGCTCGGCGTCATCGACGTGTGCGCCGTCGCTGCGCGCGAACGCGGCGCGCGCCTTGTCGCACACCAGCTCCGCGGTTTCGGGTGTCATCACGGTGTCCTTTCGATCGTGAACAGCGGTTGGTTGGGTCCGTTTGGTGGACACGTGATCCATGACTCTTTGCAAAGCGCGCAAGTAGCCCGCCCAGTACACGCGGTCGAGATCATTCGCGGCGCGGTCGCGCTCATTCTCGGCATTCGCGGCGCGGTCGCGCTCATTCTCGGCGAAGCGGATCTCATCACGCAGCCAGCCGTTCATGTCACAGATCACGGTGTCCTTTCGATCGTGAACAGCGGTTGGCTGGGTGCGATGCCGTGCGGATGCGCGGCTCTCCAGTCGGCGATCGTGGCGCCGCCGGCCAGATAGGTCTTGAAGTCCCGCACCGCTAGCAGCGCATCCACGAACAGCCCATGCACCGCGATGAGCTCCCAGGTGTGGTCGGCGACAGCGTAAACCTGATGGGAGACAAGCCCGTCGGCGACGACGCGAATGACGGTGAGCATGCTGTCGCTGGCCTCGGTGGTGTACACCGGGTCGGACCAGGGGACGAGGTCGACCAGCCGTTCGCGCCACTCCGCGCTGGAGCGGGGCCAGCGGGTCTGGATGTCGGTCATCAGCGGCCGGCTTTGCGTGCCCAGGCTGCGAGGCCGATACCGACGGCGCCGACGCTGATGGAGACGCCGGCCAGGGCGAGGAGCATGACGATCATTGGGTTGCCTTTCTCGTGGGATGTTCAAATCATATCACAGCAGTGCTGTTGGTCGGGTTAGTTTTCGGATTCGGGGTTTCCCCCTTCCCGGGAATCCGCGAGCTGCGCCCTGAGATTGTCGATTTCGCGTTGCCGCACGGCGATAATCCGGTCGAGCTCGGCGCGGTGCGCGCGGCGCTGCCGCTGGTGGGATTCGAGCACGCTGATCGCCATGAGGATCTGCGTGTCCACCGACTGCAGCCGCCGGCTCACCATGACTCCGGCAGCTCGTCGTACTGAGCGAGGTCAGTCGCGGTGGCGTCGCGCACGATGTGGTCGTACTCGGCGGCGACGGTGAGCTCCTCGGCCCACAGGCGCTCGGCGAGGTAGCGGCGCGCCCCGTTGTGTGGGTAGGCGCCCCAGTTGCGGGCCTGGCGGTGCGACTCGCGCAGGTACGCTGGCATCACCTCAACGACCACCGTGTCGGCGCCGACTTCAACGTCAGTGTCGATGCGCCGCGCGATCGTTTTGACGCGGGCGCCGAGCAGCCGGATCTCAAGCCAGTCGGCGTCCTTGCCTTTGGTGATCCGGGTGACCATCCCGTATCCGGCGATCCAGTCGCCGAGCTTCAGTTCGCCGGCCTTGACCTTAGCCACGGCGCTGCCTCGCGCTGTGGGCACGCTCGACGACGGCTTCCAGCTCGGCGAGCAGCCCAGCGGCGTCCAGTTTCACGATCAGGTCGGTGACCAGTTCGGCCATCGGGATTTCGGGCACTTCACTGACGTCTTCGACGTCGTAGACGTCCTCGGAGCCGTCGGGGAAGCGGACCGTCACGCAGTCATAGACCCAGGACTGCTTGATGCCCACGCCGGTGTCGCCGTCGCACCAGTCGTGGTCGATGACCGTGCCGACACCGTCCGGGGTCTGCACGGACGTTCCAACCATGCTCATGCCGCACCTACTTTCTTCTTCGCCGGCGCCTTGCGGGCGCGCTTCTTGCCGGCCGGGTGACGCTTGATTGACGCTTCGAGCGCGGCCAGCAGATCAGACACATCCTCGGTGGCCTGCTCGGCGGGCGCCGCGACGTAAGGGGCGTCGGCGGCCTTCGCGTCGAGCAGCGCCGAGAGCCGATCGCGGTAGGTGTCGACGTACTGCTCGGGCTCGAACTCGCCGAGCATGGACTCCAGCACCGCGTGGGCCGTCTTGACGAATTTCGGGTTGAGCTCCACTTTCTCGTGGACACCCTTGAGCTCGTCGGTGGGACGCACCTCATCGATCCAGCGCATGGTGTGGATCGCGAGCGTGTCGTCGCCCAGCACGCGCAGCACGCCGGTGCGGGTGCGCTGCCGGTAGGTGAACTCCACGATGCCGACCCGGTCGGACTCGGCCAGCACGGTGCGCAGCAGGGCGTACCCTTCGACGTTGGCCTTGGATTTCGGGTCTTCAGGTTCGAGGTAGTACGTCGCCTCGAACATGATCGGATCAATCTCGGAGCGATGCACGAATTCGAGCACCTCGAATCCGCTGCCGGCTTCCTCTTCGAGCGCGGTCTGCTCGTCTTTGGTGACGGTGACCAGCCGGCCGTTGACTTCGCGCCCGGAGACGATGTCGTGGTATTCCACGATTTCGCCGCAGGTTTCGCATTTGCGGAGCTGGCGGATCGCGCCCAGGCAGCCGGCGTGGTGGGTGTGGAATTCGATGTCGTGGGATTCGGTGGCGGTGTACATGCGTACGCCGACGCCGACCAGGCCGAATCGGATCGGGCCTTTCTTGATGCTTCTCATGATTGCCTTTCTCGTGGGTGAGACCAGAGTATCACAGCGGTGCTGTAGTGGAATCGGGTGTGACAGATGTCACAGCGGTGCTGGTAATCGTAGGATTGGAAACGCCAGGGTTCGGCCAGGCAGGGCAAGGTAAGGTCGCTCCTCGGCGACGCAGCACAGCTACCACCGTCGCTAATCTCAGATGCCCGACGTGACGCAATAAATGCAGCAGCCGAGCCGCTCGTGCGACGCGCAAAATAGTGAGATTCGCACCGATAACCGGCAGTAGCGACAGTACGATCACAACAGCGTCGAATCCGTTCCACCATGATTCGCGGAGAAAACGGCACGGATTCCAACCACAGGCTCCGAGACGTACGACAAGTTCGACGCCGAAAAATGTCAGGAAACCAACATGACTGGCTTCGATGAAGTTCTCGTGGTCATGGTCGAACAGGCTTACCGCCAGCATGGCGGTGTTGGCGAGGATCACGATGACCACAAGCCGTTCGAAGCGGGTCATCATCGGTAGTCGATCTCCCATCCCTCGGGCAGCGGCTTGACCTCAAGGCAAGTGCTGCACTGCAAATGGTCATCGCCCGCGCCTTCATCGCTGAAGTCCTCGGAGCCGCTGTAGTAGGCGATGATTGTTTGCGACTGTTCGTCGAATTCGGTGTGCCAGGTTCTGACGTAACCGGTTTCTGTCAGCCGCCAGTTGTGATCACAATCGCTCATGATGTGTACCCGTGCGCGTTGCCGGGACCGGAGGAGGGTTTCGCGTCGGGGCACAGATAGGTCTGCGCGGCGCTCGCGATTTTGAACGCGAACGTGAACGTGACGTTGGTTTCGGCCGAGACGCTGGACGCGACGTCGTAGGGTGTCATGCCCTTACGCATCAGCACGCACAGACCGTTGCCGATCGTCACTTCCTCGTCGGTGTCGGTGATGGCGATGCCTTGGGCCTGCAGCGCGGCGATGTAGCCGGTGACGTCGGGATAGCCGGAGCTGGTGGGCGCGGCGTTCGCGGCCGGTGCGAACACGAGGGCGCCCGCGAGCAGCGCGGCGCCTAGTAGTGGATTTTTCATGACGTGTGGTTCCTTTCAGCTCACTGCGCCGGGGAGCGCATCGATTTCGTATTTGTAGGTGGGGCAGTAGGAGTAGATCGCGGCCACCACTAGGTGCGCGGTGTCCGCGACGCTGAACGCGGGGCTCTCGGCGACGTAGAGGTTCATGCCGACCGCGTTGAGGCTGTAGCCGGCGGCGAGCTGCGAGCACGCCTGGTGAGCGTCGCCGCGTAGGTGCGCCGGCGCGCCGGGGACGGCGAAGTGGATCATCGCCGTGTCGAACAGTTGGTCGCCGGTGATGTCGGCGTGTGCGGTGCCGGCGGCGGCGAGGACCGCGAGGGCGGCGGCCGCGGGCGCGACGATACGAGCGTATTTCATGGGTTGGTTCCTTTTCTCGTGGGATTTGAGAGGTGGTTATTTAGTTGTGGTCGTACGTTGCGGTGCATCTGCAGGTGCTCACGCGCGGCCTTGACGGCCGGCGCCTTGCTGGCCCACACATAGTTCTGGACAACGCCGACGCGGCCGGCGTTGCTTTTCACCTCGCGGTGACAGCGCAGGCAGTACGCCGCATAGTCGCAGCGTTTCCTGTCGCCGGACCACATACGCCGGTCGTACTCGTAGCGCAGGATGCGGACGATGTCGGTCACTGGCCGGCCTCCTTGCGGACTTTCGCGGCGATCTCCTGCAGCCGTAGATCGTGGGGCAGCGGCCGGCTCATCAGCGTGAGCTCATAGGCGCGGACCTGCAGCCCGATCGCGCCCATCTTCATGCCGTCGAACAGCACGATGACCATCCGCGGTGTCGGGTAGGTGCGGCCGCGCTTGCCGATCGCGCGGTAGCCGCGATACCCGATCGGCTGCACGGTGCCCACGCCGTGGTCGGGGTGGCTGACCCGGTCATGGGGCTGCACACCGTACTCCGGGTAGCCGGCCAGCAACGCGGCCGCGGCCGCGCTGCCTTGGGTTTCGCGGGTCCAGGCGACCCGATCGCTGGCGTGCAGGCGGGCGATCCGCTCGGCGTCACGTTTGGTTTTGGTGCGCTGGCGGCTGCCGTCCGGGTAGACGAGCTGCCAGCGGTTGCGCGCCGGCTCGCCGTCCCAGCGTTCGATGTAGTAGTTGCCGTCGGGTCCGAGCAGGATCGCGGTGGTGACCGCGCCGTCGGGCTCGCGTGGTATCCGTGTCATGGCAGTTTCCTCCAATGTTTGTAGGCCGCCCGTTCGGCGTCCTGAACGTGGTCGAATAGGCCCAGGCTCGCGGCCGGCCCGGATGGGCTGGCGTAGAACACGGTCAGCTCGAATTTCGGCCCTGCTGTGCCGTCGATCTGATAGCTCCACACGCCGTGGCTGTTGATTTTGGCGGTGTAGAAGCGGCGTTCGCGCCTGACGAACAGCGGCGCCGGTTCGTAGCTGGTCACAGGCCGGCCAGCTCTTCGAGCTCGTGTAGGAACGCATCCCAGCCGGTGTCGCTGGAGTCGCGCGGGCGGCCGGCGGCCTCCCACGCGTCGCGGACGGTCTGCCATTTGTGGGGCTTTTCGAAGTAGTAGAGCGTCTCGTCGGCGGTGTCGAGCTCGCCGGTGTCGACCAGCACGTGCCCGAATTCGAGCACCTCGGCGAAGTCGGCGGTCCATGTCATGGTTGTTCTTCCTCCTTGTGTGCGAAACGTTCGGTGGCGACGCGTTGAAGCTCGGCGCGGGCTTCGGCCTCGGTGAACGCGCCGTAGATACGGGCATCAACGTCATGGATCTGCCACACGTCGGTGGGCTTCCACTGGTACGCGTAGATGCTTGCTGCGGCGTAGGCGCCGGGGACATGCGGGAGCCGGCGTATCACGTAGATGCGCGCCGGCCCGTAGCTGGTTGATGGGCGGGTTTCGTCCACGTAGTAGGGCGCTCGGAGCGGTCGCTCACCAGCTCACCTCATTTCGCCATGCTTGGGCGGCCTTGGAGCCGCGTGTCGGGTAGGGACGGCGGCCGGCGGTGTGCCGGGTGTTGGGTTTGCGTCCGCCGCGCAGGTGGACGGCGCCGGTGCGGTGTTCGAAGCGTTGACGGCGGCGTGCCTTCTCGGCTTCGTGGAGCTCGTGGGTGGTTGTGTTCATGAGACCAATGTAGCAGCGGTGCTGTGAGGTGTCAAGTGGTGCTGTGACATTCATCGTGGGTCCACCAGCTCACCCTTCAACGCCAACTGCACACACGCCAGCTTGTCGCGGTGCCACCGCACAAACTTGTGCTCCGGCGCGGCCGTCACCGGCACCATGTACTCCGCGCGGGTCACCCGGCCGGCGATGATGTTGACGTAGATCAGCTCACGGAACCCGCTGGGCAGCCGCCGAAAGAACACCGTGTTGAACGGACTGACACCGTCGGCGATGTCTGCCACCACGGTCCAGCCCTCGCGGCGCGCGAGCGCGATCAGACCCGCGCGGGCCTGCTCGTCGCGGCTCATCGCCGGCGCTCCACGATGTACGTCAGCCACGCCCAGCGGCCGCTGTGCGGGTCACGGAAGGTGTGGCGCACCCGGAACGCCTGCGTGGTGCCGTACACGTTGTTGCCGCCGTGGTAGGACGCCTCGTGCCAATGCCAGTACGTCTCGGTGAATCCGCCCTCGGCCAGCTCGCGCCACGCGCCTGCGTAATCGTCGCCGAATCCGGTCTCGTCGGTGGCGTCGTCGCCGGCCTCGCAGCGCAGCGTGACGTCGCGGTAGCGCGGCCACAGCGGATCATTCGCCAGCTGGGCGGCCAGGCGCGCCTCGAATTCGAAGCGACACACCCCGCAGCCGGGGACAAACTGGGAGTGCTCGCCGTGCGCTCGGGTCAGCTCGGGCACCTGGGTCATCAGCTCTGCTCCTCGTCGGTGCTGAACTCGCGCTGGTTGGCGACCCAGTCGGCGTAGCCGAGCAGCGTGTCACCTTCGCCCACTTCGTAGCGCCAGTCGCTCATGGGGAACCGCTCATCGTCCTCCCAGGAGCGGGGCAGGCCGGCGCGCCAGTCACGCACGGGCTCCTCCTGGCCGGCCTGCCAGTCGCCCTCCCAGATGATCGCGTCCTGAACGGCGACACGGAACGTGCCGGTCTCGCCGTCCGGGTCGATCTGGATCAGCGTGACGCCGTCGCGGGCGGTCAGTGCGTAGAGCACCAGCGCGCCGTTGTCGAGGACGGCGGTGATGGTGTCGGCGTCGAATTGTGGATCGTTGGCGTTGCGGATCTCGGTTCTCATGCGTTGCTCTCCTGTTCGAAGCAGCCAGGAAATTCCGGCAGCTTGGCTGTCGCGGCGAACCGGCGCCCACCGCAGATGGGGCAGCAGCGGGCAAGCCCGCCGTTGCGTTTGATGCGCCGCTCCAGGGCGCGGTCACCGCTCCAGGTGGCGGCCAGGCTCCAGTCGATGCCGGCGCCCTTGACGACGCTCGTGAGGCGGGCGCCGGCGCCGGCGCGGTGTGCCGCGAGGCGGCTGTCGAGGTCGGCGGCCCAGCCCAGGTAGTGGCCGGCGTGCTCATAGCGGCGGTCGAAATGCAGCAGATAGACCGTCCCCGCCACGCTCATCGCCGGCCTTCAAGCCATGCGAGGACTTGGCGTGCCCGGTTGGGGCCACGGGTCAGCGCGGCCCAGTCGCTGTGGCCGCCGTGGATCAGGCTCTGCTGCGCGGGTGTCTGCAGCCGGGCCCGTTCGATCCCGCCCAGCGCCGTGTACCACACCACGATGCGGTCGGCCGGTCCCCAGGTGGCGCCACCAGCGGCCATCATCGCGGCCAGCAGCTCGCCGGGTTCGGCGGGGCGGGTGAATTCGTCGGCACCCCACCGCTGGTCGGCGCCGGACAGCACGTTCAGTGTCCAGCCCTCGTCGGCGGCGGCGACGCGGATCTTGTCGCGGGTGTTCATCAGTGCAGCGCCATCCTGGCGTGAAACGAAGCCCACGCGACGTGGTCGCACAGCTTGGCGACAGCGGCCGCCATGTCGGGCAGCCGCGCAGCGACATGGTTACCGCCGGCGAACACATCCCACGCCGGCACCCAGTCGTCGCGGTGCGCGGTGAACGGGGTGAATCCGCGGTCCATTACCGAGCCGATAAACCGGCCGGCGTGATACACGCGCGCGTGCAGCACGGCACCGCCCGGACGCGTCGCGATCACGACAGCATCGACGTCGGCCGGCCGCAGGATCGCCGGGATGCGGCAGGCGAGGTGGTCGCAGCTCATCGCTCGAACTCCTCGAACATGATCGCGAGGTCATCCAGAGTGATCTCGTCGCCGTCCTCGAACTGGTCGAGGTAGGCGATGATGTCGCCCTTGCGCATGGTCAGACTCCCTTGCTCCAGTAGCGGATACCGAGCTCGGTGACGAAGTCGGCGAATTCGGGCGCCGCGAACAACAGCTCGCGGCTCTGCTCGGTCATCTTGGGGAACGCGTAGGCGAACATGCGGGCGTCGTCGTAGAACACGATGGACGTGCGGACGTCATTATCGGCGCGGAAGAACAGGTCTTGGTTGATCCAGTGGACCATCAGCGTTTTGTTGCCGGCGCGTACGAGCGCGCCCAGCTCGCGCGGGTTCAGTTTGGTCAGCTCGGTCATGGCCGGTTCTCCTCGTCGTCGGTGGTGCTGGTGGTGGTGTCGGGCTCTTCGATTTGCAGCCATGCGGTGATTCCCATGACTACGCCGCCGCCGAATCGTTGGACTGAAACGCGAGCAGCTCGGCGATCACGCCGGCCAGCTCGTCGTCGGTCAGAAACAGCGTGACTTTGGTGCCGAATGGTTCGTCGTCGCCGAAATCGACGGTGATGGCGCCGCTGGTTAGCCGGCTCAGCTCGGTGAGCTGTGGGTGGTGGACGTTGACTCGGATGACTGTGCTCATGGGTTGGTGTTCCGTTCTCGTGGGAGGTTGTGCTTACACCACGAAGCTACAGCGCCGCTAGCGCAAGCGTCAACAGCGGGACTGAGTGAGCTGCGTCACAGGTTTCGGGAGGGTGACCCTCCCAGATGAGTCCACGGGGGACCGCGAACGCGAAGCCCTTTTCATCGGTGCGAACGCCGGGGGGAGACGCGCGAGCCGGCGCCCTACGTTATCGCAGCGGCGCTGTTGACTTTCACGACAGCGATGCTGTAGGGTTGGGGAAATGTTCGATTCGGCCCCAGGAGAGGAAGCACCAAAATGATTCAGGTTCGCGAGCGTCACGTCACCAGCGAGGAAGCCTACGCGGACGTAGAGCTGTCCTACGGCAGCCACGAGATCGATCCGGCCACGGCCGTGACGATCGCCTCGTGGTGGCAGGCGCCGGCCGGCGTGGGCTACATCCTCGCCGGCTTCGCGTCCGGCTGCGAAGTTGACGACGTTGCGCTGTTGGACGATATCGCCGCGACGCGCCGCGAGCAGGGCTATCCAACCGGGTTGGCGCCGCGTGACCGGAAGGCTTTGGACATGCTCGCCACGTTCGTGCTCGCCGCGCGCACGCCGGCCGGCGAGGTGATCGGCCACGTCCACCAATGGCTACCGGCCGGCACCGCGCATGTGGAGACGCGTTGCGAGTGCGGCGCGACGCGTATTCGGCGGGGTGTCACTTATCGCGTGTACAGCCCGTGAGCACTTCTGGGTGCTTGACAGTCATCGCTTCGCCTCCTTCTCGGCGTACATCTGCTGGACTTGCCGCTTGTGGTAGCGGGCCTCGGATTGGGACAACACCACCGTCGCGGGTTTCATCGTCGCGCTCGTTCGCGGTGACCTGCGCGACGGCCGCGACACCGAGCCGCGCTGGACAATCCAGGGCAACAGCCTCGCCAGGTGGTCCCGCGTGGTCGAGGAAGGCTGAGCCGTGAAAGTCTCCAGCAAAGTTCAGTGGACCATCGTAGGCGGACAGCGGCGGCTCGAAAGCCTCACCAAGAGCGGCAAGGCAACGGTCCTCCTGCGGGACATGGGACCGGGCAAAGCAGTGGCGGGCATCAAGCGGTACAGCGTCACAGCACTCGACGGCCACAACCTCCTCCCGGTCAGCCGAGGCTTCCACGACCTCGCGGAAGCGCGCGCCTACGCGAACAAGATTTGGCGGGCGTACTGATGGCCCAGCGAAACGGATGGCAGACAGTCCACACCAACGACGACGGAAGCATCGTCCAAGCCCGGTTCAACCGGTCGCGGAGATGGGAGTACCGCATCGTCCCACCAAGGAAGGAGGCCCGCTGATGGGTCTTTTCAGTGCGCTCTGCAACGGGTGCAAAAACCCGATCCTGCCCACGTTCAACACGGAGGTGATCAACGCGTGGATGAGCGACTGTGTCGCGATCTACAGCGACGGCACCCGCGTGCGCGGCTTCTACGACGGCTACGGGCGGCTCGACAACGAGGACGGCGACTGCGTGGCCGGTGACGAGGACGGCAGCGTCGAACCTGTGTGCTGCTGGACATCGAACAACGACGGCCCGACTGTGTGGCACGCGGCCTGCTGGTACAACGCGGGGCAGCCGAAACGGTACGAAGGCCAGTCGGCTCACGCGCCCGACCAGGGCCATTTCTTCGATGAGGGCACCTACGACATCCCGGAACCGGAGGTACAGCGATGACCGTCAAGGTGACCACCCGCAAGTACATGGGCGACGACGCCTATTCGTGGGCCGTGTTCGCGGACGGGCGTCCGGTCGTCACCGGCCTGGTGTCGGTCTTGGATCGCTCCACCAGTTCGTCCCAGTTTTCGATCAGCGCGCGCGCGCACATCACGGCGCCGCCGCGCTCGTCGGTCTCGACCGGGTGAGCTTTGGACTGGTGCGGCTCGCGGTCGACACGTAGCCGCATGCCGTATGTGGCGATGAGGTCGCCCTTGCGGATTTGGTGTGTCGTGACGGTCTCGTATTTCGTCATGGTGCGGTGTTCCCTTCGTGTTGTGATGTGGCGCAGCTCGGCTCGGCCGGCGCGTGGCTCTCGTGCTCGGTTTTGAGCGCAAGCATGGCGGTCACGATGACCAGGGCAATGGTGGCGATGACCAGCGCCCAGGTGGCGCCGGTCAACCGGCGGGTGGCGTGATGCTCGGCTGTGGTGTGCTCACAGCCGTGAGCCGGCGCCACGGTGGGCGCCGGCTCGGTCAGCTCGGCCGAGCTCACTCGCCGGCCTGCTCGGTGTCGGTGTCGTCGGTCTTGGGCGCCATCGTGCGCAGCGCCGTGATAGGCGCGCTGAGCAGCATGCCCAGACCGGCGATGACGAACGTTATCGACAGGTAGTGCGTGATCATTGATTCCCTTTCCTGTTGGTCGCTCGGCCGGCCGGCCGAGCTGGTTACGCGAAACTCTGTTCGAACCGGTAGTGACCGCACCACGGGTCACGGCCGGCGCAACACGATGCGACCTCGGCGGCGAACGCGCGCGCGGCCGCGAGCTCGTCAAGGTCAAGCTCGGTGTCCGGGTCGATAACGTCAAGCTCGGTGATGGTCTCGGCCGGCGCATCCCAGGCGATCGGCCCGCAGCAGCATTCCCACGCCGAGCGGCACGGACACACGGCCGCGCTCACCGCGCATCCCCGATGTGGCGACGGTCAAGCTCGGCGTTGATGCGCCATTCCCGCACCGCGTACGGCAGCACCACGACTAGCCCGACGATGGCGCCCACGATGGCGGTCATGACGCGCGCTCGGTGTAGCAGTGCCCATCGTGTGAGAACACGACAAGCGCGGCGCCGGTAAACGTCTCACCCGTGTCGGGGTAAAAGAAGTCGCCGCGTTCGAACGGGTGATACGTGACGCGAGCCGGCGCCGCGAGCTCGGGCTCATCCTCGGCGAGGATGCCGGTTATCCACGCGTGTACCTCGCGGTGCCCCTTGTGACCTTTGGCCTGATCGGCCGAGCCGGCGAGGATGCGCTCGCGGGTCGATCGGCGCACGTACGGTGCGCAGTCGGTCAGCGCGGCCGATTCGCCCTCGGCCACCTTCAGTCCCTTGTCGGGACCGTCAAGCGCTTTGAATGACCATTGCGTTTTCGGGTCACGGCTCGCGAGGTTGCGGTATCCGCCCACGCGGACACCGCGATACTCGCGGCCGGCGAACGAGCGGAACGTCATAGCCCCACTATACCCACAGCGGTGCTGCTAGACAACAGCCACAGCGGTGCTGTAGGTTGGGGGCATGAGTAAGCAGCGAATGATCGTTTATCGGGGACCGAGCGCGCTAGACCCGTCGGTGCCCATCGTGGTGCTCGCCACCTATGACACACGCACGGGTGACAAGAGCTCCGCCAACGCCAAGACCGGCGGAATGATCCAAACCTGGATTTTGCGCGACGACATTGCGCCGCTCGACGCGTTACGCGAGGGCACCGACACCGCAATCTGTGGCGACTGCCCGCACCGCTCACGACCGTCGGGCGGTAGCGGCGCGTGCTACGTGAACGTCGGACAAGCGCCGCGTTCGACGTGGGCCGCGTACAAGCGCAACGGTATCGGTCACGGCCCACGCCAAACACGGCCGTTCGACGTGTCGGTGTTCGCCGGCCGTAAGGTCCGTATCGGCAGCTATGGCGATCCGGCGGCCGTGCCGTTCGACGTGTGGGAGCAGATCAGCGCGGCGGCCGCGCATTGCACGGGATACACACACCAGTGGCGCCACGCCGACCCGCGTTTCGCTCGGATCTGCCGAGCCAGCGTCGACGGCCCCGAGCACATCAGCGCCGCTCGCGAGCTCGGATACCGACTGTTCGTGGTGCGCCCGATCGGCACACCCAAACCTCGCGGGCTCATCACCTGCCCAGCGAGCGCGGAGGCCGGCCGCAAGACGACCTGCAGCGTCTGCCTGCAGTGCGGCGGCACCGACTCCGGGCGCCGCCATGACGTGACGATTGAGGCGCACGGCTCGGGGGCTCGCAGGTTCGCGCCGCTCGCGATTGTGTAGAGCCGGCTCGGAGAGACCTGCATGGCGTAGCGTCTCCGAGCACACCGAGCGCCGGCCGCGTGCCACCTCCCACGCGGCCGGCGCTTTGGCGTGCGCGCGCGCGCGCTGGTGAAGTGAACACCTGTAGCGCCGGCCGGCCGGCTCGGCAGCAGTACCACAGCGCCGGCCGTAGCGCCGCTCTGCGGCCGCGCTAGAGCGCAGCAATGACCCGCGTGCGACGGCCGCCGGATCGGTGCCAGGCAGGGCGCCGGCCGAATTTCCGAGAGCACTGGTGATTCGAACAACTGTTCGATAGTGGTGCTGTGGCATCGGCCGCAGAACACTGCGAGCTCGGCGCCCAAATCAGCTAGCACCGCGCAAACCGGCGCCACACGGCCGCGCTAGCAGTCCGTGCCCAACACATTCCCGCAGGTGGCACACCACGCGGCCGGCATGCGCCCACGCTAGGCAGGCCATTGCTGCGCCCTAGCTGCCACGTAGAGCCACGAACATGCTCGGCCGGCATGGGCACCACGGGAGCGGCCGTCTCGTCGCTCTGCGGGCAACCGGCGCCGGAATCAGCGCTAGCTAGTGCTAACTCTAGCTAGCAGACGGCCGTACCACTTGTTTGCTGGCTCGCGTTTCCCCAGGTCGCGATGGTCCAATGGTTAGACCAAACAGAGCCACTGACCAACCGGCCGGTTGAGCGCCCAACAGTGGCACGGCCGTACCAAACGACCCAGCTCTGCTCACCCGCAGCGCCGCCGGCTCACACCGCAGCGCCGGCCGGCGCAGCTCCCCCACGCGCGGCCGCAGAGCCACGCGCGCGCTCGAGCGGCCCCGGCTCGAGCCGGCCGAGCTCGAGCCCCCACGCGCGCACTCGAGCGGCCGCCGAGCGGCCGCTCGAGACCTTGTACGGCCGTACCAAATCGATCGGCACGCGCGTACCAGATCGGCCGCCTTCGGCCGTGCCAGAAGACTGGCACGCCCGTACCAGGCTCGACGGGTGAGGGCCCGACGGTCGCGCGCCCGTTCGCGCGCGTCCGCTCTAGCGCTTGTGACTGGCGTGACGCGCGCGGCGCGCGCGGCGCGTGGTGACAAAGTGGCAGCCGGGGCGCCCGGCTGCGGCGGTAGCTCGCGGTTTCTCCCCCCGTGAGAACTAGTTTTGCGCATCGCCGCGAATGTACCCGAAATGCGTTGCGGCAGTGGATGTTTCAGACGTGTTTGCTAGCGCGTGAAAAACGTGCTGCGACAACGCATCCCGCGCGTTGTTTGGATTTTACCCAGATACCGGTAAATCGCGCATCAAAGCCACTGGTCAGGGCTAGTACTCCCGGTCGGGGGCGTGGGGGTCGGTGCGGGCTAGTTGCTCCATGTGTTGTTGGAGGGTGTGTCGGGCTTTGCGGTTGGGCGGCCACCAGCGGCGGTGGGTGAGGTGGTGCAGTTTCCAGGCCAGGTGCCAGCGGACGTCTTGCCACGCCATGTGTTTCAGTATGCGTGTGGAAGTGGTGCTGCTAGGGTTGATCTGCTAGCGCCCCTCGTCTATCAGCGCGAGGTAAGACCTCGGTGGGGGTTGCCGGAACGAAAGACGCGAAGGACCGGACCCATCTGGCCTGATTGGGCCGGTTTCCCACGAGAAAGGTGCGAGTGGACGGGTTCCTGTTTTTGGTGTTGGTGGGTTGTGTGCTGTATTTGGGTGGGGTGTTGTGTGTGGGGTTGTGGGATTTGCTGCGTCGTGTCTCCGGCCGGGCGACGGTTTGGAAGTTTGCGCTGGTGAGGCGTTTGGTTAGGCAGGAGTGAGGAGTTAGCGGATGGCTGAGACGGCGGCGGGCACGGACGTGGACACGCGAACGCGCGGGGTGGCGGCGCGTAAGGCGAAGGCCGAGAGGGCTCAGCGGCATGTGTGGTGTGCGTATCATTCCGACGGCTCGGAGTTCGTGTTGTTCGGCACGGAGCTGGCGGCGATGCGTTATGCGGTCGAGAACGATATGAAGTGCCAGGCGGTTGCGTTCGGGGTGGGGTTGCGGGAGCAGACCAAGTGAGCGCCGTGAGCGCTGTGCAGGATCTGTATGACGCTGGTCCTGGTGGGATCTGTGCTGATTGCGGGCATTTTGCTTACCGCCATGTTGGGCGGCAGTGCCGGTGGCCTGACCGGCAGTGCTGCTGTGAGGGGATGCTGTGGCAGGGCGAGCGGATTGAGATGAACGGTACTTATGGGCCGGTGATGGAGCAGATCAAGTGAGCGAGCGTACGTCCGATGGCCGCGTGATCGACTACGTGCTGGATTGCGATACGTGCCGTCAGATGTATGTCTTCGCTCGGCCTGGTGAGCGCACGGTGGAGCTCAACAAGCATCTCGGCCACAAGGTGGACTTATTCCGGCAGGCGCGGCTATGAGCAGCTTCGTAGAGATGGCGCGTGATGATGTCACCGAGACGATGAACCGCTGGAACAAGCTGCACCACCATCCCGCTATCCGGCCCACATCCGCCGAGGTTGAGGAGATCATCACCAAGCTGGTCGGTTGCAACATCAGCTTGTTGCGGGCGATTGAGGAGGTTGAGGCGCGGCCGTGGTGGCGCCGGAGGAGGTTCAACCCGTATGCGCGTTAGATGCCTGCTGGGTTTCCATGAGTGGGTCGAGCGTGACCAGCAGACAGTGCTTGAGCCGAAACACCGGCAGCTCGACCCAGTGCGGCGGCGGCGCCAGCATTGCCCGAAGGAGGATTACGACATGCTGTGGCCGGACGGGGCGGTGATGTGAGCCAGTTTGATTACCATCCCGAGGACTACGACGGGACCGAACGCTGCGAGGACAACATGACCGGGCTGCCCGCGGACAACATCGACATCGCCGCGGTCCACCGGCGACTACAGGGGGAGTGGGACAAGCCTAAGCGACTGGGTGATGACGCCTGGTACATCCTGGGCAACGGCCGCGGGATCATCGTATCTTGGGACCCCGACAGCGAGCCCGGCACGGACTGGCTGCACGCCTCGATCAGCTACGAGAAGCCCTATCGGTTCCCGTCGTATGCGGATCTGAAGATGCTGCACCACGCCGTGTTCGCGGACGGGCACGCCTATCAGTGTTTCGTCCCGTCCGCCGAGCACATCAACATCACCGCGAACGTGCTTCACCTGTGGGGCAGAGCGGACGGCAAGCCTGCGCTGCCGAACTTCGGAAGGGAAGGAACGATCTGAATGGCCACCGAGATCGAGAAGAACATCTGGTACACCTACCATCCGCCGACCGACGAGCAGATCGCGGCGTACCAGGCCATCCGGGCCAAGGCCCGTGAGCTGGCCGATCTGTTCGACGCGCACACACTGGGGTCCGCGGATGCCACGGCGGCGCACCGCAAGCTGCGCGAGACCGTGATGGCGATGAACCTCGCGATCGCGTGTAACACGTGAGCCGCACAGAGAGGGTCTGCCTGACCATCTACGGGTTGATCGTGGTGGGTGTGCTGGTGCTGTGGGTGATGTGGTGAGCGAGCCTGTGACGGCTGTCTTTGATGTGGACGGCAATTTTGTGGGTCACGAGCCGCGTGCCTGCCGGGCGCACCGCACGGTGGGTGCTCACCGGGCTTGGTGCTTCGACTGCGGGGAATGGTGCTACCCGGACTTTGAGATGGCCTGCATCCGATGCCGTCACCCGGAGGGCTGAAATGGTTGGTAAGGATTATCCGCATCACGAGCAGTATCCGCATGTCACGTGCCCGGTGTGTGACATGACGAGTTACAACCCGCATGACATTGAGTGGGGCTGGTGCGGCAACTGCAATGCGTATACCAGCCATGTTGATCCGATGGAGCGGGCGCGGCGGTTTTTGCGTGAGGCCGGCGGGTTGGGGCCCTATGACGGGGATGTGACGTAATTGAACGGTTTTTCGGGGTTTATCCGCGGTTTTCCGGCGTTTTCTAGGCTTTTCGATCGTTGTCGTGTTTTTTCGCTGCGATTTTCGGGGGGTTTGGGTGATGCTGGCGGCGCTGATCGTGTCGATGGCGGCGGTGATGCTGTGCCTGCTGGCGTGCTGGATGCTGATGGCGGGCATCGTGGTCGGTTGGTTCCGGCGGCGCGACGATGACCGATCCGAGCGGCCTGATTGACGAGGAGTTCGTCGGGTATCTGTTCAACGGGTCGGCGCCGGAGCGCCGCCCGCGGCTGTGGTTTCTGGACCGCCAGCTCTACACCCGCATGTTCAGCGTCGTTGGACATGGGCATGTGATGTCCAACGACAGCGGGGTGGGCTACTGGATCGCCCAGATGCCCAGGCTTGACCCGGAGGTGACCAGACAGTGGGGGCCGTTCGTGGCCTATGAACGCGCGGCGCCGGGTGTGATCCTGCGCTACGACCACCTGCTGCCCGAGCAGTGGTCAATGACGTGGCGGCTGACCGACACGACGATCCCGCACGTGCACACGTTCGGTTATCTGCATGACACGTGGCGGCTTGGTGTGTGGCCGGACTGATCGGCGCGTCCGGTCGGTGTGTTCCCTATTTGCCGTTACCATCAGCGTGGCGTAGGAGGGCGCATGGTCAACGAGGTTCAGCGGTTCGACATCGGCAACTCCCCGGGGTCGGGGAAGTTCGTGCTGGGTTTCAACGGTGCGGACACCGCCCCGATTCAGTATCACCCGGCGGCGGGGGTGGTGCAGTCCGCGCTTGAGGCGCTGCCCACGGTCGGGATCGGCAATGTGGTGGTGACGAAAGATGGCAACTGGGGATATGTCGAGACGTTCCTGAACGCTTTGGGGGATCAGGATCTGCCGCAGCTGACGGCCGTGATGGACGCTCAGATGGCCGGGACCGGGGCCACGATGACGGTGGCCACGGTGCAGCAGGGCAGCTCTGGTGATGTGCCGCCCGACGTCCCGGGTGGTGGTTCGGGGCCGACGCTGCAGACTCCGTGCACGGTTCGTGATCTGCTGGGGTTCGCGATCGAGGTCGCTGCGGTGACCAGCGGGGCGCATCACAGCTTCCCGGTTGAGAGCACCGCCGATGTGATCACGGTGGTCGTCGGGCAGTGATTGTCACGATCGAGCGTGATGAGGACATGCCGGGGGTGCAGGCGCAGTTGGATGTGATTGAGGCGCTGCGGCGGTGGCACCGGCCGCTGCGTCACTGTGACGGGCCGTGGATTGAGGTCCGCTGGGCGAATCCGAGATATCTGTGATGCACATCGTCTATGAGCCGACCGGGCTGGTCAGACGCGGTGAGCTGATGGGCGAGATGATGCAGGTCCGTCTGCATGGGGTGTGTGAGGACTGCGGGCATGACTTGAGCTGGGGGCCGGTGTGGATACCGATGAGTGTGGACGCCGCTGTCCGCGAGACAAAGGAGCTGTAATGGTCTGTTCCGGTTGTTACCGCTCCGATTTCGACGGTTCGTGGTGGTGCGACAACTGCGACCAGTGGCCGTGTGTTTGCGAGGAGGAATCCGATGGCTGACAAGTACACCACCCTGCAACTGTCCACGCCGTGCCGGCTTTCCGAGGCCAGTGACTGGTTCGAGGAGGTCAAGGCGATCATGGGCGAGGATGGCCTCGCTGCCGCGGAGGTGAGCGTGATCGAGCACACCGACGGGCACTGGCGGATCACCGTGCATCTGGGCGAGTCCACGTGAGCTGGAACTTCTGTCCGTGGTGTGGCCACCGGGTGTATCAGCACTGCAGCACGGGTTGCCTGCATGTGGAGCACCCGTACCGGGCGTGCGCCGACACGGCCTGCCCGGACTTCAATCCCTCGTCGCATCCTCACGGTCACGACGTTGAGGAACCCTGCGACTGCAGGGTGGCGCATTCGCTGCTGGTGGGCGTGCCGCACTCGCTGATCAAGGTGGTGTCGAAGTGATTCTGACGGACTATCTGGCCCAGTTGCGCAAGCTCGCCGACAGCGCGCTGGAGAAACTTCAAGAACGTGAGCAGACCGGAGATGGACACGTCAGCACGATTAAGGGGAGTAGCAGTTGGTGGGATGGCTACCGCCAGGCCCTGGATGACGTGACCGAATTCGTCAACACCCACGAGGAGGCAACCCCATGAGTTTCGCCGACGACAATCAGAAAGCTTGGGCAGAAATTACGGAGCTGCACCGCTCCCGCCCGGAGGAGTTCGGGACGATCGAGACGGCGAACGGGCCGGGCGCCACGCTGGCGCAGACGACGGCTTTGCGTGAGCTTTTGCCGATCCTGTTCGAACGTTACGGGATCAAGTCCGTGCTGGACGTTGGGTGCGGGGACTGGAACTGGATGAGCCAGGTCGACCTCGGTGATGTCGCCTATCTGGGCTGGGATGTCGAGGAGTCGATGATCGCGGCGAACAACATAACGTTCAGTGAGCGGCCCAATGTCAGGTTCCAGGTACGCAGCCTGCTGACCGTGCAGGAGATCCCGAAGGTCGACCTGATCCTGGCCCGCCACGTCCTGATCCACTTCCCCAACGAGGAGATCACCAGGTGCCTGGACCTGTTCCGGGCCTCCGGGTCCAAGTATCTGCTAACCAGCCACTGGCCGGACGGCTCCAACGACGACTACGAGCCGGAGGGTTTCGCGTGGCGGGGCTATATGGAACGGGCGATCAATCTGGAGAAGCCGCCGTTTTTCCTGCCGCACTGGGTTGAGGCAATCGATGAGCCGGCCGCCGACGCTGGGGTGCTGCGCGACGCCCACGAGCTGGGCCTGTACGACCTGCAGTCCGACGCTGTGCTGCTCGGCGCGCGTGGCGAGGACACGTTTCTGGTGGCCGCCGACGAGCCGGTGGGCACCGTGGTCAGCGGAATGATCAAACCGATCCAAACGTGTGAGCACCGCGCCACGTTTCGGGTGCACCGCGCCGACAACACCGTCGACACCATCTGCGGGGCGTGTCAGCAGGTGATCGACTCCCGGGGGGAGGCGGGTGGGGTGTTCTCCTTCCATGACACCATCGCCCGCTGGGCCACCGACGTGACACAGGGTGTGACGCTGGGCGCGTCGGATCGGCCGGCCAGGTTGCAGGGCCGCCCGGTGACGCGTCGCGAGCTGCTGAAGGGTTTGAAGGAGAATCACCGGGAGGTGGTGGAGATGGCCCGCAAGGACAACTCGCTCGCGTCGGCGTGGCTGCTTTTGGGGGCGCAGGCCGCGGTGATCGACGGCATCCTCGATGAGCTGCTCGGCGGGGAAGATGTCTGAGCGCAAGCTGGTCATGGTCGACAAGGAGAAGCTGCGCGAAAAACGCGACGACTACCGCGCCAGCATGGCCAGGGGACCCAACGTCGCCGCGGCCATGCGAGCGCAGACCATCATGATCAACGCGGTCCTCGATGAGCTGCTCAGCGACGATGGCTGACGAGGTTTGACATGACGATCGCGATCGGTATCGTCGCGCACGACTCGCGCCTGGAAGCCGTGCGGCTGCTGCGCCGCTCGGTGGCCGCGGTGGTCACCAACGTCGACGACGGCAGCCTGGGTTGCGAGGCCAACCACATCGCGGTGCTGCGCGCGCTGGCGTACCGGCATGTGGACTGGTGTGTGGTCCTCGAGGACGACGCGCAGCCGGTCAAAGATTTCCGGGCGCACCTGGCGGCGGCGCTGGCGTTCGCGCCGGCCCCGATCGTCGGGCTGTATCTGGGGTATGGGAACCCATCGGGTGAGACCCAGCGCCAGTCCGGTAACGCGGCGCGCACCGCGATCAGCGAGGGTAAGGCATGGATCGTGAGCGACTGCCTGATCGGCAGCGTGGGGTATGCGCTGCGGATCAGGATGATCGAGCCGCTGTTGCGTGACATCGAGACGCGCGGCGAGGAGTTGCCGCTGCGGATCTCCCGATGGGCGCAGGCCCGCAGCATCGGGATCTGCTACACCCAGCCGAGTCTGGTGGACCACGCCGATGGGGAGCCGATTGACTGCTCGATGGGTGCACGCCCGCGTGGTGAGCGTAAGGCGTGGAACTGCGGCATCCGCCACGGCTGGGACACCGGGGCGGTGAGGATGGGGCACTGTCCGGGTTGGAGCGCACCGCGATGAGGTGCAGGCACTGCGGGGAGAACATCATGAAGTTCATCAGCCGCGACGAGGGCGAGCAGTGGTGGCACGCCGACCCGGCGGCGGGCAAGCGGACCACATCCCTGCACTGCCACGAGAACCCGTACGGACCCGTCGCGGAGCCGGCGCAGTGAGTACCGATCCGTTTGAGGACGACAGTCGATGGACGATGCTCAACGAGATGTTCGAGGACTGGCAGCAGCTGCCGCCGTGGCAGAAATGGCTGTTGTACTCCATGCTCCCGAAGCCGCCGGAGAGAAGCTGATATGGCACCGGAGATGCTGATCGTGGGGACGCTGCTGAGCGGCGCGGCGGGCTGGCTGATCATGGACCTGCGGTACGCCTGGCAGAAGCGGCAGTGGCCGCGCTACGAGGAGCCTGCTGAATGGATGGAGAGGCACCGCGGTTCCGAGACGATCACCGTGTCGCAAGGGTTACGGGCGATCCAACTGGCCGCCGGCGCCTGGGCCGCCGACGCCCCCTACGTCGCGGCGCCCGCCGAGCAGGCCATACGGTCCCTCGCTGCCGGCGGGCGGATGCCGTCCGTTGTCGAGGCGTGGCGCGATCCGTTCACCTACGAGAAGGTGCGTTGATGCATGAGGGTGCGTACCGGTTCGTCGCGGACACGGTCAGGCAGCTCGAGCCGCGCCGCTGCGTGATCGAGTTGGGGTCGCGCACCGTCGCAGGGGACTGGCCCTTTTCCGGGCCGGTGCGCCCGCTGTTCGGTGACGCGGCTTACGTCGGCGTAGACATCGCCGACGGCCCGAACGTGGATTTGGTTGCCGACGCGGCGCACTGGCCAGTCCCTGGCTTGGCGTGGCTGGGCACGGGATGGATGCAGCACTTCGTGTCCGATGGGGTGGACACCGTGGTGTGCTGCGAGACGCTGGAGCACACACCCGACGCCGAGGCGATCTGCCGTAATGCCCACCGGATGCTGATGACCGGTGGGGTGTTCCTGGTGACGGCGGCCGGCGACGGCCGGGGCGAGCACTCCGCGGTCGACGGCGGCCCGCTGCGCGACGGCGAGTTTTACCGCAACGTGGATCGCTACCATCTGGAGACCTGGCTGGAGATGTTCCATTTCCGCATGATCGACACCGCCACACCGGGCGACATCTACGCGATCGCGGTCAAATGAGCGAGCACGAGGGACTCATCGAGTACCTGCCCGGCGGCCCGTTCCGCACCCCGTATGAGTGCCGCGCCGCGTTCGCCGGCGGCCCGATCCTGGAGATCAGGCAGACGCTGGAGCTGGCGGCGCAGCTGGAGGCGTTGGCATTGCGCCTGCAGGTCCAGGCTTTGGCGCTGCGTCAGATGGCGGGCGCGATCCCCAAGGTCGCGCAGTTCTACGCAGACGAAGAGGATTGAGATCCGTGATGGGTGATCATGGATTCAACTGCCTAGACGGCGAACCTGAGATCATGGTGTTCGACGAGTTCCTGCATGAATGCCTGCGCTCCCCGACGATCCATCCCGGTACAACACTCACGATGAACCCACACCAGGCCGACAAGAATCACTGGCACCCCGCGTGCGGCGCGCCTGAAACCAGGCACCCAATGAATGGCTGGGTGTGCTTCTACGGCGCGATCTTCAACGACGGCGAGTTCATCTACCGCATCGGCGAATACGTGCCCGACGTGAACAGCTGGTGGGCGCGATGGCCCGATTGATCCGCTACTGGCAACGATGTCCCCGGTGCGATCCCCAAGGTCGCGCAGTTCTACGCGAGCCAGGAGAAGACGTGAGCGACCACACCGAACTGTTCTACAGCATGGGCGACGGACTACGGTGCATGTACTTGGAGTCCGAATATGACACACCCGAGGAGTTCCTGGCGTCCTTGGAATGCCCCGACTATCCCGAGCCGATGCAGTTTCCGAGGTACTGGTGATTCCGGTCACGGCGGTGATGATCGCCTACAACAACGAGGACAAAAGCATCGAACGGTTGCAGCGTGATCTGCTGCCCGCGCTGGCGCTGCCCGCGCTGGACGCCGAACTGATCGTCATCGACAACAGCGCCACCACATCGCAGCGCCTCGCCGACGCGATGATCACAGCGCAGGTTGACGGCGTCCAAACCCGCTATCAATGGCAACTCGGCAAGAACCTGATGTACGGCCCGGCGCTCAACCTGGCCGTCGACCTGGCGCGCCACCCCTACCTGCTGTACGTGTGCACCAACCACGGCCACGCCCGTGATGTCACCTGGTCGCTGGACCTGCTGGCGCCGCTGATCGCCGACCGCACGGTGGCGATGACCGGCAGCCTCGCCGACTCCGGGCGCCCGGAGAACGCCGGGTTCTCGCCGAGCCTGCCCCGTCATCACATCCAGGGCGGGGTGTTCGCAGCGCGCGTGGATCTGCTGCGCGAGCATCCCTACCCGGAGGGGGACCACGAGTGCGTGCACTGGGGCGCGGACATCTTCGAGTGCTTTCAGCTCATGAAGACCGGCTACATGCTTCTGGATGTGCCGACGGTGCGCTCGGTGTGGCGCGCCAGCGCCGGCGAAGGCAGCTGGAAGTACGTCCACGAAGAGGACCCCCTGTCAGATGAATCCTGACATCGGAGGGTCTGAATCCCTCCGCTACCGCTAACAACCAGGACATATTCGGTGCTTGGGCGCCGTGTGGGCACGGTATCGGTAGCCGCCGGTGTCAGGATGGCTCCGTGACGCGTTGCCTCTACTGCGGCCGCACCGACGTGGTGCCCACCGTCAACTGCCCTTTCTATTGCCGATCGTGCAAACCCCTGGTCACACGCATCCAGTACCTCGTTGGCTGTCGGGACTGCCAGCCGTGGCGCGCGATACCGTTCGATGATGAACAGTCCAGGGACGCATGGATCAGAGGGCACGACAACAAGCACCGCATCGAACTGGGGCTGCGCACTTTCTCGCCTCGACCCGACAACCGTCCTATCGCCGAACCCATGCTCCGACATGCGTGGCGCTGGTACTGGGTGCAACGCGGCCTGTTGATCTCGCCGATCATGCACGCCCCGCTGCCCCGCGACGGCGTCTTGCACGACGTTCACGTGTTCCCCAGCGCCGCGCTGCTGGACCGCGCGCTTCAAGGCAGATGGATGGAACACACACCCGAGGACATCAAAGCCAAGGGGTATGCGCTGACCACCGGTCGGGGACTTCCACCGATCCGTGAGGACATGAACATCGACCCCACCTTCGGATCGACGGTTGTGCACCGCTACGAGGCGGTGGCGATCTTCACCACCCGGCCAGTGCGCGCCGGAGCCTACGACATACCCGTGGACTCACATGCCGACCTCGCGACCTTGAAACGAGCGGAGGGGCGGTGACCTTGACTGGCACTGCCCGCAACATCATCAGGAGACGCTTATCGACGTGGCGGTGGTGGTGATGGTGCTCTCCCAGTGGTCCCCGCTGGTGACGGCGATCACACCCTGCTCGAGCCAGTTACGCAGCTGCGTCACCGTGCACGGAGTGGTCAGGGCCGGGTGAGTCACCGGCTTGTGGACTAACTGTTCGGGGGAGTCTTCTGTCTTTGCGGCCATGCGCCCATCATCGCGTGTCTAGGTTCACAACCGGCCCCGGCGCGCCGACAATATCGGGTGTGAGCCCCCAATGTCAGAGCTGCGGGCACTCCGCCAAACAGCACAACCTCGACGGTGACCGGGCCTGCCGGGTGAAAATCCTGTCCGGCTGGTCCGACGAAAGATGCCAGTACACCGCGTCCAAGCCGTGCCTGTGCACCGGCTACGCCGGGCTGGACCCCGAGGTGGACACCTGCGCGCACGAGTTTTTGCCGCAGTCCGAGCACCCGCGCACCTGCGTGCAGTGCGGCAAGGTCATCGCACCGACATGAAACGCTTCTGGGCGAAGGTCGATAAGGACGGTCCCTTCCAGCCGGCACTGGGCAGTCGCTGCTGGATTTGGAGAGCCGCGCTCACCAGAGGCGGCTACGGCGTTTTCAGGGATTCGGACAAGTTATGGCGCGCTCACCGCTTCGCCTATTACCTGGCATACGGCTCGGTGCCAGATGAGGTCGATCACAGATGCCGCAATCGAATCTGCGTGAATCCGAGACACCTACGGGCCGCTAGCCGATCTCAAAACAACCAGAACCAAACCGGCGCTTACCGCAACAGCACTAGTGGCATGCGCGGTGTCGTCCGCGTCTGGAACGGGAAATGGGGTGCTCGAGTTATACATCGGCGCCAAGCGTATTGGCTGGGATCTTTCGATACCCCTGAAGAAGCCGCTGAAGTGGCGCGCCTCAAGCGCCTAGAACTATTCACCCACAATGATGTCGATCGTGACCAGTCAGCCTGAGGCCACAGTCGTTATTCCGTGGCGGCCATCACCGTCACGGCTCGCGGCCTACAGGCGTGTGCGCGAGTTCTGGCGACTAGTCAACTGGCCGGTCGTCACTGCCGACAGCGACACCGAAGTGTTCAGTCTCAGTCAGGCGCGCAATAACGGCGTTCGAAAGGCCAAGACCGATGTCGTAGTAATCTCCGACGCAGATACCGTGCCGGATATTCGCAATGTCATCAAGGCGGTCGGCGATCCCGTCGGCGTGTGCTGGCCTTTTACTAATTATCGGATTCTGCCTGCTGACAGTGTTAAGACCCCGTTTAATGAGTTGGCCGACGTGCCCTACATCATGGCGTGGGACGGTGACGGCCCCAACGGGGTCGGCGGCTGCCTGGTCGCTACCTGTGACGAGTGGTGGCGCCTAGGCGGTCAACCGCCCGAATTCGTGGGCTGGGGTTGGGAAGATACCGCGTTTACCTGCATCGTGGAAACCCTGTCGGAGGTGCGCCGGGTGCGCGGCAATATCTACGCCTGGGAACACAACACCGACGCCGAGAAGTACACCGGCGCCAAAGCCGACAGCCCCGGCTGGGACCGCGACATCACCCGCAACGAGGAACTGTTCCGCCCCTACAAGGCGGCGTACGGCCGCGCGTGGCTGATGCGTGAAATCATCAAGGAACGCACCGGGAAAGACCCGCTCGGCGACACACCCAACCTGGGTGACCCCGCCCTGGTGGGACGATACAAACCGTGAGGACAACATGGCACGCAAACCGCAGCCACCGCGGCTGAGCGGCGCCGCGCGTAAACGCCGCGACCAGCTGATCCTCGACATGTTCGTCGCCGGCAACAGCCAGCAGAAGATCGCCGACAACCCGCAGATCAACCTCACCAAGATGCGGGTCAGCCAAATCGTCAACGCCGAACTGGAACGCGCCACCAAGGACCACATTCTGCGCAACGAAAACGCGATGACCATCTACATGGCCCGCATGGAGATCCTGGTCCGCGAAGCGTTCGTCCACGTCACCGAGGGCGACCTCAAGGCCATCGAGGTGGCGCGCCGGCTGATGGCCGATCAGGCCAAGATCTACGACATCGCCGAGGAGACCGTCACCGCCGGGCCGGTCCCACCGATGAGCGACACCGAGCTCGACGACGCCGAACCCGTCGACGAGCTGGCCCGCTACCGCGCGCAGCGCCGCGTCGAAATGGCCTCCGATGGCTAGCGCCGCGGTCGGTGTGCTCGCCGGGCTGCTGCTGCTGTATTTCCTGGTCGCCGCTTTGCAGAAACGCAGACATCAATGAACGCGATCCTGCGCGGCGGACCCGTCGACGGCCGGATCATCGATGACGTGCCCGAGTCCACCGAATCCATGAACATCCCCGCCAGTCGCACCTTGGACCCGAAATACGCGCATTACGTGCGCGCCGGCAGCGAAGGACCCTATCTGCGGTTCGATTTCGTCGCCGTCTATACCGCCTTGGAGCGGCCCATCATATAGGCGACACGCCGCGAATGTCCTTGACTTAGGCCACGGAAAACCTGGCGCGACGATTGACGCGTGCGCAGGCTGCTGTGCGACGCGCTGGACGCGCTGTGGGTGTGGGTGACCGCTCCGGTGAGGAAGCTGGTCGCCGACGCGGTCACCGAGGCGCGGGAAACCCAGGCCGCCCGCGAGGTGCTGGCCTCGTTGCATTGGACCGCCAAGGACGACCAGGCTTTCGACCGCTACGCCAGGCACGTCAAGTGAGCGCTGTCGTCGACGTCGATCCGCGGGTCGGGTCAACCCTTCCCCGGTTGTTCACCCCGCCGCTGCCCGAGCACGCCGACCCCGACGCCAAGTTCGGCATCAAACCCGAAGCCAGCTGGGGCTGGCAATGCTGCTACTTCCTCGAGGTCATCCTCGGCTGGCACCTTTTGCCGTGGCAGAAATGGCTGTACTACCGGGCGCTGGAAAAACGAAGGGACGGAACAGGATTCAGGTTCCGCTTCCTGGTCATTCTGGTAGCCCGGCAAAACGGGAAAACCACGTGGGGTAAGGGGCTGGGGATATGGCGGCTGTTCATGGACCGCCAGGGCCGCCCGCACCCCAGGTGGCCGGCCGCCAAACTCGCGGTGGTCGCCGCCCAGAACCTGGACTACGCCGAGGCCACCTTGACCGAGGTGGTCGACACCATCCGTGATCATCCGCTGCTGGCCCGTGAGCTGCTGCATCACCACCTCACCAACGGCAAGCAACGCGCGATCCTGACGTATCGGCGTAACTGGCGCGCGGCCACCAGCTCGCGTAAGGGTGGCCGGTCGCTGTCGGTGGATTTCGCGTGGCTCGACGAGATCCGCGAGCACACCAGCAACGAGGCGTGGCGGGCGGTCACCCCGACCACCACGGTGCGCCCGTGTTCGCAGGTGCTGGCCACCTCGAATGCGGGGGATCTGCGCAGTGTGGTTTTGCGCGGGTTGCGTGAGGCCGCGGTCCGCAAGATCACCGTCGGTGACACGTTGGATACCCAGACCGGGTTTTTCGAATGGTCGGTGCCCGACGATGTGGACCCGCGCGACGACCGGTACTGGTATTTGGCGAACCCGGCGATGGGGCTGCTCAACGACTTTTCGCTCGATGATCTGCGGGCGCATTTCGAGAACATGGAAGCCGAGGACATGGCTGGCTTCCGCACCGAGTACCTCGCCCTAGATGTCGATACACCGGTGCTCACCACGACCGGGTGGAAAACGATAGGGACAGCCGCACCCGGCGACCAGGTGTTCCATCCCGGTGGCCACCCGGTCGAGATTCTGGGCGCCACGGACGTGTTCGATGACAGGCCGTGTTTCGAGGTGACGACCACCGACGGTCGAACGGTAATCGCTGACGCCGACCATCGGTGGCTGGTGAACGACCGCCGCAGCAACCGGGGCTGGGAGACGCTGACCACACAGCAGCTTCTAGAGAAAGGTGTGACCCGCAATCGGACTGGCGGCAGATATGCCTACCGGCTGCCGGACCAGCACCAACTCGTCAGCAAGCCGGTGGAACTTCCGCTCGATCCCTACGTTCTCGGCGCATGGCTAGGCGACGGAACGGCGAGTAAGCCTGAGATCACCTGCGCGGACGCAGATGTGGACGGTATGCGCGCCGCGCTGGGCATCCCCACCTCGATCACCCCCAATGGCCGGACTGCTCAGTACATCCGCCTGAACCTCGCGCCACCCTGGTCTCACGACGGATTCACCTACCGCGCCAAAGAGATCGGCGTCTGGCGCAACAAACACGTTCCCGAGCGTTATCTGACGGCCGGGACGGAGCAACGGCTGGCTCTGCTCCAAGGTTTACTCGACACCGACGGCAGCATTGACGCCGCCAACCGGGTGCGGTTCTGCAACACCAACAAACAACTGGCCGAATCGGTGCTGTATTTGGCCCGCAGCCTAGGGCAGCGCGCCACCTTCGTGCCGTCGCATAACGGCACCGCGTACATGGTCTGCTTCACCGCCAGCGGCATGCAGCCCTTCCGGCTGCTGCGGAAGGCCGCGCTGATCCACGATTCGCGCTCACGGGCAGGTGAGCGCACCGCCATCAGCATTCGCGCTATCACTCCTGTAACGAGCCGACCGACCCGCTGCCTCACCGTAGACAGCCCAGACAGCCTGTTCCTCGCGGGACGTGACCTGATTCCTACCGCAAATTGCCAGTGGGTGGATGCGCTCAAACCGGGAATCATTCCCGCGCAGGCGTGGAACGACACCATCGACAAACAATCATTCCGCGCCGAGGACGCCCCGGTGTACGCGTGTGTCGACCTGAACTATCACCGCACCCGCGCCTATATCGCGGTGGCCGCGCGGCGCGCCGACGACAAGATCCACATCGAGGTCGTCAAAACCCCCGGGAAGGGCACCGACTGGATCACCGGCTGGCTCACCGCGCGCAAGGATAAGTTCGCGGGGATCTGCATTCAGAAGACCGGCGCCCCGGCGTCGGGTTTGGCCGACGACCTACGCGCGGCCGGGATCACGATCACCGACTGGGGCGGCCCGGTCGCGCAGCTGGCCGCCGGCGCGGGCGAGTTCTACGACGGCATCGTCGACGGCACCATCGCGCACCGCCCGGCGCAGGTGTTGGACCGCGCGGCCGCCTCCACGGTGGCCCGCACGATCGGCGACGCCTGGTTTTTCGACCGGCGCCACTCCCCGGTGGACGCCGCCCCGCTGGTGGCGTGCGCCGGCGCGGTGTGGCTGCTGAACAACCCGCCTCCCATCGTGGGTGATCCGACGGTGTGGGACTGGCCCGACGACGACACGATCGACAAGTGGCGGAAGGAAACCGATGAGCGATTCACATGACGACGACACGAACGTGGTCCCGTTCGGCAGCGGCGGCAAGCTTTATCAGGACGCCCGCGACAAAACCCAGCAGGGCGCGATCGACTACGCCCGCGCGGTCACCGACGCCGAGGAAATGAACCTCGCACCCGAGGACATGGCGCCCGACGAGCCGGAGCCGTTCACGCTGAAAGTCAACAACGGGGTGCGGATGCAGGTCGGCACAATCGAGGCACCCAAGGCACCGCTGGACCGGCGCGAAACCATCTCCACCGCGCTGGAGATCGTGGGGCTGACCGCGTTCTCGGTGGGCTGCTTTTTGATCCATCTGTGGCTGGGCCTGATGATTGCCGGTCTGTGCCTGGTGCTGCTCGGCGTGGCGACCAGCAAAAACTTCACCGGCTAGGGGAAACTGCGCCCGTGAGCATTCTCGCCCGCCTCACCAGCCGCCAGAACGGCATGGAGAAACGCGACTTGATGAGCTCGTCGTTCGTCCCGCCACCCCAGGTCGGGGTGATCGACGACTACCTGGGTGTGCACCGGGCGATGGCCTGTATGACCGTGCTGGCGTGTGTGCGGGTGCTGGCCGACACGATCGCCTCGCTGCCGTGGAAGGCGTATCGCCGCGACTCCAAGGGCGTCCCGAAGGAAGTCAAACCCCAACCAGCTTTGCTGCGCGAACCTTTCCCGGGTTTCGACCTGTTCCAGTGGAAATGGATGGTGGTAGCCAGCCTGGCGTTGCGGGGCAACTCCTATCACCTGGTCACGTCCCGCGACAAACTGAACAACCCCACCTCCTTGTTGCCTTTGCATCCCGACATCGTGTTTCTGGAGCGCCGCCCCGACATCCTGATGTGGTTCGAGCCGGTCTACCGGGTGATGGGCGAGCAGGTCAACCGCGCCGACATGATCCACATCCGCCGCTTCACCATGCCCGGCGAACCGTGGGGATTGAGCCCCGTCAAGCAGGCCGCCGTCGCGATCGGCATGAGCCTGGGCGCCGAAGAGTTTGGTTACCGGTATTTTAAAGAATCCGCAAATCCGAGCGGTATTCTGTTCACCGATCAGGATCTCGACGAGAAAGCTGTCGAACGTCAGCAAAAAAATTGGATCGCGAGTCACGGCGGACGTCGGTTACCGGCGGTATTAACGAACGGGTTCCAATGGCAGAATTTGACAATTAGCCCGGAAGAATCACAATTCCTCGCGACCAGGCAATTTCAACGCAGCGAAATTTGTTTAATGTACGGGGTGCCGCCAATCCTCATCGGAGACACGAAAGAATGCGTGGTAGCGGGCACTCTGATGACGATGGCTGACGGCAGCCGCAAGCTGGTGGAAGATCTGCGCGTCGGTGATCGTGTGATGGCGTGGGACGGCTCCAAACTTGTCGCGTCACCAGTGTCATGGATCGGTACGCCACCGATCAAGCCGATCGTCAAGATGACTACTGTGCGGGGACGGGAATTGACCTGCACGGCGGATCACCCGATTTTGGGTCTCCAGCGGCTGCGCAGCCCCGGCAACCGGCCCCTGCCAACCGATGGTGAATGGCTCTACGCCGGCGATCTTCAACCAGGCAACTATGTGCGTATCGGCCTCGGTCACCTGCCCGACGAAACGGGGCACCTGTCGGGCGATATCGGCTACTTCCTCGGCTCGATGGTCGGCGACGGGCACATCCGCATGGACCATAAGCACTACTCGTGCTGGGCCAACACCAATCTTGACGTGATCGCCCGGATGAGCAACATCGTGCAATCCCTTGGTGGCAGCCTGAAATTCCGTGGACATCGCAGCTTCGATCTGCTCAACAGCGGCCACACCTCAGTCATCGGCGGCATCCTCAAGGAATCCGGTCTCGTCGGCAGCCACGCCCACGACAAGTTCGTTCCCGACATGGTCATGGCAGGCGGCCCCGCCGCGTGGCGTGGATTCCTGTCCGGTTATTTCGATGCCGACGGCTGCGTGTCCATTACCGCCAAGCAGCCGCACGCGCATTTCGCGTCGACCAGCCGCGAACTGCTTGAAGGCTGCCAGCACTTGCTGGCGCTGCTGGGCATCAATTCGTCACTGTGCCTCGGCAGTCGGGGCGGGCGGCGCACAATGCCGCGCGGCGGCGAATCCGATTGCCGCGATGCATGGCAACTGCGGGTGAAAGGCAAAGGCGAGTTGGCGAAACTGGCGCAGACCCTCGACCTCGCGCACTGGGCTAAGAAGCGGAAGTTGGCGGCGTTCACCGGCTCCGGCAAACAAGTCCGACCAGTTGTCTTCGAGTTCGACCGTGTCAAGACCATCGAGCATCTGGGCGACGGTCAGACAGTCGGCATCGAGATCGAGGGCACCCACACCCACGTCACCAACGGGATCATCAGTCACAACACCACCGCGTGGGGTACAGGTGTGGAGCAAATCACTTTGGGCGCAATAACTTTCACGTTCCGCGCCTGGACCTCGTGCATGGAGTCGATGGTTTCGCGGTGTCTGCCCCGCGGGCAGTATTGCCAATTCGACTATGACTCGCTGCTGCGCGGCGACATCGAGGGCCGCTACAAGGCGTACGCGCTGGCGCTGGGCTCCTCGACCGCCAACCCGTGGATCGCCGCCAACGAGGTCCGCGCGAAGGAGGAAATGGACCCGATCGAGGGCGGCGAGCAGCTCTACATCTCCAACCGCATGATGCCCGCCACCTTCCCACCCGCCGCGAACAACCCGCCCCCGCCGCCGCAAACCCCGGGCAGCTTCCCGATGCCCCCGATCGCCGGCGGCGAATCCGACCACGACGGACAGTCACCCAACGGCGCGCCTCGCAACGGCCGCGGCTTCCTGATGAGAACCTAACCACCAGCATGGGAGGTTAACGATGACGACCACTCTGGACGAGCGTCGCATGCGGGAAAAGATCCTCGACATCCGCGAAACCCGGAGGATGGCCAGCCCGCTGGAGCTGCGCACCGACGCCGCGTCGGGCCATCTTGTGCTCGAGGGCTACGCCGCCACGTTCCACGCCTACGACGTGCACGGCGGGGTGCGCGCCGGCGGCTGGGTCGAGCAGATCGACCGGCGCGCGTTCGACAAAACGTTGGGCGCCAACCCCGACGTGATGCTGCTCATCAACCACGAGGGCCTGCCGATCGCCGGCACTAAAAACGGCACCCTGAGCTTGCGCGCCGACGACCACGGGCTGTTGATCCGCGCCGAGCTGAATCCCTCAGACCCCGACGTGCAGCGCCTGGCCCCCAAGATGCAGAGCCGCGAGGGCCGCCGACCGCTGCTCGACGAGATGAGCTTCGCGTTCCATGTCCGTGCCCAGGACTGGAGCTCGGATTACACGCAGCGGATGATCACCGAGGTTTCGCTGCATAAGGGCGATGTGTCCGTGGTGAATTACGGGATGAACCCCAACACCGCGGTGATGATGTCCGACGCCGTGGACGTGCTGGCGTCGCTGTCCAACTCCGATCTGGTGGAGATACGCAAAATGGATCAAACCAAGGTGATGGCCGCCATGCACACACTGTCCAACGCGCGAGCGAAAACCCCGAAAAAGTACGCCGACGTGTCCAACTTCGCCGACCCCGGATACCTCGACAACGACGGCAAACCCGCCAAGGGCGGCAACGGCAAGAAACGCTACCCGCTGAACTCCGCGGCGCGGGTGCGCAACGCGGCCGCCCGGTTCGCGCAGAACAAGCAGCGTTACACCGCCGAGCAGCAGTCGGCGATCATGGGCAAGATCCGCTCCGCCGCCAAACGGTTCGGTGTGCAGATCGGCGACGAATCCAAGGCGTGGTCGTCCCCACGTTCGGGGCACCGGGCGTTCACCGCGCCGTACGTGTGGAACCCCGACATCAAGGCTTCCACCGGCCAAGATCAGGGCTACGACAAGCAGATAACCCCGTACGATCGCACGCTGGGCGGGCGTCCCGACATCACACCGGGCGCCGACCTGGGTGTGGGAGCCAAGGGCGGCTACGACGCGCACGACGAGGCGTACGACAAACAGATGTACTCGCTTTGGATGCTCGCCAACGATGAGGTCTGCCCAGGCGGGGACATGTGCCCCGGCGACACCTGCCCCGATCACGGCGGCGATATGACCGCGATGGACGGCCTGGATCAGATGCGTCAGGGCGGCAACTTCGGCGGCAAACAGGCCAAACCGTTCAAGAAGGGCGGCGGCCGCGACGACGACGACGATGACGACGAGGGCCGCAGCGACTGGGACCACACTGACAGCACCATCGACATGCCCGATGACCCCGACTACGAGGGCGAACACGACGCGTCCGAGGAGGAACCCGACAACGACATGGACAACCAGATCGACCTGTCACTCGCGGCCGCGCTGGAGTCCACCATCGTCGCCTGCTACCAGATGGCCGAGGCCAGCGGCGACGGCGACATGCGTAAACTGCTGGCCCGAGCACGCCGCCAGGTCCGCGATCTGCAGCACATCCCCGGCCGCGATGTCGGCATCAGCCGCAGACTCGAGGAGCTGCGCCGCGAATACGGCGACCCCGAAACCATCACCGTCACCGAGGGGCTACGCGCGATCGCCGCGTGCGGGTTCGCCGACACGATGAAACCCAAAGCCAGCTGATGGAATACGACATCGCGCTGACCGAAGGCACCAACGGTGGCGTACTGGTACACCGCGCGGACTGCCCCACCGCCCGCACCGCGGCCATGTTCGGACAACCGGTCGCGACCCTGCTCGGCTGCCAAACGATGCCCGGCGCCGACATCCCCCGACACGACTGCTTAACAAACGGCGTGTCGCGCCGCTGACCACGGGAAACCCGCTCCTACAATCCCGCCAGGCAACACGTTCTAGTTGGCCGCTAGAAACGCAGCCCAGTCGCTCAAAGGTGCCGGTGACGAACCCACCAGCGGCGAAGCGGTGACGAACCATTCGCCCAGCTCGAGCCACGTCCCCATGTTTCTACGCCCAAAAACGGGCCGACCACGAAGGAAACTTCGATGACAGATCAACTTGAGCGCCGCGTCGACAACGCGGTGCCCGCCGCCGGAGGGCTCGAGGAGTTCCTCGGCCAGCTGCTGCGCCGCCGCGAGAACACCGCCGAGAAGCGCGCCCGCTCCCAGCAGAAAGCCGAAGCTGTGCTGCTGCTGGCCCGCGAACAGGGCCGCGAAGACCTCGAACCCGAGGAAGACGCCGAATACCGCAAATACATGAAGGACATGAAGTCCGAAGGCGCCGAAATCATCGGCCTCGACGAACGTATCGACGAGGTACGCGGCGAGGTGGAACGCTCCGGCCAGATCTCGCAGAACCTCGCCAAAATCCGGCGCGCCGAAACCGCCCGCACCAAGGTCACCGAGCAGCTCACCTACCAGAAGGGCAACAACCGCCGCTCCTACGTCAAGGATCTCATCAAACTGACCCTGAACATGGACGGCGACGGCGAATCCCGCGGTCGGCTGATGCGCCACGCCCAGGACGTCGCCGAAGACGAGTCCTACAAGGAATACCGCGACATCTCGCGGGTCGACGGCCAAGGTGGGTATGCGGTGCCGCCCGCGTGGCTAATGGATCAATATATCGAATTGGCAAGGCCCGGAAGGGCTTTCGCGAACCTCGTGCAGCGCCAGCCGCTGCCCGGTGGAACCGACAGCATCAACATTCCGAAGCTGCTCACCGGAACCACCGTCGGAGTGCAGACCGCCGACAACACCCCGATCAGCAAGACCGACTTGACCGACACGTTCATCAACGCACCGGTACGCACGATCGCCGGCGCGCAAGGCGTGTCAATTCAGTTGATCGATCAGAGCCCCATTGCGTTCGATGATGTGGTGTTCCGCGACCTGGTCGCGGCGCACGCCGCCTCCACCGACACCCAGGTGCTGGCCGGGTCCGGCACCGCCGGTCAGGTGCTCGGTGTGAACAACACCCCCGGCATCTCGACGGTGGCCTTGTCGGGGGCGCCGACCATCCAGACCGTGTATTCGGCGATCGCCAACGCGGTCCAGTTGGTCCACACCACCCGCTTCCTGCCACCCGAGGCCATCGTCATGCACCCAGTGAGGTGGGGATGGTTCCTGTCCCTGCTGGACGCCCAGCAGCGTCCGCTGTTCCTGCCGAACGCGAACAACCCGTTCAACGCGGCCGGCGTCCTGCAGGACGTGGCGTCTCAGCAGGTCGTGGGCACGATGCACGGGCTGCCGGTGATCACCGACCCGAACATCACGACGACCGCCGGACCGGGAACGCCAAGCGGAAATCAGGACATCATTTATGTTTTGAGAGCTAGCGACCTCGTGCTTTGGGAATCCGGTATCAGGGCCAGGGTGCTGCCGGAGACCTTGGCAACTAACCTGACCGTGTTGCTCCAGATATACAATTATTTGGCCTTCTCGGCAGGTCGTTACCCGCAGTCGGTCGTGGAGATAACTGGCCTGACCGCGCCAACGTTCTGACCTGCAGTTCTACAAACTCCCGCGTTTGCCAATAGGCAGCGCGGGAGTTTGCTGTACCTATTGTCGGACCCCTATGGTAGGAAAGACCTCGGCGGCCGCTTGCACGGCCCCGAGGCGTGGCCGACTAGTTAGGAGCCGACATGGTCCACCGTAATCCTGCGCAGATGTCATTCGATGATCTCGACCCCGATGACCACACATTTGGCGAGGGCGAGTGCTCATGGTTGATACCAACGCCGTTAGGTACGCATCCCACAGTTCTATGGGGTCGTCCCTACTTAGTAGGGCAGCCGTTTGGGCGACTGACCGTCATTGCCCTGGCCGGGAGCCGCCAGAAGAAAAATGGCGACAAAATTCGCTATTGGAAATGCTTATGCGAGTGCGGTAACGAAGTAGACGTACCCACCGCCCCGCTTCGGAATGGCAACACTCAATCGTGCGGCTGCCTTCATCTGGAAACCGTGACTAGGAATGGATACGGCACTTCGCATGGTCTGACAGGCACGCCTACATATCAAAGCTGGGTCTCCATGCGCCAACGCTGCCGCGAAAGCATCCGGTATATCGACCGCATCACTGTTGATCCGCGCTGGGATGATTTCACTGTCTTTCTAGCCGATATGGGCGTACGGCCAGCCGGTACAACCTTAGATCGAATAGATTTCCAGGGTCCGTATTCACCCGAGAACTGCCGTTGGGCTACCGCTACTGAGCAGATCCGCAATCGGAGCAATAGCCGTTCTGCTACTTTCGATGGCCGCACTCAGTCGCTGGTGCAGTGGGCGGCAGAGTTCAACATGCCTTACAACCGATTGTTCGATCGCCTCGGCCGAGGATGGGACATCGCTCGGGCACTCACAACTCCGGTGCGCGGATCATGAGCGATCGTAATGACGGATGGGCGCTGCTTGAGGAGGTTATCGAGGCGGCTGATGACTTGAAGGCTCTTTGCGAGGGTGTGATGACACCGCGCAAATTGCAGGACGCAACGCATCGGCTAGCTGATGCGGTGACCGTGTGGCGCGAGTCGTTGGATGCTGAGTTGCCGCCCGCGCTGCGTCCGTCTGAGCCGAAGCTTCGAGTAGTCAGATAGTCAGACCCCTGGTATGGGTTCGGCGGGTCCGACGGGGCTGATGGTGCCGGCGACGGCCTGTCCGGCGACGACGGTGACGTCGAGGGTGGTGATCAGTGGTGTGGTGCCGGCTCCGAGGTCGGCGTCGGCGGTGGCGGTGACTTGGGCGTTGCCGACCGGGCCGGGTGCGATGACCTCGCATAGGGTGCTGTCGGCGCTGTTGACGACGACTTTGGCGATGGTGGCGTCGCTGGTGTCCCAGACCACGGCGCCGTCGACGCCGGCGGGGTTGCCGCTGGCGTCGACGTAGGAGACCTTGACCTCGACTTGCATGTCCGCGGGCAGTGTGTAAGCCACTTCTTCTCCTTTGGTTGTGATGGTGAAGTTGTCGTATCGGATGGTGACGAGGCTGCGTTTGTGGCGTGCCCGCCATCTGCTGCACAACGTCACCCAGATGACTGTACAGCGTCGCTGCGACTATAGAACGTGAACATCGGGGGTGTCGGCGCGCCGCGCCGCCGCGGGGCTGGGCCGCGTTTATCCTGCGCGTATGGCGATTGGTCGTGAGTCGGTCGCGCCCCGAGAAGTGCGCCTCGTTGTTGGTAAGGCTGGGCGGTTGTCGGCGCCGCCGCAGGGCGGTCTGTATGTGCGTGATGTTCAGGTGGCGCGGGCGCGTGCGGTGGCCGAGCGGGTGGAAGCGCTTGAGGCGGCCGGGCTGGAGGTCCCTGAGGAGCTTGCGGCGCTCGCGGCCGAGTGCGCGGTGTCCGATGAGGATGAGGTGGTGGATCTGGTTGACGCGTTGACCGGTGAGCTGTTGGCTGAGGGTGACGCCACCGTGGACGAGGACGCCCCGATCGAGGAGGAGGTCGTCGAGGAGCTCGAGGGACCCGAACCGGTCGAGCGTGAGGTGGATGTGGAGTCGTTGACGGTGGCCGAGCTGCGTTCCGAGCTGGACGCGCTGGGGGTCGAGCATTCCCACGAGGACCGTAAGCCGGATTTGCAGGCCAAGCTGCGCGACGCCCTGGCCGAATAGCGCGGGAGGTAGACCATGACGGTGGCGGCCGGGCTGTCCAGCGGTGGTGCCCTTACGGCGCAGACGGGGCTGCCGCCGCTGCTCGATCCGGGCGACCCGGACTGGGCGGCGTATCAGGCTCAGGACCCGAACTGGTTTCTGGAGGTGGCCGGCGACGCGATCCGCACCTACTGCGGTTGGCACATCTGGCCGAATTTGGCGTTGATCGAAACGAACCTGCGGATCGGGGCGAAGGGTCTCATCCAGGTGCCGTCGCTGATGGTGACCGCGGTGGAGTCGGTGACCATCCAGAGTCAGGGCGGTCAGGATGATCAGATCTTGGACCCCACCCAATACAACTGGTTCGATTACGGGGTGATCGAGCCGATCGGCTGGCACTGGTGGTCGGCGTACGGCGGTTTCTACTACGGCCCCGACAACTGGTCGTTTCTGCCGATCTATCAGCTCGGGCTGGTGACGGTGGCGTTCAACAGTGGTTACGCGGAGGTGCCGACGGTGATCAAGGAGATCGCCTACGAGCTGACCACGGTGTCCACCGAGGTGTCCGCGGGCAATGTGAAAGAGGTTCAGACGCCGGGGTTTCGGCTGCAGCTGATGCAAGCCTACGGTTTGACGCTCAACTGTGATCAGAAGAACCGGCTGTCGCCGTTCCGGCTGCCGATGGTGCGGTGATGCGCCAGCGATGCCACGCCCCGTGCCCGTACTGCGGGCGGACCTGCCTGCAGGGGATACAGGCGCGGATGCTGGGCCCGGTGCTGGGGCACACCACCGTGTTGGGTGGTGGGCGCATCGACAAGCGGCACCTGTGCACGAGCGGGCACCGGTGGTGAACGATGCCGACCAAGCCGTGGCCGACCAGACCGTTCACCACCACCCCGTGGCAGTGTGTGCACATCGCCCGCTGGGAGGACACCACCCGCAAGGATGACCACGACAACTGGGTGGTCGTCGACGACCCGCCGGTGGTCCGTAACTATTACGACGTGTCGCAGTTCGGGCGGCGCGGCTCGAGCCACCAGGTGATGGGACCGGAGTTTCAGGAACGCACCGAAACGATCCTGCATATGAGCGTCCCCGACCCCACCAGCTATTCGGCGGGGGACCAGATCATCCTCTACGCCACCCTGGATCAGGATGTGGACGGTAACTACACGTATTCGCCGACCACCCCCGACGGGGAACCCAACGGTGTCGCCTACTGGGTGGACGGTGACCCGGCCGAGGACCGCATGTCGCCGTGGCCGCGGTTGACGATGCAATTCGGCGGCGTTGTAAAAATTCGGAGAACCACCTGATGACGGAGATGTTCGGCGAGGAAGGTGAGGCGTGGGGCGAGCTCACTAGCTACGACGCGTTCGCCGAATCCGCCGCCGACGAAGGCATGGGCGCCGCGCCCGGTGAACCCTCGTCGTTTCCCACCAGCATCGAGATCGCCCCCGGGATGCGGTTGGTTATCAACCCGCGGGCATTCCGCGACATGATGCACGACCCCGAGATCGTCGCTCGTGTCGCGCAACGCGCCGCGGACATCGCCGACACCGCCAACGACCTGGCCGTCATCGAAGGCGCCGAATACGAATACGTGGTGTCCAACCGGCCCGAGAACATCCGCGCCCGCGCCCGCGTGCGACCCGCCAACGCCAAAGCCTACGAAGACGACCTGCACAACTCCACCCTGCTCAAGGCGCTGGCCACCGTCGGGTCGGACCCCTACCCGTGGGGTGTCAGCGAAGAAGGCGCATGGCAGTACACCGGCTTCGATGAGGGTCACGCCGACGTGGAAAGCGAACCCGCCCACCCCGCGCATCAACCCCACCAGGAGGGCCCAGAGGGTCGCGGCTACTTCAAGGGCGACGAAGAATTCGGACCGGGATTCGGAATATGAGCGCCCCCGTCAACCCCAGCACAGTGCGGCCGTGGCAGACGACCCGCCCGCCGCCCACCGAGCTGCTCGGGTTGCAGTATTTCCCGGCGCTCGTCGCGCCGACCCCGTGCGGCACCCGCGTCCCGAAACCCAGCCTCACCGAGGACACCATCAACGGGTTCTTGCGCCTGGAGGCCGGCGGCGGTGTGCTACGCCCCGACGGCATCTTGTGGGACGTTGCGATCATTTTGCACGCCTACGCCAACAACACCGATGAGGCGATGGCCGAGGAACTGATCGGGGAGGCGGTCGCGTGGGGCGCCAACGCGCAAGGCACCGTGACCGTCATGCCGAACGGTGACAAGTGGTACTGCACGTACTCGAGATGCACCGCGAACGCGCTGCGCAAGGCTGATCCGATGGTGGCGATGACGAGATATCGCGCGATGGTCACCTGGCGCGTCCCCGGTCTGCCGATCATCCCCGGGCAGCGGATCACCCGCAGAGTCACACCGGAGCAGATCGTGGCCCAGAACCAGATCGCCCAAGCACCGCGGCCCGGCCGGAAACGCTAACCCAGCTCGAGGTGATCGGGTCGCACGCACAGTTTGTTGCGGCAAGTCTGGATCACCTTGGCGCCGGGCGGAATCGGGCCGTATTCGTGTTCCCACGCATAGCGGTGAACGTAGATCAGTCGGTGTCCGGTGCGGATCGCGCCGTAGCCGCTGGCGTGGACGTAGCCGGTCCAGATGTAGCAGGCGCCGAGCTGGACGTGGTTGGTGAAGCGGTCCTCGAGGGAGGCTTTCCGGCCGATCGGGCCGGCCGGTCCCGTGCCGCCGTATTTTAGCCAGCGTTTGTAGTGCATCCAGCACATGCCGCGCCGCGCCGCGGGTTGTGGGCAGCGCGCCACCCTGCAGGCCGGGCCCGTGATCTGCACAGTGATACGTAAGTCCCGTTTGCCGATCCGCTGCGGGATTTTCGCGGCGTGTCGCGTCCGTCCACGGCAAACCTGATGTGATCCTGCGCTCGTGAATCCCCACTAGCAGGAGGAATGCTATGACTTCACCCCCACTCCTCGAGGCCGAGGTTCAGGAGGTCGCTGCCCCTTATCCAAAGGTGACCGGCGGTGTTCTGACGGCCCCTCTGGGCACGCCTTTGCCCACGGATTCGACCAGCGCCCTGAACGCGGCGTTCATCACGCTGGGCCGGGTCAGTGTCGATGGTGTCGACCGAACTGAAGAGCGGCCGAACACCGAGGTCAACGACTGGGGTGGTGACCTGGTCGCGATTCTTCAAGATAAGTATGGTCTGACCATAAAATTTAAGCTTATGCAGATGATGAACGCCGACGTGCAGCGCGCGGCGCACGGTGCGCAGAACGTGACCGTGACCCCGCCGACCGCGACGACCGGCACGTTGATCGCCGCGAAGCTGAACCGTGAGCTGTTGCCGTATCAGTCGTGGTGCATCGACGCGTACTACTTGTCGATGACGATGCGGCTGGTGATCCCGACGGGGCGTATCACGCTGGTGGGTCCGCTGAAGTGGGTCCATAAGGAATTGGCGATGTTCGACTTGACGCTTCGTCCGTTCCCAGACGCAAATAACAACCACGCTTATGAGTACTGGGACGATGGGCAAACGCTGTAATGCCATCTGATCAGGCATTATAGATCACCTAGCAAACTTCTGGGAGTATCTATGACGACTGCTGCCAAGAAGCCGAAGGGGACGGCTCCTCGTAAGGCGGCCAAGCGGGTAGCGGCGAGCAATGGTTCACCGAACGGTTCGGTGCCGGTATCGATCGCGCCGCCGGATGCGTCGGCGCCGGGTACGCAGAATCCGTTCACGGCGGCGGTGCCGGACCCGGAGGAGTTCGTTCCGACGACGCGCCCGGAGCCGGTGTCGGTGAATCCGCCTGGGACGCCGGATCATCCGTATGGGGCGGACACGAAGGTGTATGTGTTCACCCCGAAGCCGGGGTCGCGGGCCGGGGACGCGCCGATCGTGTTTCCGCACATCACGACGGTCAGGCCGACTTATCACTTCATGTGGCGTCTGCGCAAGCTGGATCAGATCCAGCAGTCCTTCGAGTGGATGGACATGGCGAAGGTGCCCGACCCGATTCAGGAGCGGGTGACGCTGCTGCCCGACGATGAGCAGGCCGCGTTCTTCATGGGCTGGTTCACGCCGGCCGTTGCGCCGCAGACGCAGGTGGGGCCGCCGGGGGAATCCTAATGCTGGCGCACGTCATCGGCGAGTGCTGGCACGCCTTTCATCGGGACGTGATGGCGCTGGGGCGTGACGTGCATGATCTGAGTCTCGCGGAGATGGTGTCGATCGTGACGGCGGCGCCGCCGTCCTCGAGCGTGCGCTACTACCTCGATCAGGGCTGGTCGCGTGAGGCGCATCTGCTGGCGAACATGCAGGAGCAGGCGGCCGGCGTGGCGCGCCTGCCCGACGCGTATCAACGGCCAGGCATGGAGGCGCGCCGCGACGATCCGATGACCGAGGCCAAATTCTTCCCCGCCGACGCGATGACGTGGGACGAGGCCGAGCGCCGCGACAAGGCCCGGTACGCGGCCGCCGCCGCTGGTAAGACGGGTAGGCGCGGCCGGATGAGGACGTACTGATGTCCGAGCCGGTTTCGTGGGTTGACGTCGCCGCGAGCGCGGCGGGCATCCTCGAGCAGATGCGTCGGCTCGGTCAGCAGGCGGCGCAGGGGTTCGGGGAGACGTTCACCCCGGATTTGACGGCGCGGATGGCGGCGACGTTCGACCGGGCGTTGGCGGCTTCGACGTCGGCGTCGGCGGCTGCGGGTACGCGTCATGCGCAGGCGTGGCACGGCGGGTTCCTGCAGACGTTGCAGAGTTTGTTCCCGACGGGGCTGCAGTACGCGTTGACGGCGGGGGAGTCGAGCATCGCGGCGGCGGCCGCGCGTCACGGGGCGACGTACAGTACGCGGTTCGCGCAGGAGATGCAGAATCTTGACGCGCCGGCGGGGGCGTTGATCAGGGCTGAGCCGGCTGTTGAGGCCGCGGGTGTGCGCCATGCGCAGGCGTTCGGTAGGGGTTTCAATCCGGGGTTGGCGTCGTTGGGTCCGTCGCTGGCGGCGGGGTTAGCGAAGGGTGAGCCTTACGCTGCGGCGGCTGGTCGCCAGCACGGGCAGGCGTTCAGCGGCGGCTGGTTGGAGACTGTGGCGGCCGCGGGGCTGGTGCCGCGGCTGGCGCTGACCCAGACGGCTGAGACCGCGGCCGCTGGTGCAGCTCACGGGCAGGCGTATAAGGGTGGGTTCGCGCAGGCTGTGGCGGCGCTGCAGGCGGTTCCGGGGCAGATTTTGATCAGCGGGGAGCCTGTGGCTGCGGCGGCCGGTGAGCGGACCGGGCGGTCGTGGCAGAGCGGTTTCGCGCAGGCGATGGCTGCGCTGCAGCCTGTTCAGCACCTGTTCGTCGGCGGGGAGCCTGAGGCGGCGGCGGCCGGTCAGCGTACCGGGCACGCATTCAGCGGCGGCATTTTGCAGACCATGCAGAATTTGTCGGCCAGTCCACTATGGGCACACATACTCGATATCGAGCAGCAAGTCGGCGCCAAGGAGCGGGGCACGGCTATCGGGCAGGCGCTGGTCGGGGGGATCACCCAGACGGTGAGCACGTTGGGTTCCGGGCGCCTGTCCATATTTGTCGAAAATGAGTTCAACCGCATTCTTCCGGGCGTTCAGGCCGGCGTGAATCGCATGGTCCAGGAGGTGGAAAGGGTCAATTTCGAATCAATTCTTGCGGGGAAGGTGGGCCGGTGGGGCACCACCTTGACGCCGGCGTTTGCGCAGGCCGGCGCGCAGGGGGCGCAGGGAATGAGCTCGGGATTCTCGTCCACTATCAGTTCGCTGGTCAGCCGTTTCTTGCCGGCGGGTTTGCGTCCGATGGTGCGGCAGTTCTTCGGGGACACCGGCCAGGAGGCCGGCGACGTGTTCCGCACCAACATTGAGAAAGGTTCCACCGAGGCTTGGAAGGAGCACATCGAGGCGACCAAGGCTATGGGCGGGCAGATGGTCTCGGGGGTTAAGAACTTCTCCGAAGAGGCCGCCCAGGCGATGGAACAGTCAGCCAAGAAGATGTCGGGATTCGCGAAGCTCGCCGTTGGCACCGCGATCGTCGAGGCCGCCCGTAACGCGGTCGAGAACATCAAGAACGTTGTCGCGTTGGTCGAAAACGAGGTCGGGGCGTTCGCGAAGGTCGGTAAGGAAGCCGCCGACACACTGATGGACACGTTCGCGGCGGTGGTGGCGGGCAAGATGCCCGACGTCGGGCGGGTGTTTTCGCTGTTCGAGGATGTCGCGAAGACGTCGATTCAGTTGCCGCTGAACATCATCAACACCGAGATCGACAACACGGTGGGGCGTATCCCGATCATCGGTGAGGCGTTCAAGGGTTTGATCGCCCCGGTTGAGCAGGCGTTCGGGGCGATCTTCGCGTTGATCGACGAGTACAAGAGCCTCGCGGGGACGTTCGCCGACACGTTGATGGACATCGGTAATAAGTGGCAGGACGCCGCCCGCACCATCGCCGGTCAGACGTTGGGCACCGAGAAGCTCGGTGAGTACTTGGACATGGTCCGCAACATCGCCGCGTCCGGTGATTTGGTGCATTTCAAGGACGTCGCCGACATCGTCGGGGAGTTGGGTACGCGGCTGTCGGGTCTGGGTAACGGGGCTGGGCTGACCAATCAGCAGATTGAGCAGTTGGCGACCACGCTGGCCGAGGGTAACGAGCTGCTCGGCGACACCAAGATCAACGTCGACAACCTGACCGCCGCGTTCAACGCGTTCAATGTGCAACCGGAGAAAACCAACGAAGAGCTGACGATCCTGATCAACCTGGTTCGGGAGAGCGGCGCCGCCGTCAACGACCTCCTTCGCGACCTGGATGCCACGTCACCGGCGTGGCAGGCGCTGGGTTTCTCGATGGATGGTGCCGCGCTGGTCATGACCCAGTTCAACGAGCTGCTCGGGCGTCCGTCGATGGAGCGGTTGCCGTTCGCGATCGCGAAGCTGCCCGAGACCCTGGACAAGGCGGGTATCAGCCAAGAGCAGATGAACGCCGTGCTGATGGACTTCATCCACCGCATCGACGAGGCCGGTGGGACCAGTACCGAGGCCGGACGCAAGATCATGGGCGAGGCCGAGCGGTGGGGGATGTTTTTCTTGGGGTCGGCGAAAAACACCGAGGTCTACATGGACGGCCTGCGGCTGGGCATTCCGCTGGCCGCTGACGCGGCCGGCAGGGCGGTGGACGCGCAGAGGGTCAAGCTTACGCAGCCCTTCGATGAGGCGCTGCAGGCCACCAAGAATCTTGAGCAGGAGCTGGAGGTGTTGTCCCAGCAGGTTGGTGCCGCGTTGGCGCCGCTGGGCACCGGGCTGGTGACCGCGCTGACCGGTGTCGGCGACAAGATCTCCACTTGGTTGCAGACCCATCAGGTCGAGTTCATCGGGTTCGTCGGGGCGATCGGGGAGAAGCTGCTGGACTGGGGATCTCGGATCAGCCACTTCCTCGCCGGCATCATGCGCGGCATGTCCGGCACGGTGGAGTTCTTCAAGAACGCTGCGGTGATCGCGCTGATGGCCGTCGACGGCGTGATCAACATGATGACCGCGAAGTTCGCGCTAATCCCGTCCTGGCTTGACCCGACCGGGTTCGTCAAGGCGATGCAGGGCATCCATGACGCTACCGGCAAGGCGATGGAACCCTTGAGGGGTCTGCTGAACCTCGACGTTGGTGCCTGGATGAGAACGGGCGCCGCCGGGCTGGACGCGCTCGGGAACAGCCTGGAGGGATTGGAGGGGCCGCTGGCCGATCTGGTGTCGCACAGTCAGAACGCGGCGGCGATGTGGGAGGCCAGCCGCGCCACATTCGCCAAACCGCTGATCGACCCCACCACCCATCAGCAGGTCGGGATGGAAGCAGCCAAGCTGCAGGACGCGTTCGGCGGCAGCCTTCAAACGGGAATGACGATCGACCCCGCCGCCTGGGATGAGGTCGTAGGTAACTTCGCCCAGCGGGGCATCGACATCATCGGCGACAAGACCACCGGGAAGATCACCCAGATCAAGGCCCACACCCAGGAGGAACTCAACGACCTCGAGCAGTTCCTGAACACCAAGTACGGTGCCCAATTCGCGGACATCACCAGAAACATCGAGTTCAAGGTGGAGGTGCCGCCCGGCAAAACCGTGGAGCAATACCTACACGACGACATCGGGGTGCCCTCCGAGCTGGCTAAACCCGACGGGATACACGCCGACGTGTTCCTCGACTTCAAGGGTTTGCCGCCCGATCAGGCCAAGGCGCTGCGGGATCTGCTCGGGTTGGGTGGCGGGACACCGGGAGTCGCCACGGAGACGAAGCCGGGGGAGCCGCAGCAGGGGCCGTCGACCACCCCAGCGGCGCCGGAACACAAGAACTGGTTTCAGCAGCACTGGCAGGACATCATCGGCCTGTTCTTGGCGAGCGGCGGGACGGTGACCGGCGGTTCCGGCGGTGTCGATGATGTGCCGGCGATGCTGACCGCCGGTGAGAAGGTGATGAACCTCGCGGCGTCGGAGAAGTGGGGGCCGCTGCTGGACGCGATGAACGCCGGCGGCCCGATACAAAGCTTCGCGACCGGCGGCACCGTGCTCGACGCGGCGGCGATCCCAGAGAACATGCGGACGGGCACCAGCCTGTCGGAGGCGATCACGCTGCCCGCGTCGATCGCGTTGACGACGCCGCAGCCGATGGATGAGGCCGACACCATGACCCGGGTCGGTATCCCCGACAAGTATCAGGGCACGGTGCAGTCCGAGGGTGTGTCGATGCCCGGTGTGTCGGTCCCGACCAGCCTGGACACCAAGAACGCCGAGTCTAAGTCCACCGAGGATGTGATGACGGCGATCGGCATCCCGTCGAAGAACCAGACCAGCGACGGTGTGAGCATCGACGTCAAGTTGAAGCTGGCTGCTGGCGCCACGCTGCCCGACGGCGGGGACTCATTGTCGTCGCCTTCCGCTGCGGACGGTGTGAGTCCGGGTCCGGGTCCGGGCGGCCCGATGCAGGACCAGGTCGTCGCGGCCCTGTTCCGCGGTGGTTTCGCCGGGTTCGCCGAGGGCGACATCGTTCAGCCGTTCGACCCGATGGAGAAGTGGGGAACCTACGGACCGAAAGGTCACCAAAACTGGGAGGATCTTAAGGCTGGCGCGTTCATCGCCATGAATCCGGGTCTTTTCCCGGGGTTGCAGCACGGCGGTCACGCGCGGGCGTCGCTGTCCTATCACGAGCCGACGCATTTGGCGCCGCATGTCGGGCTGCCGGGCACTAGCGCGAAGTTCTGGTCCCACATGGCCCAAGGCGGTTTCCCGGCCAGCGACGCCCAGTACATCAACAACATCATTCCCGGCGAATCCAGTTGGGACCCGAAGAATGTCAACTGGGTCGACTCCAACGCGATCAAAGGTGACAACACCGTCGGATTGGGCCAGTTGACGCTGTCCAACTACCGCACCTTTGGGCCTTTCCCGCAGGTCACCAGCGTCGCCGCCGCGCAGGCGCTGACCCCGTATCAGCAGCTCGTGGCGATGGTCAACTACATCAAGAGCCGTTATCACACCCCGGCGGCGGCGTGGGCGCACTGGCAGATCGGCAGAAACTACGCGGACGGCGGGTTCGCCACCGGCGCGGTGCCGTTCACGCCCGATCCGGGCAAGCAGCGAAAAGTGCTGGGGCCGGGTGGCCGGGGCATGTTCCCCGAGCAGCCGCACGGGCGCATACCGTGGTTCCCGCTCTGGCCGAACTATCCCGACCCGACCCAGCCGCCGTTCCCCCAGGACCCGAAAGCGTGGGACGACTGGCCGCCGCACATCGGGTTCCCCGACCCCGGGCCGGCCGTGATCCCCAACGACCCGGCGTTCCCGTGGCGAGGCTTCGATGACGGCGGCAACGCGGGATATGACCCGTCCAAGATCGTTCCCAGCGAATGGGCACCGCACGACGTCGGCGACATCACCACCGGCGTCATCCCGGTCAACGCGTGGCGCGCGGCCAGCACCGCGCTCAAACGGCTGTTCGTCATGAAATGGACGCTGGCCGCGCTGCGCGCCGAGGGGCTGGACCCCCACGCCGACGGCGGCGGCGGCATCCCTTGGCTGGACGGGATGCAGCGGGTCATCTCCCTAGAATCGGGCGCCGGCACGCCGGGTGACCCCAACTCGATCAACATGTACGACGAGAACTGGCCCAGGCATCCGTCGATCGGGCTGGCGCAGGTCATCGGCCCCACCGCGGCGGCGGTGGGAATCCCGGCCGACCAGTTGATCGACCCGGTGCAGAACATCCGCGCGTCGATCCGCACTATCCGTCGACACCCGGCCGGTTTGGCTGACATTGGTGAGGCGAGCGGCGTGCAGGTCGGGTACTCCGCGCTGGGTGGCCGGATCGGTCTGCAACTGGGCGGGGACGGCGGCGGGAAGAGCCTTTTGGCGGGGTTCCTGCAGGGCATGTTGGGTGAGCTGGGTTTCACGATGCCTCAAGGCGGCGGCGGCGCCGATCACAAGAGTTTCTGGGACCAGATCCTGGGCAGCGACTCCGAGGGCTTCGCGGGCGGCGGGCACATCAAGGGCTACCACTTGCCGGGCCGCGACACCGTCCCGATGAACGTCCCGTCGGGCACGTTCATCATGAATCGGCATCGTTCCATGCAGTACCGCGACATCCTCGATCAGATGCTCGGTATGGCCGCGGGCGGGATGATCCCGATCATCACCGAACCCGGTGAGCGGGTCATCCCGCCCGGTACCGCCCCGGCCGGCCTGTTGCACGCGATGAATCAGGGGCAGCTGCTGCGCCGCGCGTACGGCGGCGGGACCGGCGTTCTGCAGGTCATCTACAACCCGCCGGGAACCCAGGAGTATTTCGGGGAGGCCGCGCCGTACGGGAAGGTCGGGCCGGGCACCAGCCAGCCGGGGTATTACAACGAAGACTGGAGCGGGCACCACGGCCACGTTCACACCAGCTTCGAAACCGGCCCGAACGGGGAGCCGTACGGGATGCCGATCGGCACCAACCTGCCCGGCGGCGGGCACGAGCACCCCGAGTTCGCGTCGGCCGGCTTCCCGTGGATCGCGCAGCTGGGCCGCCGCTACGGGCTGTACGCGTCGACCTATCCGGGGCATCAGGAGCATGGCGGCAAGAATCACGGCCTGGACTGGTGGCCGGTCGGCAAGGCCGACATGTCCGGGCTGAGCTACACACCGGAGGAAACCGCCCGGTTGAAAAGCTTCGCGTCGGCGATGGTGTCGACAGGCGCCGGCGCTCAAGCGTCGTGGGCGAGCGGGCTTTCCGGGTCCACCTACGCGGCCACCTCCGGCCGCGGCGGGACGCACAGAATCGGCTCCGCGCAGGCGCGGGCCGCTCTCAAGGCGATCCTGCCGCCGTGGCTGTCGCGGGCGCTGGGCCTGCAGCTGGGCGGCGCGGCGATAGGCGCCAATGGTCCGATCGTGCCGTCACCGTCGGGCATGCTGGGCGGTGACGGCCCCGACGACACCATCGACCAACCTTCGGACACCGACCCCACCACCGGCACTACCAAGATCATTTTGGTGACCGGGCGGGGCCGTCACGGTGACCCGAACGTGCCGACGGTGCCCGCACCGGTTGGACCCGGCCAGCCGCTGCTGGAGCCGCCGCCGAGCTGGGCGCAGCCGATCGCGCCGGCCGGTGCACCGAGACCGTCGGCGACCGCGATCGAGACACCGTACGGCTGGTTCGAGCAGCCGTGGCACATGCCCGGTGTGCCCGCCGGGGCGGGTCCTGAACAGATATCGCAGATCACCGGCCAGACTATCCCCGAGTTGAAAAAGCTCAGCGACTGGCTGGAAAAGGCCAAGCGCGCGCAGGAACGTCTCGCCACCTCCACCACCGATCTTGCTACCGCCCAACAGAACGACCAGGGCGCGACCATCCGGGTGTCAAACGCGAGAACCGAGTTGCAGGCCGCCATCGATGAGGGCACCAAAATCACCCACGCGCAGGTCGGGTCGGCTGAGTATGAGGCTTGGGCGGCGCGGGAGCGAGCCGACACGAACTCCCGGCTGTCCAAAGCGGAGAAGGAGCTGCGTGAGGCCCTCGCCAACCAAGTCCAAACCAGCAAAGCGCTCAGCCACGCCCAGACCTCGTTGAGTGACACCACCGACGCGGAGGAGCAGGAGATGTTCAACGCGCCGCCGTGGGAAGGCAAGGCGGCGGAGGCGGCGACCAGCCCCGACTCGAATGCCGCCGCGATGGGCGCCGGGCTGATCAAGGGCATGGCCCAAGAGCTCGGTTTCGGTGACGTGTTCGGGAAACCGCCGTGGCAGTGGGGGATCTGGAAGCTGTTCGCCGGCGGGGCGTCCTACGCGTTGAACATCGCCAACGCGATCGGGGAGGGGCTGCCCGCCGCTCAGGGCATCCCCGCCGTCGGCGGCTTGCCGGTGCCGCAGGGCACCGGGCCGTTGCCGGGTCCGGCGGATCAGGGACAGTTCCCCGCCGCGCCCACGCAGCCAGGTCAGCCCGGCGCCACGGAAACCCCCGACGCGCAGGGCGTGTACACCCTGCCGGACGGCACCAAGGACATCCCCGACCCCGAGGACGGTGGCTACCTCAAAGCGCACGGCACCGTCGAGCAGGGCTGGAGCTACAGCAGCGAAACGAAGCGCTACTACCCGCCGGGCAAGGGACCGAAACCGGTCCCGCCGACACAGGGCACAGGCCAGCCGGCGCAGGCGCCAACGGTGAACAAGCTTCCACCGCACGGGCCGGATGAATGGTGGAAGCCGATGGGCGGCGGCAACCAGCAACTGATGAAAGGGAAGGGTAAGGACGCCAAGGAAGTACCTGGCGAGATTTACAACCAGGACAGCGGCGCGAAGATCGTTGTACCGGCACCCCCACCACCGCCACCACCACCGCCGCCGCCGGGCGGGCAGCCGGTCGGCGGCGGGCCTGGGCAGGGATTCTTCCCGCCACCCGGCGCGGCGCCGCAGCCGCCGTGGAATCCGCAACAACCGCCGGGTCCACCAGCGCCGCCGCGCCCGCCGCCGCACTGGGACACCGCCACAAACAACTGGCTCGATGAGAACAACCAGCCGGTGCAGGGACCCAACCTCAACCCGACCAACCCGCTGGCGCCGTTGCAGGGCGGCGGCCAGGCCGCCCCGTTCGGCGGCAACATCGTGTCCCCCGCCACGTTCGGGTACGGCGACGGCGGCACCCCAGCCGGGGGCGGCGGTGGCGGGGGTGGACTGAACCTCAGCAACATGGGGGACTGGCTGATGCACCCGGCCCGCTCCGCGATGATGCAAGCCTGGGCGCGCGGTGAACTGAACCTGCCCGGCGTCAAACCACCCACCCCCCAACAGATGGCCGCCGCGCGGGCCACCACACCGGGCGCGCCGACCCCGGCCGCGCCGAGCGCCCCGGCACCTGCCGCGCCGCTGCCCGACCACGTCGCCAAAGCGATCGGCCTGCCCACCGCCGACGGCTACACCGGCGGCCAGGGCGCCCCGTTCGCCCGTAACATCGTGTCCCCCGCCACATTCGGATACGGCGGCCCCTCCTACACCTACGGCCGCGACAGCGCCCACGCCCCACCATCGGCGGCGTCGGTCACCCCCGCGATGGTGCGAAGCGAAGGCCCCGCCGGCGCGCCCCAGCTCGCGACGGCCGCGGTGCGCCGCACCGACGTCGGCGGCAACATCGGCACCCAGGTCAACATCAACAACAACGGCGTCACCCCCGGCCACGTGTTCAACGCCCAGGCCCAGCAGGCCGTCAACGCCGGCACCCGCGCCCCCGCCATGTCCGGCGGCTCGGTCGGCGGAATGACGTTAGGCGGATGACATGAGAATCTCCCCCAGCATCGGGGTCACCCCCAGCATCGTCACCGGACCCGAGATCACCTTCCCCGGCACCCACACCGCCGCCTACTTCCCCGCCCTGATCAACCCCGTCGACTTCCTGCAACTGCCGCCCGCAGTGCGCGGCATGATGACCCACGTCGTCTATCTGACACCCGCGCAGGATTACATCTTCAACCTCGCCGGGCCGTCGAAGGGCCGCGAAGGAGTGCGGCTGGCCACCCAGGTGGAGGGCGATCAGCAGTGGCCGTTCAAACAGGTGCTGGTCAACTCCCCCTACATGTTCGGCGCGTCGATCGAGCGCCAAAACATCCCCGAGCGGATGTTCGACGTCGGCATCATCATCGGATCGCAGGCCCCACCCATGACCGAATATCAGTACCGCCTCGCCGAGGACCATTGGTGGGCCGGCCAGGACGAAGCCAACGACGGCTGGCTGGGTGTGTACACCCGATATTCCGGGTGGCGGTGGATACCGGTGCGGCCCAACGAAACCGTCAAATCGCCGCAGAAACTGGACCCCACCGCCTACGGCAACAACGCGTCGCAGTGGAACATCAACTGGATCGCCGCCCGGCCCTACTTCACCAAACCCGCCCTATACAAGCTGTTCTCGGCCAACACCGCCGGACCGGCGATGCCGCCGCCGGCCGGCGGGGGAATCCTGTCAGGAATCTTGGACCCGCTGGTCAGCCTGATCGACGACATCACCGGCCTGAATATGTACTATTGGGGAACTCTGCCGCTGGCTAATCGCGGCGATCTGCCGTCCTACGCAACGTTTTTCGTCTCGTCCCCGGGGCAGGCGATCGTTCAGGACAACGACTCCACCCGGCTGGTGGCGTTGCCTTACACCCAGCCGTCGGTCGGAACGTACATGTGTGACACCGAGCCGTCGCATCGGACGTTGACCGCGGCTAATGACCCGCGGGACAACTTGATTTTCGATATCATCCGCCAGTCCATCATCTTGGACTTCTTCCTGTCCGGTATCGCCAACGAGGGCTTGCCGCTGCAGTTGACGTTTAACGGCAAGTTTATTTTCGCGATCCCGCCGCAGACGGTGGTGAATCTGACCGTCGCGCATTCCGACCCGAACGGGCAGATCTTGGCCGTGGTCCCGCAGCGTTATAAGCGGAGCCGCTGATGAGTCAGGCATTGCAGCAGTCCGCGCCCGGTTTGAAGTTCACGCAGTGGGTCGACGGGGCGCTGCCCACCCCCGGCGCCGCGAACGTGCCGGACATGGCGCTCGAGCCGTGCCAGACCGCGGCGTATCTCAACGGGGTGCGGCTGACCACCATCATGAGCTCGAAGCAGAAGCCGCTGATCCGGTTGGCCGACTCGAACCTTGACATTATGCAGACCCTCGAGGGTGAGATCGACGCCAGCGTCGAGGAACTGATGGACGACACCGGCAAGTGCACGGTGAAGATCCTGTACGACAACTGGCTCACCGACTACATGACCAACCAGACCCAGTTGATCCAAGACCTGCACCTTCTGATCGACCCGATCCCCACGCAGCAGGACTACCGGAAACGGTGGGGCGGCAAGATCACCGAAATCCACGTCAAGAAGGACGACAAGGGCATCCACGAGATCGAACTGACCGCCCTGTCCTTCTTTGAGCACGCGAAACGGCTTCTCGTGGCCGCGAATCCGATCTTCCCGCCGGAGGTCCAGCTGCCCCGCATGTGGGTGCTGCCCGGCCCGTGTCGCTCCATCTGCGCGTTGACCGCGTTCATCAACCTGGGCCGGCTGTTCATGCCGGGCTGGTCCACGATCACCAACATCTTCAACCCGGCCGGCTGGATCAACCCGCTTGGCCCGGACGCGGTTCTGAACTTCCTGCCGACCGCGTGGCCGATCCAGGTCGCGTTCGTCGACCCGGTGCTGGACCAGTCGCGGTGGACGGCGATCGGCGCCACCTGGACTGATTGGTACAAAACGTTCAAGGACATCCTGACCGACTCCGGTTGCGTGATGCGCTGCTACACGTACCTCACGAGCGACCCGGTCTCGCCGAACGGGGAGCTGGCCAGCATCCTCAACGTGATACCCGACCTTTTGGGGATGCTGTTCGGGGTCGACGTGTCCCAGCTCGACCAGACCATCGATCAGCTGGTCGCCCCGATCCGCAACTGCTGCGTGTTCTCCTTCGAGCAGAAGGATGGGCGCACCGGGCCGACGGGGACTGCGCTGGACGGTTTGTTGTCGACGGTGGCGGTCACGCTCGATGACTTGATTACCCCGGTGACGGTGGATTTGACGACCGGTAACACGTTCGACCCGGGGCAGGTCTTGAATGGGGAGCCGGTGGAGGACGCGGCCGGTGTCGGGTCGACGTATCTGATCGAGCAGCTGACCCTGGTGGCGCCGGCGGTGCCGAAGGTGATTTGGTGGGACGGGACGTACAACGGGATCATCACGACCGATCTGACGTGGCATAAGGGGTCGGTCAAGACGATCATGACGGGGTCGAAATCCCCTGTCATTGTGAACGAGGCGCAGACGTTTGCTATTCGTTACGGTTTGTCGCAGTTGTCCGACGTCATAAATACGTGGATCGGTTTGGCGGATCAGTCCGGTGAAACGCAGGTTCCGTTCACGCCGGGCCTCGATAATCTTTATCAGGGCCAGTTGGACAATACACTTTTTGCGTGGCAAAGATTCACCGACCCTATTCGCGCATTGTATTCCGGGGATGTGGCGTGGCAGGAGCATTTCGAGCAGGGCACCGGCACCGCCTACACGCTGGCTAGTGTTCTTACGCTGCGTGACGGGGACTGGAAGACAAGGGCTTTCGCCGCGTTCAAGGCCGACACCATCAACGGGCATCCGTGGATGGCCGACATCGACTATTACCTCGGGGACCGGGTCGGGATTGAGGAAAACGGAATTATTTACGTCGACAATGTGCACGGCATAAAACGGGAATGGTCCTGGGATAAGGCGCTGACAGTGAATATAAAAATCGGGGAGGACAAACAAAAAGGTGACCCGTTCAACGCTGCGTTCAAAACGATAGCGGCGGTCTACGGTTTGATATCAGAATTCGCTGGAGAAGGGACCCTGTTCGAGGCGTAATTATGGACGAGAAAATTGTTGAAGGTCAGTCCCGCTCGTCGGGTCCGTACAACAACCGGACCAACTCCCGGTACGGGTTCACCGGCACCAATCCGTACGACCCGCGCAACGGTGGTGCGCCGCGGTTGCAGTTCGGGGAGCGCGGCGAGCTGACCCCGAAAACCATCGAGCAGGCCGGGTTGACCGGGGAGGAACGCAGACGGGCGCTCGAGATGTTGAAGGTGCAGGCCGCCTACCTCGAGATCTACGACGCGCTGGACTACCCCAACGACCCCGACGGGCACGTCGTGGACCTGAGCGGGATGCACATGACGCAGCCCAAGGTGGCGATCGCGTGGACGCTGGCGCTTTTGGGGTTCCGGTCGTCGGGGCGTAAATACATCAAGAAACGGGCTTACACCGCGCCGGGTGTGCGTGAGGGCGCCTACACGTGGGTGGACTCCCGAGCCCCCGACGACGCCGCGGAAGAGCTGACGCCCGAGCATCGCTCGAGCGATCATCACCTGCCGCCCGACACGCGCCGGCTCGCCGCGATCCGTGACGGCGACCCGGGCCAACAGCTGGCGCCGCCGTGGTCGGTGACGCCGGTCATCACTGAGGAGTGGGTGGACCGGGAGACGGGTGAGCGGCGATGAGCGCCCCGTCGTTTGACCCGCTGGCCGTTCCGACGCCGGCGCCGCCGTCCATCGGGGAGATCGTGCCGCTGGGTTCGGTGGTGGTGAAGGTCGACGTGTCGGCTTTGACGACGATGCCCGACACCCCCAATGGGTACACCGCCGCGTTGAAGGTGATGGCCGACCAGGGTGATCTGAACAGCGACGCGCTGGCCGGGCCGCAGGGACCTGCGGGGGACATCAGCTTCGCGGTCCGCGAATCCATCAACCCCGAAATCTTCAGCCCCGCCCAGTTGCCGATCCTGTCGAACAGCCCCACCGACATCGGCCGCTACTACCTGCTCGAGGATCTCGACGACTTCGGCAACATCGTCGGCCAGTCCGCCTACATCTGGTACGGCACGAGCTATCGGCGCCTGATGATGGGCGCGTACGGGCCGCCGGGGCCGGTGCCCGACATCACCCCCGAGGTCGAGCTGATCCCGCAGTACGACGACAAGGGCAACGTCAACGCCAGCTACATCCAAACCTCAGGTCCGCGGCTGGAGCCGACGTGGGAGTTCTTCCTGGCCGCGCCGGCCGGCCCGGTCGGTCCGATCACCCCGCTCTACATTTTCCCCGACGTGGACGAGGTCACCAAGACGCCGGTGACGGGCGACCTGATGGGGTTCACCGGCAAGTACACCGAGAGCGGGTTCTCGATCTGGCAGCCCGAGGGTATCGGCGCGCTGCTGCCGCAAACCTACTCGATGCCCGAAGCGGCGTTCTCCGGCTATTTCGGGGTGGCGCAGCAGGCGCCGGTCGGCTCGTTCACGTTACCGCCGCAGCCGTTCCCGTGGACGCCGATCGTGTGGGGGCACATCGGGGAGACGGGCCTGAACCTGTCGGCGGACCCGCTGCGGATCGGCTGCGAGGTGCTGCTCGGCGACCCGGCGAACGGGAAGATGATCAGCCGCGGGATCGGCACCATGTTGGGGCACGTCAACATTTTCCCGCACTATTCGACCAGCTACAACAACGTCGGGTCGACCGCCAACAGCCAGGGTCAGGCGATCACCCCGAAGAACCAGTACGCGATGATCCCGGCGAATCACACCAACCCGGCGGACTCCACGCTGTATGTGAATTTGTGGAACGACGGCCAGTTGGGGTTGTACTTCTTCCAGCCGGGCGGGGCGCAGCTGTTCATCATGGTGCTGCCGCTGGGCCCGATCCCCCGCAAGCCGCAGCGCGCCGAGTACCCGCTGCTGCGAAGCGAGGGTTTCTTCTACGCGTTCGCCGAGAAGGGTGTGTCGATGGGCAACGCGGCCGGGCAGCTGCTCGGCATGGGCACGCTGTCGGCGCACACGTCGTGGGCCGCGCGGTTCGCCGGCGCCGGCACCCTGTCGGCTACGTGGCATCCCGGCGCGCCGCTGCGCGGCACCGGCACCCTGTCGGCGAACGTGACGCATATCCCGTAGGAGGACGTGATGACAACCGCGCTGCCCGTGTCACCGGGCGACCAGAACTTCCTGGCGTCCTACCTGGTCGGCACCTATCTGTTCGGGTCGGTGATCCCGCCGGATCAGGCGCTGGGCTCCCCGTTCTCGGGGACCTACGAAATCTACGGCGACATCGGCTCTTTGGTGTTCCCCGCGGTGATCGGCCCGACCGGCCCGCCCGGCCCGGCGGCGTTCGCGCTGCACCTGATGACCGACACCAGTGTGGACGACCCGGCGGACCTGCCGCAGACCTTGACCAACACGGTCGCCGACATCGGCAAGTTTTGGCTTTTGGATGATGTGGACTCCAAAGGAGCGATCATCGGCGCGTCGGCCTATGTGTGGTACGGCACGTCGTGGCGCCGTGTGATGCTGGGCACCCCCGGCCCGCCGGGGCCGTGCCCGATCATCACCCCGTTCGTGAATCTGGTCCCCCCCGACCAGAACTCGACGATCGTCACCGGCGGCACCCCGCTGGAGCCGAGCTGGACGCTGAACCTGGCGGTGCCGCCCGGCCCGGCCGGCCCGCCGCCCGCGCTGGCGCTGTGCCCGGATGTGGACTTCGCGACCAACCCGCCCGAACCGGGCGATGTGCTGGCCTACGCTGGGCGCACCGTCACCATGCACCTGGCGCCGCCGACCAACCTGCAGGTCACCGGCTCGTCAAGCGGCGGCACTCTGATCGGGCCGCAGTACTACATGGTGACCGCGTTCTCCGCGAACGGTGAAACCACCGCATCCAATGAGGCCAGCATCACCGTCGGGCCGGGTTCGCAGGTGTACCTGGCGTGGGACGCGGTCCCCGCCGCGGTCCAGTACAACATCTACCGCGGCGGCGTGTCGGGGCAGGAGGACGTCGCGCTGCACACCGTGATGGCGCCGCAGACCACCTACGTCGACACCGGCACCCCGGGCACCGGGCAGACCCCGCCGGTCGTCAACGGCGCCACCATCGCCTACCCGATCTGGGCGCCGATGAGCATCAGCCAGCTGATCCCGTCACCGTATTCGATGCCCGAGGCGGCGTTCACCAGCTTCTCGGGCATTTCGCAGCGCGCCGCGATCGGGTCCTTCGCGATCCCGCCGCAGCCGTTTCCCTGGACGCCGATCGTGTGGGGGCATATCGGGGCGTTCGGGCTGGAGTTGTCGTTCAATCCGCTGCAGATCGGTTGTGAGGTCCGCCTCGGCGATCCGACCGCCGGCACATCGATCGCTCGAGGTTTCGGTAACACTTTGGGTGAGGTGAACATAATGCCTCACTGGTCGTCGCCGTCCGATCCGGGCAGCGCGATCACCCCCACCAACGGGATCGCCGTCGTCCCGGCGAACCACAGCTCCCCGGCCGAGGGCACCATCTACGTGAATCTTTACAACGACGGGGAGATCGGTTTGTACATTTTCTCCCCGACCGATGCGCAGTGCTTCGTCATGGTGGTCCCGGTCAGCGAGCCTACGACGTTCGTGACCCCGGGGCTGGCCGGACCGGCTGTCACCCGCCGCAGAAGGGCGATAGGCCGGTGACCTCCTTCGGTGCGGTTGATCTGTTCTCCGGGTCGAACTCGGCGTCGGGCACCAACAAGTTCTCGGTCGACAAGAACCCGATGAACCAGCTCGACGAGGGTGTCGAGGACGTCATCGGGCAGCAGGCCCAGCGCACCGGTGGGGTGGTCACCGGCGGGTTCAACTCGGTCATCGACACGGTGCTGGGCACGGGTGCGGCGCCGGACCCTAACGGCGGCAGCCTCAATCAGCTGGCTAGCTACAACCAAGACAACCTGGCGTTCAACGGGATGCAGTCACCCGCGGCGGGGTCGGGGCCGCAGAGTCCGGGGACCGGCGGGTTCGACCTGTTCGGGTCGATCATCAACTTCGTCTTGAACCTGCTGAATCCGACGAACCTGCTCACGCCGATGGACCCGACCACCCAGCAGGCTTACCCGAACAACATTCCGCCGTTGGACGCCTCGAAAGTCACGTCGGGCACGTTCCCGCAATCGATGCTGAGCATCGTCGCGATCCCCGCCGAGATCATCACCGGGGTGCTGTCGGCGTTTCTGACCCCGCTGGTCCCGGTGAGCTCGGTGGCCAACACCAACCCGAACCTTTTGTCGAACCCGAACTTCACCAGCTCGGTGTCCGTGGACGGCCAAGGCATCTGGACGTGGGACGGCACCGTCACCCGCACCGCCGACGGGTCCGGGTCGGTGAAGGTCACCGCGGACGGCACCCCCAAGAGCCTGCTGACCGATCCGGTGATCCCGGTCGCGGCCGGCCAGAGTCTGGCCTGTTCGATCTACCTGGAATGGACCGGGCTGGCTGGGGTCGGCGCGACGATGAACTTGTCGCTGGTGTCCTACCTGGGCACCGCGATCGCCGCGACCACGGTGCTGAACTCGGTGCTCAACCCGACCACCGATGCCGGGTGGACGATGCTGCAGGGCAGCTACACGGTGCCGTCGTCGGGGGTGGACGGGATCAGGTTGCAGCTCAACGTGTTGCCCGCGGCGACCGCCGGGACGGTCAACTGGGACGACGGGTCGGTCACCAAAACCCAGCTGATGGCCGAAAGCTGGACCGCCGGTTTGCCCGGTGACCTGAACAACCTGAACACCAACGTCGACTCGCGCGCGCTGTCCTCCGATGTGCAGAACATGGCCAACACGATGGCCGACGGCACCTACTACGACATCGGCACCGCGCTGACCCCGATGAGCAACCGAATGCAGGGGCTCGGCGCGACCGGTCTGATCGGCGCCAACTACGTTCCCGGCTTGGACGCCACCAAGATCACGTCCGGCATCCTCGCGATCAGCTCGGTGCCGACCGGCCTGTTGGGCATCAGCAACATCGCCGACATCCAGACCCTGACCAACTACATCACCAACACCCTGGTCGGCGTGTCGGGCATGTACACCGGCAGCACCCTGAACCAAGCCAATTCGTCGATGTTCAGCCTGTACAACAACATGCTGAACAACACGCAGGCGATCCAGGCGATGCAGGTGCAGGCCAGAAGCGCGCTGGTGTCGGGTGTGTCCGTGTCCGTCGACTTCGCGAACTACCCCGACGGGCCGCTGCCGTCCAACTTCACCGTCACCTACACCGGCACCGGCACCTCCAAACTGGGCATCAAGGGTGGGCTGGCCGGCTGGTTCCCGCTGAACAACGACGGCAACCGGCAGGCGTACGCCATCTGGAACACCGAGCCCACCAACACCGACTACCAGCGGGTATCGGGTGCGATGAACTCCGCGCCGGGCGGCGCGTCCACCGGCGGAACCCCGTACATGTACGCGCTGGGCCGGGTGGACAACCCCAACAACCCGCAGAACTTCGTGTGGGGCCGCGCGTACAACGCCGGGTTTTTGACGTATGAGGCCGACCTGGGCTGCACCGTGGCCGGGGTGGAAACCATCTGGGTGTCCGGGGTCGCGCTCACGTGGTCGACGAACATGATGGTCGTGTTCGGGGCGCAGGGCAACCCCAGGCGTTATCAGGTGTTCTCGGGTACGCAGCTGGTGCTGGACTACATCGAGGCCGGCACCGCCAGCCAGCTCGGGCCGGGTTATCGCAACTGGGGCGCCAAGAACACCTGTGTGACCGGACCGTCGTCGGGGGGAACCATCGCCGGCACGGCGGTGGCCGACAACGCCCCACCCCCGGTGGTCGGCTCCACGTTCCGGGTGTACCGGCTCTCGACCGGCACGGTCAACTTCGCCGTCGGCCCCAACCCCAACTCGTACATCATCACGCCGGCCGGGTTCTTCGACACCCTGGACTTCTGCTCACCGGACCTGACGTGGGACGGGCTGTACCAGCTCACCATCAGCGTGGAGGGCACCTACGCGGTCAGCCTGCGCTACAACAGCAACCAGAACAACGGGCAGTTCGCGGCGGCGATCATCAAGAACAACGTCGGGGTCCGCGCGATGGGCGGCACCGGGACGTATTCCGGTTTCGGCGCGCAGGCCCCCACCGGTGAGGGCTGCACCGCCCTCATCTACCTCAAGGCCGGTGACGTCATCAGCCCCGGCTACCAGAACGGCGGCGTCGCGTTCGGCGCCATCGGCGACCCGAGCGGGGGGACCTGCTACTTCGAGGTGGCCCTCGTCAATAGGAGTATGTCGTGATAGAGATGCCCAACGACGCGCAGATGGAGCAGATCGCCCACGTCGCGTCCGAACCAGACGCCAAAACACCGTTCACCGCCGCGCAGGTCGGGGCCATCTTGGCCGCCTACCGCAATGTCATGGGCGGTGATCCGGTCGGCACGCTGCGCCGCGACCCCAAGACCGGCGCAGTCGCGGTACGCGCGAATGTGGACGGTCTGCACATGTGGCGGGTGTCGAGCCCGGACGGCACCCAGTGGAACGACCTGCAGCCCACCCTGGCGGGCTGGGAACAGATCGCCTGAGTGGGCTGGGTTGTCGACGTCCCGACCGTAACCGTCCCGCCGCCACAAGGCTGGGCGGTGTCCCCCGTCGTCAACTTCTACCCCCAGCAAGGCTGGATTCTGCCGCACATTACCATCCACTCCGGCAGTGGCACCCTGACCGTCACCATCAAACCGATCGTCCCCACCCCGGCCCCGCTCGCCGGTGTCGGCAACCTCGCGGTGCCGCTGACCGTGCACTACAACATCGGTATCGTCGGGTTCAGCGGCGGCGGGCTGCTGTCCACGTCGTTTAGCCAGATCGCGCCGTGGGCGCAGCCGTGGTCCGGCGACGGCACCCTGACCGCGTTCGCGATCCCACCCACCGGCCTGGTCGCCGCGTTCGCCGGCACCGGCATGTTCGCGGCCGCCACCGAGGGCGGCTGGTCCGCCGGGGACGGCCTGTCCGCCTGGTGGTATCAGGTGTACACGCAGCTGATCGCGGCGTCGGGGTCGGGCACCCTGGTCGCCAGCCTGCTCTCCGAGCTCGAGGACGTGCTGGCCGGCCTGTCGGGATTCGGTGAACTGTCGGGCGTCTCCACCGGCCCGGTCTACCCCGAACTGCCGCAACTCGTCGGCTCCGGCGCGCTGTCGGGCGCCGCGTTCGCGCTGTATCAGAGCCTGGCCGGGCTGGCCGGTTCCGGCGCCATCGGCGCGGCGCTGGTCGCCCGCTACCTCGAGACCGCCGGATACACCGGCGGGTCGGCGCTGTCCACCGCGGTCATGCAGTCCTACGGCCAACCGGCCGGCCAAGGCGGCGCCGGCACGCTCGGCATCACCGTCACCCAGCTGTACTCACCGGCCGTGGCGCTGGCCGGGACGGGCACCCTGTCCGCGGTCGTCGAGGCGCCCATCGCCGGCGTCGTCATCTCGCGGGCCGTGCAGCGGGCGGCGACATGGTAGGCACACTGTCGGCCAACGTGGTCGTCGGCGCCGGGGCGATCCCCGCGTTCGGGGCGCCCGGCTCACTGACGGGGCTGATCCGACAGATCGAAGACGAAACCGCCCCGTTCAACGGGATCGGCGCGCTGGCCGTCACGGCCTCAGGCGGCCCCACCGTGTCGGCGACATCGTCGGGCAGCGGGTCACTGGTCGCGATTCCCAACCCGCAATACACCCTGAACATCAACACCACCGGGGTCGGGTCGATCACCGCGCTCGCAGTGCAGCAGTTCCTCGCCGCGATCGGCCTGTCGGGCACCGGAACCCTGGCCGCCGTGCCGGTGCCCGTCTACACGATTCCGATCGCCCCGTCCGGGGCGGGCAGCTTCGCGGTGACCGCCATGCAGCTCTACCCGATGCCGGTGTCGCTGTCCGGCGGCGGCACCGTCACCGCGGTCGCGCTGCCGCTGGCGTCCCCGGCACTGTCCGGGGCGGGCGCGCTCACAACAACCTGGAGCCAGCTTTACAGCCCCGCTGCGGCGCTGGCCGGGGACGGTGCGCTGTCGGTGACCGTGGCGCCGTTCCTGGCCAGCTTCCCCGCGTTCGCCGGCGCCGGCACGTTGTCGGCCACCGCCAGCGTGTCGGCACCCGGCCGCGTGGTCGATGTCGCTATAACCAGAGCAGCCGTCACCTGAGAAGGGAAACATCATGTCATCCTTGTTCACACTGTGGTCGGCCACCACCGCCGCGTTGTCCGCGCCGCCCGTCCCTGCGGTGTCCTCAGCCGTCGCCAACACCACCCGCACGCTTCAGCAGATCAAACCGACCCAGCGGGTGACCGTCGTTGAATGGGGCTACTCGCTGCAGACCGCCGCGCCGGTGCCGTGCGCGATCGAACTCATCGACACCGGGACAGTGCCAGCCGCGGTGCTGACCGCTTACGTTGCCGGTGACATCCCGCGGTTCAACAACACCGGCATCACCGACACCCCGCCGTTCACGCTGGGCACCAGCGCCAGCGGGTTCGGGCTCGCGGCCAGCGCCGCCGAGGGCACCATCACCGCCACCAGGTTGTTGGATTTCAAATGGGAGGGCGGCCTGTGGACCAACAAGCAGTACCCGCTGGGCCGTGACGCGGAGGTCCCGGCCACCAACTATCTGCGGGTGCGCCTCACCCCGCTGTCGGCGGTGGCGGTCAGCTTCGTCTCCTACGTCATCATCGAGGTCTAATGGTCCGGTGGGGCCGGGGCTACCCGAACCCGACCGGCATACGCCACGGCGTCACGTTCGTCGGCTGGGCGAACTTCAGCGAGGAAAACACCGCACGCACCAACCAGCCGATCCCCGCCGGGCTGCCATCAACGGGCGGGGTGTACGTCACGCTGATTGGCGGCGGCGGCGGCGGGTCGAAGGGCGCGGCCAACACCGGAAACGGCTGCGGCGGCGGCGGGGGCGGCAGAGTCTCCAGAACGTGGATACCAAAAAGCCTGCTCGGAGCCACGTACTCCACGGTCGTCGGTGCCGGGGGCGCCAACACACCCACCGCCGGGGGCGCAAGTACCTTCTCGTCGGGGTCGGTGTCGCTGTCGGCGGGCGGTGGCCAGCCGGGACCCGCCGCCGCCAACGTCATACAGAACGGTGGGGCCGGTGGCACCTGTACGGCTAGCGGCGTGTTCGCCACCACCGCGCCCGGCAGCCAGGGCGGCGGCGAACAATCCGGCGGCCTCGCCGGTCCCGGTGTCAGCGACACCACCAACAACGTCGGCTGCGGCGGCGGCGGCGGCTCCTACTACGCCTACAGCAACGGCGGTCAGGGCGGCTCGTCGAAAACCGTGACCGGCGGCGCGGGTGGCACCACCAGCGTCATCAACGGCGCAACCCCGGGCAGCGCCGGTTCCACCAACGGCGGCGCGGGTGGGGGTGGCGGCTGTGGCCCTGCCTCCGGAGCATCAGGTGTCGGCGGCAACGGCGGCATGTACGGCGGCGGGGGCGGGGGCGGGGGCTGGAACGCCAGCACCTTCGGCAACGGCGGAGCCGGAGCGCAGGGCTACACCCTGCTGGAATGGTCCAACACCCCACCACCACCACAAGTCTTCTTCGACAGCCTCGGAGCGGTCAGCGCACAGATAACGGTGCCACTGAGCGAAGCACACGTCATCGGCGCAACAGCGAACTGCCTCGTCGCTATCGGAAGCTTCATCGTGCTCACCGGCAGCGGCACCCCGGTATTCACCGGCACCGTCGGGTCCACGAGCATGGGGACGCCGGTGTACGCCATCAAGACCGGCGTATACAGCAGCTATGACGCCTGGCTCGTGATGTTCATGATCAGCCCGCCCACAAGCCTGCCCACCGGAAGCCAGACCGTCACCATCAACTGCACCGGGTCCAGCTCAACCGTCTACGGCTACATGACCAGCTTCTCCTACCGCGGCGTCGTCAGCACCGCGCTGGGCGGCACCGCGTCCGGCACAGCCGCAGGGGCGTCGCAAACCGTGACGGCAGGCGTCACCAACGGCATGATCGTGCAGGCGTTCAACGACGTCACCAACGACACCTGGTCGGCCTACAACCAGACCCAACACTGGAACCTTGCCGGCGGCAGCTACAACGGCGCCATCGTCGCCGGGGACGCGCCCGGCGCGGCCAGCGTCATCTTCAGCGCCACCCACCTTGCAAATACTGCCTGGAACAGTTGCGCGGTCGCACTCAACCCGAGCTAGCGGCGCGCCTACCGTGTCCACGGTAAATACGGTGCCATCCTGCGCGCATGGCCATCGCAGTCGCAACCACCCGCCAATCCCTCGCCAACACCTACGCCACCCTCGGCACCTGGATCGGCGTATGCACCGGCGACCCCGGCACCACCTCAACACCCGCCAACGAGGCATCGGGCGGCTCGCCCGCGTATGCCAGACAACAGACCACCTGGACCGCCGGGAGCGGCGGAGTCAGCAACGGCAGCGCCGTCACAATTAATGTCGCCGCCGCCACATATACCTACATATTACTTGCTTCTGCAGCCACCGGTAACACGATGATTGATAAGGCCGCAATTACCTCCGTAGTGATGTCAGCCCAAGGACAACTTGTCGTCACTCCCACGTACACGCAAACGTAGAAATCGCTCTGGCCTGGTTATTAACCGGCTACAGCAAATATGCAGATGGCGAGCGCAAAAG
>Ga0306921_10000034_pt1 | contig 98899 bp, 84 predicted proteins | sample sta12Cox44000080_FD_203760 | JGI IMG/M metagenome (GOLD analysis project Ga0306921, IMG submission 203760) | Lab enrichment of tropical soil microbial communities from Luquillo Experimental Forest, Puerto Rico - statoxic.12C.oxic.44.000.080 (v2)... | ecosystem: Environmental > Terrestrial >... | reverse complement strand
TAGCAGGATTGCTGGTTGCGGGGGTTGGATTTGAACCAACGACCTCCGGGTTATGAGCCCGACGAGCTACCAGGCTGCTCCACCCCGCGCACAAATGATACCACAGAGCCCGCTCGCAGCGCACATCCCGCGCAGTGCCGCGAATTTGCCCGCCCGCGCCTAGGCGTCCGCCGAGGCGGCGCCCACGCTTCCACCGCCCCCGCCGCCCCCGCCGCCAGCGCCTGCCGCCAGTTCACCTCCGCTCAATCCCCAATTCCCGCCCCCGCAAACTGTGATAGCATTTCGCATCCCCGCAGGATATATACGAGAGGACTCCTCTCATGGGCCACCGCTTCACGATGGGCGTCGAGGAAGAATTTCAAATCATAGATCCCACCACGGGCGAGCTCCGGTCGCACGTCAGCCAGCTCGTCGCCGCCACCTCCGCCAACCTCGGCGAACAAGTCAAACGCGAGATGCACCAGTCGATCGTCGAAATCGGCACCAAAATCTGCGAAAACGTTGACGAGCTCCGCGTCGACATGCACCGCACCCGCGGCGAACTTGTCCGCTCCGCCGAAAGCGTCGGCCTCTACGTCGCAGCCTCCGGCACGCATCCCTTTTCCAACTGGATCGACCAAATCATCTCCCCCGGCGAGCGCTACAAAAATATCGTCGAGGAATTGCAGCAACTCGCCCGTTCCCTCCTGATTTTCGGCATGCACGTCCACGTCGCCGTGCCCGACCGCACCACGATGATCGACCTGATGAACATGGTACGCTATTTTCTGCCACACCTTCTCGCCCTCTCCACCAGCTCGCCCTTCTGGATGGGCCGCGATACAGGCTTGAAATCTTTTCGCACCACCGTCTTCCGCCGTTTCCCGCGCACTGGCATTCCCGACCATTTCGATTCCTGGAGCGAGTACGAAGATTACGTCGGCCTGCTCATCAAGCTGCGCTGCATCGACAACGCGAAAAAAATCTGGTGGGACGTCCGCCCGCACCCAGTGTTCGGCACCCTCGAATTTCGAATCTGCGACGTAACACCGCGAATCGAAGACGCCATCGCCATCGCCGCCCTGTCGCAGGCCATCGTCGTCAAGCTCCATTATCTCTACACCAAGAACATGGGCTACCGGATGTATCCGCGCGCGCTGATCGAGGAAAACAAATGGCGCGCGGCGCGCTGGGGCGTCGACGGCAATCTGATCGATTTCGGCAAACAAGCCGAAGTCCCCATGCGCGAACTCGGCGAAGAACTCCTCGATTTCGTCGACGATGTCGTCGACGGTTTGGGCAGCCGCGATGCCTTGGCCCCCATCGAACGCATTCTGCGTGAGGGCACCAGCGCCGAGCGCCAGCTGAAGACTTACGCGGAAACAAGCGACCTGAAAGCAGTGGTGAGGCAGATTGTGGAGGAGACTCGCGGCGAAGGCTCGATGCACGCATCTTCTGCGGCGCATTTCCCTGCCAATGCGTGAAAGAAGATTTGCCGCTCATCCCCGCGGCCGCTACACCAACGACGAATCGTAAAGGAGGCAAACACCGTGATGAAAATCGGAATTCTCTGCGGCCGCGAATACAGCTTCCCGCCTGCATTTATCGAGAAGGTGAATGAGTTGGGAAAGGCCGACGGCATCACTGCCGAGTTTGTGAAATTGGGCGGCACGCGAATGAACGAGCCCGCTGAATATCGCGTGATCGTGGACCGCATCTCGCACGAGGTGGAGTATTACCGCGGCTACTTGAAGCATGCCGTGCTCCAGGGCACCTACGTCATCAACAATCCTTTCTGGTGGACGGCCGACGACAAATTCTTAAACTATTCCGTCGCCGCAAAGCTGGGCATCGCGATTCCAAAAACAGTCCTGCTGCCCCAAAAGTCCTACCCCGCCGACGTGGACATCAATTCCGAATCCCTGCGCAATCTCAAGTACCCCATCGAATGGGACGAATTGCTTGATTACGTCGGTCGCCCGGCGATATTGAAGCCCTTTTCCGGCGGCGGCTGGAAGCACGTCTACAAAGTGAACAACAAAGAAGAACTCCTCGCAGCCTACGACGGCACCGGCCCCTACTGCATGACGCTCCAGCAGTTCATCAATTTCGACCAGTACGTGCGCTGCTTCACCTTCGGCAAAATGGACATCACACCCGTCGCCTACGATCCCAAAGAACGCCGCTACCTGGTGGACCACAATTATCTTTCCGCCGAACTCGGCGCGCGCGTTGTGAAAGATGCGCAGACGATCAATCAGGCGCTCGGCTACGAAATGAATACGATCGAATTCGCCGTCGAGAAAGGCGTGCCCTACGCCATCGATTTCCTGAATCCGGCTCCCGATTTTGAGCGCGACCGCATCACGGAATTTTATTTCGGCCACGTCGTCGAAAAGATGGCCAAGCTTGTGATCGACCGCGCGCTCAAAGGCAATGTCGCTAACACCTGGCCGCGCTGGGAGGAAATGCTCGGCATTGGCGCGGCAAGCGGTTTCGCCGCGGCTCCCGCCGTCGCAAAATCCGCGGCCACCGCCCCTGCGAAGCCTGCTCCCGCGCGCGGCCTGGGAGCAAAGGGCGCATGACGGGTTCGCCGCAGGCGTCTCGCTCAGCATCCGGCGAAACGCCGCGCCCGGCCATCACGCCCCAGGACCCGCCTGCCGCAAAGGCCTGGCACGCGCTGCTGCGCCCGGACATCGAACTCTCTCCCGAATTCTGCGCCGAACTCAACGCCCGCATGCGCGCCGAAAAACTCAAATTCGGCGACCGCGTTCATTGCCCGTTCCTGCGCCCGTTTTTTCTCACCGTGGAAGACGACCGCCGCGTGCGCGCCGTCACCGAGGCGATTGCCGCCATCGGCGAACGCGTCGTAAAGCAATCGCTGGCTGATCCCGCCCTGCTGGCGCAGGCTGCGCTCACCCCGGACGAAGAGCGGCTCGCGCGAATTTCCCCCGGCTACGTCCGCTCGAGCACCGCGTCGCGCCTCGACGCCTTCCTTCTGCCCGATTCCCTGCAATTCGCCGAATACAACGCCGAATCCCCCGCTGGTCCTGGCTATGCCGAGACGCTCGCAGAAGTATTTCTCTCGCTTCCGGTGATGGCGCGGTTCAAGGAAAGCTATGGCGTCCAAAAATACGAGACGATCAAGATGCTGCTCGATGCTCTCCTCGCCAGCTATCGCGAGTGGGGCGGCCAAGGGTCGCCGCCGGTCATCGGTATCGTTGACTGGCGCGAAGTGCCCACGTGGAGCGAGTTTGAAATCCTGCAGGCGCGCTTCGAACGCGAAGGCGTCCCTACCATCATCAGCGACCCGCGCGACCTCGTGTTCGACGGCAAGAATCTCACCGCGCAGGGCCGCCGCATCGATCTCCTCTACCGCCGCGTCCTGATCAACGACATTCTCGCGCATCAGGAAGAGTGCAACGCGCTGGTACAGGCATACGCGTCGGGCGCCGTCTGCATGGCCAACGCGCTCACCTGCAAAATCCCGCACAAGAAGGCATTTTTCGCCGTTCTCACCGATGAGCGCAACGCCGTCCTCTTCAGCGATTCCGAGCGCGAACTGATTCGCCGCCACATTCCGTGGACGCGCCACCTCGCCGACACAAAAACCACTCGCGATGGCGAATCTTTCGGCCTGCTCGACTATGTGCGCCGCCGGCGCTATGATTTTGTGCTCAAACCCAACGACGAATACGGCGGCACCGGCGTCACTTTGGGTTGGGAAAATAGCGAAAGCGAATGGGACGGCGCGCTGAACCGCGCGCTGGCCGATCGCGAGCACGCCTGGGTGGTGCAGGAAAAAATCGCGATTCGCCGCGAAGTGTTCCCCATGCAGACCGCCGAAGGCGTCCAAATGCGCGACATGCTTGTGGACCTGGCGCCTTATCTTTTCCGCGGGCAGATGGCGGGATTTCTCACCCGCCTCAGCTCCACCGGCCTTGCCAACGTGACCTCGGGCGGAGGGCAGGTGCCCGCCATGGTCGTCGAACCTCTTGGCTGATGTTTACACGTCCGTGCGACTAGCTATAGCAAAGATGCCACGCCAAAATTACAATGGAATATATGCCAACTGAGACAGCTCTCGAAGAGCTTATCCCGGGTGCGCGAAATGCAATCGAAACCTGCCTCGCGATTCAGCCCGGTGAACGCGTCACCCTCATCACCGATCGCCCCAGCGAAGAAGTTGCCGCCAGCCTCGCACGTGCCATCGAAATGCGCGGCGCGTCCTGCGAAGAATTCCTGCTCGAGGATCTTGCGCCGCGCCCCCTCGCGCGCGCGCCGAAACCCGTCCTCGATTCGCTCGAACGCGCCGATGCCGGAATCCTGTGCATGAATCCGATGCCCGGCGAATTGGGCGCTCGCAAAGATATTGTGGGTGTCGTCGAGCGCCGGCAGATTCGCTATGCGCACATGGTCGGCGTCACTCCCGAAATCATGCAGCAGGGTATGTGCGCGGACTACACGCTCGTTGACCGGCTCAGCGAAAAGCTCCTCGAGAGGATGCACAACGCGCGCTCCTTGACCGTGCGCACCGATGCGGGCACTTCCTTGGTCGCCACCTTCGACGCGGGCCTCGACTGGGTGAAAACCAGCGGCCTGATCAGCCGCCGCTACTGGTCAAATCTTCCCGCCGGCGAAGTATTCACCACGCCCGCAAAGGTAGATGGGACGTTCGTCTGCGACGGCACCGCCGGCGACCACTTCTGCGGCAAATACGGCGATCTGCAGAAGACTCCGCTCGTGCTCGAAATTCGCAACGGCCGTCTCGCCAAAGCCACCTGCTCGCGAAAGGATTTGGAGAAGGAATTCTGGGATTACTGCCACACTGACGAAAATAGCGACCGAGTCGGCGAACTCGCCTTCGGCACAAACCTCAGCCTGTCAGACATGATCGGAGTGCTACTGCAAGATGAAAAGCTTCCGGGCGTCCATCTCGCCTTCGGCGATCCCTACGGCAGCCAAACCCACGCCAAGTGGAGTTCCACAACGCACGTCGACGTCCTGGCCCGCCACTGCAACGTCTGGATCGACGACGAGCAAGTCATCGCCAACGGCCGCTACATGCTAGAAAAATTGGGCCTCGCCTAAGTAGCACAGGCATTTCTGCCTGTGCCACAAGTACCAACGGCTCAAGCCGCCCCACGCCTGCACCAACACGATTGCCGCAGCTTTGGCTCCCTTACCGCGTCAGCAACGCGCAGCCTACTCGATCGCTTCCCAGTGGCACAGACACTCTTGTCTGTACGCCTCTGTCCAAAATCACTTCTTGTCCGGCCACAATTCACAAGTCACGAGTCACAAGTCACTCATCACTCGTCACTCATCACTGCCCCTAGAACAGCTGCGTGATGTACTCCCACATCTGATGCTTCCAATACGGCCAATCATGCCCACCCTGCGGCCCCCAATCGTCCAGATGATGATTGATTCCCCTATTCGCAAGGATGCGCGAAAGCCGGTACGACGGCCCGCTGTTCTCCCACGGCCCACTGCCCGTTGCGATGTGAATGTCGCACTGGTTCAATTGCCACACCTGGTGATCGTTCGCATTCGACAGGTAATCCACCGGGTTATTGAAATAGGTGTTGTCGTCGTACATCCCGTCCATGAAATTCTTGATGTCGTACACGCCCGAAAGCGCAAAGCATCGCCGGATCACGTCCGGATGCTTGAACAGCGTGTTCGCCGCATGATAAGCGCCGAACGAGGCGCCCATCGTCGAGATGGCAATGTCTCCGGACTGGCAATTGTCGCGCACGAAAGGGACCACTTCTTCCCGAATGTACGCGTCGAATTGCGCTTCCACATAGCTGCGATGAAACGGATGCGCGCCTTTGTCATAAAAGCCGGCCCAATTCACCGAGTTGATGCTGAAGAATTTTACCCGGCCCCCATCAATCAAGGACGCGAGGGCGCCGATCAGCCCCTGCCCTTCCAGTTCGAACTCGTCGCCCGCGCTCGTCGGAAATCCGAGCAGCGGAGATCCCCAGTGACCGTAAACCAGTACTCCCATTTCGAGACCGAGGCGATGCGAATACCAGCGATGATATTCCCTTTTCATTTTGCTCCTGCACACTTGGGATCAGGGATCCGAGACGTTCGAAAAGCGCGCGGTATTATCCCACATTTTTTGTGCAACTCCGTTCGAAGGGCCGAATGATACTATCGCCCCGCATGGGAAATGGAGACCACTCTTCGATCGCAGGAGCCGCCATGAACGTCTGTTCCACGCAACCCGCCCGGTTGTCGATGCGCTCTTGCATTCGTCGCGGAGTTATCGCGTTCCTGGCAGTCGCCGCCGTGGCAGCGGCGCAGTTTTGCGGTTTTCCCGCCCGCGCCTCGCAGGATAATGCTCTCGTTGACCTCGCAAGAATTCGTGAAGAGTGGGTCCAGGACCTGCACGCCAAACGGCTGGAACCTATCCTGAAATCTTATGCGCCGGACGCCGTCTTCCTGCAACCCAATGGCGACCGCATCGTGGGCTCTGCCGCTCTCCGTTCTCTTTTCCAGAACATCATGTCCTCATTCACTAGCGACCTCACCCTCCACAGCCGGAACCTCGAGGCCTCCGGCGACCTTGCCTACGACAGCGGCGACTTCGAAGAATCGCTGACCAACCTCGCCACCGCCGCCAAGATCGCCTCCAAGGGCAGCTATGTGGTTATCTACAAGCGCCAGCCCGACGGCAGCTGGAAAATCGTGCAGCACGTGTGGACCGGCATACCGCCCGCCGGGACGTAATGCTTCGGCGCGCTTCGCCGGATATTTCTTCTCTGCTATTCTATTGCAGCCTGCGGCACGATTTATGTGCGGTGCCGCGCAATGCGGAGCCACTTTCGATTGTCATCCTTAATGCAAGCCAGTGAAGCTGCTGCGTCCGGTCCCGGCCAGCTGCGAAAATTCGAAAATTACCGATCGCGTTACCTTCCCGGCGAGCGCACCGTCATCGTCTATGTGCCGGGCATTTACGAGCGGCGCACGGATTTACGCTTTCCCGTGCTCTATATGCAGGACGGGCAGAATCTCTTTGATCCCGCCACGTCATTCATTCAAGGCGTCTACTGGCGCGTGGGCGAAACGGCGGATCGGCTGATTGCGGAAGTCGCGATCCAGCCTCTCATAATCGTGGGGATCTACAACACGGGCAAGCGGCGCCTGCGCGAATACACGCCATCAAAGGATCGCAGGCTGGGTGGAGGCGGAGCGGACCGTTACGGGCGGATGCTCACGCGCGAGATTAGGCCGTTCATTGAATCGCAATTTAGAATCGATCCGGGCGCAGCGAACACAGGAATCGGCGGCTCGTCGCTCGGCGGATTGCTGACGATCTATCTCGGCCTGAAATACCGCCAGGTATTCGGCAGGATCGCTGCGCTATCGCCTTCGGTGTGGTGGAATCGGCGCTGGATTGTGAACTACGTCACGCGCGCGCGTGTTGACCCGAGGCCGCGCGTATGGCTCGATGCCGGAACACAGGAGAGCGCGCACGAAATTGACGATATGCGCAGGCTGCGCGACGCCCTGGTCCGTCGCGGATGGCAGGAAAACCGCGACTTGCGCTACAGCGAAATCCAGGGCGGCAAGCACGACGAAGCAGCTTGGGCGCTGCGCGTCGATCCGTTCCTGCGATTTCTCTTCCCTGCCCGGTAGGCCGACGTATAATCCAGTTTTTCGCGGCGCGCAGCAAAACGGCGTGCACCCAAACTCTGATGCGCGCTCAAAGGATTCTAGGAGTCACGTGCCCAAGGAACGCCCACCAACAATTCTGTGCGTCAGCTCCTATGAGAAGGGGCAGGAGTTCATGCGCACCTGCAAGCGCAAAGGGTGGGACGTGTTTCTGCTGACGGTGGAAAAGCTTCGCGATGGGGACTGGCCGCGCGAGGCAATCACCGAAGCGTTTTACATTCCCGAAGAGCTTCCGCTGCAAAGCCTGATCAATGCGGTGAGCTTCATGGCGCGCTCGCGCCCGATTGACCGCATCGTCGCGCTCGATGAATTCGACATGGAAAACGTCGCGGCGCTGCGCGAGCACCTGCGCCTGCCGGGAATGGGCCTGACGACGATGCGCTATTTCCGCGACAAGCTTGCCATGCGCGGACGAGCGAAAGAAGAAGGAGTCGCGGTGCCCGAATTCGTGCACGTGTTGAATTATGACGAGCTGCGGAATTTCATGGCGCGCGTGAAACCGCCCTGGTTGCTGAAGCCGCGCTCGCAAGCCGCTGGAATCGGGATGAAGAAAATTAACCAGGAAGCCGAACTCTGGCCGTGGCTCGACCAGCTGGGCGACCAGCAATCATTTTTTCTGCTCGAGCAATTCGTGCCCGGAGATGTATTTCACGTGGACAGCATCGTCTCGGAGCGCAAAGTTGTCTTCGCCGAGGCGCATGCGTACGGGAGTCCGCCGCTCGATGTGTCGCACGGAGGCGGCGTGTTCACCAGCCGCACATTGCCGCGTACATCGGCGCTCTCGAAATCGCTGCTAAAAATCAACCGGAAGTTGATTTCGGCACTGGGACTCGTGCGCGGCGTGACGCACGCAGAATTTCTCCGCGCGCACGACGGCGGCAAAATTTATTTTATCGAAGTGGCCGCGCGCGTCGGCGGAGCATACATCTCGAACGAGATCGAAGCTGCCACAGGAATCAATCTGTGGCGCGAATGGGCTCATCTCGAAATGGGAGCGGGGAAAAAGGCTTACGCGCCACCGAAGAAGCGCAACGGTTACGCCGGCGTAATTATTTCACTCGCGCGCCAGGAAACGCCGGACACTTCGGCGTACAACGATCCGGAGATTGTGTACCGGGTGCCCAAACATCATCACGCGGGGTTTGTGCTGAGCGCGCCGGGAGCCGAGCGGATTGGCGAACTGCTCGATTCCTACAGTGGGCGATTTCGCGACGATTTCTACGCCATGCAGCCGGTTCCGGACAAGCCAACCGCCTAAGGGAAAAATAGGCGTTTTGTTACGATTATAAATTCGCAAGTCGCTGATTGTACATAAGAGACGCGCATTTCGAATCGCGGTGTTACGATTACAAATTCGGGTCTAATCGTTACAATTGGCCTGCTGCTACCGACCATTGGCTTCATGCCGGGTTTTCCTCGCTGGTGAGAGCGTCGGTGCGGCGCAAATCGGGAAAGCGCCAGGCCCAAAGGACAGCAACGAGGATAGCGCCCACTCCGCCCAAGACGACGGCAGGAACCACTCCCAGCAACTGGCCCGTCAAACCGGATTCGGCTTCGCCGAGTTGATTGGACGCACCGATGAAGACCATATCAACGGCGTTGACGCGGCCACGCATCTCGTCGGGCGTAGCGACCTGGATGAGCACGGCGCGAATAACGACGCTCACCGTGTCGCTGGCCCCGACGAATATGAGCGCCGCCATTGAAAGGTAGATGTTGCGCGAGAGCCCAAAGAAAATGGTGAACGCGCCAAACGCCGCAACGCAAACGAACAGGATAACCCCCACCTTCTTCCGAAGCGGCCGGTAAGCCAGAAAGATCCCCATCGCCGCCGCACCAATCCCCGGGGCACAACGCAGAAGCCCAAGCCCCCATGGTCCCGTCTTGAGAATATCAAGCGCATAGGCGGGAAGTAATGCCACGGCGCCGCCCAAGAGAACCGCAAAGAGATCGAGCGAGATCGAGCCCAAAATAATTTTCTTGTTCCAGACGTAATGCAGTCCCGCCATTATCGTCATCATGCTGATGGGCTCGCGCGCACGCGGCTTCGATGCCGGATTCACACGTAGGAGCGAGCAGGTGGCCAAGGCCGAAAGCGCGATGGCTGTGCCATACACCGCAGTGGGGCCCTTCGACACCGCATAAATCACACCGCCAATCGAAGGACCGAGGATCGTCGCGCTCGTAAAGCTTGTTGCGGACCAAGCCATTGCGTTGGGTAGATGTTCTTCGGGCACCATTTCAGGGATGATGGCGCGCGTGGCAGGAAAGTTAAAGGCGCGAACGACGCCGAGCAGCGTGATGACGGCATAAATCCAGCGAATCGAACCGACACCGTGGACCGTGATCCAGAATAGAAGAGCGGCGCAGACAGTAAATCCGGCGTAGCAAAGGAACAGGATGGAGCGGCGCCTGAAGCGGTCCACGGCGTGGCCGGAAACGAGAAACAGGCAAATTCCGGGCAGGAACTGAGCCAGGCCGATGAGTCCCAAGTCGAGCGCGCGGTGCGTAATCGAATAGACCTGCCAGGCCACGGCGACGGATTGCATCTCAAGGCATGCCACGACGAACCAGCGAGCGAACAGAAAAAGCGCAAAACCCGGGTGAGTGAAAGCGACTCGTTGCGAGAGTGATGAGGAGTCCGATTCAGCCATCGCTGAATACTTTGTCATAGAAATTGTATTTGCACGAGGGGCGATCGAGGGTGTGCGATGGACACGAGTCGAACGAGCCTAGGCTTGCGGTGTGGCAATTGAACACACACCATGTCGGCGGAGAATTGCCGCTCGTCGAGCAGTTTCAGGTTCAATGCGAAACCTGCCGATGGGGACGCCGCGAGGGCAACTCTACTTCCCGCAGGTCTGATACAGCCGAAGAGCGCTTTCTCTAGCCTTTTGCTTGTCTAGAGCGTAGGGTGCCCGTTCGTACTGGGGCACAGGCAAGAATGCCTGTGCTACTGAAAGGCATCAATGCAAGACGCCCATCTGGTAGTTCAACAGCGAGGTTTGTACCTGGTAATCGTATTTCGCGCTGGCTTCGGCGATTTCTGCCTGGGTTTGGTTGAGTTGCGCTTGGCTGAGTTCGATGATGGAGCTTAAGCCGAGTTTGTAACGGGCCTGCGCGAGATCATAGGCTTGGCGGGCTTGTGCGAGGAATTGCTCGGTGACGGAGAGGCGCTGGAATGCGGAATTGGCGTTGAGCCAGGAGGTGCGCACGTCGCGCGTGATGCGATTTTGAAGGTCGCGGACGGATTGCTGCTGGGCGCCGGCGCGCGCTTCGGCTTCCGAGCGCAACGAGCCGAAGAGATGGCCGTTGAAGATGGGAATGTTGAGGTTGAAGCCGCCGGCCGCGTAACGCGGCGAAATTAAATTGTCCTGCCGAAATGGAACCAGGCCCGCGGTGCCGACGGCGCTGAGCGTGGGAAACCAGAGATCGCGTTCGGCTTTCGCGTAGCTTTGCTCGGACTGAAGTTCGAAGCGCTGCCCGATGAGCTCGGGGCGGTTTTGAATGGCTGCCTGAAGGACGCCGGGAAAATCAGCCGGGGGCGGCTGCGGAGTGCCTGGCAGCGGATCGGCAAGCGTAAAAGCATGCTGCTCGGAGTATCCCAGCGCCGCGGAGAGATCGGCGAGTGATGCGTCTAGATCATTCTGGGCCTGAATCTGCAGGAGCTGGGCCTGCGAAAGATCCACATTGGCGAAGCTGACGTCGAGCCCGGACTTGAGCTTGTTTTTTTCGAGGGTGGTGATCTGGTCGGAAACGAGTTGGCGGGCTTTGACGGTTTCCTGGGCGACCTGTAGAACGGCTTGCGCTCTCAAAACTCCGTAGAAGGCTTCATCCGCCGCGAGAAGGACATCGGCGCGAAAAAGTGTGACATTCGCTTCGGCTGACTGTGCTGCATATTTCGAACTTTTGACGAGTTCGTGCGTGCGGCCGAAATCGGTGACGAGCTGGCTGACGGTGAAGCCGTAGGCGAAGCGATTGAACACGGTGGGATTGTTCAAGCCGCCGGCGGCGATGCGGCTGTTGTTTTCGGCATACGCGCCTGTAACGCTTCCGAAGGCCAGCGGGTAATATGCGGACCTTGCTTCTCCCACGCGCGCTTGCGCGGCTTGAGCGAGATAACCGGCGGCTTGCACGCGGGGATGATTTTGCAGCGCGATTTTTTCGGCGTCCTGCAGCGTGAGCGGTTCTGAGGCCTGCGGCGGAGAAGAAGTTTGCGAGGCTGGCTGACCCGGCGCGATGTGCATCGCCTCGGACTGTGCTGAGACCGTTTGAATGGCTGCAATGGGAAGCATCAAAACAGCGAGGAGGTGCAGGAATCTGTTCATTACGCCTCCTGCGGCAGTGCCGCGGCGGTTGCGCGCTCGCGCCTCCGGTACATGATCAAGTACGCGGCGGGCACGACGAAGATGGTGAGGACGATGGAAGTGAGCAGGCCGCCGATGATGACTCGGGCGAGAGGGGCATAGGCTTCGCTGCCGATTTCGAGTTTGAAGGCCATGGGCAGGAGGCCCACGACCGTGGCGAGCGACGTCATCAGGATCGGGCGAAGGCGGATGCGGCAGGCGTGAACTACGGCATCTCGCAGATTGTGCCCTTCGCTGCGCAGCACGTTGGCAAAATCCACGATCAAAATGCTGTTGGACACCACCATGCCCTGCAGCATCACGATGCCCATGAGCGACTGGATGTTGAGAGTGGTTCCCGTAAAGGCCAGGGTGAGAACAACGCCGATGAGTCCGGTGGGGACGGCGAGAACGATCAGAAATGGATCGAGAAATGAAGAGAACTGCGCAACGAGGATGAGATAGACGAGCAAGACAGCGAGGAAAAGGCCGAGGCCAAAACTCTTGAACGAAGATTGCATGGTGAGGACGAGGCCGCGAATGTTCACGCGAGTGTTGGCCGGCAATTGCGTGCGAGCGATGATTTGCGAGATTTCGCGCTGTGGTCTACCGATATCCTCTCCCGTGGGCGCGACGTAGACGTCAATCGTGCGTTGCAATTGATAGTGGTCCACTTCGGAGGGAGTGAGAATCGGGATTACATCCGCCACCTGATTCAGGTAGGTGGGAAGTTTTAGATTTGGCGCGCGCAAGGGCATGGCTTTGAGGTCCTGGATGGACTTGACCTGATTTTCCGGGTACTGCACGGTGACGAAATAATTGTTTCCGTTCTTGGGATCGACCCAATAGCTGGGTGCGATCATCACATCGGAAGTGAGCGCGGTGATGAGATTGTCGATCACTTCTTTAGGAGTGAGGCCCAGCTCCGCGGCGCGGTCGCGGTTCACGTTGACTTGAAGCGCGGGGTAATCCATATCCTGCGGGATATAGACATCGGATACGCCCTTCGCCGCTCTGATCTGGCGGGCGAGATCCTGGCCGATCTTGTCATTGGTTTTTAGGTCCATGCCGCTCACTTGCACATCGATAGGCGCGGGCATGCCTTGATTCAAAACTGCGTCGACTAAACCTCCCGATTGAAAATAGGTGCGGAGTTGAGGAAGCTGGGCCGCGATTCGACGGCGCACTTCGTTCATGTATACGAAACTACTGGTGCTGTGATCTTCTTTCAGGCCGACTTGCACAAAGGCAGAGTGCATTCCGGCATTGGGAGTGAAGAGCGCGGAAAGGTCGGGCATGACGCCGATATTGGAGACGACGGTATTGAGGTCTTCGGGTTTTACCACCTGGCGCACGATTTCTTCAACCTGCTTGATGTAGTCGTTGGTGACTTCGATGCGGGTGCCGGTGGGAGCTTTCACGTTGATGACAAACTGCCCGGCATCCGAGCGGGGGAAAAACGAAACTCCGATGAGTGGAATGAGAAGGAAGCTGAGCAGGAACATCCCGGTAAAGATCAGTAAGGCTTCGCGGGGGCGGTCTAGAGTCTTGTCCACATAGCTTTCGTAAACGTTGAGCATTTTTTCAAATTTGGCGTTGAAACCTGCGTGGAATCGCGCGCCCCAAGATTTTTTGGATTCCTCTCCGTGCGCATGGGCAGGCTTTAAGAAATACGCGCAGAAGAGTGGAACCACCGTGATCGCGTCAAAGTAAGAGGCAGCCAGCGCGAGAACGACGGCCAGTGCCAAGGCTGAGAACAGATACTTGCTGACGCCGAAAAGCAGCGTGACCGGAAAGAAGACAACGACTGCGACGAGCATGATGGCCAGAACCGCGAGCGCCACTTCATTCGCACCTTTCACCGCAGCCACTTTGGGATCTTCGCCGAGTTCGATGTGGCGGTAGATATTTTCGATTACGACCACGGAGTCGTCGATCAAACGCGAGAAAGCGAGGGCGAGACCGCTGAGGACCATAGCGTTGATGGTCTTATCGGCGAGGTGAAGGATGAAAAACGCCATCATCACGGAGAGCGGAATCGAGAGGAAGACTGCGGACGTGGCTCGCATGCTGCCTAAGAATAGAAGAATCATGACGGCGGTGAGAAAAAGGCCGATTCCGCCTTCGCGGAGGACGGTGGAAATAGCCTGCTTAACGAAAACGGATTGGTCAAAGACCACGTGGGTGTGGAGCTGGGCGGGAATATCGCGAAGAGTGAGGATGGCTTTCTTGATGCCGTTGACGACGGCGATCGTGTTGGTGTCGCCGCCCTGTTTGAGAATTGGCGCGTAGACAGATTTCTGGCCGTTAACGCGGACGATGTTGTATTGCTGGTAGGAACCGTCGACGGCATTGCCCACATCGGATAGAAAAACGGATTTCTGGCCTTCGGTCTTCAAAGGCACGCGGTTGAGAGCTTCGGCCTTGGCGACTTGCGCGTTTGTGTAGATGTTGTAATCGAGCGGGCCCAAGCGTACGTCGCCGGCGGGAAGAATCAAGTTCGATTCGTTCATCGCGCGAACCACGTCCATGGGGCTGAGCTCATGGGCCTGAAGCTTCAGCGGATCGACATAGACCATGATCTGGCGATATTTTCCGCCGTAGGGCGGCGGCACGGTGGCGCCGGGAACGCCCGCGATCTGGTTGCGAATTTGAAATTGGAGGTAATCGTGGAGCTGAGTTTCGTTGAGTCCCTGGCCATCCACGGTGAGCAGGCAGACGGGGAGACTCGACGCGTCCACCTTCATGACGACCGGCGGGAGCGTGCCTTCGGGGAGGCGGCGAAGGTCGGCCATGGCGAGATTGGAGATATTGGTGACGTCGGCGTTCGCGTCGGTGCCGGGCTGAAAATAGATTTTGATCAAGCTCACGCCGGTCATGGAGCGGGATTCCATGTGATCGATGCCGCTGCCAAGAGTGAAGAAGCGCTCGAAGGTATCGGTGATGTCGGCTTCGATCTGTTCCGGAGGCATTCCGTTGTAGAAGGTGGCGACAAGGACGACGGGAATATTGATAGGAGGAAACATGTCCACTGGCATTTGCGCGAGGCTGGTGATCCCCAGGACGCAAATGAAAAGGCAGACGACGATGGTTAAGTAGGGATGGCGAATCGCGAAGGTCGGCACGTTACTCCACCCTCGGAACTTCGACGAGCTTCGGGGACACCGACTCGCCTTCCTTGAACTGGTTTTGTTCGCCGAACACGACTGTTTCGCCTTCGCTCAACCCGGAAAGAATTTCCACTTCAGCGGCGGTCTGGAGGCCGAGCTTCACTTCCCGTTTTTCCAGGCGTTTCTGAGTATTCACGATGAGAGCTACACCTTGGCCTGTGCCGGTGAACTGGATGGCTTGCATTGGAACGGTCAAGACATTTGTGACAGCATGCAGAGGGATTCGGACGCTGGCGTACATTCCGGGTACTAACTCGTACGTGGGATTCGGGACGGTTACTTCGGTGTGCATGGTGCGCGTGGTGGGATCGATTTGGCCCGAAGAACGCGCGATTTTTCCTGAGAAAGTTTTTTTGAGGCCTGAGACGTCGACTTCGAGCGTTTGGCCGTCGTGAATTTCGGGCACGGCCCTTTCCGGAACCGGAATCACGAGACGGAGAAGACTGTTCTGCGAGAGCTGGCAAAGTGCGGATTCGGACTTCGCGGAGGAAGTGCCGGCGGGAAGCAGAGCGCCGGTGTAGGCGTAGATCTTTGTGACTACGCCGTCGAACGGGGCGGTCATGCGCGCGTATCCGAACATAGCTTTGTCCTTGTCGAGCGCGGCTTTGGAAGCGATGGAAGCCTGTTCGGCGGCGGATAGTGCGGCTCTTGCGGCGGAAACGCCCGAGCTGGCTTCGAGGTCTTTGCCCTGCGCAACGTCGATGTCCTGCTGGGCTACGAGCTCGGGGCGAGTTTTCTGGACGTCGGCAAGGCGCTTGTAGGTGATATGCGCGACGCCGTACGCCGACTGCGCGCGGCCGAGCTCTTCGCGCGCGCGTTCCTGATCTTGCTGGCTGCGACGAAGAGCTGCTTCGTCCTGCGTGAGTTGCTGCTGGAGCTCAGGAATTTCGAGGACGGCGAGGAGCTGGCCCTGCTTGACATGCGTTCCCCAATCGACGTAGAGCTTTTGGATGTAGCCGGAGACTTTGGCGTAAACGTCGATTTCCTGATAGGGGAGAAATTCGGAGGCGATTTCGAGGTCGTTGGAAAGATTCTGGCGCGTGACTTTGACGGCAGCGACGTTGGGAGCGCCGGCTGCGTCAGCTTTGGTCTTGCCGCTCGAGCCGCAGCCAGCGACGAGCGCGGGGACAAGAAAAAGCAGCGCACAGCAAGTGCGGGCACCGAAAACCTGGGCCGGGGAGTTTGTTACGGCAGTTTTCATATTTGAGGCTCCATCGTTTTCGCGGAACTTAAGTACGGTGTTTCGATTGATGTTCATCAATTTCCCTCTGGAAGCACTCGCCGAGTTTCTCAATCGAAAAACCCGAGCAGCGGCAGGTGTCGACGATCCGATGGCGACACTCTCTGATTTCTGTGGCCACGGGCGGAATTCGATCGGCAATTTCCGCCGGGATGGAGAGAACGCCGTGACGATCGGCATGAAGCAGATCGCCGGGGCGAAAATGCATGCGGGCCACGTCAACCGGTCCACCGAAATCAAATATGTGGGCATACGCGTGTGATACGGAAACGTTGCCAGCGAACATCTGGAAGCCCGAACCTTCAATTACATTCAAGTCGCGGACTGCCCCATTCGTGACGACACCTACACAGTCGAGTGCTTGCAAAACGTTCGCGTGGACCTCGCCGACGAAGGCGCCCAGACCGGGGTGAGAGTCAACGTCCTGGATGACGACGATGCGTGGCGCAGGCACCGCGAGAATTTCTTTCCACCAATCGGTGCGATCGTAAACGTAGCCGCCGCCTTCCATGGGCGGGTCGGCGGTGCGAACGCGAGCGGTGGCGGCGTAACCGACGATCGGGGGAAGATCTTCGAAGATGCACCGAATGCTGGAATCGGAAAAGCCGGTGTTGGGTAAACGCACCTGGAAAGTTTCGATCGCACTGGCGACCAGACAGGTACTGAATCGGCGCAGCTGTTCCAAGCGAACAGGCGTCAGCGAAGGTGCAGTCATCGGGGCCTCCGTTGCGGTGCATTCCGCGACTAGATTACAAAGGGCCTAGGCACAGCTTCTAACTACGGAAAATGGCTTTGGGACGCGATGATGCTAGGAGAGCGAGATCGGAGGAGCGCGGTATCGCAGGCAGATTATGAGCGAGATTAGCTGGATGAAAGGCGCTTCCCGTGGATCAAAGGTGAAGACTGGGACGACGGCTTCAGGAATCACCAGCCGCGAACTTGGCTGAGTAAGTTGAAGCTGTTGGAGCTTGAGCTGGGCTACAGCGCAGTCTGAATCCGCTTTCATCTTGCTGGCGATTGACAGATAGTGGGCGGGGTTCGACTTGGGGAGATACTGAACGTTCTTGGCTAAAGTGGAAAAACCCGCCAAAAACATCAGCAGCGCGACGACTGCGAGCTGAACCGGAACAAATTTGAAAAACTTAATTTGCACTGTTTGGCTGCCGGAATTCAACGCATGCGCATGAATCGCTGTGCGTCCGAGACTCTTACGCATCGTAATGCTAATAGGACTGCAAATGCAACAGATAGGATGTCCGGCGTTTCGTTGTGCGCACTCTTCCCTCCTTCCCTCTCGCGAATCACTCCATCCAATCGAAAGTTCGAGTGACGGCTTTCTTCCACTGGCGAAAGAGTGCATCGCGAGTGGCGGTATCCATCGCAGGGCGCCAGGTGCGATCCACTCGCCAGTGCATGCGTAGCTCATCGGTGCTTTCGTAGAAACCGACCGCAAGTCCTGCTGCGTAGGCAGCGCCGAGCGCGGTGGTTTCCTGAACCGTGGGGCGCACGACGGGGCGGTTCAAGATGTCCGCTTGAAATTGCATCAGAAGATCATTTGTTACCATGCCGCCGTCCGTGCGCAGCATGTCGAGGTGAATTCCAGAGTCGTTCTCCATTGCTTCGACCACTTCGCGAACCTGAAAGGCGGTGGCCTCGAGCGCTGCGCGGGCGATGTGCCCGCGGTTTGCAAAGCGGGTGAGCCCGGCAATCACTCCGCGGGCATTCGACTTCCAGTATGGCGCGTAGAGGCCTGAGAAAGCGGGGACAAAATAGACGCCTCCATTGTCTTCCACCGTTCGCGCGAGCGCGTCGATGTCCGAGCTCTTGTCGATGATCTTCAAATTGTCGCGAAGCCACTGAACGAGTGCGCCGGTGATCGCGATGCTGCCTTCGAGCGCATAGGAGACAGGCTGAGGACCGAGTTTGTAGGCGACTGTCGTGAGCAGGCCGTGTTTTGAGGGAACCGGCTTTTCGCCTGTGTTGAGCAATAGGAAGCAGCCGGTACCGTATGTGTTCTTGGCTTCTCCCGGCTGGAAGCACGCCTGCCCCACCAGAGCTGCTTGTTGATCGCCGAGAACGCCGGAGATGGGTACGCCTTTTATCGAAGCGAGTTGAGCTTCACCGTAAGTTTCGCTACTCGAATGAATTTCGGGAAGCATTGCAGCAGGAATTTCGAAATCCGCAAGGATTCCCTGATCCCAAGCCAGTAATTCCAAGTTCATGAGCTGCGTGCGGCTGGCGTTTGATACGTCCGTGACATGAACCCCGCCAGCGATGCCGCCAGTGAGCTTCCAAACCAAGAAAGTGTCCACGTTTCCGAATAGGATTTCGCCGGCTTCCGCTTTCTCGCGCAGCCCTGCCACATTTTGCAGCAGCCAGCGAATTTTCAAAGCGCTGAAGTAGGTTGAGAGAGGTAAGCCCGTCTTCGCTCGATAGCGATCCTGGCCTTCCGCCGCCGAGAATATGTGGACGAGCTCGTCCGTTCGCGTGTCCTGCCAAACGATCGCGTTTGACACTGGCTTGCCGGTCTTACGTTCCCAGAGAACAGCAGTCTCGCGCTGATTGGTAATCCCGATTCCGGCGAGGTCCTTCGGAGCAAGCCTGCGATGCCTCATCGCATCCGCAATCACTTCCTGTGTGCGCAGCCAGACTTCCCCGGCATCGTGCTCCACCCAGCCGGACCGCGGATAGATCTGCCGATGTTCTTTCTGTGCGGCTGAAACGATCTGCCCTGCGCGATCAAACACGATGAAACGCGTACTGGTGGTTCCCTGGTCGAGCGCTCCGATGTAACTCCCCACGATTCCCTTTTTCCGTACTGCTGGTGGTTTTATGCTCCCCCTTGCGGCGCGACCGTCAGCCCGGCTTCTTGCTGAAAGCCTCGAATTTTGTCGACGTAGCTACTTAAGGCTCTATCGCGATCCGCTTCGGACCATCCCAACTCGCGCCCCAGGATGCCGGCGGCCGGCTGAGCGACAGCGATCGCTTCGGTCCATCCGTAGAACTGCAAACCGATACGGCGCGCCAGAACATCTTCCATCGCCACTGCCATTTCAAATCGTGCCGCGAAGGCGACCTCCGCCCGCAACGGCGCAAGGCCTTTCACGAGAGGCTCGCCGAAATCCGCACCGTTCGCGATGAGGGCCAAAACCTGAGCGGCGCGTGTGCCGTATTTTTCTGCCAGGTGCCGCGCACTGGGCTCCGCGACACCAAAGCCAGTGACCAGCGTCTTCCAATAGTCTGCTGAGTAGCCGTCTGAACCCACCAGTTTGTGATTCAACGTTGCACACGGCTTGGCATCTCCGCCGATGGTTTTCTCGACGGCATCAATCGTGTCCTGAGCCATGGCACGATACGTAGTCCACTTTCCGCCCATGATGCTGACCAGACCACTCTGCGAATCCACCTCCACCTTATGATCGCGCGCGAGCTTTTTTGTGTCGCGCGAATCACTAGCGCTTAGCAGAGGCCGTGCTCCAGCGAACCCCCCGACCACTTGGCTGGCTTTGACCGGCGAAGCAACGTAGCGGTTGAGATGCCTCAACAGATATCCCACTTCTTGGCGCGTCAGCGAAAGTTCGTCGTCGGCCCCAACTTCCTGCTCGGTGGTTCCCACCAACAAGCGACCCAACCATGGAATAGCGAATAATACCCGGCCATCGTCGGTCTTTGGAATCAACATCGCGTCGGCGCTCGAAAGCACCTCTAGAGGCAGGAGGATATGAACGCCCTTGCTCAGACGCATGCGCGGTTTGAGAGACGGGTTTGCCATGGAGCGAATGAAATCCGCGAATGGACCGGTAGCATTCACATACGCGCGGGCGCGAATCACGAAAGTTTGGTCGCTGAGCCGATCTTGAACGCTCACCACAGCCAATTTCCCATCGGCGCGCTTTTCCAACGCGGTGACGTGCGCGTAGTTCAAGGGCACACCGCCAGCTGCGGCAAATGACTCCACCAGCGCGATGTTGTATCGAGCATCGTCGAACTGCCCATCGGTATATGCCACAGCGCCTATGAGGCCCTGCGGATTCAGTTTAGGCAGGCGGTGCAATGTTTCTTCGCGAGAAACAAAATGGCTTGGCGCAAGACTCGCGCTGCCTGCGATCCAGTCGTACAGTTTCAAACCTGTTTCGTAATACGCGAGGTCAAAGCTGCTGTAACAAGGAGTGATGAATTCTCTTGCGCGCGTAAGAAACGGAGCATTCTTGAGCATGTGAATCCGCTCATGCAGGGCGCGTTTGACGACTTTATATTCAGCCGGATCGAGATGGCGAAAGGCTTCTTCCAGGTAACGCACGCCGCCGTGCACCATTGTGGAAGCGCTGGAGGTGGCAGAGGCAAAATCGGAGGCATCGACAAGAACCGTCCTGAGCCCGCGCAACTGGGAATCGAGCGCACAGCCCGAGCCTGTGGCGCCGCCGCCAATCACACACACATCGAAAGACCCGCTCTGAATGTCTTTGAGCGCTTCCGCGCGGCTCTTCATTCTGAAGTCGCTCGCGTGCGAGGAGATGCTCAGGAATTGGCGGTGGCGCCCTTGGTGGCAACGGGGCTAGCCGCATTCTTGCCGTACATAGCGCCGCGTTTTTGGAGGGGATCGCGCCACTCGCGTCCGTCGCGGCGAAGCAATTCAGCGGCAGCTTCGGGTCCCCACGAACCGGCAGCGTAGTTGGGAAAATCGCGCGGAGGCAGCGCCGTCCACACATCGAGAATCGGTTGCACGACGCTCCAGCCTGCTTCCACCATGTCGGCGCGCTGGAAAAGCGTGGGATCGCCCATCATGCAATCGTAAAGAAGGGTTTCGTAGCCGGTGGAAGGCTCAGACCCGAAATAATCGGCGTATTCGAAATTCATGTCCACGGCGCCGAGCCGAACCACCGGCCCAGGAACCTTGGCTTCGAAGCTCAGCGAGATTCCTTCATTCGGCTGAATGCTGATGACGAGTTCGTTCGACGGGATATGCTCGACGGGCGTCTTGCGAAATAGAACGAACGGCGGACGCCGAAAACGCACCACGATTTCCGTGACGCGCGTGGCCATGCGTTTGCCAGTGCGCAGGTAGAACGGAACACTGGCCCAGCGCCAGTTGTCGATGTGCAGCGCGACAGCCACGAAAGTCTCGGTATGAGAGTCTTTCGCCACGTTGGGCTCAGACCGGTATGCGGGCACGAATTTACCGTCAATCATTCCATCGCCGTATTGACCGCGCACCGCATGGGTGAGCACTTGTTCCGGGTTGAGAGGCTGGATGGCGCGCAGAATTTTCGTCTGCTCATCGTGCACGGAGTCCGCATCGAACGAAATCGGCGGCTCCATGGACATGAGGGTGATGAGCTGAAAGATGTGATTGGGAACCATGTCGCGAAGGGCGCCGGCGCGGTCGTAATAATCGCCGCGAAGCTCTACTCCCAGTTCTTCGGCAACTGTGACCTGCACGTGATCCACATACCGGCGGTTCCACACCGGCTCGAAAATTCCATTGGCGAAACGGAAGGCCAGAATGTTCTGTACGGTCTCTTTGCCAAGATAGTGATCGATGCGATAGATCTGGTTTTCGTGCAGAACCTCGCCAATATCGCGGTTCAAAGCCACGGCGGAGGCTAAATCGTGGCCGAAAGGCTTCTCAATCACCACGCGTTTCCAACCAGGCGACTCGATGTTTGTGAGCCCCGCCGCGCCCAGTTGCTTCACAACAACGGGGAAAAAGCTGGGACTGGTGGCGAGATAGAACAAACGGTTCTCGCAAGTGGCATGATCCCGATCCACCTGGCTGAGGTGGTCCTGGATCTTTTTGTAGAGCGCGGGATCCTTGAAATCGCCGGAAATGTAGTAGAGACGGTTGGCAAACCATTCCCACGCATCAGCTCCGGAACCGGTAAGAAACTCTTTCATCTCCTCGGTGGTTTTCTGGCGAAACTGCTCGGTGGAATATTCCTCGCGGGAGGCGCCGATGATCGCGAACTGCTGAGGGAGCAGGTTAGCCTGGGCCAGATTGTAGAGCGCGGGGAAGAGCTTGCGTTTGGTGAGGTCGCCACCGGCACCGAAAATCACCATGGCGCAGGCGTCGGCGGGCTGGCCTCGATCTTCGTGCACCAATCCTGCTGGAACGGATGAATTCATCGAACCGGCCTCCGTCTGATTTTTGGATTACAGAAGCGCCTGCTTCACTGCGCTGCTGAGAGTTCTCAAGCCCGCTGCTACATCTGGCCCGAGGTGAATGCGCAATGCGCGGCGATCTCTTTCTGCGAGAACCTGAAAATCGCCGCGAGCTTGCGCCGCTTTTACGATCCCAAATGTGTATTTTTGTTCGGGCACGGGAATATCGGCCGCGTCGTCGCAAGTGATCTGGAGAAACACGCCGGTATTCGGGCCGCCTTTGTAAGCTTGCCCGGTAGAATGCTGGAAACGCGGACCAAATTCCGAGCAAGTGGCTACGCGTTTCTTATCGCGAATGGCGTGACGGATCGACTGCAGCACCGATTGATGCGCATCGTTCATTTCAACGTAGGCGAGCATCGCAAAATAGTCTCCGGCTCGCAGGCGGTTCAGGTGAGCGCGCAAGTATCCGCTGAGAGTCAAGTCACCGCCGGCAGCTTTTTTCAGGACTTCCGTGTTTTTTTCGTCCGAATACAACTTGATTCCGCCACCCTCGAAGAACGGATGCTCGGCTGGAAGCGAACCCTGCTTCTCGTACTCGGACGTCAGGTTCTTGGTTGCGATTTTTGCCGCTTCCACATCGGGCTGGTTGAATGGATTTATACCGATGATCGAGCCTGCCACAGCCGTGGCAATCTCCCAGCGGAAAAATTCCTGGCCGAGATCGTAGACGTCCGGGACGGCAATGCGGACGACGGGCTGTCCGGCTTTTTCCAGTGCCTCCACGGCTTCATCCTGCTTCCCATCGGGTGCGGATTGGAGACGCAGATAAACGAAAGTTCGATCGTTTCCGTAGACTTCGGGCGGACCGATCTGTTCGCGATCAATGGGAATCAGACCGGTGCCCTTTTTGCCCGTCGATTCCGCCAGCAGTTGTTCGAGCCACGCACCAAGATCGGAAATCCCGGGCGACGCGAAGATGGTGACCTTGTCGCGTCCATGTTTTTGCAATGTGCCGAGAATGGCGCCCAGGATTGCGCCGGGATTTTCATCGGCGGGCACAACGGAAGCGCAGGCGTGAACCATTTCTTCGACGCGATCGAGAAACTTCGGAAGGTCCATGCCTTGAATCGCTCCGGGAACCATCCCGAAATCTGAAAGGGCCGAGTAGCGCCCGCCGATACTCGGCACGCCGAAATAGACATGGCGGAAACCATCGGCTTCGGCAACTTTTTGAAGGTGCGATCCGGGATCGGTGACGGCGATGAAGCGCTTCCCTGCCGGTTCCGAGGGCACGGCCTTTTTCGCCTGGTCGTAGAAATATTGCTTGAAGATATTGGGCTCGAGGGTGCCGCCCGATTTGCTCGAGACGATGAATATGGTTTTCGTCATGTCGAGCTTGTTCGCAAGAGTGCGAATTTGCGCAGGATCTGTGGAATCAAGAACGAGAATCTGCGGATACCCGTCGATTTTCCCGTAAGTGAGTTCCATCACTTCTACGCACAAACTCGAGCCGCCCATGCCCAAGAGCACCGCATGGGTGAAGCCGGCTTGGCGAATCTCGTCTGCGATCTGCTTGAAATTGCGGCTGTGCGCCACGTCGTCGTCCGCAACCGTGAGCCAGCCGAGCCAGTTCGCTTCGTCCTCGTTGGTCCAAAGCGAGGGATCGCGAGCCCACAGGCGCTTCATTTTTTGATTCGTCTTCCAATCCTCGAGGGTGGCCTTGACGGCGGTGTCGAGATTCTGCGGCAGCTTGAAGGTGAAGTTATTTATGGCGGACGCAGCAGGCTTCGCGGCATGGGTTCCCACGGCCGCGAGGAGCTTATCGAAAGCTTCCGAGAAGAGTTTCACGCCTTCCTCGGTCAATTGGTCGGTTGCGGCCTTCATGGAAATCCCAGCGCGCTCGAGCGAATCCATCGTTTGCTGAGCCGCGGGGATATTTTCTTCCAGGCTCGCGCGCGGCTTCCCGTGGTCGCGGAATGCATCGTAGGTGGCTGGAGGAATCGTATCCACCGTGTCCGGCCCGATCAGTTCTTCGACGTATAAAATATCCGAGAACTTGGGATTCTTCGTGCTTGTGCTGGCCCAGAGCACGCGTTGTGTGTGGGCGCCTTGGGAAGCAAGTGCCGCCCATCGCGGTCCGCTGAAAATTTTCTTGTAACGCTGATACGTGAGCTTGGCATTGGCAATCGCAACCTTACCCACCAGTTCTTGAAGCGCGGCTTTTTCGGACGCGTTCTGCGATTTCTTGATTCGATCCGCGATCTGACTATCGATCAGAGTATCGATGCGGCTGACGAAAAAGCTCGCGACGCTTCCAATGTGCCCGACTTTGCCGCCGGATTTCGCGTAGACCTCAAGGCCGGCGATATATGCTTCGGCGACGCGTTCGTAGACATCCTGCGCGAAAAGCAAGGTCACGTTGATATTGATGCCTTCGCTGATCAGCTGCTGGATTGCGGGGAGCCCTTCGGGAGTTCCCGGCACCTTCACCATCAGATTTTCGCGCCCTACCGCCTTCCAGAGTCTGCGCGCTTCATCAATCGTTTCCTGCGTCTTGTGCGCAAGATACGGAGCCACTTCGAGGCTCACATAACCGTCGCGCCGATGAGTCTGATCGTAGACGGGTCGCAGCCCGTCGGCGGCATCCTGAATATCGCGAATCGCGAGCGCTTCATACACCTGCTTGGCATCGAGATTCTTCTGCGCGCTCAATTCGTCCAGCGCTTTTGTGTAATCGGTGCTGCCCGTGATGGCTTTCTCGAATATGGACGGGTTAGACGTAACCCCGCGCAGGCCGTCCTGCTCGATCAAGCGCGCGAGCTCTCCTGTTGAGATCAAATTGCGCCGAATGTAATCGAGCCAGACCGATTGTCCGAATGCATTCAGCGCCTTCAGCGGATTTTGCGATTTCTTCGGATCGAATCCCTGTGGGGTTGCTGTTACGCCAGTGCTCATGACCATCCCCCTTTTCGCCACTCTTAAGACTGCAGTTTCGGTGTTTGAGGCCGCAGTTAGCTCCGAGACCTGATTCTACCCCACTATGGACGCGACCGGACGTGAATCCAATGTAAAATCTGCCGGCGCGATGCGCGGCGTTTCGCGCGCCTTCACGTTTTGCATTTTGGATCGCATGTTCGCTGCGAATTCACAGTGAACCGGCGGCCAAACAGGGAGCAAATTCGATCCGCAGGACAAGAATTGCCCGGCCTTACTCACGTAAATCGATCTTCTTGATGAACAGGGCTGAATTCCTCAGAAGCCTGCATCATGACGATGGACTCTGCCTCCGTCCTGCCAATCCATACTTGACCAGCAACCGCAGTGGTCGCAGCGCAAGATAAAGCGGCGCAAGCATCCCGGGCAATGGAAGCATTTCCCAGTCCTCCTCCGCCGGAATCATAGCCAAGCGCATCGAATAGCGCCACCCCGCCAGCATCCCCGGCACCATCCGCCGCCGAAATCGCATCCGGTTTCCAGCACTGACTCCGCAAAGATTTCGACTCAGCGTTCGCTTTTCCACCTCTCGCGCGACGGAGAGAGCTTCGCCATCGCCACCAATCCGCTTGCGACTCTCTTCGGGCAGCGGGGCTTGCAACAGATCATTCGTCAGCGCGAGCCCCAGGTGAAGCATTCGCTCCACCCGCAAAGATTCCGCCGTTTGAAACGCGCGGTCCCAATCAAGGTCCGGTTGCCTCTGGATAAGTTCCGACACATCCGCGATCCAGGATATTCGTTCCCAAAAATCCTTCGAGCCGTGTACACAAAGTGCCACCAACAAGTCCTCTGCCGCGAACGTCGGCACCGCCTGCCCGGCCACCGCCACAATCACCAGCCTCTGCGCGAATTGATCGAGGTTGGGAGCAACCGGAAAATGCCGCAGCGTTAATTCCGTATGAAGTTCGACCACCGCCCGGCGCTTTTCGTCGCGATAGTTGTACTCCCCCGGAACCAACGCTGCCTTCGAGTTTTTCGACAGAATCCATGGAAATCGCGCCTCGTAGCCGAGCCCCAGCATCACCTCATGCGCTTTCTGCAAATCGCGTTGCGGCAGAATGATGTCGAGGTCGTCGAAGTCACGAAGACTCAGGTTCCCGTAGGCTTGCTCCGCGAGCACAGGCCCTTTGTAAGGAATTGCCACGATCCCGGCTGTTCGGAACAACTCGAGAATCTTGTGCAATTCTGAGGCTAGGAAAAGGCAGCGAACCGTATTCGCCCGGCATGCGAGCTTCAGGCGTTCCATCGCAGCGGCGGGCGCGCCGTCTGGCACCACAGCCCGCAGATTCATTTCCAGCAATGGCTCTACGGAATTCTCTGTCGCTTCGCCGAGGACAAAATCCCAATCGAGAGGCTCCGCGACGATCTCGCGAATCCGTTCCGCGATTTCCGGAATCATGCGTGTGCGTGCGCAGCTCGCCAGCAGCTGCTTCTCAGCACAGACAGTGTCCGTTCCTTTTGGGCGCACCATTTCGTTATCGCGCAAACGCTCCCCTCGCGAAATACTACGCTATTTGAAGTTATGCCACTGTTGGAATCTGATCGAGGAGGGATGCTCCTGCGACGCCAGACCGCGCGGCAGCGCAGGAAACTCATAGGAATTGGTTCTTATAAGTTATGAAGTACGGAAAAATCGAACAGTCCAAGCCGAATAGGATCCTATGCCGCCATCGGCTGAAAATATTCAATCCTCCGTCACCCTTCGTGCTCCACGATCCTTGCCCCGCCCTTAGTTCCCTCTTGAATTCATCGTTGCTCCCTGTGCCTGGCAGCTCCTTACTTGTTCTCGCCGCTCACTTCTGACAAATGCACCTGATGGACCAATCGCACCATTACAAACTGAGAGCCACATAGGCCCCGCAATGGCGACGTATGCATGGAGTTACAGCCGGTCACAAACCTCGAAAGCGAGAGAGCACCACCGCGTCCGGATTGCCCGCCAAGCCCCACACGTGCACACCTGTTTCACAGGTATACATAACGCGCTTTTCTGTTTGGTTGATTCGCTTCTAACGCGGCTAATCTATTCGCAGTTATTGAACGGCGGGAACAGCCAGCAACTCGCGAAGCTTTCCGGCCAGCGTCATAAGCGTGAAAGGCTTTTGCAGCAGCACTGCATCATTCTGGAGAATTCCATGGTGCACCACGGCCTGATCGGTGTACCCCGACATGTAAATGATCTTGATCCCCGGTCGAATCTGGCTCACACGTTCCGCCAATTCCCTGCCGCTGATTCCCGGCATCACCACATCGGTAAGCAGCAAGTGAATCTGCCCCACATGCATGGTGGCCAGTTCCAGCGCCGTGTGCCCGTCCTCTGCCTCAATCACCCTGTACCCGCTCGACGCAAGATACTCGCGGGCCAGCTCTCGCACGCCCTTCTCGTCTTCAACCAGGAGGATTGTTTCAGATCCGCGCTGCGGAATCTGCGTTTCGCTCTTGCCATCTCGTCCGGCAGGCACTGCCGTCTCTTCGATTCTCGGCAGGTAAATCTTGAAACTCGTGCCTCGCCCCGGTTCGCTATACACCCACACATATCCGCCACTCTGCTTTACCACGCCATATACGGTTGCCAGCCCAAGCCCGGTGCCCTTTCCTTTTTCTTTCGTGGTGAAGAAAGGCTCGAAGACATGCGCCTGCGTCTCCGCGTCCATGCCGCATCCATTATCCGTCACCGCCAGCATCACGTACCGGCCGGGTGAGAGCACCGCCGGTGGGTGCGAATACGACGAGTCGAGCTCCACGTTCGCAGTTTCAATCGTCAAGCGGCCGCCGTGCGGCATCGCATCGCGCGCATTCACAGCCAGGTTCAAGATCACCTGCTCAATCTGGCTTCGATCCGCTCTCACCAATCCGAGATCGGGCGCCGACGACGTCTCGAGCTGAATGTCTTCGCCAATCAGTCGCCGCAAAATTTTCTCCATCTCCGCCACAACACCTTGCACATTCAAAATCTTTGGCGCCAGCATCTGCTTCCGGCTGAACGCCAGCAACTGCCTCGTCAATGACGACGCCCGCTGCGACGCCATCTGAATCTGCTCGGCATTCCGGCGCAGTGGGTCGGCACCCGGAAGCCGCTCGACCAGAAGATCGCTATAGCCCTGAATCACCATGAGCAGATTATTGAAGTCGTGCGCGATGCCGCCGGCCAGCCGCCCCACGGCCTCCATCTTCTGCGCCTGCCGCAGCTGTTCTTCCAGCTGTTTCCGGTCCGTGATATCGAGCGACATGCAGATCGCGCCCGACACCTGCCCATCGGAATCCCGCAGCGGCTCCACATGGCATGCGTAAGAGCCGCTCTTCCACTCCACGTGGAACGTCATCGGCTCGCCCGCCACCGCGCGGCGATGCGCTGCAATCGGCAAGAATGTCTGATCGGAGGTTTCGAAATAATCCAGCAGCGACGTGCCTAAGAGCGCGTCCGGCTTTATCTTCAACCGCGTAAATCCAGCTCCCAGCGCTGAGGTAAAACGCAAATTTCGATCCACGGTCCACAGCACCGCCGGCAGTTGCTCCACCAGCACGCGCAACCGCGCTTCGCTCTCCCGCACTCTTTCTTCCGAGCGCTTGCGCTCGATCGCCAGCGCAATCTGCCCGCCCACCGAGCCTAGGAACTCCTGGTCGCGCTCCGTGTACGCGTTCTCGTCTTCGTAGTGCTGCACCACAAGCACGCCGATCGTCGCCGCCGGCGTCCTCAGCGGTACGCCGAGCCACGCAGGTGACGGAGTCCCCACCAGTTCCACCTTCCCTTCCTCCGCCAGCAAATCAAAAGTCCGTTGCGGAATCAGCATCGCCTGGCCGGTTCGATACACGTGCGCCGTGCAACTCTTCCCCACACGCTGCGGCGGCGGCGCCTGGTCAAACTGATCCACGAAAAATGGAAAGTGAAACTTCCCCGTCCCCGATTCATACAGCGCGATGAAACAGTTTTCCGCGTACAGCACTTTTTTCAGCGCAAGATGAATCAACCCCAGCAAATCATCCAGGTTGTCCGTTACATTCACCGCATGGATGATTTCAAAACTTACCTGGCGCTCCAGTTCCGCTCGCTTCCGGGCCGTAATATCTTCGATTGTTCCTTCGTACGATAAAATTTCCCCATCCGGATTCCGCACCACGTGCGCGTTCTCGGAGATCCAGATTTTTGCCCCGTCTCTTCGCCGCACCTCGTATTCGAAATCCTTCACCGACCCGTATTTCTCGATCAACAGCTTGAATACGTCCCGGACATTCGGGTCGGCATACATCTCCCTTCCCAAATCTTCCACCGTCGCAATCATTTCTGCAGGGGACGCGAACCCACACATCCGCGCCAACGCCGGGTTTACGCTCAGGTACCGGCCGTCCGTGGTGGTCTGAAAAATTCCTTCCGTGGCGTTCTCGAAAAGACTGCGGAATCGCTCTTCCGCTTCCCTCTGCGCCTGCTCTGCGCGTCTGCGCTCCGTGATGTCTTCATATATCCCGAAGCTGCCTATCAGTTTCCCGTCTGCCGAAATCGGAACTCCCAGTATCTGCACATCTACGAGCGACCCGTCACTTCGCAATCTCTTCGCTTTCTCCCGCACCACATGTCCCGCGTTCGACCGGCGCGTCAACGCCGCGGCGTCCTTCATCGAACCATGCGGCGCCAGCAACGAATCAAGGTCCGCGCCTAAAATTTCTGATTGCTGATAGCCGAAGAGTGTCTCAAAAGCAGGATTGCACATCAGCACCCGGTGCTGCACATCGAGCACTACGATTCCCAATGGATTGTTTTCAGTTAGCGCTTGCAGGTAAGCCGCGTACGCTGCAGGGCACGGACTCTCCGCGCCCGCTTCCACACTTACATCTTTTCGTTTCTCGGCCCCGCGCCGCGATTTCGGTCGCTCGGCGCCGGCTTCCTCAGTTCGTGATGGCATAGGACAAGTTTCGGAGTCCGGCACGCAACTCCGCAGGACACCCCACGCTCTAGGTATAGCGGCGGGTGCTATGCGTCACAATGGTACGTTCGTACCAAAGCTAAGCATTTAGAGGCACTTACGACACACTCCGTACTCTTTCGGACCCGATCGCGCGGCAAACGCCGACAAAACAAGACCGCAGCTCAGGTCCCTCACGATCGCCGTTGGATCGGGATGACCTGAGGCCTTCGCCCCGATGTCTGCGATGAACGCCGCGCTATTTTGTGGAAACCGCCTGAGGAATCGCCGCGCCATCCTTGCGCGGGTCCGATGCTCCGAAATTCACGCCCGTCGAAAAATCGCGCCTTACCGCCTGCCCTCCACCCATATCCGAGGAAAAACTCCCATCCACCTGAATCTCATGTCCGCGCTCGCCAAGCGCCTTCCGCACACCGGCGTCAATGCGATCCTCCATCTCCACATCGCATCCCGCAAACGTATGCTTCGAGAATCGCGCCGCCTCCAGCGCCGCCTGAATATTCATCCCAAAATCCACCACATTCGCCACAAACTGCGCATGCGCCTGCGCCTGATTGAATCCGCCCATGATCCCAAATGCGATTCGCTCATCCCCTCGCGTCATAAATCCGGGAATAATCGTATGCAAAGACCGCTTGTGCCCGGCCAGCGCATTCGGTGACGCTGGATCGAGACTGAACAACGCTCCGCGATTCTGAAGCACAAAGCCAGTCCCATCCGGAACGATACCCGATCCAAACTCCGAGAAATTGCTCTGAATCAGCGACACCATGTTCCCGTCGCGGTCCACCACCGTCAGGTAAGTGGTGTCGCCCTTCACCGGAAATTCAGGCTCCGGTGAAACATTGCAATTTGCTTTCGCCATATCAATCAGCTTCGCGCGCCGGGCGGCGTAGTCTTTCGATAGCATCCTCGAAACTGGCGCGCGGCTGAATTCTTGATCCGCCACATAGCGGTACATATCCGCATACGCCAATTTCTTCGCCTCAATAATCGCGTGCAACGCATCCGTGGAATTGTGCCCGTACTTCGCGAGCGGAAATGTCTCCATCATATTCAACATCATCAGCGCCGCGATTCCCTGCCCGTTCGGCGGAATCTCGTAAACGGTCCAGCCGCGATACGTTGTCGAAATGGGTTCCACCCATTCGCTTGCGAACCGCGCCAAATCCTCTGCGGTCATCACACCGCCCAACTTCGATTCCGTCGCCACAATGCGCTGCGCAATTTCGCCTTTATAGAATTCATCGCGCCCGTCTTTGGCGATCAATTCAAGAGAATGCGCGATAGCAGGATTGCGAAACACCTCGCCAACCCGCGGCGCTCGCCCATTGATCAAAAAAGTTGCGGCGGCATTCGCATCGGCTTTCAGAACGGCTTCGGCAAGATTCCAGTAGGCCGCGTCCCACTCCGGCACGGGAAATCCTTCCTTCGCGTAGCGAATCGCCGGCTCGAGCGCTTCCGAAAATTTCTTCGACCCCAATCGCGAAAGCAGCTGTGACCACCCATCCACCGCTCCCGGCACAGTCACAGATTGAATGCCACCGTCCGGCATCTTTCCGCTGATTCCCTTGCTCTTCAGAAATTCAATCGAAAGCTTCGCCGGCGCCCAACCGCTCGCGTTCAGTCCGTAAAGCTTCCCGGTTTTCGCTTCGTAAACAATCGCGAAAAGATCGCCGCCGATTCCATTCATCATCGGCTCAACCACGCCCATCACCGCATTCGTCGCCACAGCCGCATCCACAGCATTGCCCCCACGAGCCAGGATCGTCGCGCCGGCTTGCGCCGCCAGCGGACTCTCCGCGGCCACAATCCCCTCCCGCGTCAGCACCATCGAACGCCCCTGCGTCCGATCCTGCCCCCACGCACGCGCCACAAAAGTCGGCAACACACTCATCGCCACCACCACCGAAATCGCCTTAGCCGCCGCCTTAGCTGTACCGTTCCACAACGCCCCATTCCGCACGCCCTCAATCTCCCAGTAGGGACGAATCTAAGACCCGCCCGCGTATAACTCCGCCTCGCATCTGTGAGTGCACCGCAAGGTGGCACAGCTGTCCTGAGGCACGAAGGGCCTGTGCGCCTTTCTTGAGGCCGCCCACAACAAACCTTGGCACAGACACCACCTCGCAATGATTTTTTCCTTGCCTCCCTGTCTCCTTGCTTCCCTACCTCCGTGTCTCCGTGGCCCACCCTACTTCTTCGGCCTCGACTCCGGCGGCACGCCGCCACTCGCCCGGTAATAAGCCACCAACAACCCATAATGCTCGCCCATGTGCTCCGTATACCCATCCCAATACTCCAGCAGCTTGATCACCCCCGCGTCCCCCTGCTTCTTCGCCAACGCCGCTCCATCCTCAATCGACTTCCTCAAAAACGCCACAGTAGCCGCCTTCGTCTTGTAGTCCGCCACCGCCGGGTCATTCCGTCCATCGCCCATCTTCGATTTCGTCATCTTGTTCAACATGTCGTAATTCGACCCCGCCACATGCAGAATCACTTCCTGGAAGGTGCGCGCCGTGGACGCCAGCTTGTAGTCGTATTTATCCTCCGGCCAGTCTTCCGCCATCATCACGAGCCGGTTGCCAACGTCGTTCCAGTTCGCTATCACAGCTTCTGTCGCCGTCGGTGGTTTCTTCGGCTGCGCGTTCTCCTGCGCGCGCGCACCACCGGCAAGAAACGCCATGCACAGCGCAGCAAGCACAAAAATCGGGCGAACGAGTCTCATCATCGAATTTCTCCTTGATCTGGATTGCCCCGCTGCCGGCCCCAGGGACGCCGCTAACCTACCTGACTTTCCCGCTCAAGTCCAAACAAACACTCACGCGTGATGGCAGCCACTTCACTCGAACCAATATTCCAACCACCCGTCGGAGCCTTTTCCAAACTGGCCTTCAAATCCTCCCTCGCCGCGCAGCCCAGAAAGATCGCCTGTCCCCGACCCCGGAACAACAAACCATGTTGCCTTGATCTTGCCGCTCTCAACGATTTCTGAGCCTTGCAGCACGAAGCTTCCCTGGCGCCCGCCCAGTTTCCCGCGGAAGCGTTGCATGCTCACAAGAGAGGCGGACTTGTCGTCGCGTAGCACCTGTAAAGCCCGCACCGGTGATCCGCCCTCGATATCGCCCGTGAACACTTCATTCAGCTGGAGCTCCATTAATGCCGGGCTCGGGCTTTGGTCGTAGGCCTTGGCTTCAGAACTCTGCACGGTAATCTTTGCTTCCGCTTTTGTGCGCCTACGCTGCTCGGCCACGTATCGCGTGATTGCATGATTGGTTTGATCGTCTTTCATTCCCACACCTCCTTCGTCATATTGCCGCCCCATAACGACATCAACGCGTGACGCGGGCGTTCGTGGCTTTTTCCCCGGCTGAACGCTCGCCACCTGCCAGGTAATGAGAGACCAGACGACGAGAGAAATGATCCCGACTTTTGTTATGGCGTTAACTTTCATCGTATTTTCTCCTTCACTCCAATATTGTCGAATTCCAGGACAAGCCGTCTATTGGGGAGGTCTTGGAGGAACCCAAGTTCCAGTTGAAACGCAGGTAGCCATCTGCTACCGTTATCGCAGAGTTGCGGACGCTAGACGCCAACTCGGCCGGAGTACCCGCGAAGAAATCGCGGGAGAGATGATTGTTCTAATCTACGGTTCCGCGATCAAGACGCCGCGTAACATCTCTCTTTCCAATCACTTACATTTTTCTAATCGGCGGTTTTTGGGCCCCCCTCGCCGCAAAGCATCGAACCGAAACCGGTCCGGTTTGAGCCCACGAAAAACCCTTCCCAGCCAGCAACCAAGCGAGTTCGCCCATGTCACTACGAGATTCCAAATCCGAAGCAGTCGATAAGTCCCTCGACGCGAGCCAAGGCGAGATCGAGCGCATCGTTCGCGCCGAATCGTCTGACCCGTTTCATTTCCTCGGGCCGCACTGGATCGAACGCGATGGCAAGCGAGTGCTCGCCATCCGCGCCTACCATCCGGCGGCGACTGAGATGGCCGTCGAATGGTTGCGCAAACCTCCCTTACGGCATTCCGCCATTGCGGCAGAAAAAATTCATCCGGGCGGAGTGTTTGAGGCGATTGTTCAGAATGCTGTCAGCCAGCTAGGTGACAACCAGGAAGTCGCCCCGGCTTCCTATCGCCTGCATTTCAGATTTCCGGATGGCAATTCGCTCAATCGATCTGACGCGTACGCTTTTCCGCCGCTGCTTACCGATTACGATCTCTATCTTTCCGGCGAAGGCACGCACTACCAGAAGTACGAAAAGCTGGGAGCACACGTGCGCGAAGTCGCGGGTGTTCGCGGCGTTCACTTCGGCGTCTGGGCGCCGAACGCGCTTCGCGTCAGCGTTGTCGGAGATTTTAATTTCTGGGATGGCCGTGTTCATCCGATGCGCCTGCGCGGCGAGACGGGTATTTGGGAACTCTTCGTTCCCGGCCTCGATGAAGGAACGCTATACAAATTCGAAATTAGATCTCGCGTTGGTTACTGGGGTTTGAAATCCGATCCGTACGGATTCGCCGCCGAAAAGCGCCCACACAATGCGTCGGTCGTCGTGAATATCGACAAACATCAGTGGAACGACGCGCCTTGGCTTGCGCAGCGCGCCTCGCGCGACTGGCTGCATTCGCCCATGTCGATCTATGAGCTGCATCTTGGATCGTGGCGGCGAAAGCCAGATGAAGGCAACCGCTGGCTGACATATCGCGAACTCGCCGGTGAACTGATTCCTTACGTCAAGCGAATGGGCTACACGCATATCGAGATGATGCCGGTGATGGAGCATCCGCTCGATAAATCCTGGGGATATCAGACGGTCGGTTATTTCGCCGTCACCAGCCGCTTCGGAACGCCAGAAGATTTTATGTACTTCATTGACCGCTGCCACCAGGAAGGCATCGGGGTGATTCTCGATTGGACGCCCGCGCATTTCCCGCGCGACGCGTACGGCCTGGCCTTCTTCGACGGCACGCATCTCTACGAACACGCCGATCCGCGCAAAGGCGCGCATCCCGACTGGGGCACGCTAGTTTTCAACTACGGCCGCAACGAAGTGCAGAATTTTTTGATTTCGAATGCGCTGTTCTGGATCGACAAATACCACATTGACGGACTGCGCGTGGACGCGGTCGCGTCCATGCTTTATCTCGACTACTCGCGCAAGGCCGGCGAGTGGATTCCCAACCGCTACGGCGGCCGCGAAAATCTCGAAGCGATCGGCTTCCTCAAGCACTTGAACGAAGTGCTGCACACGCAGCTTCCCGGCGCGCTCACGATTGCCGAAGAATCCACTTCGTGGCCGGCGGTTTCGCGCCCTGTCTATCTCGGCGGGCTCGGTTTCGATTTGAAGTGGAACATGGGTTGGATGAACGACACGTTGCGATTCATCGGCTATGATCCGATTCACCGCAAATATCACCACAACGAACTTACCTTCTCGATGATCTATGCCTTCAGCGAGAATTTCATTTTGCCGCTCTCGCACGACGAAGTGGTCCACGGCAAACGCTCTCTGCTCGAGAAAATGCCGGGCGACAACTGGCAAAAATTCGCGAATCTCCGCATGCTCTTCGGCTACATGTGGGCGCATCCCGGTAAGAAGCTTCTGTTCATGGGCAGCGAACTCGGGATGCGCCGCGAATTCTGGGAAGACGGCGCGGTCGATTGGGCTCTGCAGGATTCCGAGGCACATCGCGGCATCCAGCAACTAATGGCGGACTTGAACAAGCTGCACGTGCAAGAGCCCGCGTTGCACGAACTCGACTTCGAATGGGCGGGTTTCGAATGGCTGGAAGCGAACGATGCCGAGAACAGCGCGATCGCGTTCCTTCGTCGCGCGAAAAATCAGAACGATGCGATCGCTGTGGTTTGCAACTTCACGCCTGTAGTTCGCGACAACTATCGAGTAGGCGTTCCTCGCTCCGGCTGCTACCCCGAGATCCTCAACACCGACTCCGGCTACTACTGGGGCAGCGGCGCGGGAAACGGCGGCGGTGTGAACGCCGAACCCATCCCGTGGAATGGAAAGCCATGGTCCATCAGCCTACGCCTGCCGCCTCTTGCCGCGAGCTATTTCAAGTGTCCCTCCGATTGACGAAGTAGGAGCTTTCATTTCGAGAACGCATTCTTCTTACAAATTCCAGGGAACATTCTCGCGGCCGCCTCCGTACATAGCGACAGGGAAACTCGAGGAGGTTTCAGACCATGCGAAGAGAAAGATCAGCGGTGGTAGTTTCGTGCCTGCTGCTCGTGGCGACGATCGTCGTGGCGATCGGAATCGCCAGAGGCGCAACGGCGGCAAAGCCAGCCGCCGAACGCTACTTGCACGTAAAGGTCGACGGCGGAAAAGACGGCGAGAGCGTCAACGTGAACGTGCCGCTTTCGATGGCGGTGAAGATTCTGCCGACGATCAATCATGGAGATTTGCACAACGGGCGCGTAACGATTTCGAGTACTGACATCAACGACGTAGATCTGCACGCGATTCTCGACGCCGTTCGCACGGCGCCGGACAACGAATTTGTGACCGTCAAGAGCAACGAGCAGGATGTGCGCGTGGCCAAATCCAACGGAAACCTGATCATCCATGTGCGCGACTCCGGAAAGGAAAGCGGCAAGAACGGGCAGAAGGTGGACGTTACGGTTCCAATGAAAGTGGTGGACGCGCTGTTTTCCACTGCGAAGCAGAACGAGCTGGATGTGGCTGCCGCAATCCGTGCACTGGGCGAAGCGGGCGAGACAGTGCTGGTAACGGTGCAGGATGCGGAGCAGAGCGTGAAGATCTGGATCGATTCGAAGAGCGGAGCGGAATAGAAGCTGCGTCTTGAGGTGATACATGATTCTGCTGGGAAAAGTTGGGATTGCGATTGCGGGAACCGTGCTTGCCGGCGCTGGAATTATCTGTAGCGAAGGAATGATTTCGGTGAATGTGGAGACGAGGTCACCGGAAAAGCATCATGTCTTTGTCGTGGCGCCGGCGATGCTTGTGCCGATTGCGATGCATTTCATTCCCAAAGAGCATCTTGCGGACCACACGCAGGAAATTCAGCCGTGGCTGCCGACGATCCGCGCAAGCCTGGACGCGGTGAGTGAAGCGGACGACATCACATTTGTAGAGGTGAAGGAACCGGGTCAAAAGGTGCGGGTGGCGAAAAGCGGAGGGTCCATCGTGGTGGATGTGAACGATAACGACGAGACCGTGCACGTATCCACGCCGATTCGCGCGATGTCCAGCGCGATCGAAGAGCTTGCTGCGGCGAGTCCTGCGCTCACGCGCTAGGCTCGCAGCGGATTCCTTTCCGGCGGGCGTCGCAAGCCCCTTGCAGGCGCTCGCCCGGATTGAGACCGGATCAAACGCCCGCGGTTTTTGCCGGAACCCAGTAAACTTCCTTCTTCAGGGACTGATTCGGAAACCCTCGGCGTTTCAAGATTCCCATTCCCAACTCAATCATCTGCGGATGACCACAAAGATAGCCAGTTGTGGTATCGCCAGTCAGTCCCCATTGGTCGCCATACTTGCGAATCAAATCTTCGACGCGGCCTGTCTCGCCGCGCCATTGCGGGTCTTCCCAAGGCCGGCTGATGGATGGAACGTAGGTGAGCCACGGAACTTCCGAGGCGACTCGCTCGATTTCCTCGCGGTAGCCAAATTCGAGCGACCGACTGGCGGCGTTGATCATGTAGAGATGCAAATCCGCCGGCATATTGTTTTCCTTCCAGTCCTTGTGAAGAGTTCGGATGTAGGAGACGTAGGGAGCAATACCGGTGACGGTGCAGAGCAGCAGATGATTTTTGTGGCCGCTCTGGAGGTCGAGCGTGAAGCGCCCTTTCGGAATCTTACGCATGCTGATTTCGTCGCCTACGTGCAAGTGATGGAGCTGCGGAGTGAGTTCGCCGTGAGGGACGAGCTCAAAAAAAATCTCGAGTTGCGGTTCGTACGGCGAAGAGGCGATGGAATAGGCACGCTCGATCAAGCGTTCGCCGTCCGGCACGCCCAGCGTGGCGTACTGGCCCGCAACAAAATCGAACTTGCCGCCGGGCTCGAGCTTGACCTTCCAGAGATCAGGGGAGATCTCGTTGCGCTCGGTGATGCGGGCGCGATAGAACTTGTCCCCGCTGAGCGCCATACGCGGATCGCCTCCCAAAGCTGCTTTCGAATTTAGATGAAATTCCCGCGGGCCGGAATCAATAAAAAAACAGACGCCCCGGCAACACCAGGGCGTCTCGCGCGATTCGTTGAAGGGAATGCTAGCGCTGCTGTCCACCGCCCATCATCATGGGATTGAAAGGCTGGGGCGTTCCGGTGATTTTGTCTTTGTAATCTGAAAAGACTTTGGTCAGCACCATGGTCGAGTCCTTCCCTTGATGTTTGACCAGACCGTAAGGACCGGCATCCTTGGCCACCCACGTGTCGCCGGAGCCGTCTTTGGCACGATAGTGTTCGGTGGTGAAAGTTCCGGCGGGGACGGTGATGGACTCGCTACCAAGATCTTCGGCGCCAGTGCGAACATCGGTGGGGACGCGGGAATGATCTCCCCGGCCCATTCCGGCAGGCATTTCCATCGGAGGCTTCCCTGGAAGCTGCATGATCACTTTGGAGGAGTGCGGGTTCTCGCCGTCCATCACCAGAAGGGTTTTGAAAACGAACTCGCCGCCCGCTCTTTCGTCGGGCATTGCCATCTCCCACCAGTAAGCATCTTTTCCATCGACGGTTTCTTTCCCGACGATGGCCATCTCCATTGTCTTGTTGCCATCCTGTTTTTGGACTTCATAAGCGGCACCGGCTCCGACCTTGGGATTGAATACGCCGGCAAACTGGGGAGGACCTCCGCCGCGCATCATCTGTGCAAATGAGGCTGAAGCCAAACCGAGGCTGCAAAGAACTACCGCCGCAAGACCGGATACCGATTTCTTCATGGACAAACTCCCTCCTTCGGATGTCTGGGTTGAGCACCACAAATATGGCCCCTATTGAACTACAAATCGCGGCCTTGTGAGTCTTCCATTTTTGAGAGATCGAACGAAGCGCTAATCTTCACGCCGCTGGGCGTGGCCACGAAATCGGCGCCTTTCTCAGTCGGCGTGATGGTCGGCTCACCGCTCGCGGCTTTCTTCGAGAACAAGAAGACCACACTTTCAATCGAACCGTCGGCGCCGCGCTGGATCTTTACCTCACTGGGCGTGAGCCTTTGCTTGGATCGCTTCGTTTCGAGGACCGCGTTGTTCTTAAGGGCGCTTTCATCCGCGGATTGAAAAGGCTTCATGTTGGGGCCGGCGACGAGCACCTGATACATATCTACCGGTTGTGCGAGGTCTTTCTTGGCATCGTCGGGCTTCAATTGGCCTTTCAAAATTGCATTGCGCAGCGCAGCTTCGCGAATCGTTCTGGATGAAACCCAGCGAACCACGAAGGGCGTCTCGCCGGTTGAAGATGGCTGCGGGGATTGCGCGGGGGTGGAGGGCTGGCCATAGCCTCCTCCTCCGCCCATGCCACGGGTCTGTTGTCCTGGACTGGGAGCGCTCGTATCAGGGTGCATGCCGGAGGGAGAAGGCGAGGAGAGTCCAATCTGCACGACCCGGGACCAGGGTGAATCGTTGAAGATCCGGTGAATGTCTTTATCGTCCCACTGGTCGTAAGGCTTCGACTTCCAGGGGTCGTTAGCTGCCCAAATTAGAGATGCGGCAACAAGCACTGTTGCGGCGGAGAAGGCTACTTTGCGAAACATGTGTCCTCCGTTGTGGAATATTCAGGGCGGGCGTTCTCGGGCGGGCGTCACTATCAAATTCTGCGTTACTCGAAACGAGGTATCCTTGCACGCGAACCTCTTCTAGTTTGATGCATAAAGGGGAGGAAGAGAAAGTCGAGGGAATGCTGTATTTATTGTCCAGCCCTGCGGGCGGCCAGCGGATTATCAGAAAAACGGCGGGCCGGCTCAGGAGGCGTGGATGCACCCGTCACGCTCTCGACACGATACATAGGCTCCACTCGAGATTCGAAGTGAGTGCGCATCAAGAGTTCGCCGACAAGACCCATCGCCAGGAGTTGCACGCCGAATAGCGAGAGCATCATCCCGAGAATGAGCAAGGGGCCGTGCTCGACGAAGATCGAGGTGCCGAACAGAACTTTCTTTGCAAACAGGACGGTGAGAATGCCGCCACCGGTAATCATGCCGAGTAATCCGGCTGGACCGAAAAAGTGGAGCGGGCGCGTCATGTAGCGAAGAAGGAACCGTATGGTGAGCAGATCGAAAAAGACTCGGAGGGTGCGTGAAATTCCGTAGTGAGACTTGCCGCCGGGACGAACGATATTCTTGATCGGCACTTCAACGATTTTGGCGCCATTGAGAGCAGCCAGAGCGGGAATGAAACGGTGCATTTCGCCATAGAGGCGGATGTCCTTGATGATTTCGCGGCGATAGACTTTGAAGGTGGTGCCGAAGTCGTGGATATCGACTCCGGAGAGCTTGGCCATCATCCAATTGGCGACGCGCGAAGGCAGGCGGCGCATGATGAAATTGTCCACACGCTTCTGGCGCCAGCCGCTGACGATGTCGCTGCCAGTGGATTCGAAGGTTTCGAGCATCATGGGGATGTCGTCCGGGTCGTGTTGCAGGTCGCCGTCCATGGAGATGATGATTTCGCCGGACGCGTAGTCAAAACCGGCGGCGAGGGCGGTGGTCTGGCCGTAATTGCGCTTGAGGCGAACGACGTTGACGCGAGGATCTTCGAGAGCGATTTCGGTGAGAATCGCGGGAGTGGCGTCACTGCTCTGGTCGTCCACATAGATGAATTCGACGGGTTCAAAACGGCCGGTCATCACGCCGGCGAGACGGGCGTGAAGTTCGCGGACGCTTTCCTGTTCGTCGTGAAACGGGACGACGATCGAATACTTCGGACGCATGTCGCGAGTTCCCAAGCTTCCTCCAGTATCCGCGCCTCTACAAGCAGTATAAGGCGGGCTGACTACCGCATCAACGCGGAGTTAGACGCCTATAGGCGCGCCGAACACGTTTCAGTTTAGCTCTCCGTAAGTGATTAAGCGAATACCATGTTCCTCGATGGCACTCTTGACCGCAGGATCGATGAGGGCGTCCATCTCCGCATTTCGCTGCCAGGAGAGGCGCGTCTCGATGGTTTGAAGTTCAGTATCGGATATGCCGGGATGCAACATGATTTCGGTGCTGCCCTCTTGAACGGCGCCAATCATGCGGCGAAGAGCTTCGGGACGGAGGCGGCCCGTCCTTGCGAGACCCAAAAAATAGTCCGGTGAGCACAAGCGATACCTTCGCGAAATGGATTGGAACATGGGAGCGACCATGCGAGCAGCGGCGGCGGCGAAGAGTTCTGGCAGCATGGCGGTACGTTCGCCAAGGGAGGATTCCCAGGAATCTCGCAGGTTTTCCATAGGCTTGCGTATGCGCGGAATTCCGAGTTCGTGCGCTACGCGACTGAGGGCTCCCATAACGACCGGGTGCGCGTGGGTGTGCTTGTGCGTATCAAGATGGGTGGGCTCGATACCTGCTGCGCGGATTTTCAAAATTTGAGCGCGGAGTTCCCTTTCGATTTCTTTGGGGCGGATGATTCCAGCCGAAAGGCGCGTTACGAAACTACCCAACGAATCATGGAGGTTGCCGTCTTTGGTGATGAGGAATGGGATTTCTTCGAGCGGAGCGGTCGCCCGTCCGCCTACGAGGACGAGGTGGCAGCCGATTCCAAGACGCGGATTCAGCTTCGCGAGTTTGACGGCGTGCTCGAAGGCTGGACCACAGGCCATCAGGGTGGCGCTAGTGAGAATTCCGTCGCGATGGGCTCGGATAATTCCTTCATTTACTCCGCGAGTGAGGCCGAAGTCGTCGGCGTTGAGGATGAGCTGCTTCATCTGCGAGCTGGATGTCTCCGTGGAAAGGAGATGATATCACGCCACGTTCGGTGAAAACTTTTTGGAGAAGGCTGATGCGATTGATAGCTTGCGGAGTTGTTATTGGCTTTCCGTAAATAACGGCGAGGCAATTTGCGAACCATATGTTCGCGTGGAAGAGGCGCGAATGATGAATGGCCGGTGAAAGTTTTCAACAGTTCTGTTGAAAACCGTGTGGAAAAGGATCGTGGCGAACCAAAAACCGAAGAAAACGTGGGGCTGATGCACTTTGCACAAGATGTGTGCAGTTTTTATTGTAGTGAAAAAATTCTGGCGCTGGGACGTTTAATACCAGTGAGCGGGCGGTTCGAGTTTTATTTCGACGGTGATTGCTTCGGAATCAATGTCGTACCACTTGCCGAACGTCTTCCAACCCTTTGCGACTACTTGAATTAGGATTTTGCCGCGAGGAATATCGGGGACCTTGACGGTGCCGTCCTCGTTCGTTTTTAAATTCAGTTCGCTGAGTTTTTCTTTGTGAAACATTCCGCCGGCGACTGGGAAGCGGACGTAAACGCTGGCATTGCCGACCGGTTTATCGCCAGCGGTGACGTGAATGCGAAGTCTGGTGGTCGTTGGATCGGAAGGTTTGGAATCCTTCTTGCTGTCGGTGGATTTATCTTGAGGCGGTTTTTCCTGGGAAGCGGTTTGATTTTGTTGAGCTTCGTGAAACACCGGCGGCGTAGACGCACGCGGCTGGCCGATGAACACGGTGGTGTGGAGCAAGAACAGTGCCAAGATGATTCCGAGACGGAGTGGTGGGCTAAATATTCGAGTGCTAAGAGCAAATCGCATAGCACTTCACTTCTACTCCATTCGGGCGATTGCCTCAACAGCTCTCTGCGGTGGAGACTTCTTGAGGCCGGCCGGAGCGACGGAGCCATTTTGGCGGTATATCTTTGCTACCCATTGATGCCGCAATCACACGCGCGAGGTATGATACCGAGACGGAACATCCGCGGCATTTCATTCAGGAGGAAGCATGGGGTTTTCGACCGATGCCATCCACGTGGGACAGGAGCCCGATCCACAGACTGGGTCCATCGTCGCGCCGATTTATCAGACGTCGACGTATGTACTCGAAGAGATGGGCAAAGACAAGGGTTACGACTATGCGCGGACGAATCATCCCAACCGGAAAGCGCTCGAGCGGACGGTGGCGAAGCTGGAGGGCGGGCGCGCGGCGTATGTGTTCACTTCCGGGATGGCGGCGATTGATGCGGTTTTCCGGCTGCTGCGTCCGGGCGAGCACGCGATTCTTTCGCAAGCGGTGTATGGCGGAGTGTTCCGGTTAACGACGAAGCTACTGGTGGATTTCGGACTTGAGTTCAGCTATGTGGACACTTCTTGTCTGAAGAATGTCGAAACCGCGATCAAGCCGAACACGCGGATGATCTATGTGGAGACGCCGACGAATCCGACGATGATCGTGACGGACTTGGAGGCGGTGGGGCGGATCTGCAAGGCGCGGAATCTTACGTTCGTAGTGGACAACACTTTCTTGAGCCCCTACTTGCAGAGGCCAATTGAATTGGGGGCGCACGCGGTGGTCCATTCGATGACAAAATATTTGAATGGGCATAGCGACTGCACGGGGGGCGCGGCTGTGCTGGCGCGGCAGGAAGACGCGGAGAAAATTTATTTTATCCAGAGGTCGGCGGGGACGGGGCTGGCGCCGATGGATTGCTTTCTGGTGTCGCGAGGAATCAAGACGCTGGCGGTGCGGATGGACCGGCACAATGCGAACGGTATGGCCGTGGCGAAGTTTCTGGAGTCGCATTCGAAGGTGAAGAGGGTGATTTATCCGGGGCTCGCTTCCCATGCGCAACATGAGATCGCGAAGAAGCAGCAGCGGGGATTTGGCGGGATGCTGTCGTTCGATCTCGGATCGCTGGAGGCGGCGAAGAAATTGCTGAATCATGTGCGAATCTGCTCGCTGGCGGAGAGCCTGGGAGGCGTGGAAACTTTGATTTCGCATCCGGCGCTGATGACGCACGCGTCGGTGCCGCCGGAGACGCAGAAGGAGATTGGAATTACGCAGGGGCTGGTGAGGGTGTCGGTTGGAATCGAGGATGTGGAAGATTTGATCGCGGATTTGGATCAGGCGCTGGCGAAAGTCTAGGCGGAATCCCTCGGACAACAAACATTGCACGCGCGGCTGCGGCGCGATAGGGTAGGCTGCGTTGCCTGCTGCGCGAATGTTTTCGCGTGGGTCGAGCTGTGTTTATTTTTTGTGAGCGAGGCTGGGATGAGCGAGCGTCAAGAACCGTTGAAGCTTCAGGGTGGCGTGGCTGTTATTACCGGGGCGGGCTCGGGGATTGGGCGAGGGCTGGCGCACAGGTTGGCGCGGGAGAAAATGTCGCTGGCGCTGGCGGACGTGGATTCCGGCGGCCTGACGGAGACGATGGAGCAGCTGGGCGGGACGAGCACGTCGCTTTCCTGCCATCTGGTGGACGTTGCGGACCGGGGGCGGATGGAGCAGTTTGCGGCGGAGGTGGTGGAGCGGCATAGGCGCGTTACGCTGCTGATGAATATTGCCGGCGTGGCGATGCACGGGACGTTCGAACAGCTGACGCTCGAAGAGTTTGACTGGCTGATGAAGATTAATTTTTACGGCGTGCTTTATGGCGTGGCGAATTTTCTTCCGATTTTGAGGAAAGAGGCGCGGGCGCACATCGTGAATATGTCGAGCATTTATGGAATTATCGCACCGGCGGGACAGACGGCGTACTGCGCCAGCAAATTTGCGGTGCGGGGATTTACGGAGGCGCTGATGCATGAGCTGGAGGGGAGCTCGGTGAGCATCTCCTGCGTGCATCCGGGAGGGATTCGAACGCCGATTGCGAAGCGGGCGCGGGTGAGCGGGAAATCGGATCCGAAGGCGCGCGACGTGACACTGGCGATGTTTGATGTGGTAGCGCAGATGCCGCCGGAGCGGGCGGCGGACCGAATTGTGGACGGAGTTCTGGCAAACGAGCCGCGGATTCTTGTGGGAGGGGATGCGGTCCAATTCGATCGAATGCAGCGGTTGATGCCGATTAAGTATTGGGATTTTCTGGTGCGACGCAGCCGGAAACTAATGCGGGTGATTGGTGAGCGGCGGGCGAAAAGCGCTTAGTCTTGATGAGCGGCTTGATTCACTAGCGCTTTTTTGGCGGAGCGACGGATTCCGCCAGCCAGGAAAGGTAGGCTTTAGATCCGGCGGCGATGGGCAGCGCGATGATTTCGGGGACTTCGTAGCTGTGGAGCCTTTTGACGGCGGCCTGGAGCTCCGGGAAGCTGCGGCGCGAGGTCTTTATCAGCAGCAAGACTTCTCTCGCTGATTCGATTTTTTCTTGCCAGCGATAGATCGAGCGGACGGGACTGCGCAGGATATTGCCGCAGGCGGCGAGGCGCATTTCAACAAGGCTGCGGGCGATGCGCTCCGCTTCTTTTGCCGAACGACAAGTAACGAGCACAATCAGTTTGTCCGTCATTCGGGCGCCACTTTGCTTGGATACACGTTCTTCCGCAATTTACTCTTGGGAATCGCGTATTGCGTTCACCTTGCTTGCAGGCCAAGATACAATACGTTTTTATGGCGGGCGAAGCGATTCATTTCGGAACATCGGGTTGGCGCGGCGTGATGGCCGAGGACTTTACGTTTGGCGGCGTGCGCCGGGCGTCAATAGCGATTGCGGAGCACGTGCTTTCGCTGAAGAAATCTCCGACACTGATCGTGGGTTACGATACGCGATTCTTCTCCGAGGATTTTGCTCGCACTGCTGCGAGCATGTTGGAAAAGCACGGCTGCAAGATACTTTTCTGTAACGAATTTACGCCGACCCCGACGATTGCCCACGCGATCCTTTACGGAAAGCTCGACGGTGGCGTAAACATCACCGCGAGCCACAATCCAGCTGAGTACAACGGATTGAAATTCTCGGGACCGGATGGCGGTCCGGCACTGCCGGATATTACGAAAGATATCGAGAGGCGCGCGGCGGCTCTGGAGGAGCAGCCCGGGTCGATGCTGGAGGTTGAAGACGACTTCCCGCGGATCAATCCGCGCGGACCGTACTTTGCGCAACTCGAGAAGCTGGTTCGTTTCGATACGATCAAGAAAGCGAAAGGAAGCTTTGTTTGCGATGCGCTGCACGGGTGCGGGGCGGGATGGCTCGACGGGATTCTCGGCGCCCACGGGGTCGAACTCACCGCAATTCGCAAGTCGCGCGACGTGCTGTTTGACGGGAGCGGACCTGATCCGTCGCAAGAGCATCTAGCGCCCTTGAAGAAAGAGGTGATCGAAAAGAAGGCTCTCGCTGGACTGGCAACGGACGGCGATGCGGACCGGTTCGGGATTCTCGACCGAGATGGTTGGTTCGTTTCGCCTAATCACATTCTCGGGCTGGTGTTTGATTACTTGCTTGAGACGCGTGGATACAAGTTGGGCGCGTCGCGAAGCGTCGCAACAACGCATCTGCTGGATGCGGTGGCGAAATTGCACGGCGTGCAGCTCTACGAGACACCGGTCGGTTTCAAGTATGTGGGTCCGCTCTTACGCGAGGACAAGATTGCACTGGGCGGAGAAGAAAGCGCCGGGATGACGATACGCGGGCATCTTCCGGAGAAGGATGGGATTCTCGCGTGCCTGCTGGTGGCAGAAATGATTGGAGCGCGGCACAAGTCGCTGAGGGAACAGCTGCAGGACTTGTTCCGCCGCGTAGGGCAGGAATTCTGGCCGATTCGCGTGAACTTGCACCTGGCGCCGGATGTGCAGGCACGGCTTGCGGATCGGTTGAAGGAAACGTTTACAGAATTTGCGGGGCGCCACGTGGCCAAAGAGAATCGGCTCGACGGGATGAAATTGATTTTTGACGACGGCTCGTGGCTACTGATGCGGCCTTCGGGGACTGAGCCGGTGGTGCGAATTTATGCGGAAGCTTCTTCCATAGCCGCCGCTGAAAAACTTGCTGAGGAGGCTCGTACATGGATCGGAAAGTAGTTCGCAAGAAGAGCGCCCGAAAAGTTTTGACGGAACAAGACGCGAAGGTTTCCGGGATGCGTTTTGGCACGCAGATGGGCGAATTTTTGCGCCGGAACATGAACTGGTTTCTTGTGGCCGGTTTTGCCTTGCTGCTTCTTCAGGATATTTTCGGCACGCACGGAGTGCTGGCGATGCGCCGCACCCAACTGCAAGCAAAGGAAGTGCAGCAAGACATCGAGCGGCTGAACGAGGAAAATCGCAAGCTGCAGAGCCGCGTCGAGCACCTCAAGTCCGATCCGGCGACTCTGGAAGGGATCGCGCGGGATGAAATGCATTTGAAGCGCCCTGGGGAATACGTGTTCCCGATACAGACAAAAGCGAACCCATCGACCAATCCGCAACCTGCAGACTTCCCCAGCAAGCCCTAACTTTCCGTCGCGGGCCTTGCAGCGCGAAAATTACGTACCCGAGCAAGAATTTCAGCGCCGCGTCCTTTGTATCGTGTGCGCGCGATCGACAGCAAGACCATCGCGATAAAAATAATGGCCAAGCCGAACGTAGCGATCGGAATCGTTTCGGCGCGCTTCGGAAGAATCGAGAATCGTCCGTACACAAATTCGATGTGTACCCAATAGACGAGCAAAGAAGTCTGGCCAATCTGGATCAGCGGGCTGAAACCCCACTGCCCCGCTCCCCAGCGGCACCACGCGTAAGCCAGGAAAACAATCATCATGAGAATTCCAACCCGCGCCAGGAAGAAATTGGGACTCGTGTGCCAGTAATCGTACACGGCGTAAAATTGGCGTGGCCGCCTATCGAGCCAATTGGAAAGATAGCAAAGCCCAAGGCCAGCCAGACCCACCAACGCAGTGAGCTTCGCCAAGTTCTGTTTGGTCCAATCGCTGAAGAGCAAAAACCCGAGCGCGAGACCAGCGAAGGCGAATGCTGTCCAGGGAAACATCGGGAAGAGCCAGGGCTGCGGCTTGTCGTATATATGAACGCCGTTGATGTATGACTCGACATACCAAGGGAGCCAAAGGATTCGCCAAGTGGTCCAAAGAGGCGGAGTGGCAAGCGCAATGGCCAATGCCGTGAGCGCAGCAACGACTGCATTTGCCGCCCTGGTTTTTGTAAGGCGTGAAACAACTCCCATCATCATCATGGAGAGTCCGATTGTGTTCAGGATGTCTACACGCAAGAGATCGGTCCAGGGGGCCCAAGGCTGGCCGAGAATGAATTCCTGCACACGAAACAGCAAACCGAGTGCATAAATTTCCGCGCCGCGGCGGATTGTGGTGAGGGCAACTTGGTTGGCGGAGATAGCTTTGGCGCGCATACGGTCAGTGACAAGTGCGAACGACACTCCCGCAAGAAATAAGAAAAGCGGAGCGGGCAGCGTGCCGCCTAGTTGCGACCATTTGATGAAGGAGCCTTCGCGCGCCAAGCTCCCGAGCCACGAATCGTAGCAATGCGTTTGGAACATCAAGAGGCAGGCGAGGCCGCGCATCCAGTCGATGTAGGCGAGGCGTTGCTGTTTTCCGGCGTCAGCCATCAGTCGAATCGCCGCACAGAATCGCCGAGGCGGAAGCGCAAAGCAAGTTTTTCCCGGAACGCATGCACGCTCCAGTAAAATCCCCGGCGTGACGCCTAAATCGAGTTCATGGCAGATGAGCTTGCCTGTTGCCTTGGCTATCTGGGCAGCGGTCATTTTGCTTGCAGCATTTACGGGAATTCGTTTGGGGTATTCCGGCCCGCGATTCGTTATTGCCCTTGGAGTGGCGGCGGCTCTTTTCGCTTTTGAATTTTTCCTCGCCGCACCCAAGGTGTTTGGCGCCGTGTGGAGTGTGCTTGGGGAAAGAGGGGCGGTTGTGGCGGCGCTGGTGCCACTATTTGCGGTGCTGATCTATTCGATGGGAGTTGGCGGCAACTGGAAGTACACACTGATCGGCGCAGCATACGCGGCGCTGCCGAGTTTGCTGCTTGCTGCGAGCGCGGGTCGGCCAGGTGCTACGTGTGTGGATTACCTTGCGGTGGCGATCATCTGGCTACCCGTCGAGTTTCGCTGGATGTATCGGCTCTTTCCCTTTCCGCCACAACTGACACACACCTTAACGATTCTCCTGGCTCTCAGCACGGGTGTAGCGGGGTTTGTCGTGCTGCGGAGACTCGAAGGCGTTCGCTACGCAGTCGAATGGACGCGTGGTGCGGGTTGGATTGTGCTGTCGCATTTTGTGCTGTTTGCGCTGATCGCCGTGCCGCTGGGGATTGGCATCGGATTCATTGCGTACGATCCGTCGGTCGCGCGGCTTCGGTCACTGTCCGTGGCTGTGATCGGAATCACGTTTTTTACGGCGTGGCCGGAAGAATTTCTATTTCGGGGGATTCTGCAGAATCTTTTCTCGCGCACGTTGAAGAGCCAGTGGATCGGCTTAGCCGTGGCATCTCTCGTTTTTGGCTTGTCGCATATTCTTCATGCGCCGTTTCCGAATTGGAAGTACGTGATTCTGGCGACGATCGCGGGGGGATTTTACGGGCACGCGTGGATGAAAACCGGCTCGCTGTTACCTGCAGCGCTCGTACATGCGCTGGTGGATATTTCCTGGCACTTGCTGTTTCGCTGACCTTGCCGAGCGAGCGCCGCTAGTGAACGACACCTGCGAGGGGGCTGGAGGCGTTGGCGTAGAGCTTTTTCTCGATGCGGCCGGCAAGAAACGCTTTGCGGCCGGCGTCGACTGCTGCACCCATTGCTTCCGCCATCAGGATCGAATCCTGAGCACCGGCGATCGCAGTGTTCATCAGCACGCCATCGGCGCCCAATTCCATGGCCAGAGCGGCATCGGATGCGGTGCCAACACCAGCGTCGACGATGAGAGGCAGTTCGGTGATGCGCTCGCGGAGAATTCGGAGATTTGTCGTGTTCTGAATGCCCATGCCGGAACCGATAGGCGCGCCGAGCGGCATGACGGCGGAGGCGCCGGCGTCGATGAGCTTGCGGGCAACGATGAGATCGTCGTTTGTATAGGGCAGAACTACGAAGCCTTCCTTGACGAGGGTTTTGGTGGCGCTGATGAGAGCTTCCGTATCGGGGAAAAGTGTTTGCTCGTCACCGATTACTTCGAGCTTTACCCATTCGGAGAGGCCGACTTCGCGGCCGAGGCGCGCGGTGCGCACGGCTTCGTCTGCGGTGTAGCAGCCCGCGGTGTTGGGGAGGATAAAGAAATTCTTGCGGTCGATATAGTCGAGCAGGGATTCTTTCGTGCGATCGTTCAGATTGACGCGCCGGACAGCGACGGTAACCATATCCGCACCGGAAGCCTGGTGGGCGCGCGCCATTTCCTGAAAGCTGCGGTATTTCCCCGTGCCAACGATAAGGCGCGAATGAAACTGGCGCCCAGCGATTGTAAGTTGATCGGACATTTCTCTTCCCTTCCTCGCGCGCTTTCTCTTCCCGGCGCCTATTGTACTCCGGCGATAGCGATTCGCGCACCCGCCGGGCACGCAACCGGCGTCGACGGTGCCAGTGCCCAAGGCTGTTAGGCCAAGTGGTGAGGGCGCGGCTCTTCGACATCGGCGTAGAGACGGGCGATCACATCCTGATAGCGCTGTTCGATGACGCGGCGTTTCATTTTCAATGTGTAAGTGAGTTCGCCGCCAGCGTAGGTGAAATCCTGCTCGAGCAGGGCGAAGCGCTTGGGCTTTTCGTATTGTGCTAGCGCAGCCGTGAGGCGTTCTATTTCGCTTGAGAGAAGATCGCGCAGCCAAGGGTCGGCTGTCATCTGGGCGGGCGTAGCAAAATCGTGACCTGCTTTTCGCGCGGTGGTCTCGATGTTAGCGAAATTCGGGACGATGAGGACGGAGACGAATTTTCGCGTGTCGCCAACGACGATCGCGTTGGTAATGTAGGGCGAAGTCTTTAGAGTGTTTTCAATCGGCGCGGGCGCGACGAACTTTCCGGCCGCTGTTTTCAGCAGTTCTTTCTTACGATCGGTGATGATCAGGTAGCCGTCTTCGTCGAGACGGCCGATGTCGCCGGTGCGAAACCATCCATCGGGGGTGAAGACCTCATGCGTCGCTTCTGGCTTATGGTAATAGCCCTGCATGACGTTCGGGCCTTTGACCAGGATTTCTCCGTCCTCTGCGATTTTCACCTGAACATTCGGAATCGGACGGCCGACGGTACCGATTTTGTTCGCCGTCGGGGTGTTGGCGGTGACGACAGGAGATGTTTCGGTGAGCCCATAGCCTTGATGAATCGTCACGCCGACGGACCAGAAAAATTCCGCAAGTTCTGGTGCCAGCGGGGCGCCGCCAGCGGAGAATCTTTGAGTGCTACCACCCAGCCCTTCGCGAATTTTTGAGTAGACGAGAGCGTCTGCTACTCGCCAACGTAGTCTCAGACCTGGCGATGGACTTTTTCCATAAGCGCGCCACGGAACGGATTCTTCGGCCACTCGAAGCGACCAATCGAAAATATTGCGCTTGATCCCGGATTCGCGGCTGCCTTTCTCGAGAATATTGGCGTAAATTTTCTCGAAGAATCTCGGGACCGCGGCGGCGAGCGTGGGATGTATTTCGAGCAAGGCCTGCGGGACGTCTTCGATTCTTTCGAGGTAGGCGATGGCCACGCCGTTGAACATGTAACTGTATGCGGCGGTGCGCTCGTAGACATGGGCGAGTGGCAAGAATTCGAGCGCAACATCCGAGGAAAGCAAGCGGTGGCCGGACGCACTATCGATGCAATTTGAGCTGAGATTTGAATGGGTAAGCATTACACCCTTGGGCTCGCCCGTGGTGCCTGAGGTATAGATGATGGTCGCGAGGCTGTCGCCCTTAATTTCGGCTGCCCGGCAACGATATTCGGCGATGTCGCCGTCCATGGTTGACGCGATCAAGGTTTCGTATCGGAGAATGTCGGAGTCCAGATCGCTATCGGACGCGGCAGAGATGACATGTTCAAGGGCCGGAATCCCCCTGCGGCACTCGGAGATTTTTTTAGCTTGCGATGCGCCGGCGGTGAATACGACCCGGGCGCCTGAATCGTTGAGGATATAAATCAGACGGTCGTGCGACTCGTTGAAGTAGACCGGCACGTTGACCGCGCCGAGACCTTGAATCGCAAAATCCGCTGTGTGCCATTCTGGGCAGTTGGGCGCAAAAAGTCCAACGCGATCGCCCGGCACGATGCCGAGTTCGGCGAGCGCTTTCGACAGCCCGGCGACTCTGCGAAGCATCTCCTGTGCGGTTATGGATTGCCAGCCGGCAGCGGTGCGATACATCTGGGCGCGCGGGTTCGCAAAACGGTCAACGGCATTGAGGAAAAGCTTTGTGAGGGCCGGATACTCGCTCGCCATTTCCTAGACTCTAGCGTATGGGCTCGCGGCGCGCAACGCGGCGCTACTCACACGCGCCTCGGTGAGATAAGATGCCGGCAGAGGAAGTTTTATGTCGAAGCTTTCAACGGACGAATCGATTGGCTATCAACCGATGCGCGCCGCGCGCGGCACGCAGATTTCGTGCAAAGGATGGCAACAGGAAGCCGCGTTACGGATGCTGATGAATAATCTCGATCCGGAGGTCGCTGAGAAACCTGAGGATCTGATTGTTTACGGCGGACGCGGAAAAGCGGCGCGAAATTGGAATTGTTTCCACGCGATTGTCGAGTCGCTGAAGTCGCTCGAGGGGGACGAAACGCTGTTGGTGCAGTCCGGCAAGCCCGTCGGAATTTTTCGCACGCACGCGTACGCGCCGCGGGTGCTGATCGCCAACTCGAATCTGGTGGGACATTGGAGCGATTGGAAGAATTTCGACGAGCTCGATCGTTCGGGCCTGATGATGTACGGGCAGATGACTGCCGGTAGCTGGATTTATATCGGGTCACAGGGAATTCTTCAGGGGACATACGAAACGTTTGCCGCGGCTGGCCGAAAACATTTTCATACAGGAGACCTTGCCGGGAAATTAGTGGCGAGTGGCGGAATGGGTGGGATGGGAGGCGCGCAGCCTTTGGCAGCGACGCTGAACGGAGCGGCGTTTTTGGGGATCGATGTCGATCCGGACCGCATTAAGAGACGCGTGAAGAGCGGTTACTGCGATGTGATGGTGAGTGACCTGGACGAAGCGCTGCGCATACTGAAGAACGCAGTGCGCACGCGCGAGGCAACGTCTGTGGGGCTGGTCGGAAATTGTGCCGACGTGATCCCGGAGCTGGCGCGACGCGGCGTGGTTCCAGACCTGCTTACGGACCAGACGAGCGCTCATGATCCGATCGGCGGCTACATCCCTGACCGGCTCGATGTAGTGCAGGCAGCGGAGTTGCGGCAACGAGATCCGGAAACGTACCGCAAGCGTTCGCTCGACTCGATGGCCAAGCACGTGGAAGGAATGCTGGCATTGCAAAAACTGGGCGCCGTAACATTCGATTACGGCAACAACATTCGGACATTCGCTTACCAGCAAGGCGTCAAGAATGCTTACGATTTCCCAGGGTTTGTACCAGCTTATATTCGGCCGCTCTTTTGCGAAGGGCGCGGGCCCTTTCGCTGGGCGGCACTTTCGGGAGAGGCTTCGGATATCCATCGCACGGATCAGCTGGTGCTTGAAATGTTTCCGCACGATGAGATTCTCTCGCGCTGGATCAAGCTGGCGCAGAAGCGGGTGAAATTTCAGGGACTGCCTGCGCGAATTTGCTGGCTGGGCTACGGCGAGCGCGACAAGTTCGGGTTGGCGTTGAATGATCTGGTTGCGCGAGGCGAACTGAAAGCGCCGATCGTGATTGGACGCGATCACTTGGACTGCGGCTCCGTTGCGTCGCCATTCCGCGAGACGGAAAAAATGCTCGATGGTTCGGACGCCGTGGCGGATTGGGCGTTTTTGAATGCCATGCTGAACACAGCGAGTGGGGCGAGCTGGGTTTCGATTCACAACGGTGGTGGCGTTGGCATCGGCTATTCGCAGCATGCGGGGCAAGTGACGGTGGCGGATGGGACGAAAGAGATGGCTTCGCGCATCAAGCGCGTCCTGACGAACGATCCGGGCATCGGGGTTGCCAGGCACGTGGATGCGGGGTATCCGGAGGCTATTGAGTTCGCGAAGAAAGCCGGCGTGAAAATTCCGATGGCTTAGGGCACGGGCAGTATTTCAAGCTGCATGGGAGAGAGTGCATGATCGTTGTTACAGGAGCAACGGGACGCACAGGGAAAGCGGCGGCAGAGTCGCTGCTGGCGGCGGGTGTAAATGTTCGCGTGGTGAGCCGCGACGCGAAGAAGCTCGACGCGCTTGTGGCCCGGGGAGCGGAGGCTTTCGTCGGCAACGCCGAAGATCGGCAGGCAATGGCGAAAGCATTTGAGGGTGCTGCCGGCGTCTATTTGGTGGTGCCCGAGGACGTCACCCAGCAGGACTTGCGGGCCCATCAGGAGCGCATTTCCGGCTCTTACGCTGCGGCAGTGACCTTTGCGCGCGTTCCTTACGCGGTCGCCTTGAGCAGCATCGGGGCGCAGCACGCCGAGGGTACAGGTCCGATCGTTGGCTTGCACAACATGGAACAGAAGCTCAACAAAGTGCCTGACCTGAACGTGCTTTACCTGCGCGCTGGCTATTTCATGGAGAATCTCTTAATGAGCATCGCGCCGATGCGCTCGATGGGAATTCTGCCAGGCGGCATGACAGGCGATCTGGCAACACCATGGATTGCTACGAAGGATATCGGCGAGTACGCGGCCACCCGTTTGATGGCGCGCGATTTCTCGAGCAAGTCCACACAGGAATTACACGGGCAGCGTGATATCACGATGAAGGAGGCGTCTTCTGTAATAGGCAAGTCGATCGGTAAACCTGGTCTGTCCTATATGCAGGTGCCATTCACGATGCTGGAGCCTGCGCTCGTACAGATGGGATTGCCGAAGAGCACGGCGGCGCTGCTGATTGAAATGTGGAAAGGCGCGAACGCCGGCCTCATCGCGCCGCAGGAGCAGCGGACGGCCAAAAATAGCACTCCGACAACGCTGGAATCCTTCGCGACGGAAGTCTTCGCGCCCGCCTTTCTGAGCAAGACCGTCGGCGCATAGCGTTCATTCCATGCGCGCTTCAATAAAGAGCTGTGCCCGCGTTCTCGGTAATATTTGGGGGCCCGCTGCTGACTAGATGGTCTTTTGGCTGATGTCACGCTAGTATCAAGCCCGCCCATGCCTGATTGGCTGATTACCGGCTGCTCTCAGTTGCTGACCCTTCGCGGCAATGTACCCCGGCGCAGCCGCGCGCTTGGCGAGTTGGGAATTGTTCGAGACGGCGCTCTTCTAATACATGACGATCGCATCGAGGCGATAGGAACGCGCCGCCAAATCGAAAGCTCGCGGAAATCGCGGCGTGCGGAAAAGCTCGACCTCGCGGGGCGCGTCGTCTTGCCGGGTTTTGTCGATTCGCATACTCACTTGATTTTTCCCATGAGCCGAGCCCATGAATACGAACAACGCATTTCAGGCGCTACCTACGAGGAGATTGCAAAGAAGGGGGGTGGAATCCATTCGAGCGTGCACAACCTCCGCCGCACTTCTTCAAAGGAACTCAAATTGAGCGCAATCGTGGCGTTGCATCAGTTCGCGGCGTATGGTACCACCACGATCGAAGCGAAAAGCGGATACGGTCTCGACTGGAAGAGCGAATCGAAAATCCTGAACATTATTTATGAGCTGCATCAGGAACAACCGATTGATATCGCCGCAACTTTTCTTGGCGCTCACACCGTACCCGTCGAATACAAAGGACGGGCAGACGCCTACGTAACTCTCCTGTCGAAAAAATGGATTCCGAATGTCGCCATGGCCGGTCTTGCTGAATTCTGCGATGTGTTCTGCGATCGAGGCTCGTTTACAGTACCTCAGGCGCGCAAGATTTTGACAGCTGGACGCGCCTGCGGCCTGGTCCCGCGCCTGCATGCCGAGCAGCTTGCGCACACGGGCGCTGCGCGACTGGCGATTGAGATGCACGCGGCCAGCGCAGACCATCTTGAAAAACTTGACGAAGCGGACGTTCGCGCCCTCGCACTTTCCAATGTAGTTTGTACGCTGTTGCCGGGATGTTGCTTTCATCTGGGGCTGAGCCACTACGCGCCGGCACGCCGGCTGATCGAAGCGGGAGCCATCGTTGGGTTGGCAACCGATTTTAATCCCGGCACCAGTCCGACAGTCAGCATGCCAATGATCCTGTCGCTCGCTTGCACGCAGATGCGCATGACGCCCGCGGAGGCAATAGCCGCCGCGACCATTAATCCCGCCTATTCCCTGCGCCAGCAAGACCGCATCGGCTCTCTTGAGGTTGGCAAGTATGCCGACCTTGCTGCGTTTGACGTGGCCGACTACCGGGAAATTCCGTATTATTTCGGTGTGAACCTTTGCAGCCTGACGATGAAGCGCGGAAACGTCATCTATTCAAACAACTGAAATTCCATGAAACGACTTGTCGAGTGCGTGCCGAATTTTTCCGAAGGTCGTGACGCCGCGAAAATCGATGCAATCATCGCCGCGATGCGCGAAGTTCCGGGTGTGTTTCTCCTCGACCGTGAAAGTGATGCGGACCACAATCGCAGCGTCGTGACGCTGGCTGGAGAACCTGAGGTGGTTGCGGAAGCAGCCCTTCGCGGCGTGGGAAAAGCGGCTGAGCTGGTTGACTTGACGAAGCATTCAGGAGCGCATCCGCGAATGGGCGCGACGGATGTGGTGCCGTTCATACCCATCGACGGAGTGACGATTGACGATTGCGTCGTGCTGGCGAAGAAAGTGGGACGCGAAATCTGGGAGCGCTACCGCATCCCGGTATATTTCTACGAGGCTGCGGCGCAGCGGCCCGAACGTACAAATCTTGAAAATATTCGGAAGGGACAATTCGAGGGGTTGCGTGAGGAAGTGCTTCGCAACCCGGATCGCGCTCCCGACGTCGGGGAGCCTCGATTGCACCCGACGGGCGGCGCTACCGTAGTCGGGGCGAGAAAATTTCTAGTCGCTTACAACATCAATCTGAACACTCCCGATATCGAAATCGCCAAGCGCATCGGGAAAAATATCCGCTTCTCGAATGGCGGGCTGCGCTACGTAAAGGCCATGGGCGTGGACCTGCGCGCGCGAAACCTTGCGCAAGTCTCCATCAACATGACGGATTTCGAGCAGACACCACTTCATCGCGTGTTCGAAATGGTGAAGCGCGAAGCGGAGCGATATGGCGTATCGATCGTCGGAAGCGAAATTGTCGGACTGATTCCCAAGCGCGCGATTGAACTGACTGCCGATTTTTATCTGCAGCTCGAGAACTTTTCTCCCGCGCAGGTGTTAGAGAATCGTCTGGAAGCTTCGCTCGGCGGAGCGGCTTCGGAAGGCCCCGGACGCCTCGCAGCGATAGCGCAGCCATTTCTCGATTGCGTCGCACAGCCAACCGCGGCGCCAGGAGGCGGTTCCGTATCAGCGTTTGCGGGTGCTCTAGGAGCCAGCTTGGGCCAGATGGTTGCGGGGCTCTCGCGGAAGAAAAAATCGCAGGCAGCTTTCGTCGAGCAACTTAGCAAGGCTGTTTCAGAGTTTCACGCTGCAGGTCAGGAGTTGGCGAAAGCGATCGATCGGGACGCATCCTCCTTTGAGTCCGTTATGGGTGCTTACAAATTGCCTCAAGGCACGCCTGAAGAGCAGCGAAAACGTGATGATGCGATACAGCGCGCTTTGCATGGGGCGGCAGAGGTTCCGCTCGAGGTCGCGCGTAAAGCTGCCGACGTGTTCGAACTGCTAGGGCAACTGGAATCGATCTCCAGCGCGTCTATGATGTCAGACCTGCGCGTGGGGCGTTTGATGGCTGCTTCAGCGGTTCGAGGAGCCCTCGAAAACGTGGCCATCAATCTCGAGACCATCACCGACGCCAATTTCGCGCAGCGTTTGCGGTCCGAATCGGCAACTCTTTTATCTCGTGTAAGTGAAGACGCCGCTGTGATTGGTCGATAGCGCTGAATAGGCAAAAACAACTGAGGATAAAAAAGTGAGACAGTCTAGCATTCGTTTGAGCGCGTTTGCACTGCTTGCATTGGCAGCAATATTTGCATCGCTCGCCGGGATCCCGTCTCCCATCGCGGCAGGTTCGCTGAGCACGGGAGTCATCGGCCTGTTCCCGAAACAGGTTGGCGAGTTCGCCTACGCCGATTTGAAAACGGCTCGAAAATACCCATGGTTTCCCAAGTTGCGTGAACAACTTTTGCCCAGCAAGTTCCGCCAGTTCGAGCAGTTTCTAACATCGTCTGGAGTAGATCCGAACTCACAGGTGGAAGAACTGGCGTGGGGCGGGCTGCCCGTTTCGAAAGCCGGCGGTGAGGATGTGGTCGGCGTAGCGCTGGGACCATTTGACCCGTCGTCCACCGAGGCACAATTCAAAGCGAAGAAGCTGCCGTCCGTTGAATATCATGGTTATCGTCTCTGGGCATACGGCAGCGGGACCGGCGAAGGCGACATACTTTTTACATTTCTTGACAGCAACACCGCGGCCTTCGGCCACCGAACGGCGCTTGAACAACTGATTGAAGTTCGAATGGGCGGCGCAGCAAGCTTGTTGACGAACGACCAGCTATTTCCGCTCATTAACGAGGTGAACGGAAGCGGCCTCGTCTGGGGTGTGCTCGATAAGAACTATACGCACCTTGCGATGCAGCAGCTTTTCCCGGAGACCAGCCAGTTCCCTCAGGCAGCTGCTATCGTTGAGCGATTAAAAGCCATGACCATCAGTGTGGATGCGAGCAGTGGCGTGAATGCGAAGTTCCAGGCAGTATGCAATTCCACCGACGATGCCAACCTTCTGGGCGCCGCGTTCCAGGCGGGCTTGATGTACAAGCGCTATCAAGAAGCGCAGGCCAATCCTGACTTCGCGAAGGTGTTGGACGGGGTGAGTGTGGTGCCGGCTGGTGACCGTCTAAAAGTCGAAGCACCGGTAAGCGAGGCGCAGCTCGGTTCGCTGATCAACACCAGGATCTTTGCTGTTCCCATGTAGATGCAAGAATGCCGTGGAACGAATCGGGGTTTGAGAGCCGCAAGCTAGACTTTAGCGCTGTGTTGGTCTCGATATTTGATGAGCGTCATTCGCGAGCGGCCTTCGTGAGTATCGTATTGCACTCGGTCAACTCGCGTATCCTGGAGTGAAGCGCTGATTTTCCTGCCCGCATGGTCTCTCGAACCGCCGCCCGCGAACGTGTCAAGCCCCGCCGATGGCTTCGATTCGCCTGAATGCTCAATCGTTACCTGCACTCGATCTGGAAAATCTTCGATCACCATCCTGAGGTCGCGATCTCCCGTGCTATCGTTTCCGAGCAGAGGAAACGTTTCGCGAACGGCCTCGACGGCAGCCTCGGCGAATCCATGTTGAGCTTCTCTCGGGAGACCCGCGCGGTGGGCGGAATGCGAAACAATCGCCCCTACGGCAGCGAGCAGCCGCGGGTCATTGTGCACCTTAAGCTCTGTTCGTGCTGGGTCAGCGGTCACTGGTCTCCACAACGCGCACGTCGCAAGCCTCGCGGCAATCCGGACAATAATACAACCCATCGACGCAAAGTCGAATGCTGTGTTGTGACTGGCAGAAGCAGCAGAATTTTTCGCAGGTGCACTGCGTCTCCGGTTTGTCGCATTGTGAGCAAAGGACTGTCACAGAACTGCAATCTCCGCCAGACTAGGATGCTTCGGAGGTTCAATACTAGGCTAGTCGCGGATAGGCGACAAGCGGGTTCGCGAGCACGATTGCCGAGAACGGGACCGGGCAGCCGAGTTGCTAGGGTCTTGCGCGAATTGTGCCCTGGGGCGCTTTCTTGACACTTCGAAACACGCATGCTACGTTGATTTTCTTGTCTTCTGCGATGAGAAATCCTCTGTGACGACACCGGCCACTGCTGAATTGCGCAAAACAGCTTTGAATTCAGTTCATCGGCGTTTGGGCGCAAAAATGGTTAACTTCGGCGGGTGGGATATGCCGCTCGAATATTCAGGCATTCTCGCTGAACACGGTGCAGTTCGCACCCGCGCTGGACTGTTCGACGTAAGTCACATGGGTGAAATCGAAATCCGAGGCGCCCAAGCTCTCGACCTCGTCCAGCAAGTGAGCTGCAATAACGCAGCAAAGCTGGCTGTGGGGCAGGCGCACTACTCAGGCCTGATGACCGAGCGTGGCACTTTTGTGGACGACTTGCTTGTTCATAAAATCTCGGACACTCATTATTTGCTGTGCGTGAATGCAGGCAATCAGGACGGCGACTTTGAGCACATCCGGGCAAATAATAAATTCGATGCGAAGGTCGAGAATACCGGACCACGATACTCCCAGCTCGCCATCCAAGGCCTGCGCGCAAAGGAGATTCTTCAGCGCCTGACGCGAGCTTCGCTCGATTCAATCGGCTACTACCACTTTGCTTTTGGTGAAGTTAGCGGAATTCATTGTTTGATCGCTCGCACCGGTTATACCGGCGAAGACGGATTTGAGATCTACTTCGATCCCCAGCACTCGGAAAAGCTTTGGGGTGAATTGATGGAAGCGGGCAAATCCGCGGGACTCTTGGCCTGCGGGCTGGGGGCTCGCAACACTCTGCGCATGGAAGCCGGCATGTGCCTGTACGGGCATGAGATCGATGAAACCACTACGCCGCTCGAAGCCGGTCTCGGATGGATCTGCAAGCTTGATAAAGGGCCGTTTTTAGGAAGCACTGCGCTGAATGAGCAGAAGCGGTGCGGTATCGACCGGCGACTCGTGGGTTTCGAAATGCTCGACAAGCGCATCGCCCGCGATGGGTACACGGTGTTGATCGATGGCCGCGATGCAGGACGAGTGACGAGTGGCGGCCCTGCGCCGTTCCTCAAGAAGAACATTGGCATGGCGTATGTTCCTTCGACGACAGGCTCGGCTGGAACCACCCTTGAAATCAGCATTCGTGGACAAGCTGCGCCGGCGCGAATCGTGGCACTGCCGTTTTATAAGCGGCCTCACTGACCGAACAACATCGAATCTGGCAGCGACCAGGGGGCGGAATGTATCCGAAAGATTATCGCTACACGAAAGAACACGAGTGGATCAGGGCGGACGGCGCTATAGGCACCATCGGAATCACCGACTACGCACAACATGAACTTGGAGACGTTGTGTTTGTCGAGTTGCCTAAGGTGGGAACTCAGTTGAAAGCCGGACAGTCACTTGGAACAATCGAATCTGTAAAGGCCGTAAGCGAAATTTTCACTCCGGTAAGCGGCGAAGTGACCGAAACGAACCCGGCGCTGGTCGATGCGCCCGAGAAAATCAATTCCGATCCACACGGATCGGCATGGCTCATCAAGATTCAACTTGTTGATCTCAAAGAGCCAGCGGCGTTGATGGATGCCGCAGCGTACGAGGCGTATATCGCCGGGAAAGCGAAGGAACACTAGGCCTGATGCGTTATCTTCCCAAGAGCCCGTCGGAACGCCAAGAAATGCTCGCGGCGGTCGGCGTTCAATCTGTCGACGAACTTTTCCAATCCATACCGGAGAAGTTCCGTCTCCGCACCCCGCTTCCCCTCCCCGGACCGCTCTCTGAGGCTGAGATCGTTCAATATTTTCAAGCGCGAGCAGCCGAGAACGCCAGAGGCTTCACTTCGTTCCTCGGGGCCGGTGCGTACCCTCATTTGCGTTCAGTAGTTACTGACGCTCTTGTGCAGCGCGGCGAGTTCCTCACCTCCTACACTCCTTACCAGGCGGAATTTGCTCAGGGCACTCTGACTGCAATCTTCGAGTTTCAGACGCTGATGGCGCAGCTGACCGGCCAGGAAGTAGCGAACGCTTCGATGTATGACGGCTCAACAGCGCTCACCGAAGCCGCGCTGATGGCGGAGAGGCTCACCGGCCGGAACAGAGTGCTCGTCGCGCGAAGTGTGCATCCGGAGTATCGGCAGGTTCTCGCGACCTATGCTCGCAATCTGGGGCTTGAAATCGAAGAACTGCAATACACGCAGTCGGGTCAAATCGATCGCGGTGCATTGACTCCCGAAAGGCTTTCGGACGCCGCGGCGGTGATCGTGCAAACGCCGAATTTCTTCGGCGTTCTCGAGGAAATTCCGGCCCTCGCCACCGCCGCGCATGCGGGTGGCGCTTTGCTGGTGGCGTCTATCACCGAGCCTGTCTCGCTCGGAATCGTGCGCCCGCCCGTCGAGGCGGATATTGTCGCAATGGAAGGGCAGGGCTTTGGCGTTTCGCCGAGTTATGGCGGTCCCTACGTTGGTGTGATTGCAACGCGCGAAAAATTCGTCAGGCAGATGCCGGGGAGGCTTTCCGGGCAAACGACCGACGCTGCCGGGCGGCGCGGCTTTGTGCTGACCCTTGCGACGCGCGAGCAGCATATCCGTCGCGAGAAGGCGACGTCCAACATCTGCACGAATGAAGCGCTATACGCGCTTGTCGCCACCATCCATCTTTGCCTGATGGGCAAACAGGGGTTGCGAGAAGTGGCGTCTCAAAATCTGGCGAAGGCGCGTTTCGCACAGGCTGAACTCGAGAACATTCCCGGTGTGCGCCGTACCTTTTCAGGACCTACGTTTAATGAGTTCACACTCGAATTTCCGCGATCTGTAAAAATGATTAATTCCGCCCTCTTGCGCGAAAAAATCATAGGGCCATTTGCGCTCGGCAGACACTATCCTGAATTGACCAAGCGCGCGCTGGTCTGCGTGACCGAAACGATGCCGCGAGCTGAAATCGAGCGTTTCGCCGGTGCCCTGAAGAAAATTCTCGAGACCGTGGTATAGGAGCTTCTGACTTGAGTTCGAAAGTCGTAGATACTGAAACGGCTGCCGCCTCGATCAAGAAGGTGCGTCCGCACCCGAACCAAAACGAGGGGTTGATATTCGAGAAGTCCGCTCCGGGCAAGCGGGGCATGGAGATTCCGCCGCTAGATGTGCCAGCCGTTGATCCTTCCGCGACGCTTGGACCGGAATTCACGCGTGATTCAATCGAGGGTTTTCCCGAAGTCAGCGAGATCGAAGTGATCCGGCATTTCACGCGGCTTTCCACCTGGAATTACGCGATTGACCTGGGAATGTATCCGCTCGGCTCCTGCACCATGAAGTACAACCCGCGCGTTAACGAATTCGTCGCGCGCCTGGACGGACTCGCAAGCGAGCATCCCGAGCAGCCTGCAGAAGTATCACAAGGCTGCTTACGCATTCTTTGGGACCTACAAAACTGTTTGCTGACAATTACGGGGATGGATGCTGCTACGCTTCAACCAGCAGCAGGAGCGCAGGGTGAGCTTGCTGGCCTGTTGATGATCCGGGCCTACCTCGCGAGGATAGGAAATCCTCGCAAGAAAGTCTTGATACCTGACTCCGCTCACGGGACGAATCCTGCGTCCGTGGTGATTGCGGGCTATGAAGTGCAGAACATCCGCTCCAATTCGCGCGGGCAGATTGACACCGATCATTTACGCGAGTTTGTCACCGAAGATGTGGCCGCGTTGATGTTGACCAATCCCAGTACTCTTGGGGTATTCGAAGAGAGGATCGCGGAGATTGCGGAGATTCTGCATGAAAAAGGAGCGCTGCTTTACATGGACGGCGCCAACATGAACGCTCTTGCAGGCGTCACACGACCCGGAGATTTCGGCGTCGACGTAATGCATTTGAACCTGCACAAGACCTTCTCAACGCCGCATGGGGGCGGTGGCCCCGGCTCAGGCCCTGTGATGGTCAAGAGGATTCTGGAACCGTTCCTGCCAGTGCCCGTTGTGGTTAAGAAGGAAAATGGGCAGTTCGCACTCGATCAGAATCGCCCGCAATCGATTGGACGCGTGCGCGCCTATTGCGGCAACTTTGGCGTTCTGCTTCGCGCGCTTGCTTATACTCTGGCTTATGGCCCTGGCATTCGGCAGGCCACGGAAGACGCCGTTGTGAATGCGAACTACATCCGCAAGAATCTCGAAGAATATTTCGATCTGCCTTACAATTTACCTTCGATGCACGAAGTGGTGTTCAGCGACGCGCGACAAAAGAGACATGGCGTCAATACCATGGACATCGCCAAACGACTGATCGACTACGGCTTTCACCCCTACACGACGGCGTTCCCCCTGATTGTTCCCGGCGCCATGATGATTGAACCGACCGAATCCGAGTCCAAGGAAGAATGCGATTTGTTTATCGACGCAATGCGCTCCATCGCTGCTGAAGCCGAGGAAGATCCCAATCTTGTGAAAACAGCCCCGCACTCCACGCGCGTCGGCCGCCTCGACGAAGTCGCTGCAGCCCGGAAGCCAGTTCTTCGCTGGAAGCGATGAAAGATACGTCCGTAACGCGTGAAGAGGTTTTATCCATGACGCCGGAGCAGGCGACATTTCTTTTGAACATCCAGCTTCCGATCATTCGGAAGGAATCGGAGATTACGGCGCGCGTCATCAAATCCGTTCCCGGCGGCCAGGAATCTTATCGCCCCGCCCCTCACAGCCGCAGCGCGCTCGAGTTGGTTTGGCACATTGCAAGCTGCGACATCTGGTTTCTAGATGGTTTTCTCGCGGGCAAATTCGAGATGGAAGACGACAGTATGCCTGCCGATTTTTCTAATTCTGCTGATATTGCCGCCTGGTATGAAGATGAGTTCGGCCCGAAACTCGATCGAGTCGCCAAACTCCCCGCTGAGTTCTGGGCCGCTTCCTTGCCATTTTTCGGGATCTACAATCATCCCGCCGTTCTGTATTGGCATTTCATGATGTTGCATACAGCCCACCATCGCGGCCAGCTTTGCGCCTATCTGCGTCCCATGGGTGGCAGGGTGCCAAACATCTATGGCGGTAGCTTCGACGAACCGATGGAATCCTCGAAATAGAAATTTAATACCGAACAACTGGCCCAGCTGCTTCGATTCCCGAGGAAACGTGTTCAAACAAAAAAAAGAGGCATGCCTTCTTGAAGGCATGCCTCGCAGTTTTGATCAGGAACGTTATAAATCAGGTTACGACTTGTTCTTGTCGTTCTTCGCCTTTTCTACCGGAATCGTTCGGTTATTGGAAGAGGCCAGTTTTTTTGCTGTCCCGACATCTGCTGTCGCCGTCGCTGCCGGAAACATCGGAACCGGACGACCATCGGAGTGAGCGGCGGCGGCTTCAGCCATCGTCTCCGGAACCGGAGACGGAACCGGAACAAGTGCCCCTTCCGCTTCTTTTGAAAATCTCAAGGCTTGCTCGGCACCATCCCAATCGATCGAAATCACATCCCCGAGCGTCACTTGTTCGGTCGCAAGCAAGCTCGCAAGTGGATAGACAATGTGCCGTTCGATGGCACGCTTCAAGTGCCGCGCTCCGTATTTCAGGTCTGTACCCTCTTTCAGCAGGAACTCCCGCGCCGACTGGGTAACCCGGAACAAGAATCGCCCCTTAGCGGTCTCGAGCACGCGCTGCTGCACCATTCCCAACTCGATCTCCAGAATCTGTTCCAGCTGCTCGCTCCGTAGCGGGTGGAACACGATCGTCTTGTCGATCCGGTTCATGAACTCCGGCGCGAATTTCCTCTTCGCCGCTTCCGCTGCTGTCTTTTCCACCTTCTCGTCCAGCCGCGGCTTCGTGTCCGCTGGAACCGAGGGCGCAAATCCCATTCCGCCCGTCATCAACTCGGTGATTTCGCCGCCGCCCAGGTTCGACGTCATGAAAATCATCGTCTGCGACAAGTCCACTCGCCGGTTGTCTCCCAGCGTCAGCGTGGCCTTGTCCAAAATCCCCAACAGCAATTGCCACAGCGCGTCCGATGCCTTTTCGATTTCGTCGAACAGCAAAAATGAAATCTTCAGCTTCTCCGTGTGATACTGCGCGAGCGCTTCCTGCGTGATCAGCGGATGCGTTTCCCGATGCCCCAAATACCCCGGAGGCGACCCAATCAATTTCGCGATTTCGTGCGAGTGCTGGAATTCGGCGCAATCCACCTTGATCACCGCTCGCGGATCGCCAAACAGCACTTCCGCCGTGGCCTCGACGACGCGCGTCTTGCCGGCTCCGGTTGGCCCTAGAAACAGCAGGTTGCCCACCGGCCGCCCGGGTGAATTCAGGCCGGCACGAAACACCTGGTACAGGTCTACGACGGCCTGCACCGCTTCGTCCTGCCCCACAATCTTCCGCCGCAGCCCTCCCTCGAAATCACGCGACTCCACGCTGCGTTGGGTCGGGTCGAGTTTTAGTGCATGCGCGCCCACGGTATTACTCCCCCTACCGGAACTTCCTTCCGCTCTGTACGATTTGCGGCCCCGATCTCTCGAATTGATCGAGTTTGATATCGAGAATCGACCGCAACATTCGCAATTGCGTGACCAGTTCGCGGCTTGAATTGGCCCGGTCTGTCAGCAGTAACATTGGCGGCGACAGATCGGCCAGGTCCAGGTTTAAGTTGCGTAGTGAGTGCATAAGGCTCTGCACGTATGGCGAGCGAACGTTGAACAACTCCACTCGGCTATTCAGGGACTCCCGCAAACGCGGCCAATCGAGTTCGAGGAAGGGATGGTTCCGCGAAACCCGACGCACCACGTCATCCGTGATTCGCGGCCGCTCGCCTAGCCGCGCCAGGTGAAGCTGCTGCACCTTGCCCTGCCTGCGCACGTTGTGCACCAGGAAGTAGGTGTTGCCTTTGCGTCGAACGAAAGCCACAACTGCCTCCTTTTCGACGGTTCGTGGCGTAGTGTATGAGGCGTCCACTACCCCGTCAATGGTACGATGCTTCAGAGTTGCGAAGGTTGCTTCGAATTGGTTATTAGTCTTGCAGCATCGTTTGGAAGGCCGTCACAGGCGGGAAGAAACAAGCTTGCGGCGCCGCGCTTGAACACAATGAGCTGCGCGACAAATCGAGCACCATCTTCATAGTCATTAGACGCCAGATTGATTGTGAAAGTTACCGGCCAGTTTGACGCTGCCTGCGCCATACAGCCTGGCTTGAGTCTGTGTTAGCCGAAAGGGGAGAAATCATTCGATGTCGTCTTGGGATCCGGTCTACAAGTTGGTGACGAAAATTCCGCGTGGACGCGTAACAACCTACGGCGCGCTCGCGAAAGGGCTTCGCTTACGCGGCGGTGCACGGGCCGCCGGTCACGCTATGGCAGCATGTCCGGCCGGTAAGAGTATCCCGTGGCATCGGGTGGTTGGCGCGGGTGGCCGCCTGCTGATTCGAGAGCCGCAGTCAAGCCTGCAACAGCGCTTACTCGAAACGGAAGGCATCATCATCGACGGCAAACGCGTAGACATGAAAAAATATGAGTGGTCCGGCGCTAACGCGCGGTCGAAATCGAAAAGAAGCGCGCGGCCCAAGGACACCGGCCACCGCCGTGGCCGAACCACGGGCAACAAATAGAGGAAAGCGTTGATTCGCGCGAACTTTACGACTGTGGTATAGAAGATGGCTTCGCAAATTGAGGAATTCCTGAGTGGGCGCACCAGTTATACAAGTCGAAGGACTCTATAAGAGTTACGGTTCGGTCGCAGCCCTTCGCGGCGTCAGTTTCGAAGTCGAAGAAGGCGAAGTGTTTGGTCTTCTCGGTCCCAATGGGGCCGGAAAGACTTCGACGGTCGAGATTCTGGAGGGTATGCGCACGCCTGATCGTGGTCTCGCGCGTGTATGCGGACTCGATCCTGAAAAGAGCGGTTCCGAGTTTAAAGAGCAAATCGGCGCCGTGCTGCAATCCACTTCGCTGCCGGACAAGATTCGCGTGAAGGAAGCAATCGAGTTGTTCGCGAAGTTCTATCGGCGGCATGTAAATACAGACGATCTGCTGAAGCGTTTTCAGCTCGAAGAAAAGCGCACCGCGTTCTATAGCCAGCTTTCGGGAGGACAAAAACAGCGGCTCGCCCTGGCCATGGCGCTCGTGAACGATCCTAGCGTCGTGTTTCTTGATGAGCCCACTGCCGGCCTTGACCCGCAAGTGCGCCGGGAAATCTATGACATCATCGAAGAACTCAAGCGCGACAAGAAGACCATTCTGCTAACCACGCACTACATCGAAGAGGCTGAGCGCCTTTGCGATCGGGTGGCCATCGTCGATCAGGGACGCGTGATCGCCTTGGGTACGCCGCGCGACCTGAAGCACGCTTCAGCAGGGACAACCCGCATTGAGGCCCGGTTGGCGAAGCCTGTCACGGATGACGCACTTGCCCGTCTTGATGGCGTCACCGATTGCCGCCAATTCGACGGCGCTTACGTCATGCACTCCTCTCGCCCTCCTCAAACCATCGTCGCGCTTGTAAAGCAACTCGAAGCCGAGAACAACGAACTGCAAAGCCTGGAAATGTTTTCGCCGTCACTCGAAGACGCGTTCATCGAACTCACCGGCCGCCGGCTGCGGGAATGACCACTAGCGAGAACAAATGGGCGTAAATTCCCTTAGAAATACGTGGACGTTGACGAAAATACGCATGCGGCTCGCAATGCGTAACCGCACCTTCTTGTTTTTCAGCTTGGTCATGCCGCTCGGTTTTCTTTTCTTTTTTGTGTTGGTTCTCGCCAAAGGCCAGGCTGGGTGGATTGCCTATATTCTTGGCGCCGTGCTTACGATGACGGTGATGGGCAGCTTTTGGGGACTCAGCGTGCAGCTCGTGACTTTTCGCGAGCAAGGAATTCTCCGCCGTTTCCGTCTCGCGCCCATCGGGGCTGGCCCGATGCTAGCCTCCAGCATTGTCTCGAACTACCTGATGACGATGCCTACTGTGTTGATCGAAATTCTGGTTTGCCGTTTCGCCTTTCACATGACTTCGTGGGGCAACCTCTGGGCTGTTTTTCTTCTCGTTACTTTTGGTTCGGCAGCTTTTTCGGCATTTGGCCTCATCGTGGCGAGCGTGACAAACACGATGCAGGAAACCCAGGTAATCAATCAGCTCATCTGGACGGCATTTTTGTTTCTATCCGGAGCCACGATTCCGCTGGCGATTTTTCCAGGCTGGATTCAGCGAGTATCCTTGTTTCTACCGGCCACGTACCTCGCCACCGGGCTTGAGGCAGCGACTACGAACTTGGCAACTGTAGGTGAAATCCTCACCGACGTGGTCGCTCTTACAATCGGTGTGATAGTGGCCTTCGAGATTTCGCGACAGCTTTTTCGATGGGAACCCGAGGCCAAAGTATCGCCCCGCGCAAAACTTTGGGTCCTAGCCGCAATGATTCCCTTCTTGATTTTTGGCGTCTATGAGAATGCGGCCGGCACGCGCCTCGAGCGAATTCACAGAGACTACCGGATTCTGCAGAAGTTCGAATCTCATCAGAGCTCTCCAACGGACAACTGAGCAAAGAGACCCCGTACGGTGGAATCTTAAGTCCTAGAGGATCTCGCCCACATCCAATCTGCGCGGAGGACACAAGATGCTAGCTAAGGTAAACGTCATCATGGAAACCTACGCGTTCGACCAAGCTCCCAAAGCTTACTAGCGGTCGTCGAGGGCAAGGCCCGGTTCCGGGCAGTTCTCACCATATAATGATCGCGCGTGCGCGCAAAACGGAGACCCAGTATGAAGGCAATTCGCGTAAAAGAATTTGGCGGCCCGGAAAAGTTGCAGCTCGAAGAGATCCCGGATCTGAGACCTGGACCAGGCCAGGTCGTCGTGAAGATTGAAGCGGCGGGTGTAAACCCCGTCGAAGTCTATATACGCGCCGGGACGTATCCGCGCAAACCGCCACTTCCTTACACACCAGGGACGGACGGCGCCGGAACGGTACTTTCGGTCGGCGAGGGAGTCGACAGCGTGGCGCCCGGAGCGCGGGTCTATACGGCCGGAAGTCTCAGCGGCACGTATGCGGAGCAAGCGCTTTGCGAAGCCTGGGCTGTGTTTCCGCTTCCCGGCAATGCCTGGTTCTCGCAAGGCGCTTCGATGCATGTTCCCTACGGCACCGCCTATCGCGCACTATTCCAGAAGGCCAAGGCCCTCCCCGCAGAAACTTTGCTGATTCAAGGCGCGAGCGGAGGTGTTGGAATCGCAGCAGTGCAACTGGCGCGCGCCGCCGGACTCCACGTTGTTGGTACGGCCAGTTCCGAGCGAGGCCGGAAGCTTGTGACGGATGAGGGCGCACATCAGGTGCTCGATCACAGCGTGCCAGACCATTTCGAAAAGGCTCTGGCTCTTACCAAAGGGAGAGGCTACGACGTCATCATCGAAATGCTGGCAAATGTAAATCTCGCGAAGGATCTTCAGCTCTTAGCGATGAGTGGCCGCGTGGTTGTCGTCGGAAACCGAGGCAGTATCGAAATTCATCCTCGCGACGCGATGGGCCGCGATGGCTCGATTATCTGCATGTCTCTCTGGAACGCTTCTCAGAAAGATCTCATCAGCATCCATTCGGCGCTTGTCGCGGGCCTCGAAAATGAAACGCTTCGCCCTGTGATTCGCCACGAGATCCCACTGTCCGAAGCGCCTCGCGCGCACGAAATCATCATGGAGCCCGGCGCCTATGGCAAAATTATCCTGGTTCCCTGAAACGGGAAGCTTCCGCAACCACTGCGTTACTTGTGATTTCTAGGAGTTAGAGATTCAGCATTTACTTCTAAAGGAGGCTCAATGGAACGCACCGCATCGGCTCTTTGGAACGGTTCATTAAAGGAAGGCAAGGGTACGATCACCACCCAGAGCGGCGTTCTTTCCGAAGCACCCTACTCGTTCGTCACGCGCTTTGAAAACGGCAAAGGCACCAATCCCGAAGAATTGATCGCTGCCGCGCACGCGGGATGCTTCACGATGGCCCTCTCCGCCCAACTCGGCACCATGAATTTCACGCCACAGAGGCTGCGCACCTCGGCTAAGCTCACGCTTGAAAAGCTTGATGTCGGCTGGACGATTTCGAAAATCCATCTTGACGTTTCGGCTCGCGTCCCCGGCATCTCGGCCAGCGCATTCGAATCAGCCGCCGCGAGCGCAAAGGCAAATTGTCCCGTATCGCGGTTGCTGAAGGCGGAAATCACCATGGACGCACACTTGGAGCAAGCCGCTTGATCTTTCCGGCCATCATCGGCCTTCTCATCATCACCGTCGTTCTCTGGGACGCGTTTGAAACTATCATTCTCCCCAGACGCGTCGCTCGATGGTTTCGGCTCACGCGCCTCTTCTACCTATCCACATGGATTCCCTGGCGTGGTCTCGCCCGGAGGATTCATTCCTCGAAATTTCGCGAATCGTTTATCAGCTATTTTGGCCCCCTTTCACTTTTGTGCCTGTTCGTAGTCTGGGCCGCGGCGCTTATTTTTGGATTCGCCTTCATGTACTACAGCGCGGCGGCGCACGGAGACACCACCCAGCCGAGCTTCAGCACGCTTCTTTACATGAGCGGAACCACTTTCTTCACCCTTGGTTTAGGAGATGTTGTTCCTCACACGGCCGGGGAACGCAGGCTCGCCGTATTCGAGGGCGGGCTGGGGTTCGGTTTTCTCGCGCTTGTGATCAGCTATCTGCCCGTCATCTATCAGGCGTTTTCGCGCCGGGAAGTCAACATCGTCTTGCTGGATGCTCGTGCCGGTTCACCACCGACTGCGGCGGAGCTCCTTCGGCGACATACCGGACCAGGCGGCACCGATGCTCTCCAGCGCCTCCTTCGTGATTGGGAGAGGTGGTCAGCGGAATTGCTGGAAAGTCACATTTCGTATCCTGTCGTCAGTTATTTTCGATCGCAACACAGCAACGAATCCTGGTTGGGCGCGCTCACCGCCCTGCTCGATACGAGTGCATTTCTGATTGCAACCTTGGATGATGCGTGTTCCAAACAAGCGCGACTCACATTCGCGATGTGTCGTCACACGGTCGTCGATCTAGCTCAGGTCTTCTACGCGACGCCGCGCACAATGCCCACCGACCGCCTTCCTCCCTCGGAGCTTAGCCGCCTGCGCAGATCGGTCGTTGAAGCCGGTTATCAACTCCGCGACGGCCCGGCCGTGGATGAAAAGCTTAGCCAGCTTCGCGGAATGTATGAACCGTACGTCAATGCCCTGGCTTCGTATTTGTATGTCGATCTGCCGCCGTGGATTCTGGCCAAAGAGGTCACTGATAACTGGAAAACGAGCGCCTGGGGTCGCATCAGCGGTCTTGCAGCAGCCGCCAAAGAAGAAGTTACCGTGGACGATCATCACTAGTCTCAAGTTCCTCCGCGCTCCGAGTTCAGATGTCGGAAGGAAAACGGATGTCAAAACGTTTGGAAGCAATCGAACAAATGGCTCGCGGGGAAGTTCCTCAAGCCCCGGTTGCACGCCTGATCGGATTTGAATTGACCTCAATCCGCCACGGAGAGTCGGTTATCGAACTGGAAGCTGGCGATGTGCATGCCAACCCAATGGGCACGCTTCATGGCGGAATTCTGTGCGATATCGCGGATGCTGCGATGGGAATTGCCTTTGCATCGACGCTCGATGAGGGCGAATCGTTTACAACCCTGGAATTGAAGATCAACTTCCTTCGGCCGGTCTGGAAAGATAAGCTTCGCGCTGCCGGAAAGGTGGTGAAGCGCGGAAAATCGGTTGGGATGGTTGAATGTGATGTAACGAACTCACAAGGCGCTCTTGTAGCGCGCTCGTCTTCCACATGCTTGGTCCTGCGAGGAGAGCAGGCCAGCGGTCGTTGAAACTGACTGTCCGAATCAGGATTGCCTCCCCGATCTCGAACATCCTTCCTCACTGTAAAGGCAGCTTTTAGCGCGATTTATCGCTAACCAATGGATGTCAACGCTCGTCTTAACGTGCAGGTACGGCTCTGTTTTGGCGCCTGGGAGTACTAGGGGGAGATGCCATGACCTCATTCCTTCAGGATCTGCGCTACGCCGCCCGCATGCTGGTGAAGACACCAGGCTTCACGATCGTTGCGATCCTCACGTTGGCTCTCGGGATCGGCGCAAATGTCGCCGCTTTCAGCGTGGTACGAGCCGTCCTGCTTCGACCGCTTCCCTATAGGCAGCCCGGGCAACTCGTCCGCGTGTTTGACGACCTGCGCGCGTCCAACGTGCGCGATGTGGGGATGTCCCAGCCCGAACTCGAGGATCTTCAAAATCGTTCGGGGGTCTTCGAAGATATCTCTGCCGTTTGGCCGATAAGCGCGAACCTCACGGGGGGGGACCGGCCGGAGCGCGTCGAGGCGCTGGCGACGAGTACGAACTACTTCACCCTCCTTGGCGCGAATGCTCTACTAGGGCGTGTCTATACAAAGCTGGAGACCGTACCGGGGTTTATCGAAGCGGCCGTTATCAGCGACGGGTTCTGGCGCCGCGAATTCGGCGCAGACCCTCACGCGGTCGGGAAGAAAGTCCGCCTGGATGGCGATCTCTATACGATCGTCGGCGTGATGCCCCCGGATTTTCGCCATCCCGGCCGCACGCTTCAGACGGACGTTGATCTCTGGATTGCTGCTGGATACGCCGCGGACCCATTTCCAAACCCGCCCCAGCGAGCGATCCGTATGATGCCAGGTGCGATTGCACGTCTGAAGCCAGGCCTTTCCACTTCTGAAGCACAAGCCAAGCTGGACACTTTCGCAGCCAATCTGAGCCGGGAATATCCAACTGAGTATTCCGCTGCCTCTTCGTGGGGTACTCGGCTTGTCTCGATTCAAGATGATCTCGTCGGCGGCGTTCGTACCGAGTTGTTCGTGCTTTTCGGAGCGGTCGGCTGCGTGCTCCTAATTGCATGCGTCAATATCGCGAACTTGCTATTGGCACGAGGATCTGGGCGTCAGCGCGAGGTTGCAATCCGCTTGGCGCTAGGAGCGAGTCGCGGCCGGCTTATCAGCCAGTTGCTCACGGAAAGCGTCTTGCTGGCTGCGATCTCGGGCCTCATTGCGCTTCTCACGGTCGTTATACTGAAAAATTCCCTGCTGCGTTTCGCTCCGGCTGATCTCCCTCGGCTCAACGAAGTCTCGATCAATATCGGGGTGCTGTTGTTCGCGTTTTTTGTCTCGATCCTCACCGGTGTAGTTTTTGGCCTTGTCCCGGCTTTGCAAGCCGCAAGTTCCAATCAAATCGTCAGTCTCCGGGAAGGCAGCCGCGGCTCCGGCTCATCCAGGAAACACACCCGAATTTCGCGTGTTCTTGTCGCATCCGAAATAGCGTTGTCTTTGATACTTCTGATCGGGGCCGGTCTGCTTTTGCGCAGCTTCTGGCAATTGCTGCAAGTGAAGCCCGGATTCAATCCACGCTCGATCGTCACCGCGCAGATTTGGATGGCGGTGCCGAATGATCCGAAAGCTGATCCCTACCGTCCGCCGGAGAAGCGAAGCGCTTTCTATCGCGAGCTCCTGCGCCGCGTTTCAGGTATGCCGGGCGTCCAGCAGGCCGCGATTGGGAGTGGAGGCAGCCTTCCGATGACCCGCGCCCGCAACAGTTTCCCGTTTACAATTCAGGGCCGGCCTGCGGATGCGGAAAGAATCCCCGTGGCGGAATTCGCCGCAGTCACTCCCGAATATTTCGGTACGCTCGAAATCGCGCAAGTTTCCGGCCGCAAATTTTCGGATTCCGATGACGTCAACTCTCAAAAAGTCGCCTTGATCGACGACACACTTGCACACCGCTACTGGCCCGACGAAGATCCCATCGGAAAGCAAATCAAAGCGGGAGCCCTCAATTCCGCCGCTCCGTGGACGACCATCGTGGGCGTCGTTTCCTCCATCAAATCTGACGGCTTCGACGCACCAGCCATGCCTCACGTTTATTTCCCGTTGCTTCAAAATCCCGGCGTGACAGCCGCCATCTACCTTCGCACTGCAACCGATCCGGGCACGCTAGGCGACGCAGTTCGCGGGGAGGTTCAGTCTATCGATCCGGGAATTCCCGTTTTCGCCGTTCGCACCCTGAACGAAGTCGTGGCCAAATCTCTCGCGGATCGGCGATTTGCACTGACGATTCTCGCTGTCTTCGCGGGTGTTGCGCTGCTACTGGCCTCTATCGGCATCTATGGCGTAATGGCATACACATTCAGCCAGCGAACTCATGAAATCGGTGTTCGCGTCGCGCTGGGAGCCCAGCGCAATGACATTCTCCGCATGGCGCTCGGAGAAGGCATGGTACTTGTCGCTATCGGGCTGGGAGTGGGCCTGATCGGGGCGGCGATCGTCACGCGATTTCTGCGCTCGATGTTGTTTTCCGTGACTGCGACTGATCCGGTCACATTCGCATCGATCGCATTGCTTCTTGCGGCCGTTGCTCTGCTTGCATGTTTCATTCCTGCGCAGCGTGCAACGCAGGTCGATCCCCTCGTTGCGCTCCGAGAGGATTAACCGGACCGAAACATTCGGTTGCACAAAAATTTGGCCCGGCCAATATGGATTCCGCGCCGAACTAGTTCTACTACCTCCTTCCCATTGACGTCACTACTACGCTCCTGTACTTTCGAGCTGCGGGCGCACAACAGCGCGAAATTCGCGCCGCGGAGACACTCCATGAGCTTTCCGAAGACCGGTCAGATCTGGCACAACGGCAAAATGATTGAGTGGGACGACGCTAAGATCCACGTTCTGTCTCACGTTATCACCTATGGTTCCACCGTCTTCGAGGGCATTCGCTGCTATAACACCACGCAAGGCCCTGCTATCTTCCGCCTTCGCGAACACATGCAGCGTCTTCTCAATTCCGCCCGCATTTATCGCATGGACATTCCGTTTACAGCCGACGAACTTGCACAGGCAAACCTGGATGTGGTTCGTGCAAATAAGATGAACGCCTGCTACATCCGGCCAATGGTGATGCGCGGTTACGGCACAGCGGGCGTGAATCCGGTGGGCTGCCCGATTGAAGTCTACATCGCGTGCTGGGAATGGGCGCAGTATCTGGGAGAAGAGGCGTTACACGCAGGTGTGGACGTCTGCGTCAGCTCCTGGAATCGGCCGGCGCCAAACACGCTGCCGCAAATGGCCAAGGCCGCCGCAAACTATATGAACTCACAGCTGATCCGCATTGAAGCCCATGCGAACGGATATTCGGAAGGCATCGCTCTCGACGTGAACGGCCACGTGAGCGAAGGTTCGGGCGAGAATATCTTCCTCTTCTTCGGCGGCACGCTAATCACTCCGCCTCTTGCGAATGGCGCCCTTCCCGGCATCACACGCAACACCGTCATGCAAATCTGCCGCGATCTCGATATTCCTGTAAGCGAGCAAATTATTCCCCGGGAGATGCTTTATATCGCGGAAGAAATTTTCTTCTGCGGCACGGCCGTCGAGGTCACTCCGATTCGCTCCGTCGACCGCGTGACGGTCGGCAACGGCACTCGGGGTCCTATCACCAAGCGAATCCAAGACGAATTCTTCGCGCTCACCGGCGGAAAGAAGGCAGATCGTCACGGCTGGCTTACCCCGATCGGCGTCCCAGCTCCGGCGACGGTCCGCTGAACGAGTCCCTGCGCCGCACATTCGAAAACTATCCGCCCATCTCGGCGGCCGTAGTAGAATTCGCGCGCGATCGCCTCGCTTCGTCCATTCATTTGCCTCGGTCGCGGAGCGCCTTGTATAACCTGGGCCAAAAGCTTTTCGTTGAATTTCTAGGCACGTTCACGCTGGTTGCAGCTGGCGCCGGCTGCATTTGTGCCGATCAGTATTTGCGCGCCAACGGCCAGACAAACGCAGGCCTCCTCGCGATTGCTGTAGCGAACGGACTGGCAATAAGTGTGATGGTGAGCGCCGTAGGGCACATCTCCGGCGGCCATTTCAATCCCGCCATCACCGCTGGATTCTGGGTGACTCGCCGGATTGGCACAATCAAAGCGCTTTTCTATTGGATCGCGCAGCTTTTCGGCGCGCTCGCTGCTGCTTTCCTGCTAGTTACGCTGATTCCGGAATCCATCTGGAGGCCGGTTGCCCTAGGCACCCCCGACCTCGTTCCCATCACCGATTTCACCCGCATGCACGCGATGATCCTCGAAGCTGTTCTGACATTTATTCTTGTCTTCGTCTTTTTTGGCACTATGGTAGATCCGAGAACTCTCGCACACAGACTCGCTGGTTTCGCCGTCGGCCTCACCGTCACAGCCGGAATGCTGGCCGGCTACCCCTTCACCGGCGCCGCGATGAATCCGGCCCGTGCGTTCGGACCCGCCCTGGTTGCTCGCCATTGGTCGAACCACGGAGTCTATTGGGTCGGTCCGCTCTTCGGCGGCGTTCTCGCCGCTGTAATCTATGATCGATTTTTCCTCCGTGATCAGCCTCCTGCTTGAAAAATCTGCAAGTTACGCCACACCTGTCCAAACGTACAGGTTGTTCGCTTAGAAATTGGCACACCAGCGATTCTTGCCCGCCTGTAAATCTGCATGCTAGCGTCACATGGAGCAGAAAGCCGGGAGTTTACTCATGGCCATCAACATTGATGACCTCTTAAGACGCGCAGTGGAGAGCCGGGCTTCCGACTTGCATCTCAAGGTCGGCAACCACCCTTACCTTCGCGTCGACGGTATCCTCAGTGGTTTGACCGATGTCCCGCGCATCACCCCGGAAGAAATGCTGTCGATGGCCTTCAGCATGATGACCAACCGGCAGAAGCAGAAGTTCAAGGAAACTGCCGAACTGGATATGGCCTATGGCGTCGCAGGCCTCGGCCGATTCCGTGTCAACGTATTCCAGCAGCGAGGCAACGTCGGAATGGTTCTGCGCGTCATTCCAACCAAGATTCGCACCATTGAAGAGCTCGAACTCCCGCGCATCCTCACCCAAATTTGCGAAGAGCAACGCGGCCTGATTCTTACCACCGGCACCACCGGTTCCGGTAAGTCGACGACACTCGCCGCCATGATTGACCGCATCAACTCGCTCCGCGCCGAGCACATTATTACGATTGAAGACCCGATCGAATATCTTCACCGCGACAAAAAAGGGTTCATCAATCAGCGCGAAGTCGAAGTGGATACTTCTTCATTCTCCACCGCGCTGCGCGCCGCTCTTCGTCAGGATCCAGACGTCGTGCTCGTCGGCGAAATGCGCGACCTTGAAACGATTTCCACGGCGTTGCTCGCCGCGGAAACCGGCCACCTCGTTCTGTCCACCTTGCACACTCTCGACGCGACGGAAACGATACAGCGCATCATCGCCGTTTTTCCGCCTCCCGAGCAAAAACAGATTCGTTTGCAACTCGCATCCACACTGAAAGCCGTCATCAGCCAGCGCCTTGTGCGCAAGAGCGACGGCCAGGGCCGCGTCCCCGCCGTCGAAGTGATGGTCTCCACGGGCTATATCCGCGATTGCATCATCAATCCCGACAAGACGCGCATGATTCGCGACGCCATTGCCGCCGGCACCAGCCAGTACGGCATGCAGACATTCGATCAATCGATCTTCGATCTCTACTCGCGCAACCTCATCACTCTCGAAGAAGCTCTCATGCGCGCCTCCAACCCGGACGATTTCCGCCTCCGCGTCCAAGGCGTCCGCTCCTCCGCCGACACCGCACGCGAGGAAATGGAACGCGCCATGACCGAATTCGAGCGCCTCGGCCATCGCTAGGCCGAGCCGCCGTCAGCGGATTTCGCTGCTACTTCGTCCGTCTAACTGCAATCCCCTGCACTTCAAATCGCGAGTCAGCCAGAATTTTTCCTGCCTGCACAAACGTCCGCGCCGGATAATCTCCATGAAAATATTTGCGGTAGACGCTGTTGAAGACCGCGTAATCTGTAGCAGATGTGCAGAAGATCTGCACCGATACCAGGTCATCCATCGTCATTCCCGCTGCTTCGAGCGTCTGCTGCACGCCATCCATGGCAAACTTGGCGTCTTCCTCTGCAGTGATTCCCGCTTTGCCAGTTTTTGGATCAATTCCCACATGTCCGCCGACATAAAGTACGTCTCCAACAAGAACGCCGTCACTGAAAGGCATTCCCTTGAATTCCGCAGGCCGCGGCAAAACCACATACTTCCGGTCTGCATCAGCAGAGATAGAACATGCCGTAAGCAGTAAAAAGGCGGCAAAGCTCGCTGTTCGCAATTTCATTCAAGTCTCCTTCCATCGTTAGCTCGCGCCAGGATTCATCACCTAACCCAAAAGCGCGGCTCGTTTCCTCACGCCCTCGCTATGTTTGTTATAGCGCAGAATGCTTGCACAACATCCGCCGAACGCATAGTCTTACGCGGGTATGACCCCCGACTTCCTGGTCCTCGGCGTTATCTGGTACATCGTATTTCTGTTCTCCACCACATGCCACGAAGGTGCACACGCTCTCGCCGCCAAGATTGGCGGCGACTCTACCGCGTTCGAGGGCGGCCAGGTTTCGCTCAACCCGATTCCGCACATCCGCCGTTCGCCGGTTGGACTCGTCCTTGTTCCAATCATTTCCTATTTCGTGGCGTACTGGATGATCGGCTGGGCCAGCGCTCCTTACGACCCGGCATGGCAAGAGCGGCACCCTCACCGCGCCGCATGGATGGCTCTAGCCGGACCGGCCGCAAACTTCACGCTTGTTATCCTTTCGGCTCTCGCCATTCATGCCGGAATGATCGCGGGTGTGTTTGAGCGGCCCGCTTCGGCCGGCTTCACCAAGGTGGTCGTCGCGACGGTGCCCGGCATCGCGGGCTTCGCCGCCACGTTCCTCAGCATCGTATTTGTTCTCAATCTGCTCCTCGGCACGTTTAATCTTCTGCCTGTGCCACCGCTCGACGGCAATACCGCCATTACACTCGTCATGCCCGAAGACACCGCCCGCCGATTCCTCGATTGGTTTCGCACCCAGGGCTTCGGAATGATCGGCCTGATTCTTGCCTGGTATTTGTTCGACAGGATCTTTAGCGTGGTTTTTCGATTTGCCTTAGACGCGCTCTATCCAGGATCGCATTGGGGCTGATGCAAGCCGTACTCGGCACGGTAACTTCCCCACCTTTTTTAGACATTCGGCCTCCTCGAAATGGTTCAATCCTGAACATTTCGTGCCTTTGAAACATAAGCGGCGCGATTCGGTTCCTCCTGTACCTCCGTACAGTTTCCGGTGGCGACACGAAAGCCCTCATTCGTTGTCGGCGCTCCTCGCGCGAGTGCTAATCTCGTTTCAGGCGAGCTCAAGAGGCATCGCCTCACTTCTCGATTGCGTAACAAGGTGTCACGATGCGGATCCGAACGGTGAGTGCCACAATTTTCCTGTTGTTGGCGGCTGTGGGTGCTGCCTTCGCGACGGATTTCGCCGTCATCGTGAATCCGGCGAATCCGGCAAAGGTCTTGGCGCTGGCCGATCTCGGAAAAATCTTTAAGGGCAAGACTTCCACCTGGGCCAATGGCCGCAATGTGACCATCGTACTGCGCGAGCCCTCGACAGCCTCTATGAAATTCATCATCGAGAAAGTGATGGGGGTTGACCTGGAACAAGGCAAAACGATCCTGTCCGATCCCACACGCAAATCAGCCTCACAGGTCGTATTCCTGAACAGCGACGAGGAAATTGTGAAAGCAGTCGAAACGAATCCTACCGCCGTTGGAATCGTGGACGTGTACAGCATCACTGGCGGAGTGAAAGTGATCAAGATAGACGAAAAACAGCCATTCGATCCCGGTTACGTTTTGAAAGGCCGTTAGATTCGTGGAATCGCTCCGAACTTCATTGCGAGGAAAAATGACGCTCTCAACGTTCCGCAAGCAAGCACTCATGGCAGCTTTCACCATCGCCATCACTGGCGCGGCGAGCCTTGCCACCAAAGCACAGGATGCGTCGAAGGGCCACGTAAAATCGGCCAAGGCGCCCGCTTCCGCCACCAGCGCCCAAACAGCCGCTCCGGTTTCTGACACGATTCCCGTCACTACAAAATCCGACGAGGCGCGCAGGCTCTACGAAGAAGGCGTTCACGACGAATTTGATTTGCTCTACGTCGATCGCGGCGTCGAAACGATGCGCAAAGCAGTGAAGGCCGACCCGACGTTTGCTCAGGCTCATGCCATGCTGGCCTTCAACACGACGAACCCCGCTGAGGGCGAGCACCACCGCGCCATGGCCAGGCTTTACATGAACTCCGCAACACCGGACGAGCAAAAGCTCATCCAGTTCCTGAACGGCACCAAAGACGGCCATCTCGTTTCAGCCATCGCCGCCATGAACGATCTCTTCGAGCGCTATCCCCGCGACAACCGATTTATCGCTATGGCTGGCACATGGATATGCTCGAACAATCAGGAATACGATCGCGGCGCCGCCATTCTCGAGCGGGCTTTGAAAAACGACTCCAACTATGCGCCGGCGCTCAATAACATTGCCTATTGCTACGCCTATGCGGGGCACGCTCAGCTTGCACCTCCGTACATGGAGCGCTACGTTACCGCACTTCCTGGCCAGCCAAACCCGCTTGATTCCTACGGAGAAATTCTTCGTATGATGGGCGATTTCAAGGGAGCTCTCGCGCATTACGAAGCCTCCAACAAGATGGTGCCCGGCTTTTCGCAAATCGGCATCGCCACAACCTATGCTTTGATGGGCGACGAAGACCGCGCCCGCTCCGAATATGATAAAGCCATCGAACTCGAACCGGATCCTGGAACGAAGGTCACCAACCAGATGCTCAAGGCGATGACCTATTTCCGCGAGAATCGCCTCGTTGACGGCCGCAAGGCCTATCTGACTCTCGCGCTGGCCGTTCACAAGGACGGCCGCTTCCCCGTCGCCGAAGCAGAAATTCATCGCATTCTGGCGCTTTTCAATCCCGATCCAAAGGCCGCCATGCGTGACCTTCGCGACGCCGAGCTCGTGCTTTCTGAGAAACATGCCATTTCGCGCGATGAGCACGATACCGAGCTGGCCACGATTCTTCAGACCCGTACCTTCGTCGCGGCACAAACCAATATGAAGCCGGAGGCCGAGCGCGCGCTTGTACCGCTCAAGGCCATGGCCAAAACGAGCCGCAGTACTCCAATACAAAAGTCCTATCATTCGGCCAATGGCGCCGTCCTGTTCCTCGACGGACGCTATGCTGCGGCCGTTGCGGAGTTTCAGGAAGATCCGCGCAACCCGCTTTCTCTGCGGTTGCTGGCGGAAGCCGAAACCAAAGCCGGACAGCCTGCTGCGGGGCAGCAGGTCCTGGTCACGCTTGCAGCCATCAACGATGAGCGCGTTGAATCAGCCGTGGCAGTTCCCCAAGCCCGCGCAGCGCTGAAAGCGGTAACACCAACGACCGCCCAAGCCACCCGTTAGCACGCACACGCCATTCGCTCTCCGTCGCATGGGCGTTTTAGGCCATGCGGCGGTAAACCCGAAGATCGAAGACACCCAGAAACCGCCATTCGCCGGTAAATAGCCCCCATTTGCCTAATTCCCCACGACACACTGTTGCGGCACTCCTATCCTTGCGACCATGGACGGCAACCCAATCGGCGCAGGGGGCATTGAAATGATGAGCCTGAATGAGCGAGTTTCCGTGAACAGTGCGATCTATTCCACAGCCATGCTTATATTCGTCGCGACCTTCCTCATCGTGCTGGGGCTCGCCCTCGAAGCCCTGGAGATCGGCTGGGCTCACCTGCTGCCTCACGGCCTCTGGCTCTTTTCCGTGATCGTGCCCGGATTATGGAATATGCTCGCGGTCCAGTGGAACGATCCGGTGTGGCGGGAGCTTCTAAAGATCGCGCCGCTAGGCTTGATGGCGCTTGGCATGACGATTCTCATCAGCCAGAAGCGCGCGTATGCTCGGGAACGGTGCAGCAGAATGAGCAGCGGAGGCAGGCAAGATGCTTAGTCTAACTCGGGGCACGCGAGGGCTCATTTTTGGAGTCTTTGTCGTCATTGCCGGCGTGACGCTGCTCCTAGATCAGATGAATGTGATCGATGCCAACCGCGTATTCCGTTTCTGGCCCCTACTTCTGATTGTTTGGGGCGTTTCGACGCTGCTCACTTGCCAGGGTTCAGGACGCCGTTTCTGGGGCGGGTTCCTGATCCTCGCCGGGATTGCTCTACAGCTTCAAGAATTAGGGTTTCAGCGCATCAGGATCGAGACGCTTTGGCCGGTGTTTATCATCGCCGTCGGCATCATGCTGGTAATTCAAGCATTCGGTAAGGGAGGCGAGCCTCGAATCAACAAATGGAAGTCGAAACCATTCGAGACGGGGCAGCAATTCACTACCGACGGCTCCCATGTCGCCTGCACAAGCATATTCGGGGGCGGGGAACATCAGGTGAGCTCGCGAAATTTCCAAACTGGCGAAATGACGTCGATTTTCGGCGGCGGCGAAATCGATTTCACGCAAGCCGAAATAGAGGGTGACCAGGCCGTGATGGAGGCCACCATGATCTTTGGCGGTGGTGAGATTCGCGTTCCGCGCACCTGGAACGTCGTGATCGACGGCGTCGGAATCTTCGGTGGCTACAGCGACAAGACCAGCCATCCCCCACCCGACACGCCTGCCAAGAAACTCATCATTCGCGGCGTCGCCGTCTTCGGCGGCCTGGAAATCAAGAACTAACCGCATCATGCACCCGATACTCGGCCAACTCCGGCGGCTTATCGCTTACCTGCTTAGCTGGCTTCCTCTCTCCGCAATGCTCGTTTATCTGCTGGCGGTTCCCGGCGAACTCACGTGGATGGAAGCCTTTGCCCTTGGCATTCCGCTCTGCCTTCTCTATGGCTTCATGTGTTTATCGGCGTGGTATTCCTGCCGTTGGACACCTCTCGACCGCGCGGGCGCGCTCCAGGTCGCCTTCACGCATCTGCTCGGAGCAATTATCATCAGCGGAATCTGGATTTTGTCGGCGAAAGCGCTGGCCCACGAACTCTCCGCCTTCTCAGCCTTCAAAGGTTTGGAGCCTCGCCTTTCGAAGAATCTCCCGCTCCTCTTTGGCACTGGGATCCTGCTGTATCTCCTCGCGGTAGCGTTCTTCTATGTTCTGCTGGCGCTCCAACAATCGCAAGAAGCGAAAGAACGCGAGATGAAGGCCGGAGTTCTCGCGCGTGATGCGGAACTGAGGGCGCTGAAAGCTCAGGTCAATCCGCACTTTCTCTTCAATAGTCTCAATTCCATCAGCGCGCTCACCAGCTCCGATCCCGCCAAGGCCCGCGAAATGTGCGTTCTCCTCGGCGATTTCCTACGGCGCACTCTGGGGCTTGGTGAAAAAGCGGCAATCCCGCTCGAAGAAGAGCTTTCCCTGATTCGCTCATTTCTCGCCGTCGAAAAGGTCCGCTTTGGCGCACGCATACAGATGGAAGAAAATATCGATAGAGACGCGCTGGACACTTTCGTCCCGCCGCTCCTGCTGCAACCGCTCATCGAAAACGCCGTGGTCCACGGAATCTCCAATCTCGTCGAGGGAGGCTCCATCAAGCTCGAAATCTATTCTCGTAATGGCACCCTCTCGATCGCCGTGGAGAACAGCTTCGACCCCGATTCGCCGCCCCGCCGTAGCGGTGGCGTCGGCCTCGCCAATGTCCGCCAGCGCCTCGCCACGCGCCACGGGAATCTCGCCAGTTTCGACGTAAGGACCGAAGGCGACCGCTACCGCGTCGCTATCACGATGCCTGCGGAACGCCCGGAGCGCGCCTCATGACGCAACCCACCTGCAAGAAATTTCGCGTCGTAATTGTCGACGACGAAGAACTCGCCCGACAGGTCCTGCGCGAATTTCTCACAGCACATCCGGAAATCGAGATCGCCGCGGAATGCGCCAATGGCTTCGAAGCCGTAAAATCCGTCGCCGAACTAAAGCCCGATCTCGTCTTCCTCGACGTCCAAATGCCGAAGCTCGATGGCTTCGAAGTCCTCGAGCTGATCGGCACCGCCGCCGCCGTCATTTTCGTCACCGCCCATGACAATTACGCGATCCGCGCCTTCGAAGTCCACGCCGTCGACTACTTGCTCAAGCCCTTCGGCTGCGACCGCTTCGAAGCCGCCCTCACCCGCGCCAAGAACCGCCTCAGCAGCGCACCTTCTGCCGCAATCTTGCCCACTGCGCAGCCAGCGCACCCAGCGCCCTCGCCTTCCGAACTCGCCGCCGCCGCCCGCCCCCCAGCTCAGTATCTCGATCGCATTCCGGTGCGTGACGGCACCCGCGTTTTCATAATTCCCATCGCAAAACTCGACTACGCCGAAGCCCAAGACGACTACATCGCCCTTTGCTCCGAAAGCAAGAAGCACCTCAAGCAGCAAACCATCTCCAGCCTCGAATCCGCTCTCGACCCTTCGCGATTTCTTCGCATCCACCGCTCCTACATCGTGAACCTCGAACGAGTCGCCCGCATCGAGCCTTATGGCAAAGACAGCCACGTCGCGGTGCTCCACAATGGCACGCAACTCCCCGTTAGCCGAGCCGGTTACGCCCGCCTCCGCGAGTTTCTCGATCGCTGACCTCCCACTCCCGGCGCATCACCCGATTCCGCGCGAAGCGCTGGCGAAAACCCAGTTCCATAACTCTCAATCCACTCGTACCTGCGTCCCAATGCACGTGCTTGTTGCGACAAAACCTACTTTCATAGTAGTGTCACCCGATGCCCCGAGCCACCTCGCGCAGGTCCCGTCGTCAGGGCATACAGAATCGCAAAAGGAGACCTCGTAAAATGGCATCCCCGGCGGAAGCAAAACTTCCTAACAATTCATCCGGCAAAGAAGAAGGCGCAAATGTAGACAAGATTCGCGACATATTGTTCGGCTCGCAGATGCGGGATTACGAAAAGCGTTTCGCGCGCCTGGAAGAAAATGTCTCAAAAGCCGTTGAAACCCTCCGCGAAGACACCATGAAGCGCCTCGAAACCTTGAGCAGTTTCGCCCAGCAGGAAGTCGAATCCCTTAGCCAGCGCCTGAAGACCGAAAAGTCCGAGCGCTCGGAAGGTCTCAAGGAACTGGCTCGCGAGCTGAAAGAAGCCGCAAAAATGATCGAGAAAAAACTCGGCCAGCTTGAAGAGCAGACCTCCGACGCGCAAAGCGACCTCCGCGCCAAAATGCTCGAGCATTCCAAAGCGTTCTCGAATGAAATTGACAAGCTGCGCCGCGATTCTGCCGCGTCCCTCGATCGCGAGGTCGAGGCCTTGCGCAACGACAAAACCGATCGCGCCGCGCTCGCCGACATTTTCGCGGAGTTCTCGCTGCGCTTGAAGGACGATCTCGAGCTACCGGAAAAGTAGCGCCGGATGTCAGCCGGGCCAAAACTGCAACCTTCCAACATGGCCGAGCAAGCCCAACGCCGCGCCTCGCCGGAGCAAGCAATCGAGAACCTGCCTGCCGATAACTCCGTTCGCGATGGCGATGCTCCAGATAATCAAGCATATGAAGAGCTCCGCCACCTCATCGTTGGCCCCGAGCAAGAGGGCCTCAAGCAAATCCAGGAGCGCCTTGACGACACCGGGCGCCGCGTTGACGACGTAAGCTCCGTAGTCGCCGAAGCAATCCAAAAACGTCGTGAGCAGGGCGACACGCAAGCCCTGTCCGAAGCGCTCGCGCCCACGATTCAGGACACGCTCCGCGAATCCGTTCGACGTGACCCGCACGTTCTTGCCGACGCGCTTTTCCCGGTGATGGGTCCCGCGATCCGCAAGTCCATCACGGAAACCCTCCGCAGCATGCTCGAATCCTTCAACACCGCCCTCGAGCACAGCCTCTCCTGGCAGGGCCTAAGGTGGCGCGTCGAAGCATTTCGCTCCGGAAAGCCCTTCAGCGAAGTGGCCATGATGCACAGCCTGCTCTTTAGCGTAGAACAGGTTTTCCTGATCCACCGCGAGACGGGCCTGGTTCTCAATCACGTGGTTGCTCCGCGAGTCGCCACACAGGACCCGTCGCTCGTTTCAGGAATGCTCTCCGCCATCCGGCAATTCGTTAAAGACTCATTTGAATCGCAGCGCGGCGACAATACACTCGATTTCCTGGAAGTCGGCGAACTCGAAGTCTGGATCGAACAGGGACCCGGCGCTGTCCTGGCCGCTGTGATCCGTGGTCATGCCCCTGAAACCTACCGCGTCGCGATGAAAGAGGCGCTCGAAAATATTCAGCGCCACTACAGTTCTGCTCTCGCCCATTTCGAAGGCGACGCTGCTCCGTTTCGCCCTGTCGAAGAGGATCTCACGCACCTGCTTGAGACGCGGTTCAAACCCGGCTCGGAAAAAGATCGCGGCCGGCCCCGCGCAGCCTTGATTGCTGGCGCAGTCATTCTCGCGCTCATCGCCATCCCGGTCGGATACTCCGCCTATCTCCTCTGGGAATGGTCGCGCTTTCTGAAGGTCCTGCGCCAGGAACCCGGCATCGTCGTCATGTCTTATGCCCGCGAAGGCGGGCGCTATCACGTTCAGGGGTTTCGAGATCCGCTGGCCGCGAATCCGGAAAATCTGCTCGCCAACGCAGGCATTGACCCGAAAACCGCCAATCTCGAATTGAAGCCCTTCTATTCCTTCGACGATCCCATCGTTCTAAGGCGCGCCAACGCATTCCTTCACCCTCCTCCCGGCGTTACCCTTTCTGAAGAAGGCGGCCGGCTCCGCGCCGACGGAATCGCCTCGCCCGCATTCATTGCGCGATTCGAAGAGCGCGCTCCCTGGATTCCCGGCGTCACCGCCATGGATGATTCGCATCTGCAAAATAGCGAACAGATTGAGCTGAATCGCCTGCGATCGTCCGTCGAATCCACTGTGCTTCTCTTCCCCATCGGCCGCGCCGAACTCGAATCCGGCCAGGAAAACAACATCGCCTCAGCCGCTAGCAATATTCGCGCCCTTCTCACCGAAGCCGGCCGCCTGAATGGCAAACTCGCGATCGATGTCATCGGCCACACCGATATCACCGGTGTGGAAGGCACGAATCTCGTCCTCAGCAAACAGCGCGCCGACGTCGTAATCAATTTCCTCGCTCGCTCCGGAATCAAGCCCGCCAATCTGCGTCCGCGGGGCGTCGGTACTTCCGAGCCTTTGCACGACGAATCCACCGACGAAGGCCGCCGCTTCAATCGCAGTGTCACTTTCAAAGTCGCTTTTTCTCCCGCTCCCCCTGTAAACTAGCCCGCATTCCGATGCTCGAAAAGAAAATCTGCATGCTCGGCACACTCGCTGTCGGCAAGACGAGCCTAGTTCGCCGGTTCATCGAGGGTATTTATTCCGAGGGCTATCACACTTCCATCGGCGTGAAGGTGGATAAAAAGCCCGTCCGCGAAGCTGGACAGGAAGTAAAGCTCGTTCTCTGGGATATTTTTGGCGAAGACCGGTTCCAGAAAGTTCAGCCTTCCTACTGGCGTGGGATGTTCGGCTATCTCCTGGTCGTCGACGGCACGCGGCGCAACACTCTCGATGAAGCCTTGGGGCTCCATCAGCGCGTCCTCGATACCGGCATCAAAGTGCCCGCCATCCTTCTCGTCAATAAAGCCGATTTGGCCAATCAATGGGAAATCGGCGACGACCGCCTGACTCAGCTCGCCCAATCCGGTTGGGAAATCATGCGCACCAGCGCTAAGACCGGCGAAAATGTGGATGCGGCGTTTTCGCGCCTCACTTTGAAAATGCTTGGCAAATGATGGCTGCAAAGTCGATCTTCGAATCGTTTCTCGCTGCGCAGGGTTACGCCCTTTTCGAATACAAGGGGAGCGGTGTCTTTCATCCCATCGGAGAGTATCCAAAGTGGTGTCAGAATCTGTGGAAAGGCGCTCTCGGACGCGATCGGTCGATCCGCCTCTCGGAAGCCTCTCCGCTACTCGAAAATTTCCTGATCGATGCGGAAGGATTCTGGAATTCGAACCGGGAAGGATCCGCCAATTCGCCTGTTTGGATCGAGCGTGAGCCCTCCGGCCGCGAAGTACAGCTCGAAGCCGCTGCGCTCCATGTCGACGGCAAAAACGTGCTGCTCATTCGCAATCTCGCGAGCACCTATGCCGAAAGGCAAAAGCTGTATCAAGCCGCCCGCGATTCCCTTCTCGAACACGAGCGCCTCCTCCGCGAAATTCAGAAGAAAGAAATCTTGCTTCACTGCATCATCCATGATCTTTCGCAACCGCTGACTGCCATGCGTGGCTGTTTCAACTTGATGTCACTCCAAGACCTCTCCGCCGAATTGAGGCGGATGGTCGAGACGGGCGAGCGCGAATCCAACCGCCAGGAACAAATGATTCGCGGCATCCTTCAGGCGTTTTCCGCTGATCTAGCAGGCCAGCAGACAGCTTCGGAAAGCGCGCCAAGCGACGCGGATATCAGCGCCGCTGCACAGCGCGCCGTTCAGGAATTCTCGCCCGCATTCGCAGAGAAACAGATCAAGCTGCAACTCGATCCGGTAGTCGATCTGTCGCGGGACTGGATCATAGCGGGAGACGATTCACGGCTCGATCGCATCTTCGGAAATCTCCTCGAAAACGCCTTGCGCTACAGCCCGCCAAATACCACCGTCACCATCGGCCTGGAAGAAAAAGGCAAGCAAGTCCTTGCATCGGTAGATGACCAGGGGCCCGGCCTGCCAAAGGATCAGTCCCGGGATCAGATGTTTGCGCTCTTCGCCAAGGGAAAAGACAAGCCCGGCAAAGCCGGCTTGGGCCTTTATTTCTGCAAGATCACAGTGGAGCGATGGGGCGGTACAATCGGAGCGGAAACCAGGACTAAAGGGGGAACCCGTCTCTGGTTCCGGTTGCCACATGCAGCGAAAAGCACCCGCGACGGCGCCAGAAAAGAACCCTCGCGCGGCCAGGGTGTGCCAGGCGCGGTTCAACAGAGTTCCACGGCCGTGACGCGTCCCCGTCTCGATAAGCCGGGCAGGAGCCTGCGCATACTCGTGGCCGAGGATACGGTCGAAAACCGCGAGCTTGTCAGCGAGCTCCTAAAAAAGCGCGGCCATTTGGTCGCAGGCGTTTCCGATGGTCGCCAGGCGCTCGACGAACTCGAGAAAAATCATTATGACGTCGTGCTGATGGACGAACAGATGCCGAAGATGGACGGTCTCGAAGCCACCCGCGCGATCCGCCAAAAAGAAAAGTCCTCCGGCAAGCATCAGTTGATTGTCGCGCTGACTGGAAACGTCACCGAAGAAGACAAACAACAACGCATCGCAGCCGGCATGGACGGCTTCGTTCCCAAGCCATTCGAAATGCACACGCTATTCGATACGATTGAATTTCTTGCGGCTGGTGCGCAGGTGATTCCCGCATCCCCTATGCCGGCTCCGCCTGCGGCAGCCAAAGGACGCTCCGCCGAACCGGCGACACCAGCTCAATCGCCGGCATCGGTACCGATTGAGGATGTCGAGGCGCATCTTCTCCGCACTACCGGCGGAAATGAAAAGCTGGCCAAATCGCTGACGAAATCGTTCCTCGCGGACGCGCCCAAAAGGCTTGCCGCCATTCGAGCCGCACTCGCAGCGAAGAATGCCGCGAAACTCGACATCACCGCTCACGCCCTGAAAGGCTCCGTTGCAATCTTTGGCTCCCAGGCCGCCGTCGCCGCCGCCAAAAACCTCGAAGCCATGGGCCGCAACCGCGATCTAAGCGGAGCGGACGCACAATTTCACGCACTCGAAGCAGCCATGAAACAGCTTCAGGCTGAATTGCTCGCAGTCGCGCCTCAAGACAAAACAAAAACGATCCCAAGGACAAAAACCAAACCGCCAACTTCCCGCAAAGGCAGCAAGAAGTAGCCCGCAACCCACTGTACCCTGACTAACGCAGCACCTACGCGCAGCCGCTGCTTGCCGCCTACTCGTAGCGGCGCGATACTCGGATGATGAAGCGGCGTCTGCCATTCGCCATACTGCTCGCAAGCTTCGTCATGGTGTCACCGGGCACGATCCGGGCCGACGAGCTGAAACTGAAAGATGGAACCAAGATTGTCGGCACGATTGTCGGCTTCGAAGAAAACTCGTTCAGAGTCAAAACGAACTACGGATTCGCCGTCGTCCAAAAAGACCAGGTTCTTTCGATCAGTATCACCGACTCGGCCAAGAAGCCCGACGCCGAAAAGAAGCCCGACCCATCCGCGGCAAAACCGGCGCCACCGGCCACCGTAAACTCGTACAAGAAAAGCAATGCAGCTCCGGCGGCACCGCCGAGTCCAGAGCCTGCCGTTGCCGCTGCCCCTGCTGCTCCGAATCCAAAAGCTTCCCCGTCCGATCCGCCGCCACCCGGTGCAGCTTCGGCCACCGCGAAGTCTGTGACGTCCGCTGCAGCGCCTGCGAGCGCTCCAGCTCAGCCTCCAGCGCCCGCCAAGCCCACCCAACCCGAGTCAATGCGCGAGCGCGTCACCGGCAATGTCTACGCCAACGAAACCTACGGCTTCCAGATGTACAAGCCGCCCACATGGCAATTGGTTGAGGGCGCGCGCACGGTGCTTCCCGGCGCGATCACCGCTCTTGGCACTTCGGACGAAACCACTTACCTGCTCATCGGCCGGCAGCCAATTGAGAAATCATTCGCGAGCGATATAGACGCGACCGATCGTCACCTGCGCAGCACCCTCGACAATTTCCGCTCGCTAGGCGAAAAGAAAATTGTGGTCTCCGGCGTGCCCGCGGTGGAAAAGCGATTTCGCGTCAGCGTGGACCAGCACGATTGGTCCGGCGTCGCCGTCTTCTTCCAGCACGACGCGCATCTCTACACCATTTTCGGAATGACGTCCGCCGATTCCGACCTGGTCCAAATTCAAGAGAATGTAATCTCCCGCGCCATCTCGAGCCTCCAATTCGCAAAGCAGTAGTACGCGCTCCTCGCGCTTGCAACCAAGCCGCCCGAATGCGTAACTAAACTCCTGTGCTCATGCGCCGCTGTTACTTTCACATCCTGTTACTCACGGTTCTCACCGCCACGACGTTCCCGATCTGGCACGGAACCCCGCGTGTTGCGTCAGCAAATCAGTCCGAAAGCGGGCCAACTTTCTACCGCGACGTAATGCCGATTCTTCAGCAGCACTGCCAGAGCTGTCACCGCCCGGGCGGAATCGCTCCCTTGCTCCTGATGACGTACCAACAGGCGAGAATTGAGGCTCACGCGATTGCCACCATCACCGGGAATCATAGGATGCCTCCCTGGTTCGCCGATCCGAGCGTGGGCTCGTTCGCGAATGATCCTTCGTTGACTCTCCACGAGCTCATGACGCTGTTGACGTGGGACATGGCAAAGGCGCCGGCAGGGGATCCTAAAGATGCGCCGCCTTTACGCGTGTGGACGCATGGATGGAACATTCCGCGGCCCGACGCAACCGTGAAGATGACGAAGCCCGTTGCGATTCCCGCTGAAGGCGATATCGAGTACACCTACGAGATAGTGCACACAAATTTCACCGAAGCAAAATGGGTTCAGACCTCAGAGATTCGCCCGTCGAGCCGCGAAAGTGTTCATCACGCTGTTGTCTACGTCCGCCCGCCCGGCTCGAAATGGCTCGACCACGCGCCGGTCGGAGTTCCCTTCACCGCCGCGGCTATGACGGACGACAAATCAAAACGCGACGCGCTCTGGACCGACGCCGACATCCTGCTCGTCTATGCGCCGGGAAGTTCACCGGACCGCTGGCCCGACGGCATCGGTAAGCTCGTGCCGGCGGGTTCAGATCTCGTCTTCCAGATGCACTACATGGCGCCAGGGCATGCAACCAGCGACCAGGCCGAGATCGGATTGGTTTTCGCCAAGCAGCCACTGAAGCAGCGCGTGCTTACGCTGCAACTCACCAACGACCACTTCGTGATACCGCCCGGCGCCGACGATTTCCGCGTGGAAGCCCGCGGCACGCTGCCCAACGACGCGACACTTCTCAGCTTCTTCCCCCATATGCATCTGCGCGGAAAGCGATTCGAATACAACATCGTCGCGAAAGACGGCGCGATCGAGCCCTTGCTACGTGTGAATTGGGATTTTCACTGGCAGTTGAGCTATCAACTTGCCAAGCCGATGCACCTCGCCGCGGGCATCGAGCTGCAAGCTGTTGCGTGGTTCGACAATTCGAGCGCGAACCCGCACAACCCAGACCCGTCAGTTGCCGTGCGGTGGGGCGATCAGACCTACGATGAAATGATGGTTGGATTTTTTGATGTCGCAGTACGGCCGGATCTTGATAAATGGAACTATTTTAAGAGGCCAACAAAACGTCAACCGTGAGCGATGCCAAGCGATCTCTAAAGCAAAACCGGCCACCCGATTCCTCAACAATGTGCGATGTTGAACACAGCAATACGCGACTCTGATTCGTGAAATGATCCGTTAGGGGTTACCGGACAACTAGAACTCTTCTGGAGATTCTTCTCGGAAATTCTTGTGCGGAGACCCGAATGTTACGAGCACATATTGGGGAATCAATTCCCGTCATCGACGCGCTCCACCGGAACGGAAAGGTCAAGTTCGTTCATGTGCGGAATAAAGATCTTCGCCGCCGTCGCCGCGGCTTACTTCACGGGAAAACCGGAGGTGCATCAATAGCGGCACCGAGTTATTTCCTAGATTTCTCAAACTATTTCCTGGCGGGGTTTTGCGAGATATTTGGATGTGACGGAATCGAAAATTAATTTCAAATGGTGTTGGTGGCCCGCTAGGATTCGAACCTGGGACCAGCGGATTATGAGCGGGCGAAACTATATTCCCATGCATACCACTGTATTGCTCTTGAGTGCTTCCGGGGCGGGTTCTGAAGAATTACTATAGCCCGATATTGCCCTCGTCATCCCTCATTTTGCCCGCATTCCAGTCACAGCGGCGTCACAAGTCTGAGTCGTCGTCCGGTCAGTTCCGATAATCCGATTAGCCATCAGGTTCTGTCTACGTGGCACCCAGCAACACCGGACTTGTTGTCATCTCTTGTGACACGAAACAGCAACAGGGCTTCGGTTTTTCGCTTCTCTGAATTCAAGAAGACTTGGGTCGCTATCCGTGGTACGGACACGTAAGCGCTGGTTCGCTCACAACAAGATGGCGGCCAGATTTCTTACGGGGCGCGGCGATGCCACGATCCTTTGCTCCCATGCGACGCCGTGAGTTTCTCACGTTGTCGGCTAGCATTGGCGGAGTGATCGCCTGCTCCATGGGCACAGTTCGAAACGCCGCTCTAATCGCATTCAATTTCGGACCTGAGCCAAAATTTCGCTTCTGCGTACGCCAGCAGGGCTAAGGAACGCTCACTCTCGGCTCGGACTTGCCCTCAGCGCAATCCTTAACTGCCTCACAATACACGTGATAGTGATAATGCCCGAATTTCGGCACTGACTTGACCTGAAGGGTAAGGCCTTCCGCAGGAATCTTAATTGGATCCAAAAAGCTGGACACTCTCGGCACGCTGGTGGTCCCGTCAAAAATCAGGTCCCCATTGGGGAACCAAAGCACAGCCAGGTCTTTGGTATTATTGACCCACTTAACGGACTTCACCCGTGCGGCTCCGTCGCCGATACTGATGTGCGGCACATCGACAAAAACTCTGTCCTGCCCGCCGATGGTTTGCTTGTCAACATTGACTTGGCCTGCAAAACCTGGAGCTGCCATTTTTGATTCTCCTTTCGAGAGTTTAAGAATGTAGATTTCAGGAGCCGAACAAACCTTGGAATCTTGGGTCACTGCGCAATTGCGTTAGACTGGGTGCCTTCTCAATCAGATCTCGAGAATAGCCGCCTTTGATCGCTCTTGCGATGCATTCAAGCGCGCGGTTGCGATCCCCGAGTTGCTCGTAGACCACGGATGCCTGAAACATGTCGGAAACATCATCGGGTGCGAGGGCCATAGCTTTCTCCAGCAGTTTACGAGCGCGTTGCGCCCGATTGAGCATGGAATACGCGTCAGCTAGCGTGATTAACACGTTGGTATCGCGAGGGTTGATGCGGAGTTCCTCCTCTGCCAGCTCTGCCGTTCGTTGGAAGGCAGCCCGTGCCTTGTCTGTTTGATTGGACCACTGGTAGGCGGCGGCCAGGTTGTGCCAGCGTTGTGAGTCGTGACCACTTATCTGAACCGCTAATTCAAAGCAGCGTGCGGCATCCGCATACCGACCCTGTGAGAAGTAGAGTGCGCCCAGGTTGGTATAGGCGGCGTCCGTCGGCTTGATCGCCGCTGATTTTTCAAACATTGTTGCCGCTTCCTGATACCGCTTCTGGGTGTAGGCGACCGCGCCTAGGTTACTGTATCCACGCGAATTATCCGGCGTGAGCTCCACAACGGTTTGAAACTCCTTCTCCGCTTCCTCATAGCGGCCCAACCGAAAATAGAAGCCACCGAGTTCGTTGTGTGCGGCCCAATAATTTGACCGGACGACGATGGCAGTCAAGTAAGTGGATTCGGCCTCTTTTAGTTTCCCAAGTTTCTCCTGCGCTTTGGCCAGCTCTCTGTAGGCATCGGCATTCAAGGGATCAAGCTGGAGCGCTCTTTGGAGACTCTCGATTGCCTGATCGCAGTCGCCAGTTCCCGTATGGATCATCCCTAGGGTCACGTAGACCTGCGCCAGTTTGTCATTCAAGCCAATTGCTGCCGCGGAGCTTTTGTTGGCTTGCTCCGCCCATTGCGGATCTTTGCTCTGTTCGTATTTGCGCCAATAAGCCTCGCCGAGTCCAGCCTGGGCGAGGGCGTAACGGTTGTCCTGCTCCAAAGCGGCCTTGAATAGCGTAATCGCGTGGTCTACATTTTGGGCCACATCGTAGCGCTGCAAGTATCCTCTACCCTGGGCGTACAGGTCATAGGCGCCGGGGACAGAGGTTCCTCCGACAGCTAGAACTTGTTTAGCCGCACTCGTCAGTCTCACGTCCAGAAGCTCAGCGGCTTCCAGCACAACTCCGTCTTGGAGCGTCGAAATATCATGTACCTCGGTGTCAATCGTTTTCGATTTAAGCTGCCGAAGCGTTTGAGGATCCACCAGATTGATCGTCATTCTCACACGGTTGTCTGTCCGCTGGACACTTCCGGTGATGGCTAGGGTCACCCCAAAAGTCCGCCGCGCTTCCTTAACACTAACAATGCCTTCACGGAGAACATCTGTAGCTGGCACCACGCGGAGTGTTTTTTGAAATTGTTCCAACTGGCTGAGTTTGCTACTCAGGATCTCCACCAGACCGTCGCAGAAAGCCTGGTTGGCGGGATCGTTTCCAACGTTTGTGAATGGGAGGACGGCAAGCTGCCTCGCAGCTACTGTCTGAACCACGGGAGGCCACACCCGAAACCGTTCGGGGAGACGTGGCACAGTTGTCCAAATACCAGCAGCCGCCAGTAAACACACGAAGGCGAGCACCGGCGGTATTGTCCAGCGCAGGAGACGCACTAGCCCGATCCCGGAAAACTGTTCTGGCTTTTGTTTCAACTCGCGCACGAGATCATCGGTCGATGCATACCGCTCTTCCGGATCTTTTCTCAAACACCGCCGGATAATTGCATCCAGAGCATGGGGTACTTTGCGATTTAGTGATATAGCTGGTTGGGGCTCGTCTTCAATGATCGCAGCGAGCGTTTGGGCTGCGGTCCCACGTCTAAAGGGTTTCTTTCCGGTGGTCATTTCATACAGAAGCAAGCCGAAGGAGAACTGGTCGGAGCGAAAATCCACCGGGAGACCAGCAGCCTGTTGCGGCGACATGTAGTCCACCGTTCCGAGAATGGTTCTCGGAGCGGTAAGCGTTGTAGTCTGGTCCTGAGGCAATTGCGGAAAAGCAGGGGCCAGTTTACTCAGTCCAAAGTCCAGGATTTTGACGAGCCCGTCCCGCCGAATCATGATGTTCTTGGGTTTCAAATCACGGTGTACGATTCGGGACTGGTGGGCGAAGGCTAATCCAGTAGCGATTTGTGTTGCTACGTCGAAAACGTCTTCCATCCGCATTCGGCCAGCCGCCAAAACATCATTCAAGACCCTTCCATCCACAAACTCCATGGCAATGTATAAGGTGTGACCTTCCTGACCTATCTCGTGGACGGTGACAACGTTTGGGTGGCTTAGAGAAGCCAACACGTCGGCTTCCCGCCGAAAGCGTACGAGCGCCTCGGGATCGCACGCAAAGCTCGGGGGCAGAACCTTGAGTGCCACTTGTCGTGGCAGCTTGGTGTCCTTGGCCTTGTAAACCGCGCCCATCCCCCCCGCACTAAGGGGTGCGATGATCTCGTACCATCCCAGCTTGGCGCCGCTGTCCAGTCTGGTGCGTTCAGCGGCACGACCCTCTAGAAGGCTTTCCCCTTGTTCGTGCGCAGCGGTCAGCGACTCCACCTCCCGCCGCAGAGGGGACTCCGTGCAAACTTGGTGTAGGCACGCAGACCGCTCACTGGGTTCGCGTTTGAGCGCGGCGGAAAGGACTCTTTTGACTCCTTGCCATTTTTCCGGGGCTGTTACCATTGTGTACTTCCCCATCTCCCGATGGCGCCCAGCTTGGGTCGTCGCCCATTCGCGCCTAACCGAGAATGTGCCGCATCAGTCTGCGGCGACGCCAAAAAAGTGAGCGCGGTTTTTGCGATGGCTCCTCATGGAAGAGACGCAAGTAGGCCTTGTGAAGCAGTATTCTGTCGTGACAAGTGTGACCGGGGCCGCCGATGCTGGGCACATGTTTGGCACCCTGCTAGACCGACTATAGGATTGAACGCAGCGTAGCACTCAAGTGAGGAAAAAGTATAGTGATTTTCCCGTTGACTCCATCCCTCTGAACAGTCTTGCCTCGGTTGAATCTCCGATGATCCACGGGATCCAGCCATCGTAACGGTCGGTACCTTTCACGGCGGACCAAGAACAAAATTCCCGACGAGGCCAAGCTTCAGCTCACAGTTCGCTCATACAGGCCGGAGGTGCGTAAGCACTTGCTGGCATCGATTGAGCGCATCGCAAAGGGAGAGGCCTTGGCTGGGGGAGCGCCGCTTGAATCTCCTCTCATTTGCTTTCTTTATCCCCAGTTTTCGTCGTTGTCTGGTCACACCGGCGTCACAAGACTATCAGGACAAATTCTAATCCGCTCGCAGAACGAGACAGTCGCAGGCTTCTTGCCCTCACGCGGGACGCATGGTCTTATACTTAATCCTTCCTATTTATCTGGGAAGCTCACCGAGTATATTCGAGAAGCGCTACCCCCGAAAATCCCCTGGTCGAGGACATCACTGCACCTGACTGTCCAACAGCCGATCGCCATGGCGTTTTACGCCCCGATGCTGCTCTCTAATCCACCTGGTTCTTACGTGTGTGTTTTTGAAGGTCGCAGGCGCTCCGCTAGCGATGCGACGAGCGGTTTTCCGAAGACCCAGGCCAAGATTGCGGCAATTAAAGTATTGAAAATCGGTACGAAGGACGCCTGCGAGTAGCTGGAAAGCCGAACACTACCGGAATGGTGTTGGGAAATACGCAAGATTTTTCTTGACTGTCAACGGCTTCATGACAGCTAGCGACAACGAGATGAGTATCGATCGAGCGTTAGGGCGGATTCTTTGCTATATCGGTGTCCACAAGGCCACCACGCACACATTTGAGTTCCTTACTCGCGGCAACTGGTCCCTAGCCAAATGGGTCAAAGCCCAAGCGGCTGCCTTGGAGGCACTGTACGTTCCGGCTCAGGGAGGCGCGAGCCCAAGACCCGAGACGATCTCTGCTGCGGCAAGCAAGCATTCCGGCGTGAATCTGCTCATCAACAATGGTGGGATCGCACTTTAGCTAAGCTTCCTTTCGGCCCACTCCGTCGAACCCGCTCGCGCAGAAGAGGAGAATAGAGCGTCAACTGCTCCTTGCAGTCCTTGACAAGATAGGAGTGCCTTATGTAAACTTGGCTCCGAGCATTTTTTCAGGACGCGAAGTCGCGATGTTGAAGTTTGACATCGCGGCTTTTTTTTTTTGCA
>Ga0306921_10000030_pt1 | contig 112341 bp, 91 predicted proteins | sample sta12Cox44000080_FD_203760 | JGI IMG/M metagenome (GOLD analysis project Ga0306921, IMG submission 203760) | Lab enrichment of tropical soil microbial communities from Luquillo Experimental Forest, Puerto Rico - statoxic.12C.oxic.44.000.080 (v2)... | ecosystem: Environmental > Terrestrial >... | reverse complement strand
TGGCCGAAGAACCCTGGGACTGGGCGCGGGTCCTGTCGCGACGCCTTTTCCCCACCCGGGAAGCGCTGTCCGATTCGCAGACCCGCCTGTACTTCAAGCGCTGGACGCCCAGGCTCCCCGAGCTCCGCCGTTCGCACGCCGTCTAGCGCCAACCCAGTCGTTGAGTCCTCCGCTACTTCTCACTCCGCCGATTCCGCGTCGGCGGTTCCAACAACCTTGCGGCCACCGTGATTACGGGCAGGGACTCCCGTTCGGCCTCTCGCTTCCATCGCTGGCCTTCCCGAGGCTCGATTCCGTGCACGGCGGCGCCTTGCGGCTGACCAGGTAGTAGTACAGCCCTCCGGCGCCGGGCGTATCCGTATCGGTCGTGCTCGTCCCGGTCACGCCGCTGGCGAAGCAGGAGTGGTTGTACGACCAAGGACTCCCGCCCGGCTTGAGGCCGCGGTAGACGCTGAACGGCGGGTTCGGCTCCCCTGCCCACGAGATCGTCGACGTCCCGGCGGCGTTCGCCACGCGGACGGTGTTCCCGACCGGCGCGTTCGGTCCTCCCGTGTCCGCCGGACAGGCGGCGCTCGCACCGTCGCACGTCTCCGCCGTGTCGCACGCCAGGCCCGACGCCGGCCGGCAGATCGTTCCGGCGTTGCCGGGGGCGTGGACGCAGCCGGTCAGGGCGTTGCAGGAATCGACGGTGCAGACGTTCCCGTCGTCGCAGTTGAGGGTATCCGTGATGTTCGTCTGGACCGACGACGTGTTGTTCGCGGGCACGCCGTCGGCGGTCACGCTCGACACGGTGGTCGTGTGGGTCGTCTGGACGTTGCCGGTGCAATAGTTCGCCTGGTACTGGAAGCTCACGTTCGCCGGGCTCGACGGGTAGAGCGCCTGGGTGCTGCACACGACCTGCCCGCCGCTCGGGCCGCCGCACGACCAGCCGGCCGGCGCTGCGGCCGAGAGGAAGTGCATGTTCGCCGGAATCGTATCCGTGACGCTGACGCTGCCGGCTCCGCCGGGGCCGTTGTTGGTCGCGGTCACGGTGTACGTGACGGGGGCTCCGACGCCGACGGTGCCAGAATCCGCGCTCTGCGGGACGGTGAGATCGGCCAGGGCGCCCGTGCAGTTGATGGAGATGGACAGCGAATAGTCCTGTCCCGGTATCCCCGCGCCGGGCGTTCCGGTGACTTTCGCGTAGTACGTTCCGCCCGTGCGGATGCGGTAGACGAGCCCCTCCCCCGCGAATTGCGGCGTCATGGCGTCCAGGCCCGTGCCGGGGTTCGGCGCCGGGTTCTCGAACGATGCGCTGCCGTTCACCGTGACGAGCGCCGTGCTCCCGTCGGAGGCGATGAGCGACAACGTTCCGTCCATGGCCGTGCCGTCGCGGTTGGCGTCACCGTCGAGCCCGAGGTAGACGAGGTCCCCCGCGGCAGCCGTGAACGAGTAGTAGTCCACGTCGCTGGTGCTCGTGATGGTTCCCTTGAAGTAGTTCCCCGTCGCCGCATTCGCGGTGCCCGGCGTGTTGTTCGGCTCGGTCTCGGACGTTGCGCTCGCAAGCGACGGCTGGACCGCCGCGTAGAGCCGGTACGGATCGACGGCCGAGTTCGCGTAGACCTTGAGGTAGGCCGGCCCCGGGGGCGCCGTGGCGCCCGCGAGGACCGACGCGTTTCCGCCCGCGCCGAAGGCGACGTCCCCGTCGTTGTCGTCGAACTCGTACGTGTCCGTGGCGCTCGTCAGTCGAAGCGTCGTGTCGTCCGATGAGGAGGCGATGGCGTCGAGCATCGCGAAGACGCGGGAGCCGGATCCCGGGGAGCCGAGCGAGAAGAAGTGCCAGTCCCCGCCGAACGCGACCGAGCCCTCGTTGCCGCACACCTGCGGGCTGGCAAGCGCGGGCGTGAAGTTTGGCCCGGGCGCATCGCAGGTCGTGACCTCGATGTCGAACGAGGATCCGGAAGACGGGTTCTCGTCGACGATCGCGTAGAGCGTCGTTCCGGCCGTCATGCTCTGGCACGCCACCTCCTCGGCGCCCGACGTGCGTCGGTTGGCCGCCGAGGTGCAGCTCGAGACGACGAGCGGCGTCGGGAACGTCGATGCCGGGCAAGAGGGCGTCGTGTACAGGACCGCGTCGCTGGAGGCCGACTTCGTGATCCGGAAGGAGTAGAGCCCGCTCGCCGGGGCCGTGAACGCGTAGACCACGTCGCGGCCGGACGCCGACGACACCGTGTTGGAGAGCTGGCCCTGGCTCGTGAAGCAGGCCGCTCCGCTCAGCTCGTAGTCGTCGAGCGCGTTGACCGTCGTTCCGGAGACGGGCGTGTTCAAGGACAACGCCACGGCGCCCGCGCACGTGTCGTTCGCCGGCGGCGCCGGCGGCGCCGCCTGGTTCGCGATGACGAAGTAGTCGTCGCCCGGGTTGATCGCGGTCGTGGACGCGATTCCCGTCGTCGGCGACGAGGACGTCGTCGCTCCGCGCGAGGCGTACGTGCCGGCGGGGGTCGAGGACTCCGCGACTCGCGCCGTGCCGGTCGAACCGATCGGCTGGGCAGCGTTGTACGAGAGCTGCACGTTGGCCGTCGTGGTGCTGAAGACGTTGGCCGTGTTCTGGATGCGGACGTACCGGACCGGGTCGAGGTAGACGAGCGGTGCCGACGGGGTGCCGCCGGTTCCGCCCTCGACGACCTGGGCCGTATAGGTCTGCGGCGTTCCGTTCGAGTGGAAATTCTTCAGGACGACGGGACGCCATCCCCACGGGCTGCCGATGCCGAACGTCCGGCTCGTGTTCGTCGCGGTGTTGACCTGGAGCGCGAGCGGGCCGTCGACGTAGCTCGTGGCGGAGCCGGCCGGAGGCGAGGTGATCGCCGAGGTGAGCGTCGAGAGATTGCCGCTCGACGTGTGGAGCAGCCCGGAGGTCAACGTCAGGAACGAATTGATCGTGATCGGACCCCCCGAGAGGGTGACGCCGTTCGAGTTGTTGACCGTTACCCCGGCCAGCGTGCGCGAGCCCGGGATCTCGAGGCCGGACGTGCGCGGGCCGCTCTCCTGCTGGTATTCGACCCGCACGCCGCCGGTCCCGGCGTTGAACGCCGGCGCGACGTCGTAGTTGCCTCCCGGGTACGGGCTGCTGGTATCCCCGAACTGGGTGGTGCCCGTGGTCGACCCGCCGTTCCCGAGCGTGAGCGTGTTGCTGTTGGCCAGCGTCCCGCGGACGAGGCTGACCCGAGCGGTGGAGATCGGGCTCGATTGCGCCAGCGTGACCCCGAAGGGGTTCTCGATCCTCAGCTCGTACAGGGGCGCCGTGAAGGTCCCCGAGCCCGAGAGCGTTTGAGTGCCGTTCCCGTAATAGAACCAGAGCCGGCTACTCGGCGCCGTGCCGTTGATCGTCCCGTTGTTCGTGGCGTTGCCGTTCACCGCGAGGTAGAACCCGTTCAAGTTCAGGGTCGTGGTGGGGTTAATCGTCGCGCTCAAGCCGGAGACCGACCCGACGAAGAGCTGCACCGTGTGCCCGGCGGAAGCGTTGCTGACGACCAGGTTCGGGAAGTACGTGAAGTTCAACGGCGCGACCCCGGCCATCCCGAACGTCTTGGCCGTGCCCGAGCCCGCGTCGCCGAACTGGAGCGTTCCGCCGGTCAAGACATTGGTGCCGAGGGCCGTGCCGACGGCGGCCCGGTAGTCCCGCGCACCGGCCGGATTGGAGTTCGGGATCCGGACGACGATGCTGCCGCCGCTCATCCTCAAACTGGACAGGGGCGACGTGCCGAGGTCGAAGCTGCCGAAGGGCGAGGTGTGCCCGAGCGTCGACACCGTGACCGTGCCGCCCGACTGCGTGTAGCTCACGCTGTTCGTGGCGGCGCCCGCGGCAAACGCGCCCGCGACGTTGAGCGCCCCGCCCTCGACGATCGTGTTGGCCCCCGTCGTCAGGAACATCGAGTCGTCGAGCAATGTGCCGACGTTGTAGGTCCCGCTCGACAGATGCAGCAGCCCCGACAGCGTCGGCGAGCCGGGCTGCGCGGTCACGGTGAAGCTCGGATCGTTGAGCCAGAGTCCGCCCGTGGCGGGGATCGTGTAGGCAGGCGTGGTGAAGATGGGACTGGCGTAGGTCGACGTGCCGGAGATCTTCAACGTCCCGATGTACGGGGAGGCGCTGAGGAATCCGATTGGGTCGGAGCCGGCCGCCCCCTGGACGGTGAACGGCATCGTGACCTCGACCGTGTTTCCGATCGCCGATTTGGCAAGCGACAGCGTCCGGAGGTTCGCCGACGCGAAGTCACCGGTTCCGCTGAAGGTGGCGTTTCCGGATCCCGTGAAGCGGAGCTCAACCCCCGCCGCGTTCCCGCTCGTGCTCAGATTGAGACCGCCGTTGACGACCAGGTTCCCCCCGATGGCCAGGACGTGGCCGGTGACCGTCCCGGTGGACGGTCCGACGATGGCCCCACTCGGCGTGACCGTCACCGAGCCCGTCACATTGAGGGTGTGAGGGAGGCTCGTGTCGAACGTGAGGTTCCCCCCCAACCCCTCGCCGATGCTCAGCGATCGGATCGTCACGTTTTGGTCGAGGATGACGATGCAACCTTGGTCGAGGGAGACGGCGTCGTTCGGCCCCGGTGGATTGGGGTACCACATGGACGGATCCGACCAGTTCCCTTCGGAGCCGTTGCATCGAATCGTCGGAAACCCGCAGTCGTCGACGGAGGCGTTCGTTTGCCGGAGCACGTTGAACCCGCCCGATCCGTCGTTGGCGTCGGTGTAGCTCGCGACGATCGTGTCCCCCGGATCGACGGAAAGGATGCCGTCGGGCGCCGGGACCTGGTTGGCGAGGGTGATCGTCCCGACGTAGGTTCCCGAGCCGGCAGGAGACTCGGTCAGCGTGATCGTCTCCCCCGCCGGCTCGACGGCGGAGGTCAGCTTCACTGTGGTGGTGGAGCTTCCGACGTTCCCGTCGGTCACGGTCACGTTGACGACCGAGGAGCAGCTGTACAGGGAGGCGTCCAGCTTGATCGAGCCTGCGAACGCCTGGGGGGTGACGGACGCGCATCCTGTCACCGGCCCCTGGCAGGCGGAATTGGCACCGATCGGCTGCACTCGGTAGTACTCGGCAAAGCCGTCCCGCAAGCCCGCGTCCGTGAACGTGGTGGTCGGTGCCGTCACGGTCGCGACGATCGTCGAGCCGCTCGAGCAGCCGACGTCGTTGCGCAGGATCGCGTAGGACGCGGCGCTCGCCACCGGGGTCCACGACAGCGAGGCCGAGGAGGAGCCCGCGGTTGCGGTGAGCGTGGTGCCACCGATCGCCGGACAGCTCGTGGCGTTGTTGTTGGATACGTCGGCCGAGGTCCCGCAGGCGATGCCATGGCGATTGAAGGCGGCGAAGATCGCGGCGGCGTGAGGGGTTCCGTTCACATCGCCGTCGTCGTCGTCGGCCGCCCGCAGCTTGCTGAACCAGGAGTTCACTGCGCATCCGTCGGACGAGGGAAGCGAGCAGGTGTACGCGTTCCCTCCCGAGCCGGGGCGCGAGACGTACCAGAGACGGTCGGCCAGCTGCCACGACGTCGCGGCGTCGAGGCCGGAGGCGGGGAGGTCCCTCACGGCGAGGTCCCACATCGTCTCGCCCGCGACGTACCCCTCGCAGTGCTGCTCGTGCCCGCACGGCCCGTTGTAGCCGGAGCCGTCGGTCGGGCAGTCGACCGTCACGAAGCCGGACGGCTTCGAGGGCGAGTGGCTCGCCCTCTGGTTCCAGTCGACGTCCCGAACGCCGGTGCAGTTGAGACAGGGGTTGCCGTACCCGTCGCAGTTGCCGCGCTGGAAGCCGCGGCCGATGCAGGAGACGTGCGTCTGGAGCAGCGAGGTGACGTCGGCGTAGGCCTCGGTCGGGTTGTCGTACCCGCCCCCGTCGTTGGCGTCCAGGCCGTGCCCCCATTCGTGGAGGAAGACGCCGGCGAGCTCGCCGGTGTTGCTGCAGCCTCCGCCCGACTTGAAGAAGTTGACGCTCGCGCCGTCCCAGTAGGCGTTGCAGGTCTGGTCGAGGTTGACGTTGTCGGTGAGCTGTTGCGTCAGCCACGTGTCGTCGGGAAGCCACGACCTCGCGTGCTCGACGATCCGGTTGAGATGGTAGAAGCTGGTGCGCGCGGAATGCGTGTCCCCCGCGCTCGCTCCCAGAGGCACCGCACAGTCGGTCCCCGCGCCGCCGCCCAGATCGATGTCGGCGCTGCAGGTCACCGATTGCGAGACGGGGCCGCATGTGTCGGCGACCTTCACGTAGGGGCCCGCCAGCGTCGTCGTGGCCGTCGAGCCGCCCGGAGTGCAGCTGAACTTGCCCATCGCGTTGGCGGTCTGCGGCGATCCACCGGAGATGTCCGCGTACGGCATCGGGTAGCTCGCCTGCTCGCAGCCGTCCGAACAGTTCCCGTCGTTCGAGATCGGGAAAACGCCGCCCTTGACCTGGGCGTACCGGTTGTCGTCGAAGAACCCGACGACGCTCCCGTTTCGCGCGTCCACGTAACCGATCCACGTGCCGGGCTCCCCCGCGATGCGGAGCGCGTACACGCGGACCAGGGTGGCGTCGTAACCGGCGCCGACCGGGCCCCGGTACGGCCCGGCCGCTCCGGCGGTGCGCTCCGGCAAGTAGACGAGGTCGCCGTTGCGGAGGATCTCGCGTGCCGCCTCTCGCGGGACCGACATGTAGCTCAGGAGCCTGCGCAGCCCCTCGGCTTCGTCGATCACCGGCTGGACGGAGGCGCTCAACCGACTCCACCGCGGCGCGCCGAACTGGATCAGGTTCCCGTGGCCGATGACGAAGAGGTACCGCTCGCCCGCCACCGGGACTCCGTCGATCTGCCGGTCGAAGACGACCTGCCAGGTCTCCGGTGTCAGCTTCACCGATGCTTGACGGTTGAACACCAGCTCGCCGTCGTCGGCGAGCAAGACCGCGCGGTGCCGCGCGATGAACTCTCGCAGCCCCGACGCGAGCGACTCGGCGGTCGGCGCCGCGCCGCGCGGAAGCGAGTTGCCGCTCCCGGCGATCCAGGGAATGCCCTGGCCTTCGACGAGAAGGGGCGCCCCCGACCGGCGGTCGAGAACGATCGTCCATCGCGGCCCGAACTCCGCGCGGAAGGCCTCCCACCCCGCGCGCGTCGCGTCCCCGACGGGGAGCTCGTCCGGCCGCTGCTCCGCGACGTCGAGCGATGCCGACGGATCGCCGATCGCGAGCCGGTCGAACCGGGACGGCTTGTGCTCCGCCTGGAACGCGCGGGCCGTCCCGATCGATGTGAGGACGATCGCGAGAACCAGAATAATTCCGCGCAGCCGCGAGTTCTCATGCCGATCTCTCATTGCGATAGCCCCCACGCGGCTCGTGAGACCGCACGCCCCCGCCGCCATGGCGAGGATCGAGCCGAGTGCCGCCATGCGACGTCCGATGCGCCACGTCTTGTCCAGCATGAAGTCGCTCCCATCGTTCCCGGGGCCGGCGCCTGCGCGGCGGCTTCGACGCCTCGTTCTACCGGGTCCGGAATCCCTTGTTACAAAGCCTCGGGGGAAGGCACCGTGTTAGACTTGCCGAAACCATCCCGTCATAGGGGCTACGACGCGGAGACGGCACGGGACCACCCAGTCGTTCTTCGTCACCCTGCTGGACCGGAAAAAGCTGCAGGCGGTCGATCCGGGCCCGGGACGATTCCGGGCTTACCTGCTGACGAGCATGAAGAAATGGGCGACAAGCGCAAGGCATTCGAGTGGCTGCGCAACGCCGTCGACCTCAGGTACTGCAACCTACCGAACTTGAGGAACGACCACGATCTGGACTCCCTCCGGGGCACGCCGAAGTTCGATCAGTTGATCGCGGACGCGAACGCGAACTACGCCCGCCAGTTCGGATCCCCCGCTTCACATTCGAATTGAAGGACGCGCAGCGCCCGCTAAGGATCAGGCGCTCGCGGCCCTGAAGCAGCCTGCGCCGAGCACCCGATCCACGCGAAGGCCGGCTGCTGGTCTTTCAGCGGCCCATCTCGAGGATCTCCTGCGACGGATCGAGCCGCTCCCAGAGTCGCCCCGCGACTTGCACCAGCAGCCAGCCCAGGGCGAACAACGGCGCCGCGGCGAGCACGCCCCAGAACGGGAAGGCCCATGCGCTCCACGGAACCCGGAGCCACCATTGGAGGGCCGCCGCCGCCCCGACGAGCAGCGCGCCGGGAATCAGCGCGAGCAGGACGGCCAGCCCGAGGGCGGCCGAAACGAGCAGGCGCTGACCGAACACCGCGAACCCCCGGCTTCGATCCGCGCTGTGCGCCATCCAGGCCGGAACGAAGAGGGTCGCGAGGTTCTGAGCCGCGGAGGAGAAGAACGCCAGCGCAGCCGCCATCGGCAGAACGCTCGCGACGAGCAAGACCGTCACGGGGCCGGCTCCGAGACCCCAGACCACTCCCGTCCTCGGGAACAGGACGAGATACGAGCGGTGACCGGTCAGCGTCTCGCGCATGTGGCTGCCGAACTGGCTCGCGAGGAAGATCCCCGCTCCGAGGACCGCGGTGGCAAAGCTGAGCAGCGCCGGCGAGATGACCTCGGCCAGGACGAACCGTCGCGCCGGCACGGGCCACGTGCGCACCATCTCGAGGTAGGCCAGCTCGGACCGCAGGTCGTTGTTCCACGTCATCCCCGCGAGCAACGGCTGAACGACCAGGGACGCGGCGCCGATCACCGCCAGGACACTGTAGACGACCTCGTGGAGGCGCAGCGCCGCCGGCAGCACGGCGATCACGACCAGCACGGCCGCTCCGAAGTATCCGATGCTGAGCCACCGGGTGCGCGAGACGCGCATCGCGTTCTTCCACACGAGCGCGATCTCGGGCGGGCCGTTGCGGTCCAGCGCGAACGGGTGGCTCGTCCTGGCCCGCGAGGAGATCGCGGCGAATCGTCGTGCAGGCGACTTCCTGCCTTCTTCCTTGGCCGCGCGCTCGAGGGCGCTCTCCTCGAATCGCGCCTTCGAGCGAAGAACGATCTCTCGCTGTGCGACGACCGCGAGGAGCACCGGAGCCGCGGCGAGCACGAACGCCGCCGCGCCGCCGGCGAACATCGGCGCGGTCAGCCACCAGGCGGGAGTCGACACCGCCCGCAGGAGAGGCGGCCACGTCATCGTCGATAGGGCCTGGGCGACCTGCCGGACGTCTGCCCCGCGGGACGCGGCGAGGATCTGCGTCGAAAGCGACCTCAACCCCCAAGCGAGCGCCGCATAGAAGCCCACGAGGCCGATCGTCACCGCCAGGCGCCTCGCTCGGGCGAGACCGGCCGGGAGCTCGGCCTGGCGCCGGATGAACAGCGCCCGCCACTTTCCGTTGAGGTGCCAGAATTCGAACAGGAGCCAGGTGCCGCAACCCATCAACAGCCGGGTTCTAAGACCGCCGAGGCCGACGAACAGCGGCAGGATCAGGGCGCTGATCAGAACTCCGATCTCGGACTTCAGCAAACCGTACTGAATGACCTGGCGGCGGGTCAGCGGTGCCTGCAGGAGCATCGTCAACTCGGATTCGCGAAACGGGAGCCCCAGCCGGCCCCAGGGCAGAAGCCAGGGCAACGGGAGCGCGAATGCGACGACGAGAGCCACGAGCTGGCGGAACACAGGAAGGAGCTCCGCGCCCAGCGGATTGCCGGCCACCGAGCCGATACCGATCCTCGACTTCAGCATCGGCCGGACGACCCATAGCCCCATCCACATAGCACCGACGAGGAATCCGACGAGGTACTTCGGCTGCCTGAGCAATCGGATCGAGCGGACCACGCGGCCCTTGAGCTGCATCCACTGCAGGCGGAAGAGCACCCCGATCATCCGGCGTCGCCCTCGACGGCCTTCATGAAGATGGCCTCGAGATCCGCGTCCCGCGAAAGCCCCGGCAAGGCTTGCCGGATCTCTTCCAGGGTGCCGTCGAGCACTTTCTTCCCGCGCACCACCACGACCACCCGGGCGCAAAGCTCCTCGACCAGGTGAAGCATGTGGGACGAGAGAACGACCGCCACGCCGGACGCTGCGGTGGTCTGGATCCGGGTCTTCATGCGCCGCATGGCGGTGGGGTCGAGCCCCGTGAGCGGCTCGTCCAGCAGGAGCGCCTCCGGCTGGTGAAGGAGCGCCATCGCGACCATCAGCTTCTGCTTCATCCCGCGTGACAGCTCCGAGGGGTACGCGTCGCGACGATCGCCGAGCTCGAACTCATCGAGGAGAAGCTTGGCGCGCGCGGAGCCGTCCTTCACGCCGTAGAGCCGCGAGGTGATGAGCATGTGGTCCCAGGACGTCAGGTAGTCGAACAGGCGCGGCTCGTCGGGGACGAACGCCAGCCGGCGTTTCGCGTCCAAAGGCTTCGCCGCCAGATCGAAGCCCGCGATCCGGACGTAGCCTGCGCTCGGAGGGATGATCCCCGTCATGCAACGAAGCGTGGTCGTCTTGCCCGCGCCGTTGGGCCCGACGAGCCCCAGGATCTCACCCTTCGCGACGGTCAAGCTCAGGCCTTCGACCGCGTGCACGGCGCCGTACGACTTGCTCAGCCCATCGACCTCGATCATCGCTCCCCCGCCGAGCAATCATAGATGCGGAGGACATCATCGAGGCCCGGCGGGACGACTGGGAGTAAACTGACTCGTTGTTCACCGTGTGGCGCTGACGGGTCGCCCCGACGGAACGCGAGAGCTCACCACGACCTCCTCGAAGCCGCGGGGACGGGGCCCGGTTACGACCCTCGGGAAGGAGTGAACCGTGGCCCGCGCGACGCGTCCGTCCCGTCCGACCGATCTCTCCGAATGCACCGAGCAGAAGCGACTCAACGACGCCCGCGAGGAAGGGATCGCCTGGAAGCGGTGGGGCCCCTACCTCTCGGAACGGCAGTGGGGCACCGTCCGAGAAGACTACAGCGCCGACGGAAACGCGTGGGACTACTTCACGCACGACCAGTCCCGATCGCGCGCCTATCGCTGGGGCGAGGACGGCATCGGCGGGATCTCCGACGACAAGCAGCGCCTCTGCTTCGCGCTCGCGCTCTGGAACGAGAAGGATCCGATCCTCAAGGAGCGGCTGTTCGGCCTGACGAACAGCGAGGGGAACCACGGCGAGGACGTCAAGGAGTACTACTTCTACGTCGATTCGACCCCGACGCACTCCTACATGAAGTCGATCTACAAGTACCCGCAGCGCGAGTTCCCGTACCGGGACCTCGTCGAGACGAACAAGCGCCGCTCGCGCGACGAGATGGAGTACGAGCTGCTCGACACCGGCGCCTTCGCCGAGGACTGGTACTTCGACGTCGTGCTCGAGTACGCGAAGGCGGGCCCCGAGGACATCCTCGTCCGCATCACGGTCCACAACCGCGCCCCGCACCCGGCCCGCCTGCACCTCCTCCCGACGCTCTGGTTCCGGAACACCTGGTCGTGGGGCCAGGACGAGGGGAAGCCGCGCCTCGCCGAGGCGAGCCCGGGCCGGATCCGCGCCGAGCATCCCGAGCTGGGCGTGTACACGCTGGCCTGCGACGGCGCTCCGGAGCTCCTGTTCACCGAGAACGAGAGCAACGGCCAGCGCCTGTGGGGCTCGCCGAGCTCCTCGCCGTTCGTGAAGGACTCGTTCCACCGGTACGTCGTCAACGGGGAAAAGGACGCGGTCAACCCGGCGAAGACCGGCACGAAGGCCGCCGCGCGGTACGTCCTCGACGTCCCGGCGGGAGGATCCAAGGTGGTCCGCCTCCGCCTCGCGGCGGCAGCACCCGCCGCGGTGTTCGGCAAGGAGTTCGACAACATCGTCGCGGCGCGGATCGTCGACGCCGACGAGTTCTACGAGAAGATCACCCCGCACTCCCTCAGCGACGACGAGAAGCTCGTCCACCGCCAGGCGCTCGCCGGGATGCTCTGGTCGAAGCAGTTCTACTTCTTCGACGTCGACCGCTGGCTCACCGAGCACGACGCGCACCCGCTCCTCGGCCGCCTGATGGCCCCGCGGAACTCCGACTGGTTCCACATGTTCAACGGCGACGTCATCTCGATGCCGGACAAGTGGGAGTACCCGTGGTACGCCGCTTGGGACCTCGCCTTCCATACGCTCGCCCTCTCGCTCGTCGACTTCGACTTCGCCAAGGAGCAGCTCCTCCTGATGCTCCGGAGCCTCTACGCCCACCCGAACGGCCAGATCCCCGCCTATGAGTGGAACTTCAGCGACGTCAATCCCCCCGTGCACGCCTGGGCGACGCTCTTCCTCTACCGGGTCGAGCAGGACCTCGGCCGCAGCGACGTCCGTTTCCTCGAGCGGTCGTTCCAGGGGCTGATGCTCAACTACAACTGGTGGTTGAACCGCAAGGATCCCTCCGGGAAGAACGTGTTCGCCGGCGGCTTCCTCGGCCTCGACAACATCGGCGTCTTCGACCGGAGCGCCAAGCTTCCGACCGGCGGCTCCCTCGAGCAGGCGGACGGGACCGCCTGGATGGCGTTCTACAGCCAGAACATGCTCGAGATCGCGCTCATCCTCGCCGAGCACGACGCCGCCTACGAGCAGGCCGCCTACCGCTTCCTCGAGCACTACATCTGGATCTCGTACGCGATGGACCGTCCCGGCGTCCACGAGGACGAGATGTGGGACGACGCCGACGGCTTCTACTACGACCTCCTCCGCCTCCCCGCCGGCGACGGGATGCGCCTGAAGATCCGGTCGATGGTCGGCCTGCTCCCGCTGTGCGCCGCCACCGTCTTCGAGGGCAGCCTGATCGAGCGCTTCCCGAAGCTCAGGGAGCTGATCGCGCTGTTCCGGTCCCGGCACCCCGAGGTCGTCGCCCACGTTGCCCCGACGGCCGAAGGGTTCGTCGGCCAGGCGAACCGGCGGCTGCTCTCCGTCCTCAACCGGGAGAAGCTCACGCGCGTCCTCGGCTACCTGCTCGACGAGAACGAGTTCCTGAGCCCCCACGGCATCCGGTCGCTCTCGCGCTACCACAAGGACCATCCGTTCGTCTTCAGCCTCGAGGGGCGCGCCTACGACGTCGGCTACCTCCCGGCGGAGTCGAACAACGGCATGTTCGGCGGCAACTCGAACTGGCGCGGCCCCGTCTGGATGCCGGTGAACGGCCTGATCGTCCGCGCGCTGCTGAACCTCTACTCGTTCTACGGCGACGACCTCAAGGTGGACTGCCCCACCGGCTCCGGGAACCGGATGACGCTCTTCGAGGTCGCGAAGGAGATCTCGCGCCGCCTGTCGTCGATCTTCCTGCGCGACGAGAACGGCCACCGCCCCGTCTACGGCGGCACCGAGAAGTTCCAGACCGACCCCCACTGGCGCGACCTGATCCTCTTCTACGAGTACTTCCACGGCGACAACGGCGCCGGCCTGGGCGCCAGCCACCAGACCGGCTGGACCGGCATCATCGCGCGCCTGCTCGACCTGTTCGGCCGCGTGGACGCGCAGACGATGCTCAAGGAGGAGAAGGGACAGATCCTCACCAAGATGGTTCGCGAGCAGGTGGGGGGTGAAGTGACGCGGAGGTGATCCCGCCGCCTTAGATCGACAGACCAGGATCGCCTTCCACCACCTTCTGCTCGAGCCGAGGCCTCTCGCCCGCGCGCCACAGCTTGGCGGTGTGGACGACGCGATAGCGCAGCGCACCGCCATCCTCCCGATCGCTACGCGCGATCGGCCGCGGAATGCAGACGAACTCGGTGCGCATGTCCGTTGCGGAGAGGCGGACCGTCGCGTACCCGTGGCCGCCCAAGTCCACGAACATGAGGTGCGGCGCCAGATCGGGATTCGACAAGGCGCGCGCGCGCTCCAGATCGCCGTGTTCCGCGTAATCGAGACACGAGCGCACGCCGTGCAGCATCAACATGTTCACCGTCGGGTGCGGCTTGTCGGAGCCCGGGCGGTCGGCCATGAACAGCGGCCGGAGCGGTTGGTCCTTCGGGAAATTGTGCTCGTAGGCCTCGACCGTGCCGGGGCTCGTGATCGAAGCGCCGACGAAGGCCAGACCGACGGGCTCGAACGGACGGGGCGGAAGCGCCTTGGCGGCGTAACCGGCCCAGAAGCTGTGCCGATCGCCCGAGACGATCGCGAAGCCGGAGATGCGGTGGTCACGGATGAAGTCGAAGATCTCGCCTCGCTCTGCATAAGCGATGCCGAAGTCGGGGCCTCCGGTGGTGGCGTACGTCGCGCCGGGCCAGGGATGCGGGGCCACGCTTGCGGGTAGGTTCTGCGGGTCGGCACGCTCGTCGGGCACACCGATCGAATTGCCCCAGACCTTCCAGGTCGCCCGCGATCGCCGCAGGTGCTCCTTGAACCACGCTTTCTGCTCGGCCCCCAGAATGGTGAACGGTGCCCCGTCCTTGCGTGGATTGGGGATGCGGATCTCGCCGAACGAGATCTCCGCCGGCGGGCGACCGCCGTCGAAGGCGCGGCCTGCATCGAGGATCTCGACCGCGTCCTGCGGGGCGAGGCCGGGAAAATCGGGGCTGCCGAGCTTGTCCGTGTCGGGGTAGTCGGTCGGATCTGCGGCACGGTAGCTGTGCTGGTCGGTGATGATGAGGTCGAGATGACGGCCGTAGCGCACCGCGCGGTAACCGGTGAGGCTGCGGATCGCGGCCAGGTTGTTCGGCTCCTGACCCAGTCCCTGATCGTCGAATTTCTCGATCGCGACGTTGGCGACCTTGGGCGGGTCGAACGTCGCGAGCGATTCGCCGCTGGACTTGACGATCCGCGCCGGCAGGTACTCGAACCAGGCCTGGTTGGCGGCGACCTTGACCGTCTGACCCGGCCGCGCCTCGGGACCGACCTTGACGAAGCTCTGCCAGCCCTGCCAGGAAAACTCGTGGTTGTCCCACATCGCCACGAACGGCCAGCGCGCGCGCGCATCTTGAAGGTCCGGGTCGTGCAGGTAGGCTCGATAGATGGCGCGATATCCCTCGAGATCGGTCGGGACGTGGAAATTGGACACCTTCTCGCCGTTCGGAATGCGGACGATGTCGCGGATGCGCCGATCGTAGTAGTTCGGGCGGTCCTCGGGATACCAGACGAGCTCGTAGATGAAGTCGCCGAGGTGGAGGACGAAGCCGAGCCGGTTTTCGGGTGCCGCCTTTTCGTCCTCGTAGATCATGCGACGATACGCGCTCAACGAGCCCCAGCTGGGATTCTGGCAGCTGACGAACGCGAAGTTGGCCGGCCTCGGGTCGGAGTCGCGGGGTGCCGTGATCGTTCGCCCGATCCGGCTGCCGAGCCCCTCGGCATCGGTGAAGCGGTACCAGTAGACGTGCGCCGGCCGAAGGCCGCCGACGAGCACCCGGCAGGTCCAGTCGGAAGCGGCCGACACGATCGCCGGCGCTCGCGCGACGACGCGACGGAACGCCTCGTCCTCGGCCACCTCGACCGTCAGCGTCTCCCGATCCCCGCTCGGGAACGGCCGCCGGGTCCACAGGATGACCCCGTCCGCCGTTGGATCGCCGGACGCCACCCCCTCGGGATACAGATCCCGCCGCTCCTGCCAGCGCGATCGAGACGCCCGCACCGGGCCGGCAATCGCCGCCACGGCTCCCATCGCGAGCGCGGCCTGGATGAACTCGCGGCGGGTCACTTTCATGCCGTCCCTCCCATCGACGCCGGACGAGCGCCTGACTGAGATACGCTCGCGATCGAGAGGAAGTTGACTGTCGCCGGAACCGCCGTACAAGCTTGGAATCCGTTCGAACAAGGGGAGGAACCATGAGAATCAACATCGGCATGGCCGTTCTGGCCGCATCCCTGGCGGCCGCGAGCAACGCCGCGGCGCAGAATTGCGAGCTCGAGAGACTCCACATCCGCTCCTCGGGCGACGGCGTTTCGGCCGACTTCTCCAGCGTGGACACGAGCACGTGCGCGCTGGGCATCGAGACGGACGTCCATGTCGAGGCGAGCGAGGGCGTCATCACGACGGCGGATCTTTGCGGACGCGGTGGAAACAGCATCAAGACCGTCACGATCGGCCAGACGAACGTCGTCGCGATCCTCGTCACCGTCTACGACAACTGCCTCGGGACGCTGGTGCGCACGGTCACCGGGACCGGAGAGGCCGACGAGCTCCACGTGAGCAACAACTTCAAGACCGGGAGCCTTCAGGCCGCCTTCGACGGCGTGGACGATTCCAACCAGACGGTCGCGGTCGCGATCGATCTCGTCTGGACCGGCGTCGGCGCGAAAGAGAAAACGGTGGACCACGTGAACAACAACCAGGGCGTCGTCAGGTTCGTCTCCACCTCGTCGGGGACGATCCGCGATGCGGTCGCCGTCGGAAGCGCCACGCTCGACGGCGCCGAACAGCTCCAGTCTCCGTCGACCCAGGGCACGCTCGAGCAGAGCTCGACCCACGAGCTTGTCGTTTACCGGTAGGCACCGGGGCCCAACCTTCATGCTCGGCCCCCGCGGATCGCGCATCGTGGACGGCGACGTCTTCCGCCGGCTCGTCCTCGCCCGCGATTTCCTGACCGCCTCGTACGACGCGCCGGTCCTCCTCGAGGAGGCCGCCCGCGAGGCGGGGATGTCCCCGTTCCACTTCCTCCGCTCGTTCTCCCGCGTCTTCGGCGAGACCCCGCACGACTACGTCTTGCGCCTGCGTCTCGCCCGGGCGCGGGAGCGCCTAGCGCGCGGCGCCGCCGTGACCGACGTCTGCTTCGACGTCGGCTACCAGAGCCTCGGAACGTTCAGCGCCCTTTTCTCCAAACGCGTCGGCGTCTCCCCGAGAACCTGGCAGCGAAAAATCCGCCGTCAAGTCGTGGTCCCCGACTCACTCGCCAGGCTCTACATCCCCTGCTGCTACTACCCAGGCGTGCACGCAGAAATCTGAAGAGCGCAATTTCGGAGAAGCGCGGCGCTCCGTTCCACGCCACAATCCTGGCCAACGGAGGAGGAGCGCCCATGCTGCAGAAGCTCTCGCACGTCACCGTCTGGGTGTTGGACCAGGACCGCGCCGAGGCGTTCTACACAGGTAAGCTCGGCTTCGAGATCCGCTCCGACCATCGCTTCGGCGGCTTCCGCTGGCTAACCGTCGGACCGAAGGGGCAGAAGGACATGGAGCTCGTCCTCCTTCCCGTCGCCCCCGGCCCCATGCTCGACGAGGCCGGCGCTGCCGCCCTGCGCGATCTCGTGAAGAAGGGCGCGCTGTGCGTCGGCATCCTCGAGACCGACGACTGCAAGGCGACCTACGAGGAGCTGAAGGCGAAGGGGGTCGTGTTCCACTCCGCCCCCGCCGAGCGGCCGTACGGGATCGAGGCGGTCATGCGCGACGACTCGGGGAACTACTTCAGCGTGGTGCAGCGGCCGCGGTAAAGAACCCAGCCGCCTTCCCTGCCCCGCTCCTACGTCAGATGATCGCCGAATACCCGCTCGATTTCCTCCAGCGTGAAGTAGTTCAGGGCCACGATCTTGGCCTGCGGGCGCAGCGGCGGCGGAAGAACGGACCGCGCCTCGTCCTTGCTGCCCGCCTCTAGGATGAACCAACCGCTGTGGACCCCGTCGTGGCATCCCCAGTCGGCGTGGGTCAGGTAGTGGGAGCCCGACGTTAGGGCCAGCTTGACGAACTTGGCGCAGACCAGGCCGTCGGGGTCATGGGGTAGCTCGACCAAGAATCTCGACATACGGGAGCCCTTTCCTAAAGCCGTGCCGGGAGATCGAACGGCAAGAGTCTTCTACTTCAAGCGGATGAGTCGTGGCAAGGGGGTTCGCTGACGCCGCGCGTAAAGCTGTCCTGCACTCTTTCAGGCCTGTGGGCCGTCCAGCCCCTTCGTCGGCCTCCTCAGGGCTATGCCGGTGCGGCGGCCGCGAACCGCGCGAAGAGATCGCCCGGAAGGGCGTGATGGAGGCGCCATCGAACGGCCATTGGTCGTTCACCTTCGTGACCGACGTAGGTCGCCGGCCCGAGGCACCAGAATGCCCGGTCGCTCTGACGGAGGCGTGCAAATAGCAGTACGCGGGTACCGAGTCTTTCGTGCTGCTGGTACCGCATTCCCGTCTTGCTGTCCGCACGCGTCGCGGACTGGCTCTCCCAGTGGATTAGGGTCGGGCTCATCGCATAGTCGCGGTAGCGGGTAGTTGGCGAAAACGTGCCCTCGGTCTTGTCGAGAGTGAAGGCAAACAGATCCGTTCTCGCTTGTTCAAGATAGAAGACTCCAGCCTGCCACGGGGCAACTTTCGCTCCTTCTCCGACACCGAAGGCAGCGAGGATTTCCAATCGGGTGTACCGCGCGTGAACCAAGAGTGGAACGTCGGGGAAGCCATCCAACGGCTGATGCACGTGGTCCAACCGGTCCCGCAGTAGAGAGAACAGCTCAGCCAGCTCAGATAAGACCTGTGGGTGCTTCCAGACGAACTCCACGGCCTCCTGGAGTGGCGTCGCCCTCTGGAGCGCGTGATCTACAAGTGGGGCGATCATCATTCGAAGCAATCGACGTTCCACTTCGCGGATTTCAGCGACATCGGGTGCGGTTTTCTGCGCACAGAATTTCGAGTACGAATCAAACCGTACTGAGTCATCCACGTGAAAAAGGCGTCCAATCGCCCGTCGAAGTGTTGATTCTTCCGGTCCAGCGGGAGCGATCTTGATAGCTGCTTCGGCGCACAGATCCGACCAACCCCGCGACCCTTCGTAGAGATCCTCGAGATCCAGCCCACTGGCTTCCAGAAATGATGCCAGATTCGGCGACCGACCGGACTGAACGAGCGCCGTAAGTTCGCGAACCTTCTGACTCCAGTTCGACGGTATCGACTCCCGAATACTCCGCAGGACTATCTCGCTAGATTTCTTGTCGAGCTCCATGTGGCAGCCCGAGGGCAAGAACGGGAATCCGCCTGCGACCTGGCGCTCGATGTCTTGCCGTGTGCCTCCGAGCAGCGCGCGGAGGCGTCGATCGAAACGGTACTCCTTTCGGTGCTGACCGACGAAGTCGAGGACTGTGCAGGCGGTCTTGCCGTCCGACCGCCGAAGGCCACGGCCGAGCTGCTGCAGAAAAAGGGTCGGGCTGTCTGTGGGGCGAAGCAGCAAGAGCGCGTTCACATTGGGAACGTCAACACCCTCATTGAACAGATCGACAGAGAAGACGACTGTCACCTTCCCTTCACGCAGGTCAGACAACGCCGCGCGTCTTTCATGCTCCGGGGTATCTCCCCAGACCGCCACCGCACTTATTCCGCACTCGCAGAAGATCCTCGCCATGAATCGCGCGTGCTCAATGCTGACGCAGAAACCCAGCGCCCGAATCTTTCCGGAGTCCCCGACTCGCTCACTGAATTCCTTGACGACGAGGCGCGCCCAGGCATCCGACGCCGTGTAGACATTCGTGAGCCCGGTTACGTCGTAGCCAGTTCCGCGCCTCCAAGGCACCTTCGAGAGATCCAGGCCGTCGTGGATACCGAAGTAGGTGAACGGGCTCAAGTGTTGCTGATCGATGGCGTCCCAGAGTCGCAGCTCGGCCGCTATCCGGTCCCCGAACCAGTGAAGTACCGGGAGTCCGTCGGCCCGTTCCGGCGTTGCCGTGAGGCCAAGAATCTCGCGAGGGCGTAAGTGCTTGAGCAAACTGTCGTACGACGGGGCTGCGGCATGGTGAAACTCATCAACGATAAGCACATCGAACTGTTCAGGCGGCATGTTGTCCAGGTCTGCGTGGCGGAGACTCTGCACGGAAGCAAATACATGCTCGAACCTGGAAGGGCGACTGCCGCCAACCCACGGCTCGCCAAACGATGCGTCCCGCAGTGCGTGCCTGAATGTGGCCTGACTTTGGTCGAGTAGCTCCTGACGATGCGCGACAAATAACAGCCGTGCTCGAGGTAGGGTTGTTCGCAGTCGAGCGTAGTCAACAGCAGCCATCACCGTCTTCCCCGTTCCCGTGGCGGCCACCAGGAGGTTGCGGTGGAAGCCAAGCGATCGACTGATCGCGAGATCCTCCAGGAGCCGCTCCTGGAAGGGCATCAGTCGAATCTCGATTGGGCTAAGGATAACTGTTGGCCCACGATCGGTCGGATTAGCCACGCGCTCCGCGAATTCCATCCGGTCATACGGTCGATAGTCTTGGCTTTCCCAGTAGCTATCAAACGTGGCGCTGACCTTGTCGACGACATCGCGATTACGTGCGCCTGAAATACGGACGTTCCATTCCAGACCCGTCACCTTGTGCCGAGTGAGTCAGATTGGAGGAGCCGATGTACGCGGTTGAAAAACCCGTCTCACGGTGGAACAGCCACGCTTTTGCGTGAAGCCGAGTCGTGCTCGTGTCGTACGACACGCGGACTTTGGCACCGAGTTCCTGGAGGAGGTCGAGAGCTTTGCCCTCGGTTGTGCCGGTGTAGGTCGTAGTCAAGAGTCGCAGCTGACGCCCTTCGCCGCAGTGTCGGCGCAGTGACTCGCGAAGGGGCTGGATGCCACTGTGCCGGACGAACGCCATGAGGACGTCGATACGATCGGCAGACGCAATCTCTGCTTCCAACTGACGGCCGACCCGTGGCTCCCCCGGCGCGTTGGTTAGCAAAGTCGTGTCGAGAAGTGGAATCAGCGGCGCTTCGATCGAAGCTCGACTACCGTCCGGGTTTACTCCGAGTACTGCCCGTAAGACCGCGGCTGGTTCGACTGGAAAATCGAGGGCGGCCTCGTCTTCTTTGATGAATTCATCGAGGCGCGTCAGCAGGCTACGCGCGATCTGAACACCGACCTCAGCCCGGTTCTTCTCGTTGATGGATTCAATCGCCCGTTCAAGAGCGGCACTCATATGAAGCGCAATGCGCTGGGCGGCCTCGGCTGGATGAAGGCGGCTACGATCGATGACCCATCGTTCCTGGATTTGGGCCAGACGTTGTTCGAGCCCCGCAGTCAGAAGAAGCTCGTAGAGTCCCCGCTCAAGCGATTTGGTCATCCGCTCCCAGTCGTGCCGGCTGGCCGACGCCCCGTCCAGCACCCGAACGCCCGGGATTCTACGTGCGGATGCCGAAGGAGCAGACTAGAAGCTTCCGCCATGGTCTGGCGGGTTCACGGCTGGTAGGGGGTACGCTCTAGGGTTCATTGCTGGTCGAGTCAGGCGCCTCCCCCCTCCAACCATCTCCTCAACTCCGTCAAGTCATCCTTCCTTACGTGCCCCGCAGCTCCTGCCCGGCCGGCGGCCTGCCGGATGTCCTCCTGGTCGTGCTCGCTGACGACGAGTACGCGGGCTTCGGGATGGACGGCGCGGAGGGCGGCGGTGGCGGCGATGCCGTCGAGGCGGGGCATGCGGATGTCCATGAGGACCCAGTCGGGCGCGAACGTCGCGTAGCGGCCGAGGACCTCGTCGCCGTCGGCGCATTCGGCGATCTCGAGCGGCAAGCCGTCGAGGACGTCGCGGATCATGCGGCGGACGAGCGGGTTGTCGTCGACGATCAGGACTCGGAGCGGCTCTCCCATGGGCCGGAAAGGTATCGGGCGGGCGCTTTCCGGACCATGGAGGGGATCCCGCGATTTCCACACGTGCGGGAACGCATGGTTCAAGAAGAAGCCAGAAGGCGCTCGCGGTTTTCCACCGCGAACTTCGTCAGCGCGTGGCTGCCGGAAAGGCCGAGCTTGGCGGCGATGGCGGTGCGGTGGTTCTCCACGGTCCGGTAGTGGATCGACAGCTCCTGCGCGATCTCCTTGCTCGTCTTGAAGTCGGCGATCAGGCGTAGCACGCGCAACTCGGCGGGGGTCAGGCGCACCTTCCAGTCCGGCCCGGCGGAGGGGGGCGGGGGGACCGCCGTCGCCTTCCCGGTCAGGAGCGTCGCGGACAGCTCCGAGCTGATGTACGGCCGCCCCTCCCGGACGGCGCGGATGGCGTCCACCACGTCGATCATCGCCCCTTCCTTGACGAGGTAGGCCTTTACGCCCATGTCGAAGGCGGCGCGGAGCAGGTCCTCGCGGCCATGCATGGTCATCAGGACGAACTCGGGACGGGAGGGCGCGTCCTTTAGCGCCTTGAGCACCGTGAAACCGTCCGCCTTCGGCATGTCGACGTCCAGGATTACGACGTCGGGACGGTCGTTCTCGATCGCGCGCAGCGCGGCCTCGCCGTCCCCCGCCTCGGCGACCACGACGAACCCCTCGACCTCCTCCAGGACCTCACGGAGCCCCTTCCGGAAGATCGGGTGGTCGTCCGCGATCAGGATGCGGACCTCGTCGCTCATCCCGCGGCCTCCCCGCCCCGCTTCGGGAGGATGACGATCAGGCGCGTCCCCCTACCCGGCGCGGAGTGAATGGTATGCCGCCCCGAGAGGATCCGGACCCGCTCGGCGATTCCGGACAGGCCCATCCCGCTCCGCCCGGACGGCTGTGCGGTGGGCTCGAACCCTTTGCCGTCGTCCTCGACGAGGATCTCGACCGCTCCGTCGGGGGCGGAGATGGAGACGCGGGCGTTCTTTGCGCCGGAGTGCCGGACCACGTTCCCGACCGCTTCCTGCACGATCCGATACACCTGGATCTCGTCCTCGCGCGGGAAGATCCCGTCGAGCGGCGCGATCTCGGAGGTGAGCGCGATCTCGGACGACGTCCCCGCCTGCTCGAGAAGGGCCTCGAGCGCCCGCGTCAGCCCCAGGCGGTCGAGCTGATACGGCCGGAGGCCGTGGGCGACCTTCCGGATCTCGTCGATCCCCTGGCTCGCCACGTCGACGATCAGCTCGACGTGGCCGCGCGTCTTCGGGGCGGCAGGGTCGCCGCGCAAGCCCAGCAAGGCGCGATTGCGGATCACGACCAGGGTCTGCCCGATCCCGTCGTGAAGCTCCCCCGCGATCCGCTTGCGCTCCGCCTCCTGGGAGGCGATCAGCCGCCTCGCGAACGCGTCCTGCTCGGCGCGGCGCCGCTTGAGCCGCGCGACGCGGGAGCCGAAGAGGCCGACCACGATCCCGATGAGGGCGACGAGCGCGCCGCCGCGCACCCACCCGGTCTCCCACCACGCAGGCCGGACGGCAAGGGCGAACGACGTCCCCGCCTCGTTCCAGACGCCGTCGCTGTTCGAGGCCATGACCCGGAACGTGTAGTGGCCCGGCGGGACGAACGAGAGCCGGGCGAGGCGGTCCGGCCCCGCGTCGGCCCAGGAGCCGTCGAGGCCTTCGAGCTTGTACCGGAACCGCACCTGGGCGGGGCGGACGAAGGTCGTCGCGGTGAACCGGACGTCCAGGCGCCGCTCGTTCGAGTCCAGCACGACCTCGGGGCCGGCCGGGTGGGCGCGGCGCTCGCTCGCGATCTCCTCGATGATCACGGTCGGCGCAATCGGGTTCGAGGCGAGCCGGCGCGGGTCGACGACGGCGATCCCCTCCTGAGTCGGGAACCAGAGCGTCCCGTCGCTCTTGCGGAAGCCGGCCGGCTGGTACCCGCCGTTGCACTCCGCGGAACGCATCCCGTCGGCGCGGCCGAACGCCCGGCACGAGACCGAGCGGGCCTTCCCGTCGGCGAACGCGTCGAGCTCCGCGCGGTCGGCCGCGAAGATCCCGCGGTTGCTGCTCATCCAGAACCGCCCTGCCCCGTCGTCGACGATCGCGAACACACCGTCGTCGAAGAGGCCGTCGCGCTTGCGGATCCGGACGATCTTGCCGGCGGACAGGCGCGCGAGACCCGAGTCGTAGGTCCCGATCCAGAGCGCGCCCTTGTCGTCCTCGTAAAGCGCGCGGATGGCGCCTCCCGGAAGGCCGTCGGCGACGGTCCAGCTCCGGACGCGCCCCCCCTCGATCCGGCTCAGACCCCCGGGGGTCCCGGCCCAGATCGCGCCGTCCGCCCCCGCGAACAGAACGGTCGCGGACTCCCCGGCGAGACCCTGCGCCTTCCGGAAGCGCGACTCTCCGGTGCCGTCGACGCGGACGACACCTTCGCGGGTCGCGAGCCACAGCGCGCCGCTCGGGTCGCGAAGCATGTCGGAGCACGGCGGTCCGTTGAACACCGTCTCGACGGCGCCCTGCCTCGTGACGCGATGGACCTTTCCATTGGTCGACCCGAGCAGCACTCCGCCGTCGGGCTCGGGCTCGATCGTCTGGACGACACCGAGCCTTGGCGCGAGGTCGTCGCGCCGCGCGAAGCGGCCGTCGGCGACGACGAACAGCCCCGCCCACGAGCCCGCCCACACGCGCCCGTCCGCGGCTTCCGCGAGCGGATAGAGGCTGCGCTCGCCGACGCCTCCGCCGGGGACGAGGGTGCGGATCGGCGTCGGCACCGCCTGCACGAGCCCCGAATCCCCCCCGATCCAGAGCGATCCCTCGCGATCCTCGAGCATCGCGATCGGCGGCGGCAGCGGAGGAGACGTCGACGGATCGAGCACGCTCCACGCGCCGTTGTCCAGCACGGCCAGCCGGCCCTCGCGCAGCAGCCAGGTCCGGCCCCCGGCCCCGCGAGCCGCTCCCCAGCGGGGAGGCTCGACCTTGGTCTCGTCGACCTCGGGAGCTTCCATCGGCGTGGCCCGTCCGTCGTGAAGCTCGAGGAACGAGCGCCGGCCGGCCCGGAACCAGCTCCGCCCGCGTGAGTCTCCGAACAGGCCGACGGTCCACCCTCCCTGAGGCGGCGGCCGCGGGTAGTCGACGAGCGCGCCCGACGGCTCGAGGAGCCGTATCCCGCCGTCGCGCCAGACGGTCCTCCCGAACACCTCGAGCTGCTCGCCGGGACGAAGCGCCGCCTCGGGCGGCATCGTCCACTTCCCGTTCTCGAAGCGGGCCAGCCCGGACGGGGTCGACGCCCACATCCTCCCCTGGGCGTCTTCCATGAGGCTCGCGACGAAGAGGTTCGGCAGGCCGTCCGCCAACCCGAACGACCGGAACCGGCCGTCCGGCCCGCGCCGCATCGCACCGCCGTCTTCGCTCCCCAGCCAGAGGCTCCCGTCGCGGGCCGCCCGAACGCACAGCAGGCGGTTGGAGGTCATCTCGGGGACCTCGGACCGGTTGAACACTTTCATCCGCACGCCGTCGAAGCGCACGAGACCGTCCAGGGTCGCGATCCAGAGGTAGCCGTCCGCGGTCTGGTCGATCCCGTAGACGGAGCTCTGCGGCAGACCGTCCTCCGCGGTCCAGACCCGGTAGCTCAGGTCGAATGCGGGCGCGGCCGCGGCGAGCGCGACAGCGAGGCCGAACGGTGCCAGCAACGTCACCCCCCCGCGCCATCCTACTCATAGTGGTTCCGAGAATGTCTCGCCCGGGATGCTCATCCACCCGGGTCTCCGCAGCCGGAGGGCTTGCTCCGATGGGCTGGGGGTCGGCTCCACCGCGTCCAGAGGTGTTGCCGATGCGAGATCTCCGAGTCTCGAACCGGCACCGTCGTGAGGGAGGCGGTCCAGCGTGCAAGGGCGCGCATTTTTCGTTTGCGGAGCGCCTGGGCGGTTCGAAGTCGAGACATTCTCGGAACCACTATGTGCGTGGTCGCACGTGTGGAATTTGGGTGATCCCCTCTATGGGCTCGGCTTCTCGACGCCCGTAAAACCTTGGCCATGAGCCAAAGCAACGGGGGTGCGACGATGAGCAGCGCGCGGAGCTCCGGGTGGGTCCTGGTCATGGCGATGGCGGTCTCGAGCGCCTGGGGCGTCACGGAACCGAGCCTCAAGCTGAAGTCGTTGCGGCCGCTTGGCGGTGCCGTGCGAAGCCCCGGGACGCGGCCGACCGCGGTGGCCCTCGTCGACCTCGACGGCGACGGGAAGCCCGAGGTGATCGGCGCCTACCGCACGGGCGCCGGGTCCCACCTCGTCGTGAACCGGAAGACGGGTCCGGTCCGTCTCTCCCTTTCCGAACCGGCCGACATCCTCGTGGGTGGCGACTTCAACGGCGACGGCCGCGCCGACCTCGCCCTGGGGCATCTCGGATCCCGGTTTGTTCGTCTGCTCTCGGGCGACGGCGCGGGCGGCCTGATGCCGGCCGGTGACATCTTCCTTCCGGGCGAGCTGACCGCGCTCGCGGCCGGCGACGTGAACCGTGCGGACGGCCTGGACGACCTGGTCGTCGCGATCGCGGGGCCTTCGGGACCGGAGCTTCTCGTGTACGAGGGGCTGCACGGAGTCCTCACGGCGACTCCCGAGAGCTTTCCGCTTCCGGCTCCAGCCACAACGGTCGTGACCGGGATGTTCGACGACGATCCGTGGACCGACGTCGCCGCGGCGGCCGGCGATGCGGTGGTCGTCGTCCACGGCCGCGATCGCCTCCTCGCGTGGGGGAAGCGGAGAACGGCGCCGCCGGCGCGAGTCGAGATCCTGGCCCAGGAGGCGCCGGTCGTCTCCCTCGCCGCCGGCCGGTTCGGTCTCCCCGCCATTCACCGGCAGGAGCTCGCAATGCTCGCGGCGGATGGAAATCTCAGGATCCTCGGACGGCCCGGCGTGGCCGCGGTGGGCGGTTCCGGACTTCTCACCGGGCGCGTCGCCGCTCGACCCGATGAGCAGATCCTTGTCGTGGATCAGAACGCCGGCGTCGTTCGAGTTCTCGCCGGTGACCTGAAAGAGCTCGGCGCTCTCCCCACGGAGACCGGCTCGATCGCCGCGACCGGCCGATTGAACGGCAGCGGGCTCTCGGACGTGGTCGCGCTGTCGCCGGGAGCCGAGGCCGCGTCCTACGCCCCCGCGGCGGACCCGCTGTTCCTGATCGTGAACTCGGCCGCGGACGGCCCCGACGTCAACCCGGGCGACGGCATTTGCGACGACGGGACCGGCTCCTGCACGCTGCGCGCGGCGATCGAGGAGGCGAACGCCACCCCGGGGAGCGACACCATCAGTTTCTCCGGTGTGACGGCGATCGCACCCGTCGTCGCGCTCCCGGCGATCACCGAGGCCGTCACCATCGACGGGTCGGGAGGCGTCGAGCTGGACGGGAGCTTTGCCGGCGGGGGCGCCGACGGGCTGACGGTCGCGTGGCCGGGCAGCAGCGTCAGCATCCAGCACATGGCGATCCACGGCTTCGACGGCGCGGGGATCGTGATCGAGACCGCCTTCAACACCGTGGCCTTCTGCAACGTCGGCCTCGATGCCGCGGGAGGGTACGCGTCTCCGAACGGGGGGGGCGGCGTGATCCTCTCGGGATCCGGAGCGGTCGCGAACGTCATCGACAACAACTTCATTTCGGGCAACAGCGCTTACGGCGTGCTGATCTTCCAGGGCACCCAGAACACGGTGTCCGGAAACGTGATCGGGCGGACCGCGAGCGACCTCGCCGACGGGAACGGGGGCGACGGCATCGTGCTCGCGGGAGGGGCGTCCTACAACGTGATCGCCGGCTCCAATCGAGTCTCGTCGAACTTCGGCTACGGCGTGCGGATCACCGGCCTTGGCACCTGGAACAACCTCATGCAGAACAACCTCGTCGGGACCGACCAGGCGGGGACCGGCGCGGCGGGAAACCTCGGCGACGCGCTCCGCATCGAGGACGGGGCGAGCTACAACACGTTCGGCGGGTTCTATTCCAGCGAGGGCAACGTGCTCGCCGCCTCGTCCGGCCCCGGCGGCGACGGTGTCGAGATCGCCGGCACCTGGGGCGGGGCCGACACGACGGGGAACGAGGTCCTCGGGAACACCATCGGGCTCGGCGTCGCAGGCGGTACCCTCGCCAACGCCGAGGACGGGATCCTCGTCGATGCCGGGGCGAGCGGCAACCTGCTGGGAGTCACGCCGACGGTAAAGGGCGAAGACGGGGGCGGGAACGTGATCTCGGGAAACGCGCGGGATGGGATCCGCATCCAGGACGCGATCACCTCCGGCAACTGGATCCGGGCGAACGCCATCGGCCTGACCGGTACAAGGCCGCGCCCGAACCTGGGGAACGGCATCACCATCCTCGGCGCGCCGAACACCACGATCGGCGGCACGGAATACGGCGATGGCAACACCATCGCGGGAAACAGCGGCGTCTCGTCGTTCGGCATCGACATCGGCGAGTCCGGGGCGAACGGCACCGTGATTCAGGGCAACACCATCGGCTTGTCGCTCCCCGGGCTGGGAAACGGTGCCGGCGGGATCCTCGTCCAGGCCGACACGGGCCCGGCGATCGTCGGTACCTGGGTCGGGCCGGGAAACCAGATCGGGTCCAATGGCGGGGATGGAGTCCTGGTCTCGGGGGCGGCCGTCACGGGCGTCACGATCGAGGGGAACGGGATCGGAAGAAACTCCAGGAGCGGGGTCGACCTCGCGAGCGGCACGACGGACAATCTGATCGGCGGCGGCACGGCGGAATCGGGCAACCAGATCATGAGAAACGGTCACGACGGAGTCGCGATCACCGGTTCCGGGACATCCGGCAATCAGGTCCAGGGGAACACGATCGGGACGAGCGGGGGGAACGGTAGCGACGGCATCCAGATCGGAAGCGGTGCGACGGACAACACCATCGGCGGCGCCGCGGCGACGTTCGGCGCACCTCCGGGGAACGTGATCTCCGGAAATGGAACCGGGATCCTCGTGACGGGAGACGGGACGACCGGAAACGCAATCCGCGGCAACATCATTGGCGCCACCGCCGACGGAGCGGCTCCGCTGCCCAACGCGGGGAACGGCATCTCGCTCAGCGGCGGCAGCTCCTCCACGACCGTGGGAGGCGAGGCCGCCGGAGAGGGAAACCTGATCTCCGGCAACAACACCGACAGCTCGAGCGATGGGATCGAGATCGGCGGCTCCAGCTCCAACGTCGTGAAGGGCAACTGGATCGGCACGAGCGGCGACGGGTCGCAGGCGATCCCGAACGGCGGGAGCGGGATACGCATCGACCCCGACGACGACGGCGATTCTTCTTCGGCGAATCAGATCGGCGGGACCACGACCGGCGCGCGGAACGTGATCTCCGGCAACTCCGGAGACGGGATCCTGCTCTCCGGGTCCGGCACCACGGCGAACGTCATCGAGGGGAACCTCATCGGTCCCCTCCCCGACGGCTCGCCGGGGTTCGGAAACGGGGGCGCCGGAGTACGTGTGACCGACGGGGCGTTCGGCAACACGATCGGCGGCACGGACGGTCTGACTCCGGGGAGCTGCACGGGGGCTTGCAACCGGATCTCCTTCAACGGTGCCGCCGGCGTCGCGATCGACGACAACGGCGCGAGCCCGGACGACATCGCGGTCCGGGGGAACTCCATCGAAGGGAACGCGGGCCTGGGGATCGATCTCGGTCCCCCCGGCGTCACGGTGAACGACCCCGATGACGCCGACTCCGGTCCGAACGGCCTGCAGAACTATCCGAATGTCTACACGGTCGCGCTGTCCGGCGGCGTGCTCCAGATCGGGGGAGACTGCTACAGCTCGGGCTCGGCCACGCTCACGATCGAGGTGTTCGGGAGCGCCGCCCCGGACCCCTCCGGCTGGGGCCAGGGCCAGATCTATCTCGGCACGACGACGTGCGCGCCGGGCGGCTTCTGGGGCATCACTTACTCGGGATCGGTACCCTGGGCGACCGCCACGGCCACCTCCCCGTCCGGCCAGACGTCGGAGTTCTCCGTGGCCGTAGCACTGGACTCCGACTTCGACGGGGTGCCCGACGCGTCGGACAACTGCCCCTACACGTACAACCCCGACCAGGCGGACTTCGACGGGGACGGGATGGGAGACGCGTGCGATCCGGACGACGACAACGACGGGGAGCCCGATGTCACCGACTGCGCGCCGCTCGACGCCGGCGCCACGCACGTGCCGGCGGAGGCCGTGAAGCTCACGTTCTCCTCCAAGGTCGACCTGAGCTTCGGCAGCCTGGCCCTCCAGGCGGGAAGCGCGACGGTGTACGACACGATGCGCGGAGTTCTGCAAGCGTTCCCGGTTGCGGCCGGGAATCCCGATCAGACCTGCGTCGCGTCGGGGAACGCGGCTCCCGCGGCCACCGACTCGAGCACTCCCAAGCCGGGCACCGGGTTCTATTACCTGGGCCGCGGGCGGAACGTGTGCGGGAGCGGGACCTACGGGTTCTCCACGGCGGGTGTCGAGCGCACGGGGAGCGTGTGTCCCTAGAGGATGCGTGCCAAACGGCCCGCCGGGATGCATATTCCGCCGGGAGTCGCTTCGATGCGGAGGCGTGGCCATGAAGAAGCTCTTGTTCTTGGGTGTCGTAGCACTTGCGGCGTACGCCGTGTGGGCGCACTTCGGAAATCAGGGTGGAGACGACCGGATCTCGGATCTCGAGCGTCGCCTGCAGAGAGCGGAGAGCACCTACATGAGCGCCGGGCGCTCCTCCAACCTGACCGGCATGGACAATTCCGCCGACGCAGAGGTCGCGCTCAATGAAGTGCAGCAGGTCGAGCAGGACCTCCGTGAGTTGAGCCGCACCACCACGAAGAAGGAAGACAAGGACAGGATCCAACGCTTGCTGAACCGGGCGGAGGAGGTCCGGGGCAAGATGCGGTAGTCCCCGCTCGCCAGCGACTGCACGAAGGCCGCAAGAGGGACCTACGGGTTCTCCACGGCGGGTGTCGAGCGCACCGGGAGCGTTTGTCCGTGAGCTTCCGTCAGCCGAACGACGAGCGCAGCGAGCGCTCCGGCCGCGTGCGCGACCGGAGCGTTGCGCACGCCCGCTGCCATCTCGCCGGCAAACAACGGCGCGCCGTTCCAGGCCTCCGCGAGGACCTTGAGCAGGAAACCGAGAAGTGCGGCCCAACCCAGCCAGGACCAACCCGTCGTTCCGCTCTTCGGAGCCCGGATCAGCTCCAGCGCGACCGCCACGAACAGGGCCGCGTCGATCCCGGACAATCCCCGATAGGTGTCGAAAGAAGTGAACAGCAAGATCGTGCCGCTGACGGCCGCCGCCGAGACTCCGACCAAGAGGAGCAGGCGGCGGCGTGACCGCTGCTCGAGCACTACGGCCAGACCGACCAGCATGCCGAGATCCCAGGCCAGGTGCGTTCCGGAGTAGTGGACCAGGTGCGCGGTGAAGACGCGCCACCATTCTCCCGCGGAAACGGCGGCGCGATCCAGCTGGAGCGCGTCCCGGAGCGGCTCGAACGCATCCGCTGCGAGCGCCAGCGCGGCGATCGCGCCCGTCACGATCGGAGCGCGACCTCGGGCGCGATCGCCGCGCGGCTTCACGATCGGACTCCGCCACGTCGGGCCAACCACGCGCACGTCGCGAGCGCGAGACCGGCGAGCATCGTCCACGGCTCCATGGCCCCGCCGCCGTGGGAGGACGCGGCCGGGCGATCGAACATCGGCTGCTGGGCGTCGACGCGCCGGCTGACCGGCTGCTGCGCGAGGCGCGTTTGCTGGGCCGCTCGCTCGCGCTGCGTGCGCTCGCGATTGGACCTCGCGATCCCGCGTCGATCGAACTCGGCGTCGTCGAGCACCAGCATCGCGGTCTGCGCGGTCACGAGCTGGTAGTCCACGCCGAGCTTGGTGATCGCCTCGTCCCCGTTCTCGCCTTCGCCCAGACCGAGGTCGCGCTCGCGCTCCATGGAATGGATGCGCTGCAGCGCCCAGAGCCGCTCCAGCTCCGGAGTGTCCTCGTCGACGTCGGGGAAGTGGACCCTGGTCCGGTAGGTCCGATCCTCGCCCGTGAGCTTCGCCTTGAGCGTGATATCGGCGTCGCCGCCGCGCTCGTAGCGCCCGAACAGCACCATCTGCTGCCCGCGATAGACCTTCGGCACCGCGGCTCCGTTGAGACTCGAGACGTTGACGCCGGAGATCGACAGCTCAACGTCGTGCAGGGCCTCGTAGGCGACCTTCTCCCTGGCCAGCGTCACCTGACCGAGCACGTCGTCGGCGTCCGAGACGCCGGTGACCACGCCGCCGCTGGCCTCGCCGACGATGCGCATCAGCGGCCAGTTGGCCTCGCCCCCGACGATGAACGTGAAGACGCGCAGGTCGTCGCGGTGCATGAGGTCCCGGAACTTCTTCGGATCGAGGACGCCCTCGTTCGCGACGCCGTCGGTGACGAGGATCACGTTCGTGGCGCGATCGGCCTCCAGCTTCGCGAGTCCGAGCGACAGGCCGGCGTAGACGTTCGTTCCACCGTTTGCCTGCGCGTTCCGAAGCCGTTCCTGAGCCCGGGTCACTTCGTCCTGCGTGGCATTGCGCCAGCCGTCGGTGACCTCGGACGCCTCGCTGTTGAACGCGACGATCCGGAATCGGTCGTTCGGATTCAGGTGCTGGAGCGATTCGACGATCCCCTGGGTCATGGCGGCGAGGTGGGGCTGCATGCTCCCCGACACATCGAGCACGAAGCAGTAGTCGGCACCTCCCGTGATGGGCGCCAGGTCGACGCCGGGGGTCAGGACCAGCATGAACGTGCCGGGATCTCCCGCCTTGTCCCGGTACGCGGTCATCTCCAGGCGGCCCGGCAGGTCGTCCTTCAGGCGGTAGTAGACGACCACGTCTCGATCCAGGGAGGCGTCCGTCCGGCTCAGGCTGATCTGGTACTCACCGTCTCCCTTCCGGTTCGTCGTGCTTTCCTTCTCGTAGCCGGCGACGCGCACGTCCTCGACCGGCCAGGACGTCCTCAGCTCGAGGTCGAAGGTGAACGGGCCGTGAAGCTTGGGGTCGCGGTTCCAGAACGAGCGAGCCGCCGTCTCGTTGCCCCCCTCCGCGAGCGGATAGACGTAGCGCCCGACCCCGGTGTCGATCGCGATCGGCTGGTAGTACACGTACTCGACCTTGACGTCGCCGCCGGGGGGAATGGCCGCCACGCGGAACTCGTAGCGCTCGTACCCCTCCTGCGTCCCGAGCGCGCTGTCGCGACCCGCGGCCTTCTGTTCCTCGTAGATCGACTGCGCTTTCGCGCGCGGCAGGACCTCGCCCTCGAGCGTGCGCTCGCCGATCTGTATCGACAGCTCGGAGAGCGAGCCGTCCACGGGGACCGGACAGGTGTAGATGCCCTCGATCGTCTGCTCGGTGGAGTTGTGGAACGTCTGGTCGACCTGGGTGCGCGCGAACCCGTCGAGAACGGTGACGTGAACCTCGTGCGCGCGGATCTCCGGAGCGGCCTTGCTGCCGTCCGAGGGGGCGAGCGTCCCGGCGGCGTGCGCCGGCGCGAGCACGGTCGCCGCGGCGAGCAGCAGGATTGCGAGCGGTGCCTGGTTTCTCATCGAATTCCTCCCGGCGCTTGGTGCGCCGGTCGTCCGTAGGGCGAGGGACGTGCCAGGAGAGGACTCGAAGCCACAAGTTTCTCTCTTTCAACGGGTTAGGGTGGATGACCGGAGCGCGGACCGCGGCCGAGAAGTCGAACGACGTTGACAGTGAATGATCAGTACTGTACAGAATTTATCCATGGGCGATCTGTTCTCGAGGAGCGAGCTCCGCGTCGCGCGGAGGATCTCCACCCTGGCGCTGGCGAACCCGTTCGGTCCGGAATGGGAGGCGGCGGAGAGAGAGTTCCGGGGCTCCGCGCGGGCCACCGGGCCGGACGCGGGCGGCGTCAACCGGCAGGAGGACGCCCGGAGGGCCGAGGCGCTGGTGAGACCGGCGCTGGACAGCCTGAAATCCGGGTTGCGCCCGAGCGAGGAGCAGCGAGAGCTCTACGAATCGGCCGCGCTCTTCCTTCTCTACCTGCGGTTCGTGCCACGGCTGCTGCGTCTGGTCGAGGCAAGCCCGAAGGGGGACGCGGCCGCGACCCAGCCCGTCGCCTGGTTCCCCCAGTTCGTGGCGGAGGCTCACGAGCTGCTCCTGCCGGCTCGCGGCAACGTCCTGACGCTCCTCCCGCCCGAGCATCTGCTCGCCTCCCTCTACCAGATCGTGCGCGCGCTCCACTCCATCAACGGGCTCATCGTCGGGTCGTCCCCGTCGGTGGCTCGCCTGCGCGCGGCCATCTGGCAGTCGATCTTCACCGTCGACCTGCGGCGCTACCGGCGCACCGCCTACCGGAGCCTAGACGACGTCCCGACCCTGATCACGGGACCTTCCGGCTCCGGCAAGGAGCTCGTGGCCCGCGCCATCGGCTATGCGCGCTACGTCCCGCTCGACCGCGGGACCAAGCGTTTCACGGTCCTTCCTCGCCAGGCGTTCCATGCGCTCAACCTCTCCGCGCTGTCTCCCACGCTGATCGAGTCCGAGCTGTTCGGTCATCGGCGTGGAGCCTTCACCGGCGCGACCGAGGATCGCGCCGGGTGGCTCGAGTCCTGCCCCGCGGGGGGCGCCGTCTTCCTCGACGAGATCGGGGACATCAGCGCGGACATCCAGGTCAAGCTCCTGCGCGTGATCGAGTCGCGGACATTCCAGCGCCTGGGCGAGACCAAGCCGCGGCAGTTCCTCGGCAAGATCGTGGCCGCCACCAACCGCGACCTCGGCCGCGAGATGCGCGCCGGACGGTTTCGAGAGGACCTCTACTACCGGCTGTGCGCCGACATGCTCACCACTCCGGCCTTGATCGACTGCCTGCGCGAATCTCCGGGCGAGCTGCGCGCCCTGCTCCTGCACGTGGCGGCGCGCACGGTCGGCGAGGCGGAGGCACCGGAGCTGACCGCGCAGGTCGAGGGAGTCGTGCGCGCGAGCCTGGGCGAGAGCTACCCGTGGCCGGGGAACTTCCGGGAGCTGGAGCAGTGCGTGCGGAACGTTCTGATCCACGGCGACTACCGGCCCGCCGCGGCAGCTTCCGGCGAGAACGAATCCGGCGATCTCGAGCGCGGGATGCGCGCGGGCACGATGACGGCGGACGAGCTGCTGCGCCGCTACGTTCGCATCGTCTACGACCAGACGGGAAACCTGGTGGAGACGGCGCGGAGGCTGGATCTCGACCGCCGGACGGTGCGGGCCAAGCTCCGTCCATAGTGGTTCCGAGATTGTCACGGTTTGAGCGTCCGGCGTGATGTCCACGCGTGGACAGAGCGGACGGACAGTGGACACAGAAACCGCGGAAGGGCGCGCCTAGGTGCTCGGCATGGCCGTTGCCCGGATGCCTCCCGCATGGACTGGCCCTCCGTTCCGGTCGAGAGCATCCCGTATCACCGGTTCTCGCCGAGGTTCTGCCCGCGCCCCGACTGCCGCCAGCATCGGGTCGGGCCCCGGCGGTTCCGGTTCACGCGATTGAGCCAGACCTACACCCGCAAGTGCGACCGCCGCACCGTGTCCGTGTTTCTCTGCCAAGCCTGCCGGCACAAGTTCTCCCAGCAGGCGTTTGCCTTTAGCTACTTCTTGAAGCGTCCCGAGCTGAGTACCCCGATCGCCAGGGGCTTGGTCAACGGCGCCGCGCATCGGCAGATCGCCCGCATCGCTGGGTGCGCCCACAGCACGGTCACCAAGCGGGCCCGCCGGCTCGGGCGCCACGCCCAACTGTTGCAGCAGATCGTCTTGGGAGCGCTGCCGGGAATCGGGGAGCCGGTCAACTACGACGATTTCGAAACCTTCACCGGCTCCCAATACTTCCCCTGCGGCTTTGGGACGAGCATCGGGCATCACTCCTGGTTCTCGTACACGCTGGGGTTTGCCCCCCACCGGCGGACGGGAAAGCTCACACCGGCCCAGATCCGCAGACAGGCCGCGCTCGACCGGCTGTGCGGACCACGTCCGAAAGATTCCTATGCCAGGGCACTCGCGATGCAGCTTGACATTTTGGGCCCCAAGCTCGCCGGAGCGAGACCGACCCTGATCACGGACGACCACAAGGCCTACGCGAGAGTCTTGCGTCGGCATCCGATCGGCGGTCGGATCCGGCACCTGATCTTCCCGAACCCGAAGCGAGGCCCCAAGGGCTCCCCGCGAGCTCCCGAGGCAAAGGCCCGCGATCAGGCGATGTTTCCCGTCGACATGGTGCACCGGTTCCTGCGGCATTCGGTGAAGGCGCATGCGCGCGAGACGATCTCTTTCGGAAGGAGAATCGAAGCGCAGCTCGAGCGTCTGTACCTGTACGCGGTGTTTCGCAACCTCGTGAAGCGGCGCTCGGAGCGCCGGCCGAACGCCCCCACCCCCGCGATGTGGCTTAGCTTGACCACCGAGCCGTGGCGCTGGGAGCGCGTGTTCGCGAAGAGGCTTCAGCCGTCTCGAATCGACGGAGGACCGGCCTGGCACGAGCTCTACAAGCGCGAGATGCGGACGCCGACCCTTCCACACACTCCGCCGCACGCGCTCAAGCTCGCGTTCTGAAGCCCAGGAGATCAGCCGCGGCGAGAATCCGGCGGCGCGTCAGCCTTTGACCGGAACATTCTCGGAACCACTATGACAGGCGGGCCGCGCGCACGTAGAGAGGGAAGCTCAGCTCCCGCACGACGTCCGGGCCGCCGAACGCTGCGGCGATCTCGGCCTCCAGCTCGGGAACGGGGTCCCGTTTCGTCGCCCCGATGTAGATCGGGACCGCGCTCCAGGTCCTGACGAAGCCGGCGACCTGCCCCGCGTTCCAGCGCACGGTCGAATGAAACGACGGGGGATTCAGCTCCTCGCCCGGCAGATGGATCCCGGCGTAGCGCTCGTCGACCAATCGCACGTGCGGCGGATAGTACGGGCCGAGCACGTCCTTGTAGAACGACCAGAGGATCCCGTCGAGCGGGGCGTCCACGTGAGCGACATGGTAGGTCCACGCGGCCACGACGCCTCCTTCGCGGCCCACCCGGCGCACCTCCCGATAGAAGCGCGGAAGGTCGAACCAGTGGATCGCGGCGGCGGCGACGACGAGATCGACCGAGGCATCCGGCAACCCGCACTCCTCCGCCCGCCCGAGGCGATAGGCGACACGAGGGTGCGGCCTCGCATGTCGCAGCTGCTCGGCGCTCACGTCCAGCGCGATCACCCGATCGAACCGATCGGCCAGCCCCCACGCGGCCTGGCCGCTTCCCGTGGCCGTATCCAGCGCCGTCTCGTGCCGGGGTACGACGGAGGCGAGCCAATCGAAAAGATCGGCCGGGTACCCGGGTCGCGCGGCGCCGTACTCCTTGGCGACCGTCGAGAAGTCGGGAGCATCCGTCATCGAGCGTCCGCGTCGAGCGCCGCGATCGTCCTGCGGTAGAGGGCGTCCGCGCCGGAGGGCGTGTCGGCGACCGCGGTCAGACCGAACCGGCCGAGGTCGCCGAGCGCGCTCATCATGTGGAAGACGACGCCGGTGTGCCGGGAGGGATCGAAGTGGAACCGGTGCCGCATCGCGATGTCGAAGAGGTCGTCGTGCGTGAGCGCGCGGTAGCTCTCCGAGGCGACGTCGTCGCTGGCGACGAAGCACTTCGGCGCACCCGTCGGCGTGCGGAACTCTCCGGCGTCGGGATCGTAGGTGCCGTCCGTGAGGAACTGGAGCGTCAGGAATGGATGCGTCGTGCCGCCCTTCCGGAGGTTGATCTCGATCGCGTACGTCTCCCACGCCCCGCCTTTGCTCCGGACGGCGACGAAGTCGAGCGCGAAGCGGCCGAGGACACCTTCCTCGGCGAGGCGCCGACCCACGCGCGTGGCATCGGCCATGATCGTCGCGGCGTAGGCGGGGTCGGCGGGGAAGCGGCAGCCGAGGTAGAGCTGGCCCGAGGGGCCGCCCAGGATCTGGTCGTGGGTCGAAAGGCGCTCCACGTCGCCGAGCGGTGTGATGCGGAGCTGCGCGCTCGGGGAGCGGAACTCGTCCCCCGTGATCCGCTCCTCGACCACGCCGCCCACCTCGCCGAGCTTCCTGATGTAGTGGTCGTGGGTCTGCGTCGGATCGTCGAATTTCATCGCGCGGACTTTCTCGAGGAGAGGTGCGGTCCCGCCGAGATCGACGATCGCGTTTCCCAGGCCCGAGACCCCCTCGTTGAGCTTCACGATCACCTGCTCGATCGCCGGCTTCTTGTCTCGGATTGTCGCGATCGCGCTGGCGAGATCTTCCTCGCTTCTCAGGTTCTCGACGCCGAGGGGGTGGTTGACGTTCAGCTCCGCGAAGATCCGGCGGCAGCCGGTCTTGGTCCCGAGCGGGAAGTGCTTCGGGTCGCAGCCGTACATCGGGATCCCGAGGGCGAGGGCCAGGTCGCGCTCGTACGACGTCGTGTTGAAGGGGACGAGGTGCGCGCGTTCGGGGTCGAGGATCAAGTTACGGATCTTCGCGAGCAGCCGCGGCCGGTCGAGGAGCTTCTTGCTGAGCGGCCGCGACGAGGCGTCGAGCGGCGCGATCAGGAAGAGCCGGCGCCGCGCGTGGCTCGCGATGACCCCGGGCAGGAGCCCGAGGTAGTAGTCGACGATGGTCGGGGCGATGGCGAGCGAGGTCACGTAGATCAAGCGCGCCCGCGGCTGGCGGAGCAGGAGCAACAGGAAGAGGAACCGCTCCTCGTACGCCTGCTGCTCGGCGCCGTGGAACTCCCGGTCCACGGTGAGCGACGGCACGACGACGATCGTCTGCTCGTCCTCCCCCATCGCGCGGATGGAGTGCCACAGCGGGACCAGCTTGCGCTGGAGCGCTTCGAACTGGGCCTGTTTCGTGGTCTCGGTGTTCACGCCCGCGATTCTAAGCGGTCCGGGATTGTGTGACGATCCCCCGGCGCGGCCGGCTTCAGTTCCCGGCGAGCGGCGCCGTTACGCGCCGGAGTCGAACCGTCGGCGGCGATGCCCCTATCGTCTTTCCAGGAATGGTGCCGCCCCCCGCGCCGTCGCCGTCCGGGACCAGCTCCTGCCCCGGCACCTTGACGATGAACGCGTCGAGGCGGTCTCCTCCCATGTTGCTCGTCCAGATGAAGTACCGTCCGGTGACGTCGAGGTTTCCCTTGGGGAGCTTGTCGTAATCCGAGCTGCCGCCGCCGGTGGCGTCGAGGTCCGTCATCACGGGGGCGACCACCAGGGTATCGAGAGATCCGTCGAGGCGGAAGCACGAGATCTCGTCGGACCGTGGGAGCGTGAAGCGCGTCGCGTCGCTGTAGCAGGCGTACTGCCGGCTGGGCGGCAGGTCGGGGCGCGCGTTTCCGTGCGCGATGTGTCCGGCGCCCACGCTCCAGTCCGTGAGCTGGTAGACGAGGAGATCCTGGCCGCCGCCCAGCGCGAGCGGGCGGTCGTAGCTCCAGAGCTTGGTCGCGCCGGCCTCGTTGGCCCATTCGTCCAGGTTCACCTGGTAGCCGTAGCCGAGGTCGTGATGGCCCGCAGCCCCCTGCTGATTCAGGAGCAGCATTTGCCGGCCGGTCCGCAGTTCGACGATGACGTTGTCCTCGTCGAACTGTCCGTCGTAGTTCTCGAGAATGAGGAGCCAGTTCCCGCTCTTGTCGACGTGGCACTCGTCGTAGGCGCCCTGCTTGGCGAAGTACGAGAACTCCGCCGTCGCCTCGTCGTAGACGATGCAGCCGAGATCCTGGTTGGTCGAGATCGTGCGCAGCGTCGCCGAGTGCACGCGGTCGTCATCGGAGGAGTGCGTCTGCCAGATGTAGCAATCGGGTCCGAACCGGGTCGAGGCGTCGAATACGGTCTCGAACTGCCGGCTGTTGACCTCGTAGCGCACGAGCTTCGGCCCGCTGTTGAGGTAGAGCGTCGTGGGACGGGTCCCGCTCCAGTACCACCCTTCCGTGGTGCCGTCCGCGAACGGGCTTTCCGGGTCGAACAGCGGCCCCACCTTGGTCACGACGTCGGTCGTCTTGTCGACCTTGAACAGGTTGACCCCGCTCCCGCCGCTCGACTCGCGCAGGCCAAGGAAGACGAGGAAGTACGGGTCGTTGATGTGGTTGTTGATGTTCCGCCAGTACGAGTAGCCGACCGGGTAGACGCAATCGCCGCCTCCGCAATCGGTGGAGTTCGTCAACCGGATGCCCTGCGTCCCGTACGGTGCAGGGAACGTGAACACCCCGCGCGAGGGGAGCATCGACTGGATCTGCGACGGCGTGAGCTTGGCGCGGACGTCGGTGCCGTACGCCTTCTCGATGAACCCACCGGGCGGATCGGCGGCGAGCGTCCGCGTTGGCGGATAGGTCGACGCGGCGAGAGCGAGCAGTGCCAGCAGGGGGCGGCGTAAATGAGGCATACCGGGATATACCCCACCGCCGAATTCGGGAAAGACCCTGAATTGTAAATTATTCTTAACGTGGGTGCGGCCGAGGGAGACGCCTACCTCGCGGCGCGCGTGCGCCGATGGCCGTCGCGACGGGCCGTGTACCGCACCCGCGTTTCGTGGACCGCATCGGCGTCGAACGGGTTTCGGATCACGATCCCGGGAAACCGGGTGAAATCCTTGTCGGTCGTCCAGAACTCCCGGACGCCGTGCTCGTGCAGAAGGGCCGCGATGTGGCCGTCATGCACGATGTTCCCGGCCACTCGTCCGGCCTCGAGCATGCGCCGCATGTGGCCCCTGTGTCCGGAGCCCGCACCGAGGAGGGCTAGCGTCGGCGCATCGAAGAGACGATCGAGATCCTCGAGGGCGTCGATGAGCGGGGTCGGCCGCGCAAACACGCGGCGGTGCGTGACCACGCGCAGATACTCGTAGATACACGGCCACGGAATGGCCCAGTCTCGGCTCCCTTCCGAAAGCTCCGTTAGGAGACGTGCGGCCGCCGCGTGGTGAGCGAACTCCTCGCGCCGGGCGTACACGAGGAAGTTCGTGTCGACGGCAATCACTTGATACCGTCCATCAGATCCCAGAGGGAATCTCGGTCGTCGATGTCGACACCCGGCATCAGCTTTCCGCCCTCGGTTCGCCAGCGGAGCTTGTAGGGAGAGCGTGCCGGCTTTCCCGAGAGATACGCGCGCAGCGCGGCCTCGACGACCTCTCGAAGAGAGGTGCGTTCGTCGGCAGCCTTCTTTTTCGCCCGGCGAAACAGCTCGTCACCGATCTCGATGGTCGTTCTCATGCATAAAAGCATACATCATGATACACATTGATGCAACAGGTCACGTCTTGACCGCGATGATGTCCACCATCGGGGGCGACACGAAGTACGCGTTCGGGTCGTTCGCGTGCGCCTTCCAGTCGGCGACGAGTGCCTCGTGCTCGGCCGGCGTGAGGCGCCCTTCCTCGACGAGCTTCGGCCCGTAGTTCTCGATGAAGATCGTGGGCCAGGTCCACAACGGCGAGCCGGGGCGCGCGACCCGGTGCAGGGGCGCGATCTCGATCGTCTTCATCCCGTGCCTGGCGAGGATCGCGGGAAGGCGCATCCCGATCTCGGTGTCGCCGCCGTGGTCGCGCCACGCTTCGGCGACGACGCGGATGAAGCGGCCCCACGGCTCGCTCGGCGGTGCGAGAAGGAGACCCTCGTAGTGCATGTAGTCCTGGCTGGCGAAAACGCCGCCGCGTTTCAACGCACGCGCGACGCCGCGGATCACGGCGTCGGGATCCTTCACGAAGCAGAGCACCCAGCGCTGGTACGCGCCATCGAGGCTGTCCGGCTCGAGGTCGAGCTGCTGGACGTCCCCGACCCGGGCGTCGATCGGTGCCTCGGCCGGGCTCTTGGGCCGGCTCTTCACATGCTCGATGAAGCGCGCCGATTCGTCGACGGCGACGACCTTTCCCTTCGGCGTCACGACGCCGGCGAGGTCGCGGCTCGTGTAGCCGGGGCCGCATCCGAGGTCGAGAACGGTGTGGCCGGCGCGGATCCCCGCGCGCTCCCAGATCGAGAATGCCTGGGCGCTCCAGATCTTGTGCTGCAAGCCGAGCCGGACGAGCTCGGCGTCGTTAGTGCCGAGCGCGTATTCGTGTTGCTGTTTGTCACTCATCGGGATCCTCGATCGGGACCGTCCCCGCGGCGTTCAGTGTACGACTTCGCGGGGAAAGTTCGGGCGGCATCGGACTAGAATCGCGCTCGTTCCCCAAGGAGACCGAGCATGTCCCATCGACCGGAGGACGTCGAAGCAGTCGTTCGCGAAGCGCTTCGCTTGGCCAGTCCGCACGTGCGGAGGATGTATCTCGATGAGGCCTGCGGGGGCGATGCCGAGCTTCGCGCGGCGGTCGAGCGGCAGCTCGCTCTTGCGGAAGTCTCCGCCGGCATCGACGCACCGACCGTCACGGCGGGGAGCGAGCCTAAGGCGAGCGCGGGCGCCGATCCCGGCGGTCTGTCCGAGACCCCGGGAACGATCGTCGGGCCGTACCGGCTGATCGAGGTCCTCGGCGAGGGAGGCTTCGGCAGGGTCTTCCGCGCCGAGCAAGAAAAGCCGATGCGCCGCGAGGTGGCGCTCAAGATCATCAAGCTCGGGATGGACACGCGCGAGGTCATCGCGCGGTTCGACGCCGAGCGGCAGGCGCTCGCCGTGATGGACCACCCGGGGATCGCGCGCGTCTTCGACGCGGGGGCGACGGCAAGCGGCCGGCCGTACTTCGTCATGGAGCTGGTCCGGGGAGAGCCGATCACCAGCTACTGCGACCGGCGCGACCTCCCGCTGCGGGACCGCCTGCTGCTGTTCAACCAGGTCTGTGCCGCGGTCCAGCACGCGCACCAGAAGGGGATCATCCACCGGGACATCAAGCCGAGCAACGTGCTGGTCACCGAGCAGGACGGCGTCCCGGTCCCCAAGGTCATCGACTTCGGGATCGCGAAGGCGACGGACCAGGGTCCTGGCGAGCGCACCGCTCTGACCGCGATGGGGCACGTCGTGGGCACGCCCGCCTACATGAGCCCCGAGCAAGCGGGCCTCGACAATCTCGACATCGACACGCGAAGCGACGTCTACTCGCTGGGCGTCCTGCTCTACGAGCTCCTGACCGGAACCCTCCCCTTCGACACCACGACGCTGCGCGGGGCGATCGTCGCCGAGCTGCAGCGGATGATCCGCGAGGAGGAGCCGCCCAAGCCCAGCACGCGCGTCAGCTCGATGAAGGGGGTCGCGACGACGGCGTCCCGGCGCTTCCCGAATGCGGAGCGGCTCGGTGCGGCGCTGCGGGGAGACCTCGACTGGATCGTCATGCGCGCGCTGGAGAAGGACCGCCGCCGGCGGTACGACTCGCCCCGCGAGCTCGCGAGCGACATCGAGCGGCACATGCGCAGCGAGCCGGTCGTCGCCGGGCCGCCATCCGCCTCCTACCGCGTGCGGAAGTTCGTCCACCGTCACAGGGCCGGGGTCGGGGCGGCCGCGGCCTCAGCACTCGTGCTCGTCGCGTTCGCGGGCACGATGGCGGTCCAGGCGCGGCGGATCGCGATCGAGCGGGATCGCGCGAACCGCGAGCGCGAGGTCTCCGACCGGATCGTCGATTTCCAGACGAGCATGCTCCAGCGGATCAAGCCGTTCGACATGGGCAAGGCGATCGTCGCCGACCTGCGCGGGAGCGTGGAAGAAGGCTCGAAGAGCCGGGGCGCGGACACGAAGGCAGCGCTCGCGTCCTTCGATGGGCTCCTCGGCGGCGTCAACCCGACCGACACCGCCCGGCGCATCCTCGACTCGCAGATCCTCCACCCGGCGGACGACGCGGTGACGGCGCAGTTCGACAAGCAGCCGGAGACCGAGGCCCGCATGCGGTTGGCCCTCGCCCGCACGTACCGCGCCCTCGGGCTCTCGGCCAAGTCCCTCCCGCAGGCGCAGCGCGCGCTCGAGGTGTCCGAGAAGACGCTCGGGCCCGCGGACCGGCAGACGCTCTCGGCGCGACACGCGGCGGCGATCGCGCTCTGGGACCTCGGGCGCCTGGACGAGTGCGAGAAGCTCCTGACCGCGAACGTGTCCGCCTCGGAGACCAACTTCCGTCCCGACGACCCCGACGCGATCACGGCGAAGGTGGCGCTCGGCGTCCTGTACATCTCGCGCGGCCGGGACGCCGACGCGCAGAAGCTCTTCGAGAACGCGCTCGCGGCCCAGGAGCGCACGCTCGGGCCCGACCACGAGGACCTGGTGAACACGCTGAGCAATCTGGCGACGGTCCTCGTCAACCAGAAGCGCCCCAAGGAGGCGGCGCCGTATCTCGAGCGAGCCATCGCGATCCGGAAGAAGACATCGGGAGCCGACGACCTGCAGGCGGACTCGTTGCAGCAGCGCCTCTCCCAGGTCAATCAAGCCACGGGCCGCCCCAAGGAGGCCGAGGCGCTCCAGCGCGAGGCGGTCGAGACCCTCACGCGCGTCCAGGGCGAGCGCCACCCCGACACGATCGCGGCGCTGGCGAACCTCGCCTCGCTCTACCGGCACCAGAGCCGCTTCAAGGAGGCGGAAGAGCTGAACCGCAAAGCCCTCGAGCTGCGCCGCGCGACGCTCGGCGACTCACACCCGCTGACTATCGCCTCGATCTCGGATCTGGCCATGACCCTTGCGTCGGTGGACCGCCACAAGGAGGCCGAGCCGCTCTTCGTCGAGGCGCTCGAGCGCACCCGGCAGACGATGGGCCCCGAGGCCCCGCCCACCCTCGACCGCATGAACAACCTCGCGGTCGAGTACTGGTTCGAGGGACGCTTCGATCAGGCGGCGGCGCTGTTCGAGCAGGCCCTCGACATCACGAAGCGGACGCAGGGAGAGGAGAGCGACAAGGCCGTGTTCGCCATGTCGAACCTCGCGACGATGAAGACGAGGCTCGGCCTCCTCGACGAGGCGCAGGCGCTCACCGAGAAGGCCGTCGCCATCAGAACCAAGAGGTTCGGCGCCGAGGACGAGCAGACGTTGAACGCGATGACCGATCTCGGGGACATCGCGTACCGCAGGGGACGCTACGAGGAAGCCGAGAAGGTCTACGCTCCGCTCCTGGCCGCGCGGCGGAAGACTCCGGGTCCGGACGACCCGGCAACGCTCGAGACCTGGTACAGCCTCGCCGTTACCTACAAGATGCTCGGCCAGAAGCAGAAGGCCGAGTCCGAGCTTGGCGGCCTCCTGGAGCGGAGGCGGGCGGTGCTCGGCAAGACGCACGCCCAGACGCTGGAAACCATGCAGGAGCTGGCTCAGCTCTATGTGGACGACGGGCGCGCGAACGACGCCCGGCCGCTGCTGACCGAGGCGATCTCGGCACGGCGCGCTGCGGCAGGAGCGGCCGACGCCTCCCCCGCCGATCTCAACGCGTGCGCCGCCTTGCTGCTGACCGCCGGGGTCGAGGACCTGCGCGATCCCAGGGAAGCGCTCGCGCTGGCGCAGCGCGCGAACGACGCGACGAAGGCCTCCGACCCCGACTACCTTCGCACCCTGGCGCGCGCCTGGTACGACACGGGAAACCACGCCCGCGCGGTCGAGAGCCAGCGCGCGGCGATCGCGCATCTGACCGAGAAGGCGCCGGAGCGCGCGGACTTCGAGGCGGAGCTTGTCAAGTACAGGAGCGGGAAGGGGAACTGAGGGGCAGCAGCCTCAGTCGAATCGGGCCCACGCGAGATCCATCAGACGCTGCTGCTCGATGGCATGCGCCTTCGTCGAGCCCGTGGCGGGGCTCGCGCTCGCCGATCGATGGACCGTTGTCACGTGCCGGTCTCCCACGAGCTGCTGCAAGCGAGGCCGGACGAACGAGAGCGCTCCCATGTTGGCCGGCTCCTCCTGCACCCAGACGATCTCCCGCGCTCCGGACAGTTCGCCGAGCGCCGCGGCGAGCGCCTTGTCGGGAAACGGGTAGATCTGCTCGAGCACGACGATCGCGACGTCCTTGACCGCCCGCCTCGTGCGCTCGGCTCGCAGATCGTGAGCGATTCGGCCCGAGCAGACGAGCACGCGGCGCGCGCCCGCGGCGGCGGAATCCGGGAGAACGCTCAGGAATCGCCCTCGCGTCAGCTCGAGCCGGTCGGAGCCGGCCGCCGGGAGCCGGAGCATCCCCTTGGGCGTGAGGATGATCAGGGGCTTTCGCCACGAGCCCAGCGCCTGCCGGCGCAGGAGATGGAAATACTGGGCCGAGGTCGTCGGCTGGCAGATCTGGATGTTGTCCTCGGCTGCGAGCTGCAGATACCGCTCCAGCCGGGCGGAGGAGTGCTCCGGGCCCTGTCCCTCGAATCCGTGCGGCAGGAGGAGCACGAGCCCGGACAGCAGCCCCCACTTGTCTTCCGCGGCGACGACGAACTGGTCGACGATCACCTGCGCTCCGTTCGCGAAGTCGCCGAACTGCGCCTCCCAGCAGACGAGCGCTTCCGGGTAATCGCGGCTGAACCCGTACTCGAACCCGAGCGACGCGGCCTCCGAGAGCGGCGTGTCAAGAATCTCGAAGAACGCCGGGGATTGCGCGAGCTGTTGCAGCGGAATGTGCTCCCGCCCGGTTTCCCGATCGATCCAGACCGCATGACGCTGGTTGAACGTCCCTCGCCGGCTGTCTTGCCCCGCCAATCGGACGGGCGTGCCTTGAAGCAGCAGCGAGCCGAACGCGAGCGCCTCCGCGGTGCTCCAATCGATCGGCGCCTCCCCGAGAACCATCGCGAGCCGGCGCTCGAGTCCCTTCGCGACTTTCGGATGCATCGCGAAACCTTCGGGGTGGCGGGTGATCTCCCGCGCGATCGCCTCGAGGCGATCGGCCCGAACACCGGTCTCGACGTCCAGATCATCGCGCCAGGGTCCTCCGGTGTAACGGTCCCAGTAGGACGGAAGGCGTCGCAGCACGGGCTTGGCCGTCATGGCTCGTCCGATCGCGAGTTCCTCCTCGAGCCCGGCGACGATGGAATCTCGCAGCGCGACGATCGCCTCCGGCCCCTCAACCGCTCGGGCTCCGTACGACTCGAAGAGCATGGGACGCTCCGCGATCCGAACGTACAGGAGGGGTTGGGTCGTCGTCGGATCCTCCACCTCGCTGTGGCCGTATCGACGGAAGCCGATGAGGTCGATCACGACGTCGCTCGCGAACGCATGACGGTACTCGACCGCAATGCGCGACGCCCGGGCAACCGCCTCAGGGTCCTCGCCGTTCACGTGGAGGATGGGAATTGGAAGGCGAAGCGCCGCATCCGAGGCGTAGCGGGACGAGTGGAGCCGCACCGGCTCGGCGGTGAAGCCGATCAGATTGTTCACGATGACGTGAACGGTTCCCGCGACGGAAAACCCCGGCAAGCCCGCGAGGTTCAGCGTCTCCGAGACAATGCCCTGCCCCGCGAACGCCGCATCCCCGTGCACCGCGATCGGAAGGACGCGCGTACCGCTCGAATCCTCGAGGCGCCGCTGCCGTGCGCGGGTGCGCCCCATCAGGACCGGGTCGACCGTCTCAAGATGGCTGGGGTTCGAGACCAGGTGAATTGCGACCGTCCGGCCGCCGGCCGCCTGATACGCTCCGGTCGCGCCGAGGTGGTACTTGACGTCGCCCCCGCCGAGGGTGCTTCGCGGGTCGATATCGCCGAATCCGGCGAAGATCAGAGCCGGCTGAACGCCGACCACGCGTGTCATGATGGACAGCCGGCCGCGATGGCTCATGCCGATGAGCGCAAGCTCCGCACCCATCTCCGCACCGCCGTCGAGTATCGCGTCCAGCGCGGTCACGAGGGTCGCGCCCCCTTCGAGGGAATAGCGCTTGGTGCCCACGTACCGTCCGTGCAGGAACCGCTCGAACAGCTCGATCTCGGCGATGCGGCGCAGGATGCGCCGGCGGTCCGGTGCTTGCGGCTCGGCCTCCATCCGCTCGGCGATGAACCGGCACCGGTCCGGATACGGCATGTGCATGAACTGGGCGCCGATCGATCCGCAGTAGACGGATCGCCACCGGTTCGCATCGGCGTCGCGCGATTCCTCCAGGTCGGGGTGCGGAAATGGGATCAGTCGCCCCAGCGGATCCAGCTCGGCGTGCAGGTAGCCCCAGCGCCGAAAGGCCTCCGCGACGCGGTCCTGGCTCATCACGGTCATTGTTCCACAGTCCGTGAGCCTCCCGCGGAGATCTCCGTCATGCCGCCGACGTTCGGAAACGTCCGACCATCTCGGCGTCGAGCGGGTCCATCATCGGGCCGTAGGTGACGGTGTAGGTCCCCCGGGTACCGTCGGCCGGCAACGTGAGGGCGAAGACGGCGGACTCCTCGTCCGGGTCGCTCTCACCCTCGAATCGGACGATCTCGTCGACGCGGAATGCCTCCGGTGGATGGACCGTTTGCCTCGAGCGGCTCCTCAGTCCACCGCTTTCCGCGCGGAAGTCATCCGCGTAACCGGCGACGCTCAGCCGTCGCAACGCCTCTGAGAGTGTCTCCATCGTCGTGGAGCGCGAGCTTCACCGTTTCAACACGTCCTTGACGCCGCCGATCGTTCCCGTCAGCGCGTTGCGAACGGCCTGCCCGGCCGCGGCGCTCAGCTTCTCGGCCGCCGTCACGGCGCCGTGAGCCGCCGCCGCGGCGGCGTCCTCGGCGCTGACGCCGATCGTCTTTGCCGAGTCGATGGCGCCTTCGACGAGGCCGGTCGCGGCATGCTCGAGTTTGCCGCCGACCGCGGCGGTCTGGCGAATCACCGCCTCCGACGCGTGACCGATGGTGCCCAGCGCCTCGGTGCTGACGTGCTTCGTGCCGCGGAGCACGCCGACGACCGCGCCCTTCGCCGCGTGGCCCAGGTGGCCACCGACTCCGGAGGCGCCCGCGATGGCCGCGCCGGCCACCTGGCCGACGGAATCGGCGGCCGTCACTCCGACCTTGCCCGCGTCCTTGAGGGTCGTCGACATGACCTCGCTGACCGCATCGGCGGTCGCCTTCGCGACGTTTCCCGTGCCCTGAACGGCTCGGGCCACGGCATCCTCGACGGTTCCCGCTTTTCCGGCGTGTTTGGTGGTCATCGCAAGCCTCCTTGTCCGATCTCGGCGGACCCACGATCAGTGGTGGCAATGACGGTGCCAGCGACGGCGCGCGGCGCTTTTTCTCGTCCGGCGTACTGTCTTCACCGGTCCGAGAGTTACACGCAACCCACGTTTTCACCGGGTAAAAATTGCGGGTGACGGGCCTGCCGGGACTCAGCAATAGCGCGAAGCGCGGCACGGCTCCGGGTCGAACGTGGGCCGCTCGCCGCACATCAGCTCCGCGAGCAGGCGCCCGGTCGCGGGGGCGGTCTTCAGACCCGCCATGTGGTGACCCGTCGCGAGCCACAGATTGGACGACGCGCGCGACCGCCCGATCAGCGGCATGCCGTCCGGCGCGCACGGACGCAGTCCTCGCCACACCTGCACGCCGCCGAGATCGGCGGGCAGGTCGATGAGGGTACGCGCCCCCGCCTCGATCGCCCGGACGCGTCTCGTGTTGACGGTGAGATCCTCCCCCACGAGCTCCAGCGTGCCGGCGATGCGCAGCCCGTCGCGGTGGGGATTGAGCGCGACCTTGCGCTCGGCGACGTAGATCGAGTGCCGCGGATGAGGGTCGAGCCGCGGGACCACCATCGAGTATCCCTTCGCTCCGAGGATCGGGACGCGCAGCCCCAGCGCGTGCCCGAGCGAGCGCGACCAGGCGCCCGCGGCGAGCACGACCTCGTCCGCATCGACGCGGCCGATCGTGGTGTCGAGGGCCCCGATCGTGGAATCCTGCCGTTCCGCCCCGCGCACGGTCACTCCTTCGCGCAGCGTCGCCCCCGCCCGGCGGGCGGCGTCCGCGAGCGCGGTCACGGCTCCGTACGGCTCGCAGTGCGCGTCCCGGGGGTAGAACAGCGCCCCGATCTGACGGCCGCGCACCGCCGGCTCGCGCAACCGGACCTCGGTAGCGCTCCACCACTCGTGCGGCACGCCGTGCGCGGCGGCGAAGTCGGCGAGATGCCGCGCGGCGGCAGCGCCCTTCTCCGTCTGGTAGACCGCGACGAGACCCGCGCGCGCGAACCCGAACTCCCCCGGCCCCGACCGCGCAAGCTCCTCCCATGCGTCGGTGCTCCACACGCACATCTCGAGCAGCACCCCCGAGCCGCGCTCGAAGGTCGTGCGGCGCGTCGCCCACAGGAATCGCAGCAGCCAGCCGGCGAGGAACGGATCGGCTCGCAACGGAACGTAGAACGGGCTATCGGGGTCGAACAGCCAGCGCGTCGCCTTGGCGACGAGGCCGGGCTGCGCGAGGGCGAACGACTGCGACGGCGTCAGCCAGCCCGCGTTTCCGAACGAGCAGGCCTCGCCGACGCGGTCCCGCTCGAGCACCGTGACCGTCCGCCCGCGCAGCGCGAGCTCTCGCGCGCAGGCGAGCCCCACGATGCCCCCTCCGATCACGGCGACGTCCGTGCGGAGGGCTGTCACGGTGAAGGGGACCCGACGGTGATCACGACCTTGCCCCGCGCGTGCCCTTCCTCCAGATAGCGAAGAGCGGCGGGGAGCTCGGTCAGGGGATAGGTCCGGTCGATGACCGGCGTCAGCTTCCCGCTCTCCGTCAGATCGCGCAGCCGCTCGAGGTCCTCCGGCGTCAACTCGGCGATCATCATCCGGAGCTGCTGGCTCACGAACGGCGACGTCACGAACATCCTCGCCAGACTCAGAAATGGCCCGATGAAGCCCTGCTCGTTCGGCCCGCCGCCCCCGATCAGGACGTAGATGCCCTTGGGCTTCAGCACGCGCCGGCATTCGGACAGGGCGCGATTCCCGACGTTGTCGAGGATGGCGTCGTAGCGCTCCTCGGATTTCGTGAAGTCCTCCTTCGTGTAGTCGACGACGTGGGCCGCGCCGAGGGAGCGAACGAGGTCGAGGTTCCGGCCGCTGCACACGGCGGTCACCTCGGCCCCGAGCGACTTCGCGATCTGCACGGCGAACGTGCCGACGCCGCCGGATGCGCCGTTGATCAGCAGCTTCTGCCCCGGTTGGAGATTCGCCCGGTCGCGCAACGCCTGCAGGGCCGTCGTCGCCGCGATCGGAATCGAAGCCGCCTGTTCGAACGTCAGGTTCGGCGGCTTCTTGACCAGCGCGCCGTCCTCGCCGACGCACACGTACTCCGCAAGGGCTCCGCGCCTCCCGCCGAACACCTCGTCCCCGGCCGCGAATCGCGTCACGCTCTTGCCCACGGCCTCGACCGTTCCGGCGAAGTCGACACCGAGCCGGATCTCTTGCGGCCTGCGGAGCCCGGACCCGAGCCGCATGACGTACGGAGCGCCGCGGACGTAGTGCCAGTCGAGCGGGTTCACGGACGCCGCCCGCACCCGGACGAGAACCTGGTGGTCGCCTGGGGTCGGCTTGTTCACCTTCTCGAGGCGAACCACGTCGGGCGAGCCGTAGTCGCAGTACACGATCGCGCGCATCCGGTCGCGCGGGACCGGGAAGCCGCCCTCGTAGCAGACGTTGGTGGACCGCCAGTACGCGATCGCTCCCACGAACAGCGCCGCGGCCGGAACCGTGATCGCGGCCCATTTCAGGATCCGCTTCAACTTCATGGCGTCCTCGCTGGCGGTCAGCCTACGCCGCAGAAGCGCAGGAGGGGAAGCGCCGCTTGACGCGGTGAAATGCCGATCTTAGGCTTGTCACGCATCGCGTGAGGCGTTGGGCCCACGCGCTAAGCCCCGCCGGGAGCGAACGCCCTGGCGAGAGGAGGTTTCGATGTTCCACCCTTCCCGTACCATTTTCGGTCCCCGTTGGTCGCTCGCCTATGCCGGAGCCGGCTGCTGCGCGCCGGGCCGCGAGCAATTCGGCCGCCACGAGATGTCGCCGGCCCACGAGGGCGGGCCCTGGAGCGGCAACCCGTTCGGCGTCCGCCGGCCCCTGCGATTCCTCGCCGCGAAGCTCGATCTCGACGAGAGCCAGGTGCAAAAGATGGCGGAGATCCTCGACGCGCTGAAGACGGAGCGCGCCCAGGCCGCCGTCGACGACCGGAGGACGCTGACCGCGTTCGCCGAAGCGTTGGCCCCGGAGGCGTTCGACGCGGGCAAGGCCGCCTCCGGCGCCTCGCTCCGCACGGAGAGCGCCGACCGCGTCGCGAAGGCCGTGCTCTCCGCTCTCGAGCGGATGCACGCGGTGCTCCGGCCCGAGCAGCGCGAGCGATTCGCGTATCTGATCCGCACCGGCGTCGTCGGGCTCTGATCTCCGATGACCGCGCCGTGGGCCATTCGCGCCGCGGACGACACCGACGCGGCGGCGCTCGACGCGTACTCGCGCACCGTCGCCGAGGTCGCCGAGCGGGTCGGACCGTCCGTGCTCCGCATCGACGCGGCGCGGACCCGGCGGACGGCGCGAGTGCGGGCGGGAGGCTCCGGCTCGGGCTTCGCGATCACGCCGGACGGCTTCGTCGTGACCAACAGCCACGTGATCCGCGGCGCGGACCGGCTCGAGACCACCCTGTTCGACGGAAGCCACGGGAGGGCGACGCTCGTCGGCGACGATCCGGATACGGATCTCGCGCTGATCCGCGTCGACCTTCCCGTGGCGGCCGTTGCGCCCGGCCGCTCGGCGACCTTGCGCGTGGGGCAGATCGTGGTGGCGATCGGGAATCCTTACGGATTCCACTGCACCGTGACCGCGGGGGTCGTGAGCGCGCTCGGCCGATCGCTGCGGACGCAGTCGGGACACCTGGTCGACGAGGTGATCCAGACCGACGTCGCGCTCAACCCGGGAAACTCCGGTGGTCCGCTGGTCGATTCCCGCGGCCGTGTGGTCGGCGTGAACACCGCGGCGATCCTTGGGGCGCAGGGGCTGGCCTTCGCGATCGGCGTCGACACGGCGCTCCACGTCGTCTCCGCGCTGATTCGCGACGGGAGGGTGCGGCGGAGCGTGCTCGGGATCTCGGCCCAGAACGTGCCCCTGCCTCGGCGCCTCGCACGGTTCCATTCCCTCGAGGCGAGCTCGGCCGTGCGCGTTGCCTCCGTCGAGCCGGGAAGCCCGGCCGCGAGAGCGGGCCTCGCCGTGGGAGATCTGATCGTCGCCCTGGACGGTCAACCGGTTGCCGGGATCGACGACCTCCATCGCCTGCTGATCGGCGAGCGCGCGGGGAAACCGGTGCCCGTCACAGTGCTGCGGGGCGGCGCATCGCGCGTGCTGTCCGTCACGCCTGAGGGGAAGTGACCGTTCGACCGCGCGTCAAGAGCCGGGCTCGTAGACGCGGCGGATGGAAAACGTGTGCGATCCCCGGGGGACCTTCAGCGTGCGCGTGACCTGGAGAAGCTTCTTGCCGTCGGCGAGCGAGACGAGGGCATAGCTCTCCTCGAACGCCTCGCCCCCTCCCAGGTCGGTGGCGGAGTGGAGCTTCTCGCCATCCCACTGGATCTGGGCCTGCGCGGTCGTGCCGAAACGATCGTCGAGGTGGGGCTTGCCGTCTGCCTGCCAGTTCGTCATGCGACCACCGGTCTCGACGATCTGGAATTGGCTCTCGTGCTGTGCGACGACGATCGTCGCCGGCATCTCGCGCATCAGGGACATCGCGGCCGCGACGGTGCTCTTGCCGGCGTCGGCATGGCCCCCTCCGGATGCGGGCTGTTCATCCGATCCGTAGCCGCCCCGTCCGCCTCCGCCGCCGTAACCTCCGCCTCCACCGCCGTAACCGCCGCCGCCATGCCCGCCGTGTCCACCCCCCCATCCGCCATGGCCGCCGTGCGATCCGCCGCCACCTTCACCCTGCCCGCGCTCGCCCCCGTTCTGCGGTGAGGGCCCGCTCGGGACCGCGGTGGAGGGATCGTCGCTGAGCTTCTCGTTGAGCACCCAGCTTCCCACGAACCGGCACGAGGGGATCGCGGGCGGCGGCGATGCTTGCGCGGTGGGCGCCGCGAAGGTTTGCGGTGCGGCCGGTTGAGTGTCAGCCGGAGCGGCCGGCGCCCCGGCGACAGCGGATGGGATCGTGCAGGCCACGACAGCGCCGAGAACCATCCATCGAAGCCACTTGCTGATCACGTCTCGTCCCGAGTCTCCCTCACGCGGCCAAGCTTGGACCAGGTCGCGGGAGCGCGCAACCGCGGGGGTCGCCGAGGCGCATCACGCCAGCACCGCCGCGAGCAGCGTGACGTCGTCCCCCGCGGGCAGGCCCGCGAAGCGATCGGCCGCCGCGAGCAGATCGTCGACGAGGGGCGGTCCGCCCTCCTCGCGGGCCTCGATGCGCTCCAGGATCCTCTCCATGCCGAACGACTCCCCGTCGCGCTCGAGCTCGATGAGCCCGTCGGTGAAGAGGAGCAGCCGGTCCCCGGAGGCGAGGGGCCGCCGCCCGACGCTCCAGGTCCGGTCGGCAAACAGCGGCGAGGCGATCAGGCCGGTGGGTTGAAGGCGCTCCGGCGCTCGACCCGGAGACCAGTGCAAGCCGTGCGGATGGCCCGCGTTCACCCACTCCAGCACGCCGCGCGCGGGATCCAGGAGCACGGCGATCAGGGTCACGAAGCGGCGCGCCTCGAAGCCGTGGAGTCCGTCGAGGACGCGCCGGAGCGTCGGGAGCGGAGCGCAGCCGTCGGCGCGGGCGGAGTCGAACGCGTACTTGACCATCCCGGTGAGCATCGCGGCCGATACGCCGTGTCCGGCGACATCGGCGACGAGGAGCGCAACCCGCCCGCCGCCGGTGTCGGCGTAGGCCACGAAGTCCCCTCCCAGCTCGGCGCTCGGGATCGAGCGCGCGGCGAGCGCGACGGAGCCGATGCGAGCGCTCGCCGGCGGCAGCAGGCTCTCCTGGAACGCGCGCGCCTCCCGCAGCTCGCTCTCGAGGCGCGTGACATGGCGCCGGTTGTCGGATTCGAGACGCCGCAGCTCGAGGCAGCGCTCGACGAGCGTGAGCAGCACCCGGCGATCGAACGGCTTCTGGATGAAGTAGAACGCCTTGCGCAGGATCGCGTCCACGTGAGTCGCGTCGGTCTCGCTCTGGCTGCCCGTCATCAGGATCACGTCCAGATCCGGGCGCGAGACGCGCAGCCGGTCCATCAGGTCGAGACCGGTCATGCCCGGCAAGCGGACGTCGAGGAGCGCGATGTCGGGCTCGAATGCCAGACCCGCGTCCAGCGCCTGCTCCGGCGTCGGCAGCGCGAGCACGGCGTGGTCGGCCGCCAGCACGCGCTCGACGGCGCGCAGCATGCCCGGCTCGTCGTCGACCACCAGGATCCGCCCGCTCGTCACGCCGCCGGACCCTCGAGCTCGGCAGCCGGCAGAAAGACCCGCACCTCGGCGCCCTGCCCCTCCGTGCTCAGGACGCTCATCTCCCCCCCGGAGCTCCAGACGATGGCCCGGCACACGGCGAGACCCAGCCCGCTCCCCTCCTCCTTGGTCGTGAACCCCGGCTCGTAGATGCGCTCGAGGACCTCCCGCGACATCCCGTGTCCCGTGTCCCGCACGCGCAGGTCGACGCGGCCGCCGCTCGCGCGCGCCTGCACGCTCAGGTTGCCGCCGTCCGGCATCGCCTCTCGCGCGTTCGTGGCCAGGTTGAAAATTACCCGCTCCAGGTCTCCCTGCACCCCGCGCACGTGCGGCAGGTCGCCCTCGACGTCGACCTCGACCCGAACCCCCGAGCGCACCAGGCTGGTGCGCAGCATCCCCAGCGTACCGTCGATCGCGCGCCGCACGTTGGCAAGAGCGATGCGGCCCCCCGGGACCGCGCCGAAGCTCATCATCCCCCGGAAGATGCGCCGGCAGTACTGCACCGATTCCTCGATCTGGCGCAGGTCGTCCCGGGCCTGGACCGGATCCAGGCGGCCCGTCTCGAGATCGACCTGGAGCTGCTGCACGATCGGGAGCACCGAGCCGAAGGCGTTGTTGACGTCGTGCGCGACGCCGCGCGCGATGCTCGCGACGGCGCCCTTGCGCTCGGCCTCGACCATGCGCCCGCGCAGCCACTCGCTCATCTGCAGGTACTGGATGGCGACGGAGGCGTGCGGAGCGAACTGCTGCAGCACCTCGAGCTCGAAGGCGTCGAGGAGATCCGGGCTCCGGGCCGAGACCTTCAGAACGCCGATGAGGCCGCGACGGGTCGCGATCGGCGCGCACAGAACGGTGCGCTCGGCCGGATCCAGGAATCCCGCCGTGTCGAGGAGCCCCGCGAGCGGAGATGCGCTCCCGTCGCTCGCCGACCATCGATCTCCGGCCCGGACGAGCGCGACGGCGCTCCCCGTGGCGATCTCGGCGCGCAGCGATTCCTCGAGCCGCAGCTTCAGGCCGATCCTGCGGCTTCCCCCCTTTTGCGCCGCGAGCTGCTCGGCGACGAGCTCGAGCGCCGCCCCGTCCGGGGTCGCCACGAACAGCGCCGAGGAGTGGTCGTACCGCGTGATGGAGCGCAGCGCGTCGAGTACCTGGTAGAAGAGGTCCCGCGGTCGCAGCTGCTCCATCACCTTGCGGTCGAGGCGCGCTCGCACCTCGCGAATCCGCTCCTCGTCCAGCCGGTCGAGCAGCATGCCGATCTCGGAGGCGAGCGTCACGAGCGCCCAGCCGATTCCGCGTGGAAACGACCGCCCCGAAGCACAGCGCAGGGCGATCGCGCCATGGAGCCGCCCGCGCCGGCGCAGCGGCGCCAGAAGCAGGTCGAAGGGGATCTGCGGCCGCTCCCCGTGCAGGAACGCGGACAGGAGCCGCAGGTCCCAGGCCGTGCGGTCGACGAGCGCATGACGCACGGCGGCCCGGGGCTCGTCGGCGAGCGGGACTACGAGGCAGGCATCGTCCGCGGAGAAGTAGTCGCGCGCTTCGCGCAGGCCCTTGCGCAGCAGGCGCTCCTCGTCGCGGACCTCCTCGAGCTGGGCCGCGAGCGAGCGCAGGAGACGGAGAAGCCCCAGATCCCGTTCTACGGTCATGGCCGCGCTATCCTAGCCGGAAGCAGGAACCTCCGTCGCGCGGGGATGCGCCTTGGGTCACCGGGTCTGCTTGTCCGCGCGGTGTTGATCCAGGAAGATCGAGAGCGCCCACGCCACGAGCGTGACCACGATCCCTCCCAGGAACGCCGCCTTGAACCCCTCGACGTGGAAGCCGAGTCCGAGGCTCGAGGAGAGCCAGCCGGTGAACCACAGCATCAGCGCGTTGATCACGAGGAGGAAGATCCCGAGCGTCAGGAACACCGCCGGCAGCGAGAGCAGGGTCACGATCGGCTTGACGATCGTGTTGACCACGCCGAAGACGAGCGCAACGCCCAGCAGGAGGACCGGATTCCCCTCGAAGGAGATTCCCGGGATGAAACGGACCGCAACCCAGAGGGCCGCGGCGTTGATGAGCAATCGCGCGAGCAGCCGCATGCGGACCTCCTGACGAGCGCGGGGCCTACAGCATATTCCAACCACGGGAATCGGGTGACCCGATGGCAATCCGGCATCGCCTTCCGGCATTGCCTTCTCTGTCGGCCTCGCCGACAATCGCCGGACGGCCGGCCCGGAGGCCGCATTCACGTCGTCATGGTGTCCAGGTGGGCATCGGGAAGGAGGAGGGCGATGGCAGGAAGACTCTTGGGGAAGCTGGCGGTCGCGGCTCTGATCGTGGGCGCCGTCGCGCTGGCCGTGGGCGCGCTGAACACGCCGGTCTACGCGTTTTTCAACTGCAAGATCGTTTCGTGTCCCGCGCCGCAGTGCGAGGACAACCAGCATCTGCAAACTCCGCCGGGGCAGTGCTGCCCCGTCTGCGTCAACAACTAGCCGTCTCTAGATCCTGGAAGCTGGGCCCCGCGACCGGTGCGCGCGGGGCCCGGGACGAGCCTCAATCGAGCAGGCCGAACTCCCGCAGCTTCCGGTAGAGGTTCCGCTCGCTGATCCCGAGGGTCGAGGCGGCCTGGGCGCGACGTCCGCCGCACGCCCCGAGCACGCGCTCGATGTGCTGCCGCTCGAGCTCGGCGAGGGAGGCGAGGCTCCCGGAGGACCCTGGCTCCGGCGCCGCAGCGGTGGTGCCGTCCCCCCGGATCGGCCCGGGAAGGTGTGCGGGGAGGATCTCGACCCCGGTGCACAGGATCGCCGCCGCCTCGACCGCGTGAAGGAGCTCGCGGACGTTTCCCGGCCAGGGATGGCGGTGCAGGAGCGCCATCGCCTCGGCGCCGATCCGCTTCTCGAAACCGTAGCGGGCGTTCAGGCGCCGGACGAAGTGGCCGGCGAGCAGCTCGACGTCCCCCGCCCGCGCGCGCAGCGGAGGCATCTCGACCGCGATCGTGCGCAGGCGATAGTAGAGGTCCTCGCGGAAGAGGCCCTGGCGCACGAGCGCCGTGAGGTCGCGATTTGTCGCGGCGATCACCCGCACGTCCACGTGCAGCTCGGCGGTCCCGCCGACGCGGCGGAACGTCGAGGCGTCGAGGACACGCAGGAGCTTCACCTGGGCGGCGGGGCTGACCTCGCCGATCTCGTCGAGGAAGATCGACCCGCCGTTCGCCACCTCGAACAGACCGGGCTTCGCGCGGTCGGCCCCCGTGAACGCGCCGCGCTCGTGCCCGAACAGCTCGCTCTGGAGGAGGTCCTCCTGGAGGGCGGCGCACTCGACGACGACGAACGGCCGGCCGTGCCGCGGGCTGCGCGCATGGAGGAGCTTCGCCGCCATCTCCTTCCCGGAGCCCGTCTCCCCGGAAATCAGCACGCTCGAGTCGCTCGGGGCCACCCGGCTCAGCAGCTCCCGCGCGGCGGCGAACGCCGGGCTGTCGCCGAGGAACGCGCCGGTCGGATCGGAGGGCGTGAGGGCGCGCTCGAGCAGGCTCGTGCGGGTCAGGAGCGCGCGGCGCTCGAGCGCCCGCTGGATCCGCACCTCGAGCTCGTCCAAGGGGCAGGGCTTGGCCACGTAGTCGAAGGCTCCGCGCCGGATCGCCTCGATCGCCGTGTCGATCGAGCCGTGTCCCGTCAGCATGACGACCTGGGCCGCGGGATGCGTCTCCCGCAGGACCCGGAGCACGTCGAGACCGTTCCTGTCGGGGAGCTCGAGGTCGAGCAGGACGACGTCGGGCTCGCGCTTCGCCACGGCCGCAATCGCCTCCTCGCCCGTACCCGCGCGCTCGACCGCGAGGCCGATCCGCTCGAGCTCGCTCGAGAGGACCGTGCGGAACGTCCCGTCGTCGTCGACGAGGAGCACGAGGCCCGACATCACGAGAGGATTCTCAGCGGCGACGACGCGCCCGGGGCGGGGAGCACGACCTCGAACGTGGACCCGCGTCCCGGCGCGCTGCGCACCCTGATGTCCCCACCCCAGTGACGCACGAACTCGAGGGAGAGAAACAGCCCGAGCCCCGTTCCGCCCCGGCGCTCGCTGAAGAAGGGCTCGAAGATCCGCTTCAGGTTGTCGGGCGAGATCCCGCAGCCGTCGTCGACGACCTCGATGCGCACCGGATCGCCCGGGACGACGGCGAGGCGCACCCTGCCCTCGTGGGCGCACGCCTGGATCGAGTTGAGGAGCAGGTTGAGCAGGACGTGCTGGAGGTCCGCCTCGTTGACGCGCACGACGAGCCCCGGCGCTCCCGGCTCGACGACGACCCGGACACCGTTGGCGCGGGCGGTCGGCTCGATGAGCCGGCCGACCGCGGCGCACGCCGCCGCGAGGTCCACGAGGCAGTCGCCCGCGTCGCGGCCTCGCGAGAGGCGCAGGAAGTGCTGCGTCACCCCGCGGCAGCGCAGGAGCTGCTCGCGCGCGATCGAGGCGCTCTCCTCGATCCGGCGCCACTCGGGATCGGCCCCGTCTCCCGTGCGGGCGGCACGCTGGATTCCCTCGACGCACGTGAGGACGGTCGCCAGCGGCGTGTTCAGCTCGTGGGAGAAGCCGGAGGCGAGCATCCCGAGCGACGCGAGGCGATGGGACTCGGCCAGGCGCGCCTCCGCGGCGCGACGCTCGGAGATGTCGCGCCAGACCTCGACGACCTGGACGACCTGGCCCGAGCTCCGCCGGATCGGCGACGCGTGCACCTCCTCCCAGACGATCGAGCCCGAGGGATCGCGCCGCTCGAAGATCCGCACCTGTCCCTCGCCGGTCTGGAGGCATCGCAGCGTCGGACAGTCCCCCGCCCCGCACGTCCCGATCACCGTCTCGTGACAGGTCGAGCCGAGCAGCCGCTCGCGGCTCCCCCCGGTCCGGCGGAGGAATGCATCGTTCGCGGCGATCACGCGCCGGTCCGGGTCCAGCACGACGATGGCGTCGTCGATGCCGTTGATCACGGTCTCGAGCTGCTCCCGCTGGCCGTGGACGTCCCTCAGCAGGCCGGTGATGGTGTCCGCCAGCGCGTTGAAGTCCTCGCCGAGCCACGCGAGCGTGTCCGACCCGCCGACGCGCACGCGCTGCCCGAGGTCGCCCGAGGCGATCCGGCGCGCCTCCGCCTCGAAACGCTGGAGGCGGCGGGTCACGACCATGCGGACGACGAGCGTGATCGCGCCGAGCAGGAGCAGCGCGATCACCGCGCTGAAAGCTCCCATCCAGAGGAGGTCGCGGTCCATCGCCGCGCGGATGTCGGCGGTGGAGAGGTCCACGAGGATGATCCCGTTGATCCGGTGGCTCCTGTCGTGGCACCCGAAGCACGCCGCGTGGTTGCGGATGGGGACCACGGTCCGCAGCACCTTGCCCCCGCCGGTCTCGATCACCTGGCTCGTCTCCCGCTTCTCCGCGGGGAGACGGTGGCAGACCTGGCACGTCTCGGACTCGAGGGAGAGTCGCGTTTCGGGCTCGGCCGGCCGGCTCGAAAAGCGCACGCGCCCCTCGCGGTCGAGCAGCACGACCTTCTCGACCCCCTTCTCCCTCCCGAACGTCTCGATCATGCCGGAAAGCAGGCTGCGGTCGTGCTCGAGCATCTGATGCTCGAGGGCCGCGTAGATGAGCTGCCCCTGTGCCAACGCGCTGGCGCGCGCGGATTCGAGAAGCGACCGGTAGTGGCGCGTCGAGTAGAAGGTGGCGCTTCCCAGGCTCGCCGCGACGACCGCCGCGGTGACCCCCACGGCCAGCGTCGTCGGCATTCCCCATCGCCGGATGCTCACGATGCCCGCTTGGCGCTCCTCTCGGCCGACCTGACAGACCGTCGGTCGCGTCATGACGATCCGTCAGGGCGGCGACGATCCGGATTCCGCCTGCGCCTATTGTGGCGCGCCGTTCCGCGGTCGATAACGGACACGACTTGTCCCGTAGCGGCTGGCACGCGAGGTGCACGAGGACCGTGCGCTGCCGCGCTCACAAGGAGGCCCCGACATGATGATGCTGCTGACGCTGCTGTGCATGAGCTTCCTCACCTTCGCGGTCTCGGCCGTGTGCCTGAGGAAGGCGCTCAGCGAGAACGACGCACGACCCGAGATCAAGTCCGGCCGGCCGATCGCGCTCGATCCGCCCCGGTTCTTCGCCGGCGACCTCGCTGCGCCTCCCGAGGCGACCCGCATCCCGATCGCGGTGCTCAAGAGCGAGATCGAGCGCCACGTTCGGGTCGAGCAAGCCGCCGCCGAGTCGTACCTCGACGTTCCGACCCGGGAGAAGCTCCACACCCGGTACGTGAATTAGGAGCCACGCCATGCCCAAGCCGCAAACCGAATTGTTCCGGGGCCTCACCGAGGCCGAGGCGGGCGCCCTCTCCGCGCTCGGGACCGAGACCCGGGTGGCCGCGGGAGAGACGCTCTTCCGCCTCGGCGACGAGGCCGACCGGATGTTCTTCGTCCTGCGCGGCCGGATCACGCTGACCCTCCCGATGATGATCCGCGGAAGCGAGGAGGACGTTCTGGTGGAGGAGCGGGCCGCGGGAGAGACGCTGGGGTGGTCCGGCCTCATCCCGCCGCATCGTTTCACGTTGAACGCCACGGCGGCCGTGGACAGCACGCTCCTGGTCTTCCCGCGGGCCGCGCTCCTCCGGCATTTCGCGGTCCATCCCGACATCGCGTACACCGTCGTCCGCAACGTCGGCTCCGTGATCGGGCACCGGCTGCAGGTCTTCCAGACCATGTGGATCCGCGAGATGCAGCGTTCGGTGGAAGCGCGCTACCCGTGACCGCGTTTCCGACGGCCTCGAGGGTGATACCGGCCCTGGCCATGGCGCTCGCGTGCGCCGCGCCGGCGCGAGCCGCCGCGCCCGAGCCGGGTCCTCCGGAGATCGAGGTCCCGCCTCCCCCGTTCACCGACGGGATCTTCCCCTGCTCAAACTGCCACGCATCGCTTCCGGTCAACCGGACGCGCCGGGTGCTCACGGACATGCACGACGACATCGTCCTCGAGCACGACGAGCAGCACCGCTGGTGCCTCGACTGCCACGACGCGACGGACCGCGACTCGCTGCATCTGGCGAGCGGCGAGAAGGTACCCTTCGAGCGGTCGTACCTCCTGTGCGGCCAGTGCCACGGCGAGAAGCTCCGGGACTGGCGGGCCGGCGTGCACGGCCGCCGCGTCGGGAGCTGGAACGCTCACAAGAGCTACCTGCTGTGCGCGCATTGCCACAATCCCCACCAGCCGCACTTCAAGCCGCTCGAGCCCAAGCCCGCGCCGAAGCCGCCGGCACGGCTCGGCGCCGCGGTGGAGTCCGCGCCATGATCCCGCCCGGAGACGACGGACGGCACTCGCGCCGGGCGCTGCTCAGGATGGCGACGGGCGCGGCCGCGGGGTGGGTCCTCACGTCGTGTGGCCCGAAGCGGCTCTTCGAGGTCCCCAGGGAGAAGCTCCGCGCCTCGCTCGCCGAGATGGAGGCCCGCTACCGCGAGACGTACGGCGCCGACGTGACGGTGTCCGACACGCCCGCGATGCGCGGCGTCACCTTCGCCTACGCGCTCGACCTCTCGCGATGCATCGGCTGCCGGCGCTGTGTGTACGCGTGCGTCGCCGAGAATAACCAGTCCCGCGACCCGCAGATCCACTGGATCCGCGTGCTCGAGATGGACAAGGACAAGGGCGTCGATTTCGAGCACGCGAACCCGTACTACGCCGCGAAGGAGGTCCCGCGGGAGGGGCACTTCTACGTGCCCGTCGCCTGCCAGCAGTGCGAGAACCCGGCCTGCGTCAAGACGTGCCCGAGCGGAGCGACCTGGAAGGAGCCGGACGGCATCGTCGTCGTCGACTACGACTGGTGCATCGGCTGCCGGTGCTGCATGGCGGCCTGCCCCTACGGCGCCCGGCATTTCAACTGGGCCAGGCCCTCGATCCCGAAGGACGAGCTGAACCCGAAGATGCACGTCCTGGGCAACCGGCCCCGCCCCAAGGGGGTGGTGGAGAAGTGCACGTTCTGCATCCAGCGGACGCGCGAGGGGCGATATCCGGCCTGCGTCGAGGTCTGCCCGGTCGGCGCGAGGAAGTTCGGCAACCTCCTCGACCCCGACAGCGAGATCCGCTACGTCATCGAGCACAAGCGCGTCCTGGTCCTGAAGGAGGAGCTCAACACCATGCCGAAGTTCTTCTACTTCTACGGCACGTGAGCGGGAGGCCCCTCGTGAGGAGCCTCCGGCAGTTCGCAAGCTTCGCCCGCGGCAGCCTGCGCCTCGTCCTGAGCGGCAACGCCGCGTACTGGTCGTGGGTCACCGTGCTGGGGCTGCTGATCGTTTCGGCGGCCGCCGCGTACGCGCAGCAGCTCCGGACCGGCCTCCTCCTGACCGCGATGCGGGACCAGGTGAGCTGGGCGTTCTACATCGGGAACTTCACCTTCCTCGTCGGGGTGGCCGCGGCCGCGGTGGTGCTGGTGATCCCCGCCTACGTGTACGACTGGAAGCCGATCCGCCAGATCGTGGTGTACGGGGAGCTGCTCGCGGTCAGCGCGATCGTGATGTGCTTCCTGTTCGTGCTCGTGGACATCGGGCGCCCGGACCGGATCTGGCACCTGATCCCCGCGATCGGCCATCTCAACATCCCGTCGTCGATCCTGGCCTGGGACGTGGTCGTGCTCAACGTCTATTTCCTGCTGAACCTCGCGGTCGTGACCCACATCCTGTTCCGGGGGTGCCTCGGCCGGCCGTACGCGAAGGGGTTCGTGGTTCCCATGGTGCTGCTGTCGATTCCGATGGCCGTCGGGATCCACACGGTCACCGCCTTTCTCTACAACGGCCTCGCCGCGCGGCCCTACTGGAACGCCTCCATCCTCGCCCCGCAGTTCCTGGCCTCCGCGTTCTGCTCCGGCCCCGCGATCCTGCTCATCGTCCTCCAGCTCCTGCGGCGCTTCACCCGGTTCGAGATCCAGGACGAGGCGATCTGGAAGATCGCCGAGCTGATGGCCTACGCGATGTTCCTGAACCTGTTCCTGCACGGCGCGGAAGCGTTCAAGGAGTACTACTCGAACACGCAGCACCTCCTGTACACGCGCTACTGGTACTCGGGTCTCGGAGCGCACCGCACGCTCGTTCCCTATGCGTGGACCGCGGTGGCCTTGAACCTCGCCGCGTTCGGGCTGTTCATCTTCCCGGCCACCCGGCGCAACTGGGTCACGCTGAACCTCGGCTGCCTGGCGACCTATGCGGGCGTGTACATCGAGAAGGGGATGGGGCTGATCATCCCCGGGTTCACCCCGGACACACTCGGCGAGATCTACGAGTACACCCCGACGCTGACCGAGCTCCGGATCGCAGCCGGCATCTTCGCGGTCGGATTCCTCGTCTTCACGCTGATGCTGAAGGTCGCGGTGCCGATCACGCTGGGAGAGTTCCGCGTCGGCTCGGGGTCGAGCGAGGCGACGCGCGGACGAGAGTCCTCGTTCTCCCCGGGTTCCGTAGCATAGGCTCGATTTCCGAAGGATCGGAAGCTCGCGCTCGGTGCGGCCAGGGATGTATCTCGTCCCGAAAATGAAAATGCCGTGGACGGCGCCGATGCACCGCCCACGGCCAGATGGATCAGGAGATGAAGTGTCTTACGCCGGCGGCATCCCGCCGCCGAGCGCGTCCATGATCTTCTTTCTCCTCACGGCCCTGCGAACGCGGCGAACGACCTTGCGGACGATGCGGGCGCGCTTGCGGGCCACCTTGCGCATCACGCGTCCCTTCTTGCGGGCCACCTTGCGAGCCACGCGGCCTCTCTTGCGTGCGACCTTCCGCACGACGCGCGCCTTCTTGCGCGCGACCCTGCGACCGACTCGCGCTTTCTTGCGCGCGACCTTGCGGACGACACGGCGGGCTCTGCGTCGTACAGCCATCGATACCTCCCGCCTTCCGGAGAAGGCTCAAGCCGCACGACACCGATGTGAGTCGCGCGGAGATCCATCGTAAGGGACAAGTGGAGCGAGAATCAACAAGGATGCGTCGCGTGCGAGTGCGCCGCGGCCGTCGCACAGGCGCTCGAGGACGATGGCGACAACTTTGCATCCGAGAAACCGTCCCCCTCAGGGGCCGGAATCAGCGGCGGCGCAGCGCGACTGCTCCTATGATCGGATCGTCGGCACGGACAATTCGATTCCATCGAGGAGAGCGAACCATGAGCCAGAGCGTGAAGGCGATTCCCCCCGGCTACCACACGATCACTCCGAACATCACGGTCAAGGACGCGGCGAAGGCGATCGAGTTCTACAAGAGCGCGTTCGGAGCGCAGGAAATCATGCGCATGCCGGGGCCCGGCGGCCGGATCATGCACGCGGAGATGACGATCGGCGACTCGAAGTTCATGATCGCCGACGAGATGCCCGAGATGGGGAACAAGGGGCCGAAGAGCATCGGCGGCTCCCCCGTCAGCTTCTACCTCTACTTCGAGAACGTGGACAGCGCCTGGAAGAAAGCCCTGCAGGCGGGCGGCAAGGAAACGGGGCCGCTCGCCGACATGTTCTGGGGAGACCGCACCGGGCGGCTCGAGGACCCCTTCGGCCACACCTGGGTCCTGGCGCAGCACATCAAGGATCTGACTCCCTCCGACATGAAGGCCGGACAGGAGGCCTTCCTGGCCAAGATGCAGGGGGCGCACCGCTGAGGAGTTTCGTTGACACCGCAGTCCTTTTCTTCGCAGCGAGGCGGTATCCGGGGAGCCGAGCAAGAAGAAGGGGACTGCGATGTCAAGGGTTTCGCACGCAGTCGTAGGTGAGCGGGATCCGGGTGCCGGCGTCGATCATCTGGAAGTCGGTCACCTGGATCGCGGCGAGGCCGGTCGAGCCGCTGGGCAGCACGTTCGCCCACTTCGCAGCCGTGTAGCGATCGTCCGCGGCGGTCAGCGCGATGTTGCCGCCGTCCGCGAGGATCATGCCGTACTTCTGCATCGCCCGGGCGATGATGCGGGTTCCCTCGTCGGGGAGCGTCGAGAGCGGATAGTCGGGGCGCAGGCGCAGCCTCGCGCCGTACGGCGGCATTCCGCTCCCCGAGGGCGCGCCCGCGTGCGTCGCCGGGTGCACATAGACCCCCGCCTGCATCCGCGGATTCGGAAGGATGAACCGGATCGCGTGGTCGATCACGCCCGCTTGCAGTTCGTCGGCGGTGAACATCAGCGGTGCCATCGGCATCCCCGCGGCATCGGCGCTGGTGCACTGATCCCCCCGTCCGGACGCCGGGTAGACACGGTCGAGGTCCCAGATCGCGAGACATCCGCCGTGGAAGATGTTGTTCGTGATGTCGGCGCGCCACATCTCGTAGAGCTGGTGCGTCGGCGGATCCTGGACGATGAGGTGGCAGTCCCCGTCGTGCACGCAGCTGTACCCCGCCTCTCCCTCGACCGCGCCGCCGGCTGGAATCGGGACAGGGGCCATGTCGCAGTCCGGTGTGTAGAAATCGCTCGTCGGGATGAACGTTCGGTACGGCGTGCTCGCGTCGGCGGTCAGGACGACGATCGAGAAGTCGATCTGGAGGCGGCCGTTGCCGAACCCGCCCGCGGCCGCGAGGTTGGCGATGATCGTGCTCGATTGCGGATCGACGGGGGCGTTCGTGACGTCCCGCTTCCAGAACGGCTGCGCCGTGACGCGATAGAAGAGCACGTTGCCCGGCGGCGGCGTATCGCTCCACGACGATCCGCTCGTCGTTCCGAGGGCGTTTCCCGCGGTCGATTCCGGAGCACCGCTCCCGGAGCGGTAGACCGTGTACGGCGCCGCGGCGCCGGCGGTCCAGCTGAGCGCCACGGTGCCCGAAGGCGTCCCGCGATCGACACGGAGCGTCAGGCCGTCCTGGACCTCGGCCGCGGCGGGAACCGCGGCGGCCAGCAACGGCGCGAGGATGAGGGCTCGCAGCGCTAGGCGCACGACTCACCCGGATTGCAGGAATCGTGCTAGCGACGCCGGATCAGGAAACCTTCTCGACCGTCACCTTCTCGTTCTCGATCCGGAACCGGAGCTCGAAGCCCTTGTCGCCCGACACGTCGAGCTTGTAGACGTCCGAAACGAACGTCCGGTCCTTGGTCCCGTACACCTTCGCGGTGAGCTTGTGCTTTCCTGCTGAGACCTGGACGGGGTCCCAGGTCGTCGTCTGCGAGATGATCAGCAGCGGTTTCTGGAATTCCTCGTTGAACACCGGCACGCCGTCGAGCATCACGACCAGGTTTCCGTGCCGCATGCTGCTCGTGAAGCTGATCGTGACCGGGCTCTTCGCCCCGTGGGTTGCTTCGGCCGGCTTCGCCGTAGCGCTCGAAGCCGAACGATGAGACGTGGCGGTGGACCCCGCGGGGCCCGAGCGTCCGGCCACGGCCAGCGATTGCGAGGCCGTCGCGAGGAGCACCGGAAGCGCAATGCGAGCGAGCTTTCTGTCGATACCCATGACAACACCCTCCCTGGACTCGAAGCCGAATATGGTCGCGCGCGACGGAATGCCCATGGCGTTTTTTCGATCTTGAAGTTCACGATCGTCATCGCGCCGATTCGCTCTAGAATCCGCTGCATCATGGTTCTTCCCGTCCTGGCAGCGGCCGCGGTGCTTCGCTACGTCCCGGCGCACGACGAGCTGAAATACACTTTCGGAGGCGCCGCCCCGGTCCGCCACATCCAGCCCGGGACGCGGATCGTCTCCTGGACCGAGGACTGCTTCGACGGCGCCCTCACCAAGCCGGGCCAGAAGCCGAGCGAGGTGCTCGCCCCCGGCCACGACAACCCGCAGACCGGCCCGTTCTACGTCGACGGCGCCGAGCCGGGGGACACGCTCGCGATCCGCATCGAGAAGCTCGAGCCCGCGCGCGACCACGGAGTCTCCGTCGCATTCCCCGGCTTCGGCGCGCTGAAGGGAACGGACAAGACCGCGATGCTCGGAGCCGATCTCCCCGAGACGGTGTGGTTCTACGAGGTCGATCGCGCGAAGGGGGTCGCGCGGACGAGCGCGCACGACGGCAAGCCCGGCTGGGAGGTCCCCCTCGCCCCGTTCCTCGGTTGCCTCGGCGTCTCCCCCGCCTACGGCGAGGCGCGCTCGACGATCGTCCCCGGCGATTTCGGAGGGAACATGGACTGCCCCGAGGTGCGCGCCGGGAACACGGTGTACCTCGGCGTGCGCGTTGCCGGAGGGCTCGTGTCGTTCGGCGACGGCCACTACGCGATGGGCGACGGCGAGATCATGGGGACCGCGATCGAGGGCGCGATGAACGTCGAGCTGACCGTCGACCTGATCAAGCACCGCGAGACGCCGTGGCCGCGCATCGAGAACGCCGAGTGGATGATGTCGGTCGGTGCCGCGCGCCCCCTCGAGGACGCCGCGCGGATCGCCTTCAAGGACATGGTGCGCTGGGTCCAGGAGTCGACCGGTCTCTCCGAGATGGACGCCTACGAGTTCGTCTCGCAAAACGCGAAGGCGCCGATCACCCAGATCGTCGATCCCGAGTACACGGTCACCGTGAAGATCCCGAAAAACCGGCTCCCGAAGCGCCGCTAGCGGCTGATGCGCCGGTCGCGGGAAACCAGGCGTAGAGCACGCTGCCGTCCTTGATCGCATCGATGAGAGCGCGCGCGACCTCGAGTCGCACCGCCGGGCAGCCGAAGCTGCGGCCGAGACGGCCGAGCGCCCGCGCGACCTCGTCGCTCACGTAGGGCGCGCCGTGGAGAACGATGCCGCGCGCCTCGGCGTTGTCGTTGACGCGCGGCTCGGTCCCGCACAGGACGACCGAATAGCCGTTCCTCCCGACGTAGCTGGCCCCGGTCACGAAGGCGCCGAGCGAGCTCATCAGGCTCCCCTCCTCGTTCGAGAAGAACGCGGCACGGTCGTCTCCCGTGTTCCTGCCGTGCGCGACCAGCTCGTGGAAGAGGACGCGACGGCTCACAAGGTCGAAGACCCAGAGGCGCCGTGTGGTCGAGGGAAGAGCGTAATCGATGACGCTCAGGACAGGCCGAGGCGCATCGCCTTGCGCGCTGAGACGTTCCCAGGAGGCGACCGCGGCGTGGAGCGCCTCGGGGTGCAGCCCGTCCGCCTCGCGCAGGAGCGCCGTCTCGAGCCCGGCGTCAGCCAGACCCGTCGAGGCAGCCAGGGCCAGCATCACCGCGACGATCGCTCCCATCGGCAAGAAAGAAGATAGGCGATATTCGCGCCCCCGCATCGCGGATGTCGCGCAGCCATAGGGTGCTCTCCCGACGCCCATTCCGGTATCCACCCCATGGTTAGCCGTTGCGTCGCCCCGTAGGCTCCGGAAGTGGGAACGGTCAGGGGTCGAGATGCGGCAATTCATCCCGAAGGTGTTGAACCTTTCCGGCCCCCAAAGTACTCACCCATGTAGACCCGGCTGCGATCGGGAGGACGCGTCATGACGCCCACCTTCGGCTCCATGGTTTTAGCGCTTCGCGCCCCGGCATTGGCGGCAATTCTCATGCTTACAACAGCCGACCGCTCGGATGTCGCGGTCTACTCGATCACCGATCTCGGCGCGCTCTCCGGCGGCACCAGCGAGGGGGACGCGCTGAACAACGCGGGGCAGATCGCGGGCGGGTCCACGGTGTCGTCCGGCTTCGAGCACCCGGTTCTCCGCGACTCGACCATCACCGATCTCGGGACGCTCGAGGGAGGCAGCTCCGGCCTGGCCACGGGGATCAACGACCACGGCGAGGTCGTCGGATACGCCGGCATCGACCAGTACGGCCCGCAGTTCAACGAGATCGCTCAGGCCTTCCTCTGGCGGAACGGATCCATGCAGTCCCTCGGTGCGCTCTGGTGCCCGTGCGACTACAACCGCCGCTACGGGCGGAGCCAGGCGCAGGCGATCAACTCCATGGGCGACGTGGTCGGCTTCTCGGAAACGCCGCGGTGCGCCAGCGAGCACGCGTTCCTGTGGCGGGACGGACAGCTCATCGACATCAGCGGCGGCCTCGGCGACCCGTCCTCGAGCCGGGCGTTCGCCATCAACGATGCCGGCCAGGTCGTCGGCCTCGTCGTGGCGAATCATTGCTCGTTCCCCACCCCGCCAGCCCGGGCGTTCCTGTGGCAGAACGGCGCCCGGCAGGATCTCGGCGTGCTTCCGGGCCACACGACCAGCGCCGCCTTCGGGATCAACCAGTCCGGCCAGGTGGTGGGCGAATCGAGCGACGGCTCGGTGACGCGCGCCGTGCGCTGGGACGGCACGACGATCGTCGCGCTCGGCGAGCTTCCGGGCCAGGTCTCCAGTTCCGCCCGGAACATCAACAGCGCGGGCCAGATCGTCGGCTCCTCCTGGGCGACCGACAGGTCGGTCTCCCGCGCGACGTTGTGGCAGGACGGCGTTGCGCACGACCTCAACGATCTCGTCGGCGCCGGTGGGGGCTGGCTGCTACTCGACGCCCGCGCGATAAACGATTCCGGCGCGATCGTCGGGGCCGGCATCCACGGAGGCGAGATGAGAGGCTTCCTCCTGACGCCTCGCACGACTGCGACGAGGAGGAGCGGCTGATCAGCGCACGCTGAGCGGTTGCGTCCCGCGAGCGATCGTCGAGCCGTCGGTGCGGACGACGCTCACCTCGACCTCGTAGGTCCCGGCGGCAAGCGCTCCAGGCGGTAACGATTCGAGCGCCTCGGCGCACGCGACCTTCTTGCTTCGCGGCACGAGGCGGAGCGGCATCGGCTCGAGGGTCCGCGCGACGTCTCCCGACGACGCGACGACGCGGCGCTCCACGAGAGCGTCCGAGGGGAGCCGCGACGTGCCGACGACGCAGGCGCTCCAGTAGAGGAGCAGAGCGTCCCCGCCCGCGACCTCCTGGACGAGGAGCGGCTCGAATCCATTGTCGGGGCCCAGGAGCTTGCCGATGCGCGCGTTGTAGGGCGAGTCGTTCTGCCACCCGCGGAAGGCGGCGCCGGCCCCGGCGAGCCGGCCCAGGAGGGGTCCGCGGAGCATGAGAGCGTCCTCCACGACCTCGGGCACGATGAACGCCGCGCGTGCCGCGTCGACGTTTTCCCCCTTCGTCTCTCCGAGCACGACGGTCATCTCGTGCGGCCCGTTCGGCAGCCTCGCCTTCCCCATGACAGACACCGGCCGCGTGGCGCCCCCGCCCGGCGGCGGATCGACGTGGATCTTCCTCTTGTACTCGTCCACGGCGTGGTGCTCTCGCCGGATCACCGCGCGCACGTCGATGTCCGTCCCCGCGGGGCGCGCCCTCGCGGGGAAGCTCACCGCGAGAAGCGTGTCCCACTTCCCGCCTCCCGCGGGCATCGCCGGAAACGCGAAGGCGCGCACGAGCGGGCGCTCGAACGGTCCGGGATCGACGTACGCCGCCGCGGCCCGCGACCGCCTCTTCTCGGCGTCGCGGAAGATCTGCACGGTCTCCGGCGAGCGCAGGACGAGCCCCGGCCGCTCGATCTTCAGCGAGACCTTCCTCGGGTCGCGCGTCTCGTTCGGGTCGATGCGGGCGGCGACCGTGTAGTGGCACGAGAGGTCCCGCTGCGCGCGCCGGTACGGGAGCGACAGGTCGTTCGTGTTCTGCTGCATCCGGCCACCCGACTCGTTCGCGAAGCGCACGAGCGTCTCGCTCCACCCCTCCGAGGCGAGCAGATCCGGCTTCGCCGGGTAGATCGAGGCGCGGCTCGCAGAGGCGTGCGCGGCGACCTTCCAGTACCAGAGATCGGTCATCGCCGCGGGGACGAGGTCGGCCTGCGAAAAATAGATGACCGCCTTCGGCCCCTCGTAGCTCTCCAGGACGTCGAGCAGCGTCGCGAGGTGCTGGAAGTAGCTCTCCCCCGACACGCCGATAGGAAAGTCCCGAGCCCACAGGGTCACGTCGTGCCCCATGCGGTCGAGCGCCGTCGTCAGGAGCGCGAGATCCTTCGTGAACCGTTGCTCGACGCGCACGTCGCCGGCCAGCGCGACGATCATGACCTCCTCGTCGGGGGCCTTGGCCTGGCGGAGCATGTTCTCCGCCGCCGCGATGACCTGCGGCCGCATCGTGACGTCCAGGAAGGTGTAGTCGAAGGCGAAGACGACCTTCTGTCCGAGGCCGGAGGTCGCCGGGGGCGGTAGAGGTGCCGTCTCGTCCCGCACCGGCATCGGATCGTCCGCGGCGCCACCCGGGCACAGAACGTCGAGGGCCGTGATCGGGATCGGACGGCCGGCGATCTTGAGGGAGAAGTCCTCCTTCTTCAGGTCAGGAACCGTGCGCCCGCTCTTGTCCGTGACGACGGCGTCGATCTGGATGACGGTGACCTGGACCTGCTCCTCGAGGCCGGTGTCCACCGGCGGCTGGGATGCCGCAAGGAGGACGGCCGCGAGAAGCCACAGGACACGCACGGGTGAAAGGCTACGTGCGCGGGTAGCGCCGCATCAAGACCGTCGGCACCTGCTGCGGTGCTGTTGCGGCGCTCCCGGATCGATGTCAGTGGTGATGTCCGTGGGTCTTGCCGCCGGTGGTGCCGCCCCCCGTGCCACCTCCGGTGCTGCCGCCGGTGCCGCCTCCGGTCCCTCCTCCGGTGCCGCCGCCGTCGGGAACCAGCTTCTGCCCCGGCACCTTGACGATGAACGCATCGAGGCGGTTCCCGCCCATGTTGCTCGTCCAGATGAAGTACCGCCCGGTGACGTCGATGTTTCCCTTGGGGCGCTTGTCGTAGTCGGAGCTGCCGCCGCCCGCGGCGTCGAGATTCGTCATCACGGGGGCGACCACGAGCGTATCGAGAGAGTTGTCGAGACGGAAGCAAGCGATCTCGTCGGAGCGCGGGGTCGTGTAGCGCGTCGCATCGCTGTAGCAGGCGTACTGCTGGCTGGGCGGCAGGCCCGGAGCCGCGTTGCCGTGGGCGATGTGCCCGGCGCCGACGTTCCAGTCGGTCAGCTGGTACACGAGGACGTCCTGGCTGCTGCTGGGCGTGAGCGGCTGCCCGTAGTTCCAGAGCTTGGTCGCGCCGGGCTCGTTGGCCCACTCGTCCAGGTTCACCTGGTAGCCGTAGCCGAGGTCGCAATGGCCCGCGGCCCCCTGCTGGTTCAGGAGCACCGTCTGCGTGCCGGTCTGCAGGTCGACGATGACGTTGTCCTCGTCGTACTGCCCGTCGTAGTTCTCGAGGATCACGAGCCAGCGCCCGCTCTTGTCGAGGTTGCATTCGTCGTAGGCGCCCTGTTTCGCGAAGTACGAGAACTTGGCCGTCGCCTCGTCGTAGACGATGCAGCCCAGATCCTGGTTGGTCGAGATCGTGCGCAGCGTCGCCGAGTGCACGCGATCGTCATCGGAGGAGTGCGTCTGCCAGATGTAGCGATCCGATCCGAACTTCGTCGAGGCGTCGAACACGGTCTCGAACTGCCGGCTGTTGACCTCGTAGCGGAGGAGCTTCGCCCCGCTGTTGATGTACATCGTGGTGGGACGGGTCCCGCTCCAGTACCACCCTTCCGTGGTGCCGTCAGCGAACGGGGACCCCGCGTCGAACAGCGGCCCGACCTTCGTCACGACGTCGGTCGTCTTGTCATACTTGAACAGGTTGACGCCGCTCCCGCCGCTCGACTCGCGCAGCCCGAGGAAGACGAGGAGGTAGCTGTCGTTGACGTGGTTGTTGATGTTCCGCCAGTAGGAGTAACCGACCGGGTAGACGCAGTCGCCGCCCCCGCAATCGCTGGAGTTCGTCAACCGGATGCCCTGCGTGAGGTACGGTGCCGGGAAGGTGAACAGCCCGCGCGAGGGGAGCAGCGAGGCGATCTGCGACGGCGTGAGCTTGGCGCGGACGTTGGTGCTGTACGCCTTCTCGATGAACCCTCCGGGAGGATCGGCGGCGAGCGTCCGCGCCGCGGGAACCACCGACGCGGCGAGAGCGAGGAGTGACAGCAGAGGGCGGTGGACGTGTCGAATCCGGGGCTTGGGCACGGGCGCATTCCTCCGTCGAACGTGCGGAGGATCGCGGCACCCGCAACACACCAGACGGCCCGTTGCTCGTCAGCGCCCCGGGGGTGAGGTCTCGAGTACCGGCCCCCGGGTCGCCGACCCCCGCGCCATGCGGGAGGCATCGAATCCTAGGGAAATTCCTGCCGCGGAACTAAGGGTTATGCCGGGGCCCGAACCCGGTAAAGACCCGAGGCGTTAAGAGCAGGTAAATTCCCGATGGGCGCGATTTGTGCAACCAGGCGCGGCCTTTTGCGGAAGATCGCGGAATTGGCGGACCGCTCCGGCGAGGCCGGTAAGACCTCTATTGGTGTTCACGTAGAATGCGCTCGCCTGTCCGGGGGAGCCGTTCGCCATGGGGTTTTTCAGCCACCTCTTCTACCCGTGGGGATTCATCGTCCAGATTGCGGCCGTCGCGCACTTCTTCTGGCGGCGCCGGGCCAGCTTCATCTGGCTCTGGATCATCTTCATCGGCGGGTTCGTCGGGGCCGCGGCTTATCTCATCGTCGAGGTGGTCGCCGAGGCGGATCTTCTCCGAGCTGCACGAGAACGCAGCGCCCGCAAGGGACGCATCTCTCTCGTCGAGGCCCAGATCATCGAAAATCCGTCCATGGCCAACCTGGAGGACCTCGGCGAGCTGTACTGGGACGAGAAGAACTACGCAAAGGCACGCGAGGCGTTCGACCGGGCGATCCGGACGGGAAGCGACGCGTCACGGACGTTCTACCGCCGCGGCCTGTGCGCTCTCGAGCTGGGCGACCCCGCGGCCGCAGTACCGGACCTGGAACACGCCTTCCGCACCGATCCGAAGCTCGACATGTATCGGGGCGGGATGTTCCTCGCGCGCGCCTACGCCGCCACCGGCCGGGCCGCCGACGCCGAGAAGGTCTTCTCGGCTGCGATGGAGAGCACCAGCACCCCGGAGATGCTCTTCAACTACGCCGCGTTCCTCTCCGGTCAGAACAGAAACGACGAGGCGCGCGATTGGCTGAAACGCCTCGAGGAGACGAAGCGGACGGCGCCCCGGTTCGTGCAGCGCACCAACCGCGCCTGGTTCAGCAAGGGGAAGGCGCTGCTCAAGCAGCTCGGTCCTGCCGTGTGACTAGTTCGTGCTCGCGTTTGACAGTCACGCCGAGGCCTCCCGGATCGCGGACTCGATCATGTCGGACGGCGGGACCCCGGATGATCCGTAGATCCGGCAGGCCAGCGTGAAATCGGTCCGCCGCCGAGCGGAGGGCTCGATGTCGATTCCGTCGATCTGAATCGACGGCGATCCGAGAAACCGGTGCCGGGTTGCGTCCTCGATGGAGCTCACGGGGATGCACTCCACCGTTTCCCTGACCGCCAGTCGAGCGGCAATCCGGCGGACCGATTCGGCTGCCTCCCTCCAGTGCGGGCACCCGTCGAAGTAGAGGATTCGTATCTGCATCAGAGACAGGACCGAGAAAGCAGTCTCACGCCGGCCACGGCGGCGTCTTGACCGGCTCGCGTTTTCCCACGTCGGAATACGCGATCGCGGGATCGGTCGTCGGCTCCGGCGCCTCGGCGCCGTAGCGGCGCGCGAGCTCGCTCGCGGGATAGAACAGCCTCTCCGGGTCCTCGCGGTGCCCGACGAAGAGCACGGCGCACGGCTCGTCGACGCCGACGACGACGTGCGTCACGCCCGAGGGAAAGTGGACGAAGTCCCATGTCTCGAGCATCCGCTCCTCGCCGTTGACGAGCAAGCGGCAGCGCCCCGAGAGCACGAGCAAGTCCTCTTGGGCGTCCTCGCGGTGGTACCGGCAGTTGGGCTTTCCGGGCTCGAGCACGAAGATGTTGATCCCGATCTGCGGGAACGGCTCGCCGGCCCTCTCCAGCCGGCAGATCGAGCCGAACGCGTCGTTCCGCGACCAGCGCGCGTCCTGGACGTTGACGACGAACCACCCACCGCGCTCTTCGACCATGGCGTGACCCTCCTCTGAAGGATACCCGGGAGCCGGCGGGCCGGGTGCACGCGCCGGACGGGCGAAACCTGCTTCAGTAATCCTGCCGTCGCGTGAGGAAGATGCCGGCCGCGAAGACGGCGAACGCGATGAAGCAGAATCCCAGGAGCGTCGCCCAGGGAATCGGGTCCAGGGCCATGCCCTTCAGGGCCGCCCCAGGTCCGCGGATTGGGTATCCGGCCGCGATCCAGCCCATCTTGAGGTGATAGGGCAGCAGCGTGCTGGTGCTGAAAACGGAATCGAGCGCGAACAATGTAGCCACGGCGGCGCCGGGTGCGCTGTATTCGCCGGGCAGGAGCACGGAGTAGAAGAAGGCCAAGGCCAGGATGACGATACCGCAACCGAACCAGAGAACACTGAATCGGATGGCCTCGGAGACGGGATACGACTGCTGAACCAGCCGGGAGGCCGCCGGGATGAGGCCGACGGGCAACAGCGCAAGAACGGCGGATTCCAGCACGCGGACGGCGACCTGTACGCCGACGATGTGCGAGCGGCGGATGGGAAGGGCCAAGGTGAAACCCGCGGTGCCGCGCGCGCGTTCGCGACGCAGTCCCCCGGCCCCCAGGAAGGGAAGGATCAGAACGAGGTAGATGCCCTTCGCGGAGCCGGCATAGATGAACTGGTAGATGTGCTCTCTGTAGGTCGTGCTTCGGAAGTTGGGGAGACGCGGCGCGAGGCGCAGGCGCTGCTGAAAGAGAACCGCGCCCAAGCAGACCCCTGCGAGGACCGCCGCGCCGATCAGGAAGCGCGCGCGAGTCTCACGCCAGGCCTTGTACCAGAGCATCATGGATTCAGAAATCGTGCCGCTTCGTCAGCTGTGCGGCGATCGCGGTCAGGACGAAGGCAATCAGCAAGATGGCGGCGAGAGACCACCAGGGCAGTGGCCCTGCCAGTCGTGACATCGCGGGCTGGAAGTAGGGCATCCCGGAGCCGCTCATGACGTCGTGGACGTCCCCGATGTATGCCTCGACTCCCGGAACGTCCACCATCAGCGAGTATGCGAGCAGCACCGCAACCGAGCAGATCCCCGCCGTGTACTCGCCGCCGAAGAGGGTGGAGGCCAGCAGGCCGACTGCGAAGAACAGGGCGCCGCCCACGGTCCACAGGAGGCTGAATTGAAGTGCCTGGGAGACCGGGTAAGACTCGTGGAACATTGGGGACAGGGTGGGGAGGACCAGCGCCGGAACGAGGGACAGCCCCGCGATCTCGAGCGCTCCGACGCCGGCGCGCGCGGCGAGCAGCCGGCGACGGCTGACGGGCAGAGCCAACGTGAAGCCTGCGGTGCCGTGGGCACGCTCCCGCAAGAGGCCGCCCAGCCCCAGCAGAATCGCGAGCAGGAGGAAGAGCTCCCGGATGCCGCTCTTGTAGACACTCTGCCAGATGAACGCGTCGTACGTCGGCGGCTGTTCGTAGGCGCCGGCAGCGTCCTTTTCGAACGCCACGGTGACCGCGCACAAGACTGCGATGGTGAGCGAGCTCAGGACGAATCGGCCGCGACTCTCCCGCCATGCCTTGTACCACAGCATGGTCAACCCTCCTGGACCGTCTCCAAGAAAAGCTCGCGCAGGCTCACGGGCTCGACGTCGACGGAGACCGGTTGCAGACCGCGCACGCGCTCCAACACTGTCTCGACGTCGCGGCTGGCCAGAAGGACGACTTGGCGCCCGCTCGTCCGGATCCGGTCGACGCCAGACATGCGCAGATCGTTCGGCGGCTGCGCGGCGAAGCCGAGCGTGATCCGGCGGTAGTTCTCGCGAAGGCGGTCCAGCGGCAAGTCGATCACCAGCTCGCCGCGGTCGAGGATGCAGACCCGGTCGGCGATCCGCTCCACCTCCGCGATCTGGTGCGAGGAGAAGAAGATCGAGGCGCCCTCGCCCGCCGCCGCGACGAGAGTCTGCAGCAGCTCCTCGATCGCGACCGGGTCGAGACCTTCGCTGGGTTCGTCGAGAATAAGAAGCTCCGGCCTGCGCGCAAGGCCGAGCAAGAGCGCAAGCTTCGTTCGCATGCCCTTGGAGAGCGCGCTCACCCGCCGTTGCAGAGGCAGCTCGTACTGGCGCAGGAGCCTTCGCTCCACCTCCGGCCGCCAATCGGAATAGAAGGAGCGCGTGAACCGCACCATCTCCTCGACGGTCAGGTAGGCGTAGAGCTGCTTGTCCTCGGCGACGTAGGCGACACGGCGACGCATTTCACAGCTTTCCGCGAGGCTCGTGATGTCCCGGCCCAGCACGGTGCCCCCGCCGGCAGTGGGATGCGTCATCCCCAGCAGCATCTTGATACTGGTCGTCTTGCCGGCGCCGTTTCGCCCCAAGTAGCCGGTGATCTGCTCGGCCCGCACGGTGAGGCTCAAGTCCTTCACCGCGTCCACTCGGCCGTAACGCTTGCTCAGGTCGTGGGTTTCGATTACGTACGGACAGGTCATCGCGCCTTCTCGACGAGCGCCGGGTAAAACAGCTCGGCCTCGACCAAGCGGAGGATCTCCTTTTCCGACAGGCCTTCCCGTCCCAGGGTCAGCACGAGGCTCCGCACCCGGTCTTGCGCCTCCCGGACCTTCTCGGCACGGGACCTGGTGCGACGCCCTGCGGCCACGTACGCCCCCGAGCCATGCCGCAGCCGCAGCACGCCGTCATGTTCGAGCTCGGAGTACGCTTTCGCCACGGTGTTGTGGCTGACGACCAGCTCCTCCGCCAGGGTGCGGATGCCGGGGAGCAGGTCCCCCTCCTGGAGAACGCCGGTCTCGATCCCGTGACGAATTTGCTGCATGAGCTGCACGTAAAGCGCCTGTCCCGCCGAGGGGTTGAGCTTGAACCGCACGGAACAAGTGTACCACTGTTTAGGTACAGATGGACTCAGGCTCGACGGGGGCGGGAAAGGCACCTTCGCAGATCGGTCAAGGCGAGGATTCTCCCGGCCCAATGGAATCGATCCCAATTCGGTAGACAAGAGGGCGTTGACGTCTCGAAATCGCGGTGCTACGACGACCGCGACGGGAAGAGGACACGGACCGCCCTACCAGTTGATTGTCGACGCGGGCTATTCCGCGGGAGGAGGGTTTACATGCGATCGAGGGCATTGCCAGTGAAGGCGCGCGCGCTCGCGATGATCGGTATTGGCGTTCTCGTCGGCGCCTTCGTTCCGGGCTCCGTACGCGCCGTGCCGGGCGCACAGACCTACTACGTCAGCCCTTCGGGGAATGACGCCGCGAACGGCACGAGCAAGAAGACCGCATGGCGCACGCTCGCTCGTGCGGCGGAGCAGTACTTCAACGCCGGCGACCGGCTGCTGCTCGAGGCCGGGGCGGTGCACTCGGGGTCGATTGCGCTCGACCCGACCAGTTCGGCGGGCAACTTCGAGATCGGCTCGTACGGCGGCGGGAGCGCGATCATCGACGCAGGCGAACATTCGGGCATCGTGATCAAGAACCTGAACGACATCAAGATCTCCTCCCTGGTGATCCGGGGGAACGGCGGCACGACCGACAACGACGACTTCGTGACGATGAAGAACGGAATCCTCATCTACTCCGAAGTCGACACCCCGCCGCCGCAGACGATTCGCTACTCCGGCTTCAAGATCGACCACGTCGAGGTGTCGAACTTCGAGGGCACCGGCGTCGAGATCTATTCGTACACGGGAACGGCCCTGAGCAACGTTCGCGTGTCGAATGTCGTGGTCCACGACGTCGCCCGCGAGGGGATCAGCGTCGGAGCCGACGACATCTGGAACCGGCCGAACCAGGACATCTACGTCGGCCACTCGCTGGCCTACCACAACCACGGCACCCCGGGACTGTGGCATCACACCGGCAGCGGCATCGTGATCGGGGGCGTCACCGGGGGCATGATCGAATACTCCGAGCAATACGAGAACGGGGACCTGTCGAACGCCTCGTACACGGGCGGGCCGGTGGGAATCTGGGCCTGGGACTCCGACCACGTGACCATCCAGTACTGCAAGTCGCACAACATGGGGACCGGCACCTGGGACGGAGGGGGCTACGACTTCGACATCATCACCAGCAACTCGGTGATGCAGTACAACGTCTCGTGGGACAACCAGGGGTACGGATACCTGCTCTACGAAGGCGGCTGGGGCCTGCATTCCGGCAACAGCGTGCGCTGCAACGTTTCCATCGGCGATGTCACGGGTCCGCCGACGGGCGTCGGCGCCATGGTCGGCTCGTACGGGTTGATGAACGAGTCGTTCGACCACAACCTCGTGTACGTCCGGAACGAGGGAACCGGCGAGCAGATCTTCCAGCTGAACGCCTGGGGCGGCGACAACGTGCGCTTCAACGACAACGTCGTCTTCGCGGGACCGAACGTCAGCCCGTTCCTCCTCGACCCGCACTGCTGGGATCACTTCTGCTACGGGACCAACCTGCAGATGTCCAACAACACGTACCTGTTCGCCAACGCGCCGCTGCCGTTCTGGTGGGACCTGACGGAATATCAAGCCGTTCCGGACTGGCAGGCCGCGACCGGGCTGGACCTGGACTCCCGGTATTTCATCGGGTCGTTCGGGCGGCCGCCCCAGCTCGATTTGCTCGAGACCCAGCCGCTGACACGCGAGATGTTCGGGCAGCTGATCCCGGGGTGTGCTGACAGTCCGCAGTAGCGCCGGCGCCGGCCCTACTTCGCCGCCGCGAACGTATCCGCGAGCACCAGGAGCTGACCCTTCGAGGGGTCGCAAACGTACGCGTTTCCCATGTCGTCCGCGGCTACGCAATGGGCGTCCGATGCGGTCGGGACCGTTCCGAGCACGGTCAGGTCGCCCTTCTCGCCGACGCCGATGACCGCCATCGTCGCGCTGTCGCCCCCCGGCAGGTACACGTGACCGAGTTTCGCGCTGTACGCGATGATGTCGACCCCTTCGCCGGACTTGGCGGTCCCCAGGATCTTGCCGTCGTGCGCGACATCGAGGGCGACCGCTTTCCCTTCGTCGCACCCGGCGAACAGGATGCCCCTCGTCTCGTCGAGCGCGATGCCGCGGGACCCGTTACATCCGTTCGGCCATTTCGCGACCAGCTTGTGGGACGTCAGGTCGATCACCATCGTCGCGTCGTGCCAGGTGTGCGTGTACGCGCGCCCCCTGGATGCGTCGACGACGAGCGATTCGGGCCCGTCGCCGACGACGATCGTTCCGCCGAGGCCGAGCGTCGGCGGCGCGCCGGCCTGTAGCTTGAAGTACTCGATCTGCTTGTGGCCGGGTTCCGTCACCCAGACCTCCGTGAGCGGCTCGACCCACCGGACGTAGTCCGGACCGCCGGCGAGCTTCGCGCTCCCCACGATCTTCTTCCGCTCGGGGTCGACGATGTCCACGACCTTCTGTCCGCGGTCGGACGCGAAGAGCAGCCCGTGTCCGAAGTCGGCCGAGGTCGTGCCTTCCCCGTGTCCGCTCAAGAAGTTCCCGTGCGTGCTGAATCCTTCGACCGATTCGATCGCGCGCGATTTCGGATCGATCAGGTTGAGGCGTCCGGTGCGGCCCGACGGGGCGAGAACGCGATGCAGCGCCGGCGAGAATCCGAGATCGTCGAACCCTATGCCTCCCTTGCCGTCCGGCAGGGGGAGCGGCGTCAGCGCCGGCGCCGCTGCGCCGAGGAGGACGAGGGCAGATGCAAGGAGAATTCGTCGCATTCGGTACCTCCAGTCGGGTGCGCCTCTCGAGCGGGTCGCCTATTTCGACTGACCATCCAGCGCGCGCTTCAGGCCGGTGGCGAGACTCGTCGTCGATCCGATCCCCCAGTAGTGCAGGAACAGGACGCGCGGGCTCTCGCCGGACATGTGCTGGTGGATGGCGACGATGTTGATGCCGGCGCCGCGGAGCGCCTTGAGAACGCCCTGAAGCTCCGGTTCGAGCATCGCGAAGTCGCCGTCGACGACCGCATTGTCGTCGCTCCCCGCGAAGGCGGCCCACGTGTTGACGCCCATGGTGTTGCCCATGGCCTCGCCGTGCATCTTGGTCTCCCGGCCGAATGTCGCCTTGTAGACGCCGTTCTTGAAGTCGCCGGTCTTCCCGAGGATCGCGTCGATCTTCTTCGGGTCGAGCGTGGAGCGTGCCGGATCGATGTCGGCGTGCGGCACCTCGCCCTTGCCGCCGCTCGTGTCCTTGATCTTGGCGAACACCTTCCCGACGGCGGAGGCTAGCGCGGCTTCGTCCCCCATCCCGCCGATGTGCATGAACATCACCTTGGGCGTGTCCCAGAAGAAGTGGTTGTGCAGCGCGGTCACCTCGAGCCCGTTGTCGAGCGCGACGCTCATCACGGGGTTGACCTGGTCCTCCAGGAGCACCGTGTCGCCCATCACGACGGTGTGGCCGCCGGCTTTCTTGAACGCAGCCCACGAGGTGAGCCCCATCGGAGGGGTCAGCTTGACTCCTGCGGCGGTCACTGAGAGGTCGCCGCGCGGGACCGAGACCTTGAACGCCCCCTCCTTGGCGTCGAACGATCCCTTGGCTCCCGTCAGCTCCTCGATCTTCGCGGCGTCGAACGGCGCCCCGGGCGACGCGGCGGGAGCCGCGCCCGCGGCCGCGAGCAGGAGTGCCAGCACGTGCGTCGTCATTTCGTCTCCTCCTTGCAATAGGCGTAGAGCGCGTCGTAGACGATCCATTCCGCCGCGTTGATCGCGTGGTCGTCCTTGAAGCCGAGGCGCCCGAACCCCTCGGCGATCGCGCGGAGGCCGGCAGCCTCGGGTCGATTCCACAGGGTGTTGTCGGTGTCGGCGCCGTTGACGATCTTCGCCAGGAGAGCGATGCCCGGATCCTTTTCGAGAGCGTAGGCCCGGACGATCGCCTCGAACGAGCACTCTCCCTCTCGGTGGCCCAACTCGACTCCCGGGACGTCGTACGGAATCGCGCCTTCCTGCCGGGCAACGTCCATGACCCGCTCCTTGGGAACGAACAGGAATTCGGCCGCCGGGTCCACGAACTTCTTGATGAGCCAGGGGCAAGCCACTCGATCGACCTTGACGTGTTCCTTCGTGACCCATTTCATGCTGCGCCTCCGCTTTCGTCTTGCCGGATCTGGGCATACAGAGCCTCGTAGATCAGCGCTCCCCGCTCCAGCGCGACCCGGTCGTCCGGGCTCGTCAACCGGATGCCCCGGCAGATCAGGTCGAGGCCCGCCGAGACCGGCTCCATGGTCGCCTCCTGGACCGTGTCCGCGTCATCGACGATCTGGGCGATCCGGCGAAGGATCGGGTCGTCGAGCTTGTGCTCGCTGAGAAACGTGTGGAACGAGCAGTGACCGCCATGATGCGAGAAACGGACTCCCGGAATGTCGAACGGCTCGGCGCCCTCCGGGACATCCTTCGAGCCCTCGCGGATGAACTGGAACTCCGCGTCGGGATCGATCCGCGTCCGGATCAGCCAGGCGCAGCCCATGCGGTCGATGCCGACCCCCTCCCAAGTGACCCATCTCATCGCTGCCTGCCTCCTCTCGCCGCCATGAGAGCGTCCCGCACGCGGCGGCCGATCTCGGAGCCGAAGTAGTCCCGCTCTTGCAGCTGCCTGAACCGCCTGGCCAGCGGCTCGGAGTTCTCGGGGGCGCCCCCCAACTCGCGCAGAATCTCCTCGTACCCGGGCTCTACCTGCTCCAGGAAGCGCCGCCGGATGTCGTCTTCGCTTCCGTGCACGATCCGCGACGACTCCCAGATCGTCGCCTCGCCTCCGGCCTCCTCGATCTCCGCAGCGAGCCATCGAAAATGCTCCCTCGCTCGCGCGGTCGCCGGCAGCACCCAGACGCTGTCGTGAAGCAAGACCGCGCCCAGTTTCTTCAGCTTCCGCCAGACGCCGACCCGGTGGGAGGTCGGCTCTCGTGGCACGCGTTGAACCAGGAACAACCAGCCGCTCACGACCTCGCCTCCCCCGAGCGCGTCAGCGTCCCGCATGGGGGTAGAGAAAAAAGCCCAGGACGCCCGCGACCGCGACGATCACCGGCTCCGGAACCTGCTTGAAACGCCACAGGATCGCGAGAGATACCAGGCAGAGCACCGCGGTCGTGACGTCGATTACCGATCGCTCGCCGAGAACGACGACGGCACCGGTGATGGCCCCGATCGCCGCGGCGGTCACACCGTCGACGACGGCGAGCACGTGAGGATTCTTGCCGTGCTTCTTGAAGTGCGGCGCCGGGATGACCGTGAAGAGGTAGCAGGGAAGGAACATCCCGATCCCGGCAACGACGGCCCCCGGGAATCCCGCGACCAGGAATCCGATGAACGCCACCGTGATGACAACCGGGCCGGGCGTGATCATTGCCACGGCGACGGCGTCCAGGAACTGCCGATCCGTGAGCCAGTGATGCTCGTGGACCACCCCTCCGTAGAGGAAGGGAACGATCGCCAAGCCGCTTCCGAAGACGAAGGACCCGGCCTTCGCGAAGAAGAGGAGAAGCGTGACGAGGCTCTGCGGTGCTGTGACCCCGGTGACCGTCGGGGCGAGCACGAGCGGCGCGATTGCGGCAATCCTCGGCACCGTCGCACGCCGCCAGGGTTTCAAACGCACGACCCAGACCAGGAGGCCCGCCGCGAAGAACAGCGCGACCTTCTCGGTCTTCGTCACGATCGTGATGGTCGCCGCCGTAGCGTAGATGCCCCAGAGCAGCGGCGATCCGCGCAGAGTATTCCTCGTCAGCTTGAACGCGCTGTAGGCGATGATGCCGATGACGGCGGCACCCACACCGTAGAAGACCGCCAGCATCCAGTCGAGCCCTTGGTACATCCGGTAGGCCCAACCGAGAGCCACGACCATGACGAACGACGGGATGACGAAGGCCAGTCCGACCAGCGTGGCCCCGAGCAGCCGGTAGTGGACGAAGCCCAGGTAGATAGCGAGCTGGGCCGCCAGCGGTCCCGGGGCGAGCTGGGCTAACGTCAGCCCCTCACGGTAATCGGCCTCGGAGATCCACCGCCTGCGCTCGACGAGGTCGCGGTGCATGTAGCCCACGAGTGCGACGGGCCCGCCGAAGCCAAGCGAGCCGAGCTTCAGCGAATACGCGACGAGCTGCGAGAGCGAGTAGGTCGGCCCGGACACCACGCCCTGGGCGGCGATGACCTCGGCGCCATCCGCTTGGGTAACCATGGTTACATGCTGCGCCGGCCTGTCGGCGGACGCAAGCGGCTCGTGTTCCCGGGGTTTTTACATGCGGAACGTCCACCGGACCTTGGCGACCACGAGGTCGCTCTGGCGCTGAAATCCGAAAGTCGACTCCGGGTCGGTGCGAAGCCAGTTTCGAGTCCAGACGACGAAGACGTCGTTCCCGGGCTTCAACGTCCAGCGAAACCTTGCGTTCCATCCGAGGATGCTCGACTCCGATTCGTACTGCCCGAGGAACGAGAACTCCAGATCGGGCGTCGGCGTGTAGGCCCACCGCAATTGGTGCAATCGCTCGATGAAATCCCCTGCCGGAAGACGGCCGTAGTCGTTCTCGGTGTCGAGCTCGAACCGGTGGCGCCCGGCGGGAGTCGTCGCGCTCGCCGACACCAGGGTCTGCGTGAGACGCCCGTCGTAGAAGCCGCCGAAGTAAACGGTCACGCCCGCGACGAGGCGGCGGTGGGGCGAGGATTCGGCTTGCACGCGAAACTGAGTGAACTGGTAGGAGCCCGGTGCGATCACGACGCCGGGGGCGACCTCGAACGGCGCGAGCAAGCGCTCGAACGTGGGAATCCAGTCCGCCTCGAAGTGATCCCCCTTCTGTGTGACGACGTTGAACGGCGCCACGAAGACGCGCCACGATTCGGTCACGCCCTGAAGATTCGCGATGAGATGGGGCTCGACCTCGAAGAAGAACTGCCGCGCCCACTTGAAGGGGCCTCCCTCGGGCCGGGGCTGGAACGCACCGTATCCGGAATACCAGTTCACGTTGCGGCGCGGGAGGAAGCCGAGCTTCGGGTCGAGCGCGTCTCCGAAATGCCGGTAGTCGAGATTGAAGTCCCAGCGATCGTTCGGGTAGTCGATGAACGCTCCGTAGCCGTTGGGATCGCCCGGGCTCGCGTCGCCGCCGCTTTGGGTCCACCAGCCGCCCGCGGAGAAATTCTTGTCGCCGTGGAGCTTCGAGGTCTGCCAGACGACGTCCGTTCCGAGGAGCCGATTGTCGGTCGTCCCGGAGGGATCGCCGTCGGTTGCGATCGTGCCGATCCGCAGATGCTCGTCGACGTCGTAGGTGATCCGCGCGGCGCCGAGGTTGGACCCGGGGGCTCCCGCCGAAGCGCCCTCCGGTGGCAGATCCTGGGTGTAAGCATCGACGAGCCCGATCCCCCACCGTCCCGCACGCCCGAGGAGCTTGACGCCGCCCAGGATCGGCACACGCCGCCCGTCGAAGAGTCCGATCGTCCTCGAAAAGAAGGGAATGAAGTCCGTCCCGAGGCCGACACCGAACTCGAACTGCGTCGATCCCTCGAGGAAGAACGCGCGCTTCTCGGGGTAGTAGAGCGGGAAGCGGGTCAGGTTGACCTGGAGGAGGTCGACCTCGGTCTCCGCGAAGTCGGTGTTGACGGTCACGACGCCCGTCAGGCTCGGCGTGACGTTGTAGTAGACCTCGCCGCCGATCTCGGGCTTGGTCGACCCGTCGTCGACGCCGCGCTCCCACGTGTAGCGGACGAGACCGTACGGAGTGAACGTGAGGCCGAGGCCCTGACGGAGGCCCTCGACGCCGGAGAGCCGCCCGCAGCGCCTCATGTCGGTCAGCGCCGAATCGAGCGAGGTCGCCGTCCAGCGGAGATGAACGCGATCCCTCGGAACGACACGCTCGATGTTGAACCCCCACTCCGGGGCGCCCTGCTTGAAGTGAAGTGTCTTCGCCGGGATCGCGAACTCTGCGCTCCAGCCGTCCGCCGTGCGGCGCGCCCGGCCGTCCCAGATCCCATCCCAGTCGGTCGACGAGGTGTCGGCGTTCGAGATCAGGCCGTCCTGTCGTGCGCCGCCGGCGTTCATGGCGAAGAAATAGCCGGTCCGGTTGTCCAGGAAGGTGTCGAGCACGATCGTGAGCCGGTCATCGCCGTCCATCGGGTCGTCGCGGCGCTGCGTGTGAATGGCGATGCGATCCGGATCCGGGTCGATACAGTGGACGCCGATGTAGATCGTGTCGACGTCGGCGAGAATCCTGACCTCGGTCCGGAACGGCGTCGCCTCGCCTGGATGCGGCTCCTGCTGCGTGAGATCTCCGATTACCGCGGCGTCCGCCCACGCGGGATCGTCGAGCGCTCCGTCGACGTGAATCGGAGCTGTCACGGGCCGCGCCTGGATCGTCGGCCCTTGCCAGACCTCCGCGGCCGCCGTCCCCGAAAATGGACTGGGTATCGCGAGTGCTGACGCGAACAATGATTTGAGGACGCGCATTGATGCGCGCGATTCTAGTTGACCGGCACGACAGCCGTTCCGATCACGCGTTCCGCGTCGTGACTCTGCAGCCACGCGATCTCGGAGAGTCGAGCCACGTGCCGCAGCACCCGCATGTGGATCGCATGGATGATCGGGTCGGCCCACAAGCGCCAGTACCGCTCCGGGACCATGTTGGTTCGGTACCAGGTCCGGCCGATGAGTCGCGTCCGTCCATTCGGAAGCGGTTCGAGAACAAACTGGCCGCGGGTCGACTCGAGATAGCCGTTCAGGTGCGGCGGCCTGGGGCCGTTCCAGAGCGTCCACTCATGCAATGGAACGGGTGAGGACGCAACGCTGAAGGTGAGCTCGCGAGGTGGATCCCACGTCTCGATCGGCTCCACGAAGGAGCCCGTCGTGAAATTGCAGCGACGAACGGCGCCTCTTCCCTCGCCATCGATGGTGGCTCCGATCGGCGCGGCGATCCCCGCGCGGAACATCCACTCGGACGGCGGGGACAGCGGAGGAAACGCGACGACGTTGCGCCAAACGACCTCCGCCGGAGCGTTGACGACGATGGAGGATTCCACCGGCGAAGGCTCGGTCGGAATTGGCGATCCGAGACTCTCCAACACCAAGACAACCGGCAGAATCGCGAGCGCCGCGGCTGTCGGTGCCAAGCCGCCGCCGCGCTTGCCTCGTTCGAGTTGGCACCCGATCACGGCCCCGATGATCGACCCGATCAATACGAGCGGGAACGCCATCGCGAGGCAGACCAGCCCCTCCAGGGCGAAAACGATGATGATGCCCCCAACCATCAGGAGCGAAAGGATTGCCGTCAGGATCGCACCGGTGATCAATGGCCTGTGCCATCGGGCGAAGAGGATCCCCGAGACAAAACCGCTGACGGCCGGCGCCCCGATGAAGAGCGCCGCACCGTAGGAACCCAGGAGAGCGACCGCGATTTCCATCATCGCGAGGCCGATGACCGCACCGACAAAGCCCGCCGCCGCCGCTGCACGAGCGTAGCTCATGCGGACCGGACCGCCGGCAGGCCGATGATCCCGCTCCGTCTCGGCGCCGGTGCCCGGTACGAGCGCGCAGAAGCCGAAAAACATGATGTTGGAGAACGGAACGAAGAACAACAGGGCGAGCCAAGTTGAAAGCCCCGCATCGCGAAGCCGGCGGATCGTCAGAGTGAATCCCACCGCGATGAACGGGAGCGCGACCGCCCACATCGCGATCCAGTACGAAGGGCTCGCTGCCGGATGAAACAGCGGGGAATCGGTTCGGCTGAGGTAGAACTTTATCGAGTACGGGTGCGAGTAGGCATGCGCCACGGCCTTGTCGATGGCGATCTTGATCCCGAACAACACGAGACCGGCTGCAAGGTACCCCGCTCGGCCGATCCGTTTCTCGAACCACATCGCCACGACTCCACCGGCGACTATGTCACAAGACAGGAGTCGCGTTCTTTCTCGAGGGAGGCGTCGTGCTCCAGGCGTGACGGGCTGCGAAGGCCCTACGGGCACTCCACGATGCCTTGTTGCGGAATGCAGGTCTGCGTGCCTCGGGGGCGCTCGCTCCCGTCGCGGAGGAGCCCGTAGGAGCCCTCGACATCCGGTGGAATGGAGTTGTACATCTGCGGGACCACGAGAAAGTAGGCATCCCCGGCGGGCTCCGAAAACGTCGCGGGCGAGAGCGCGCCGCACGAGAGCGGGACATGGCTCGTCCAGTCTCCGAGCACGCCCTCGTAAACGGCGAACCCATTGGGCGTGACGCAGGACGGTCCCCATGTCAGCGTGAGCTCACCCGCTGTGGAGCGGGAGAGCCTCAATGCGTCGCTGCCCGTTTCCGCGGCGTGCCCGCCGCCGAACCATCGCTCGGGGATGCAATTGCCCGCTGATTTCGGTGTGGAAACGTACTCGCTCACCACACTCCCCTCGAGCTCCAGCGCGACCGCCAGGAACAGGGGCCTGGGGTCGTTCGAGGGGCAAGGGTCGCCGACGAAAGCGCTTCCCGTCGTCGTACCGCCGCTGTAGGGAAATCGCGCCGCCTCCGTCCACGCGGTGCGGGAGACCGGTTGCGGGGTACCGCGGAAGGTCAGCAGACGGAAGGCGGTGATCGTCCCTGTCGCCGGGACGCCGGGGAGGCCGTAAAAGCCGGGCGCGGGATCGGCGATTTGTACGGTCACGGTCCCGTTGGACATGGATTGCACTATGGGAGGCGGGATCGGAATCGGCCGGAGATCGACTCCCAGGCGCGAGTAGTCGAACAGCGAACCCGGCGACTCGTCCACTCGGGCGGCGAGGAATTCGCCGTAAGAGGCGAGATCCTCGAGGAGAAGGACCATCTCGCCCTGGGGACAGCCCGGATTGCAGGGCATGCTCTGCAGGTCCCCATCGATGTAGAACGCGGGGCCATCGCTCTGGACGGTGCAATCGGTCCCGCAGCGATGCAGCCAATTGGTCTCGTCACAGCTTCCCTGGTTCACCGCGGGGGCGCCCAGCTGCCAGAACTTCCCCACGAGGCTGTCATCGGTGCCCTGAGAGCCGGCGGGCAAGAGGACGTAGTGGTAATTCGCCGAGGCGACCTGGCTGAATCGGGTCGCGAAGCAGCTTGCGCGGACCGGGCTAATCGCGAGCAGCGTGAGAGTAAGGACCAGACAGGGACCGGGCCGAGGCATCGCTCACCTCCGATCCCGGGGGGTAACGGCACTGTACCGCATTCTGGACGACCGCGGCGCGGTCGTGGTGCTCGCTGGTATCGACGACGCCTCGCCGTAGGATACGAGACGGGATCGGTCCGTTTGCGGCCTCCATGGGCGAGCGAGAGATGCGACTCTACTTAGGGACGCCAGGCGCGCCGCACCGAGGGAAAGGAGGCTGCCCATGTTCTCCTTGAGAGCCTTCCATCTGCTGTTCATCCTTGTTGCGATCATGGGAGCCGATCTCTTCGGGGGTTGGGCCGTGCACGAATACCGCGCCAGCGGCGACGTCGCGATGCTGTGGCTCGGTATCGTCTGCATGGCCGGAGGCCTCGGCCTCGCGGCCTACTCCATCCGCTTCGTCCAGATGATGGATCGAACGCACGTCCGCTGACGCGTTCGTGCGGCCCGGACCGGGCCGAGGCATCACTCACCTCCGATCCCGGGGGGGGGGGGGGGGGGGGGGGGGGTACCAAACGGAAAAATACCGTACCGCAATCTGGACGAACGTCACTCTTCTTCGACGAAGCCGCCCTCGGACGTGAACGTCGCTTCTTTCTTCTTTCCGCTTACGGCGAACGCGAGCTCGTAGGACACCTTCCCGTCGGCCGCGGTCTGCTTCTCGGCACGTGTGGGAGTCGCGCCGGCGTACTTGCCGTGGAACGCGTTCATGACCGCCGGCGGAACGTTCTTCAGATCGACGTATTCCTCGGTCAACAAGATGGTGCCGTCGGGGCTGACGTCGAGCTCGAGTTTTTCGCCCGCCTTACCCGTGAGCTTGACTTCGTACTGGGTCTTGCCGTGCTCCTTCTCTTGTTTGCAGGCCGTCACCGCTGCATCGGGGTGTGCCTTCACGGCGGCGGATCTCACCGCGGGTGGACACTCTCCCCCTGCCCGGACGACCGGTGCATGGATGCCGACAATCGCTGCCACCGCCAACCCTGTGAGAAGTCGCTGCATTGAAACCCCCCATGAGCTCCTGGAACGATGCGTCCGGGTCATACGACGCCGATCCTACTCCCGCGGGCCAGGTCCTGCTTCCCCCTGACAGTCCCTGGCGCCGGATGTAGGATTCTCGTTCTGCCGGGGGCACGCATGTATCGCACGGCTCTCTTCGGATCCGCGCTCTGGGCTCTGCTCCGCAACAAGACGCGAAGCCTTCTGACCGTCCTCGGCATCACGATCGGAATCGCCGCGGTGATCTGCGTGGTCGCCATCGGCAAGGCCGGCCAGGCCCAGGTCGAGCAGCAAATGAACAATCTCGGGGACAACTTCGTCTGGATCGAGGCCGGGGGCCGGGCGGTGAACGGGGTTCGAACGGGCATGCGCGGGACGAAGTCGCTGACGCTCGCCGATGCGGTGGCGATCAAGAACCAGATTCCGCTCATCAAGAGCGTCTCGCCCAACGTCGACGCGTCCGTGCAGATGATCTACGGCAACCAGAACTGGTACGCGACGTACCGCGGCGTCGCCCCCGACTACTTCGACATCAAGCGCTGGATCGTGGACGAGGGGGCCGCGTTCACCGAGGACGACGTCGATCGGGCCGCCGACGTCTGCGTGATCGGTCGCACGGTGCGCGATCAGCTCTTCGGAGCCGAGGATCCGATCGGGAAGGTGATGCGCGTTCGCGACATGCCGTGCAAGGTGGTTGCGGTGCTCCACCCCAAGGGGCTCTCGATCTCGGGCCAGGACCAGGACGATACGATCATCCTTCCCTACACCACCGCCCAGAAAAAGCTCCTGGGCGTGACGTGGCTCGACGATATCCTCTGCTCCGCGGTGTCTCCGGGCGCGGTCAAGCTCGCGGGCCAGGAAGCCGCCGACCTGCTTCGCGATCGCCACCACCTTCGACCCGAGGAGGCGGACGACTTCAACATCCGCAATCCGGAGGACATCATCCAGGCCCAGCTCGAATCGAGCCGGACGCTTTCCCTGCTCCTGATCGCCATCGCATCCATCTCGCTCGTCGTCGGCGGCATCGGGATCATGAACGTGATGCTGGTATCGGTGACGGAGCGCACCCGGGAGATCGGCGTGCGCGTGGCGGTCGGGGCGACCGAGGGGGCGATCCAGCTCCAGTTCCTGGGCGAGTCCGTGATGCTCAGCCTCGTGGGCGGCGCGGCAGGCGTGCTCGTCGGGGTCGTCGGGTCGCTCCTGGTCGGCAGGACGCTCAACTGGCGCATGCAGATGTCGCCCGGGTCCATCGTCATCGCCGCGGCGTTCTCGATCGCCGTGGGGGTCTTCTTCGGCTACTACCCGGCGCGCAAGGCTTCGCGGCTCGATCCCATCGAAGCCCTGCGTTACGAGTAGAGCCGATGAGGATCGGCCGCACGTGGATCTTCCTGTTGGGCATTGTCCTGCTCGTTGGGTTGTTCGGCGCCTACCGGCTCCGGTCGGGGAGCGACACCCAGCATTTCACGGCGAAAGCCGAACGCGGCGACATCGCGGACGTCGTTGAGGCAACGGGCACGGTGAACGCCGTGGTGACGGTCCAGGTCGGCTCGCAGGTGTCGGGGACGATCTCCAAGCTCAACGCGGACTTCAACTCGCTCGTTCACACCGGCGACGTCATCGCGCTGATCGATCCGTCGCTGTTCCAGGGGGCCCTCCTCCAGGCAACAGCCGACCTCGAGAGCGCCCGTTCCAACGTCCAGGCCACGGAGGCGAGCCTCGTGAAGGCCCGCGCGACGCTCGTGCAGGCGAAAGCCGACTTCGAGCGCACCTCGGCCCTCGCCAGGGGGAACCTTGCGAGCCCCCAGGAGCTCGACGCGGCGAAGGCGGCGTTCGCGGTCGCCGAGGCGTCCGTCGACGTCGCCGACGCGAACCTCACCCAGGCCCGGGCCCAGGTCAGCCAGAAGGCCGCCGCGCAGTCGGTCGCCCGAACGAACCTCGATCACACGGTGATCCGCTCGCCGATCGACGGCACCGTGGTCGCGCGGAACGTCGATGTCGGCCAGACCGTCGCCGCCTCGCTGCAGGCGCCGACGATCTTCACGATCGCCCAAGACCTCACGAAGATGCGCGTCTACGCCAAGACCGACGAATCCGACGTCGGTAGCCTGAAATTGGGCCAGCCGGTGACCTTCAAGGTGGATGCGTTCCCGAAGGAGCGATTCACGGGCTCGCTCACCCAGATTCGCATGAACCCGACGATGGTGCAGAACGTCGTCACCTACGACGCGATCGTCGACTTCGACAATGTCGGGATGCGGCTGTTTCCCGGCATGACCGCCTACGTGTCGATGTCCGTGGCCACCGTCTCGAACGTTCTCAAGCTCCCGAACGCCGCGCTCCGGTACAAACCGCCGATGGAGCCCGACGAGGTCGTCGCGCTGTACAAGAAGTACGGAATCGAGCCGGGCGAGGCCGCCGCGGATGGGTCCCTCAGCGGGAAGAGTGGGCGCCGGGCCGAGACCGCGATCGTATGGAAGCTGCGCGCCGACAGCTCCATCGAGCCGCTGAAGGTCGCCCTGGGGATCACCGACCACGCATTCACGGAGGTGACCTCGGTTCTCGCGGGCCAGCTCAAGGCCGGAGACGAGCTGCTCACGCGGTCGGTCACGTCGAAGGCGCAAGCCCCCACCGGCCAGGGCGTGCGGCGGTAGGCCGGTGCCGGATGCGCCGATCATCCGTGTGGACGACGTCCACAAGTACTACGCGATGGGCGAGACGAAAGTGCACGCGCTCCGGGGCGTCAGCGTGGACATCGAACCCGGCGGGTTCGTCGCGATCATGGGCGCGAGCGGCAGCGGCAAGTCCACTCTGATGAACATCCTCGGGTGTCTCGACCGACCCAGCGCCGGCCGGTACCTGCTCGAAGGGGTCGATGTCTCGGGACATGACAAGCTGGCCCTCGCCACCATCCGCAATCTCAAGATCGGGTTCGTCTTCCAGGGGTTCAACCTGCTGCCCCGCACGACGGCTCTCGAGAACGCCGCGCTGCCGACGCTCTACTCGCCGGTCGACAAGGCCGAACGAGGCAGACGCGCCGCCGCCGCTCTCACGCTGGTCGGGCTCGCCGATCGATCGGAGCACTTTCCGTCGCAGATGTCGGGAGGGCAGCAGCAGCGCGTGGCGATCGCGCGCGCCCTGGTCAATCGCCCTTCGATCCTGCTGGCGGACGAGCCGACCGGAAACCTCGACAGCCGAACGTCCGTGGAGATCATGGAGATCCTCCAGACGCTCAATGACGAGGGGCTGACGATCGTGCTCGTGACCCACGAGCACGACATCTCGCAATTCGCCAAGCGCGTCATCGTCTTTCGAGACGGGAAGATTCGCAGGGACGAGCCCGTCGCCGGCCGGCCGCGGGCAACCGCCGTTCTGAAGACGCTGCCCGCGCTCGAAGACTAGCGACCATGTCTTTCGCCGATCCGGGACGTATCACTCCTTGTCCGAGGTGAGCCGATGCGACATGCCGTGCTCCTGGTTCCGATCGCCCTCTTCGCTTCGAGCGGCCGCGCGGCCGACCCGACCGCGCGACAGATCGTCGAGCGCTGGCGCGAGGCGGTGCACGCGCCCGCGCCGGGCAAGCCGCGGACCGCGGCGCTCGTCGCGACGTCCAGGGAGGGGGGAATCCCCGGCAAGGTGGAGGAGTGGCTGACGACCGCGGGGGACTACCGGGTCGTCGTCACGCGCGAGTTCGACGAGACCGAGATCGTCCTCACCGGGCGCTCGCAGCTCCGGCGCGATTGGAACGGATTCCTGCGCCGGGTCGAAGGCGAGGAGCTGGCGCGGCTCCGGTCCGACACGTTCGAGCGAAGCGTGCTCGCGTTCGGGCCGCCGAAGGCGATGGAGGCCGCCGCCGTCTCCAGGAGCGCCGACGGGAAGCAGTACGTCCTGAAGCTGACGGCGCCGGGCGGTAAGCCGGTGTCCTGGACGGTCGACGGCGCCACCGCGCTGCCGGTCCGATACGAGCGCCCCGGCGAGGACAGCGTGATCGCGACCACGTACTCCGATTGGCGCGACCTCGGCGGCGTGCGAACGCCGTCGCACGGCAAGGTCACCGAGACCGACAAGCCCGATTACGAGTGGGACCGGTCCGCCCTGGAGCTCGCGGCGGGATTGTCTCCCGATCGTTTCGCGGCGCCCAAGGCGGGGCCGTCGGACGTCCGCATGGATGCCGTGGTGCCGCCGATTCCGTTCGACTTCCCCAGCGCGCACATCGTGTTCAAGGCGTCGATCAACGGCCGTCCGCCGATCTGGTGGCTCCTCGATACCGGAGCCGACCAGCAGGCGATCAACTCGACGCGGATGGCCGACTTCGGCTTGAAGAGCTACGCGGCGACCCAGACGACCGGCGGCGGCGGCACCGCCGACTACGAGTTCGCCTCGGGGGCGACCTTCACGCTTCCCGGTGTCACGCTACGCGACCAGCACGTCGCGCTGATCGACCAGACGGGGCTCGAGCGCGCGCTGGGCATCCCCCTCGGCGGCCTCCTCGGGTTCGACTTCATCAGCCGCTTCGTCGTCGAGATCGACTACGACAAGAAGCTGCTCACTCTCCATGATCCCGCGAAGTGGACATACACCGGCGGCGGCTTCATCGTCCCGGTCGTCTTCGACAACGGCATCCCGTTCACCAACGCGACGATCGCGGTCCCGACGAAGCCCGCGATCCCGGCTTACTTCGTGCTCGACTTCGGCGCGCAGGAGACGATGACGCTGACGTCGCCGTTCGTGAAGGCGAACGATCTGGCCCGCCTGGCGCAGACCAACGCCACCGTGAACCGCCCGGCCGGCCTCGAGAAGGAGTTCTTCGCCCAGAACAACGTCCGCGGGCGCGTCGAGAAGCTCACGATCGGCAAGATGACCGTGACGAACATCCCCATCAACATGTCGGTCAACACCGAGGGGGCGTACGCGAGCGAGAGTTTCTCGGGCACGGTCGGCGAGTCGATCTTCCGGCGCTACCACGTCTTCCTGGACTACGCGCGGCAGCGGATCATCTTCGAGTCGACCGCCGAGGTGGACAAGCCGTTCCCGGAGCGGCGTACGTTCGGCCTCTCGGTCCTCGCCGCGGGCGCGGACCTCCACACGTTTCCCGTGATGGCGGTGCGGCCCGGTTCTCCCGCGGAAAAGGCGGGCTTCAGGAAGGGGGACGTGCTCGTCTCGGTCGACGGCACGCCCGCATCCGACTTCACGCTCGGCAATCTGGGCACGTGGCTGTCCAAGGAGGGCGAGAAACACCAGGTCGTCGTCGCGCGCGGCGAGGAGAAGGTCACGCTCGCGGTGGAGGTCGAGCTCGTCTCGCTGGACGCGAAGTAGACTACGCACGATGATCGCGTCGGAACGCGAGGAGTTCCTCCAGCGCCTGGCCTTGTTCGGCGACCTCGAGGCCGGCGAGCTCAAGGCCCTTGCCGCTGTCGCCCAGGTCGTCCAGTTCCCGGCGTCGGCGCTGATCTTCCGGGAGGGCGAAGCCGGCGACTGCGCCTACGTCGTCGTGCGGGGTTCCGTCCAGGTCTTCGCCATCGATCGTAACGGCGACGAAGTCGTCCTGGCGCAGTTCGGGGAGCTCGGCCACGTCGGCGAGCAATCACTGTTGCCCGGCCGCTCCGGGCGTCGTAATGCGAGCCTCCGCGCGTGCGAGGACACGACGCTACTCCGCATCCCGAAAGCTGAGTTTCAGACGATTCTCGCGCAACGACACACGCTGAGAGAGCTGCTGTCCGAGACGGGAGCGCATCAGGTCCGGGCGAACATGATCCGCACCGCGCGGCTGGCCCGGATGTGGGCGCTGTTCATGTTCGTCAATGGATTCATCAGCATCGGCATCCTCTGCGGGCTGGCGATGGTGTTCCGGACGCCCTTCATCTTTCCCTCGCTCGGAGCGACCGCCTTCCTCGTGTTCTTCACGCCCACGACGCCGGCCGCGAGCCCACGAAACGCTCTGTGCGGTCACGCCCTCGGTATCACTTGCGGGTATGCGGCACTCTGGGTGACCGGATTGCATCATGCCGGGCCGGCCATCTACGCGGAGCTTGGTTGGGCCAGGGTCCTGGCCGCGGCCCTTTCCCTGGCCTCGATTGGAGCGCTGATGATTCTCCTGAACGTTCCCCATCCCCCGGCTGGGGCGACGACGTTGATCGTGTCGCTTGGAATCATCAGCAAGCCGGCGTACCTCGTCGTCCTCGAGCTCGCCGTCGGCCTGCTCGTGGGACAGGCGATCGTCATCAATCGACTGACCGGCGTGAGGTACCCGCTCTGGGCGAGCGTCCCGGCGCCACGGATCGGCGCGCTGGCCGGCCGTGACGCGCTGCAACGATTCATGCGTCGCTCGGCGGACTAGAACGGTCAGGGGTGCGCCGGCGAAGATGTCGGCTATTTTTTTTGCGCGGGTGCCACGGCGGCCTTATACGCCGCGCAATAGAGGCGAAATGCTTCCTTGAAGTGCCCGCCCGTGCGCTGGACGTCGCCCGCCGCGAGCTTGTCGCTTGCCCCGTTCGCCGTCTCGCCCGAAGCGAGGACGTGCTGAATCGTGTCGTTGACGATGCTCCGCACGAGCTCGAGCCGACCGCCGTTCGCTTCGGGAAGGTAGAGCGAGCCGTACGGCAGGCCCTGCTGCAAGGCCCGTTCGATTTCGAGGCGGACGGTGAGATCTTCGAGCTGCTTCGTCTGCGCCGACGAGACCTCGGCCATTTGTCCGGCGGCGAACGTCACGGCGTTCGTCAGCTCGAGCTTTGCCGAGCGCACGCTGTCCTGGACTCCCGTTTTCACGCTCGCCAGCTCGGCGCTCAGCCGATCGATCTGTCCGGCACTCGTGTCGGGCGTGCGCGCCAGCGACGGTTCGCAAGCAATGGTGAGGTCCTGAATCGATCGCGCGGCAAAAAAGGCGAGGCTGCTTCCGACGCAGGCCTGCGACAGACTTCCTTCCGATCCCTGCTCCGCCGCGAACTTCTCGCAGATCCTGGCCTGAACAGGCAGCTGGCCGTCCACGTCGAGCGCATCCAGGAAGAGCAAGAACAGCTCTCGCTTGCGCGAAGGATCGCAGAGCTCGGCCGCGGACTGAAGCGAGCTTACGCGCGCTTCCATCCGGGAGAGCGCCGCCGTGAGCTGGGAAAGGTAGGGCATGAACTCCCCCATCGGGTCGAGTTCGCTTCCCTTGGCCCCAGTCACCCGCTCGTGAACGCCGTCGAGCACGCTGAGGAACGACGCCTCGTTCGGCGTCCAGCGTGCCAGCGCTCGCGTCACCTCCAGGAGGCGGAGGATTCGATCCTTCGGCTTCTCGCTCTGGTTCCCCTGCCCTTCCACATGCGGCGTGACGCCGCCCGGCCCGGGAACGGTTTCGGGCGCCGGTGACGAGCTGTCGGCCTGGGCGTGAACCGCTCGTGCCGCGAAGAGGACGGTCAACGCTAGGATTCTTGAGCGCATGGGAGCTCCGCTGGGGTCCGGCCCGATGAAGCGATCGATTATACGGGTCAGGACGGCGGAGGGCCTCGATGCGGCGATTTTTCGCGGGACGCGAGCCTACTTCAAGCTGGCGATCAGGTTCTCGCTCAAGCGCGTGTACTCGGCCTTGGCCTCCCCTTGTTCCTTCGCGGCAAGATCGAGCGCTTGCTTGGCCGCCGCCATGGCACCCGGCTTGTCGCCGGCCTTCTTCAGGATCAGGCCCTCGCGATAGATGAGCCACACCGCATCGGGCTGCTTCTTGGCGGCGGCCTGGATCCATTCCTTCGCGAGCTTCATGTCGAGGTCGTTCTCGTAGTAGAACATCGCGGCCTCGAAATAGGGCTTGTCGCCGCTGCCGGCCATGGCGGCTTCGATCTGCGGCTTGACCTTCGACACGACGTCGGTATCGATCTCGACGGGGACCTTCGTCTTCTCCCACGCGATGACGATGTTCGCCTTGCCGGCGCGCACGTCCTGCACGCTGATCGTCATCGTCTCGAGCGGCTCGGCCATGGCGACGGACTTCACCTTGACGCGCGCCTGGTCATCCTTTTGGTTGTAGGCGTACGAGCCCCATTCATCGACGACCTTGTCGAGGATCACGGTCCACTCGGTCTCGCCGGGGATCGTGAACATGGCGTACGAGCCCGCGGGCACGGCCGCTCCGCCGAACTTGACGTCGGTGCTGAACGTGACCTTGGTCGCCGCGTTGGCGCCGGTGCGCCAGATCTGGCCGAAGGGCACGAGCCCGCCGAAGATCTTGCGTTCGCGCACGCTCGGCCGCGAGTAGTCGATGGAGACGTCGGTCACGCCGACGCGCTGCTTCACGGATCCGAGTGGGCTCGCCTGCGGGAAGTCGATCTTCTTGGCCTCTTCGGCGTGCAGGACGGACGCGGAGAAGAGTGCGAGGGAAACGAGCAGAGCCGTTGGGTTTCTCATGACCGCACATTCTAGCCAAAGCGCGGGGTCCGTGTAAAATCTTGTGGCCCTCGTCAAACCAAGGAGAACCTGCATGCTCCGCACCCTGCGCGCCGCTGTCCTTGTCGCCGCCGCTGCGGTTCCCGCGTTCGCCCAAGGGCTCGAAGTTCCCGCCCCCAGCTCGAAAGCCAGGGTCGAACAGCGCGTCGGCGTCACCGATTTTTCGGTGGATTACTCCAGCCCGGCCGCCCGTGGCCGCAAGATCTTCGGAGGTCTGCTGCCCTACGACAAGCTGTGGCGGACGGGGGCCAACGCGTGCACCAAGCTCGCCGCGAGCCGCGACTTCACGTTCGGTGGGAAACCGGTTCCCAAGGGAACGTACTCGGTGTTCTCGATCCCCGGCGCGTCGGGGTGGACCGTGATCCTGAACAAGAACGTCGAGATCGCCGGCACGGACGGCTACGACGCGAAGGACGACGTGGCCCGCGTCGAGGTGAAGCCGGAGACGATTCCGCCGCGCGAGCGGATGACCTTCCTGTTCAGCGACTCGACCGATGAGGCGACGCGCCTCGATCTCGAATGGGAGACGACGCGCGTGTCCGTTCCGATCACGGTGGAGACGGGAGCCTTCGTGAGGGCCAGCATCGATACGGCGGTCGCCGATGCCTGGCGCCCGCTTTACCAGGCCGGCCGCTACCTCATCGAGAACAACGGCGACGTCGACACGGCGATCAAGTATCTCGACACGTCGATCGGGATTCAGAGCAACTGGTCGAACAACTGGTGGCGCGCCCAGGGGCTCGCCAAGAAGGGACGCACCGCGGACGCCATCGCCGCCGGCGAGCGCGCCCTGGAGCTCGGCAAGGGGAACACTACCTTCGAGAACGTTTTCAAGGCCGACGTGCAAAAGACGATCGACGGCTGGAAGAAGGGCAAGGCCTGATCCCGCGCAGCGTGTTCGACGCCTACGTCTCAGGCTCTGCGGGGGCGCTGTACGGTACGCACTTCGCCCGCTCGGAAGACTGGGACGCGGCACGCCGCGTGGCGCGCCCGCTGAGCCCCGGCCTCGCCACGGCCCTCGAAGCCCAGAACGCCGCCTACGAGGCGAGTCCCGCGCGTGACGCGCATCTGCGGGCGTTGCGCGAAGGAGCATGCGCCGTGGTGACCGGCCAGCAAACGGGACTCTTCCTCGGTCCTCTCTTCACCCTGTACAAGGCCGCGTCGACGATCCGGCTCGCGCGGTGGCTCGCGGAGCGATGGAACGCGCCGGTGGTGCCGGTATTCTGGCTCCAGACCGAAGACCACGATGCCGCGGAGATCGCCGTGTGCCACATCGCTCGCGGCGGCGACGAACCGCTGACGCTCGCGCTTCCCGTCGCGGAAGGCGCGGTCTCGGTCGCCAAGCGCGTGCTTCCGGACGAGGTGAGCGCTCGGTTGGCCGAGCTCGCCGGCGCGGTCGCGCATCTTCCCCACGGCGACGAGCACGTCGCGATGCTCTCGCGCCATTACCGTCCCGGCACGGGCTGGGGCCGCGCATTTGCCGGGGTGCTGTCGTCCCTGTTCGTCGAGGAAGGCCTGGTGCTCCTCGATCCGGGCGACCCGGCGCTCGCCCCGCTCGCGGCGCCCGTGCACCGGCGTGCGCTGACCGACGCGGCGTCGATCGCGAGCGCGCTCGTGGAGCGTGCGGCGACCCTCGAGGCGTCCGGATTCCATGCGGGCGTGCACGTGAGGCCCGGCGCTCCTCTCTCGTTCTTTCACCCCGAAGGGGCCGGCGGCCCTCGCTATCGCCTCGCGAAAGACACTGACGGCTTCGTCGAAGTCGGCGGAGCGCGGCGACGAACGCTTCCGGAGCTGCTGGCGGGGCTGGATCGCGACCCGGCGTCGTTCACCACGAGCGCGCTCTTGCGGCCGATCCTCCAGGACACCTGGCTTCCGACGATCGCGTACGTGGGCGGGCCCGCGGAGGTCGCCTATTTCGCGCAGCTGCAACCGATCTACGCGGCGTTCGACGTCGCGATGCCTATCGTCGTTCCCCGCGCGCAGCTCAGGCTCCTGGAGCGCCCGACCCGGCTCGCGCTTTCGCGTCGCGGATTGACCGCGGCCGAGGCGATCAGGCCGCTCGACGATCCTGTCACCCTCACGATGCCGGTGTCGCCCGAGCCATCGGACGGAGAGCGGCTGACCCGGCGTCTCGTCGCCGGCGTCGACCGCTTGCTCGACGAGGCCGCACCGGAAGTCGCCGCGGCGGGCGAACGCGCCGCGAAGGCGCTGGAGAAGACGCGCAGGGCGATGTCGCGGTCCGCCGTCAAGCTGGGACGGAGCGTGGACCGGGCGGTGTCGCTGCGCGATCGCGAAGCCGTCTCCGAACTCGAGGGGATCCGCGCCCGCCTTTTCCCGCGCGGCGTCCCGCAGGAGCGATTCTTCGCGCCGGCGTCGTTTTGTGCCCGTTACGGGCAGCGCGCGTTCATCGATCGTGTTCTGGCCGCGGCCGAGCCTTTGCGGACCGGCTTTCACGACGTCATCCTCTGAAGCCCAGCCATGAGCTCCCCCTACGGCATCGACGTCCTCGCGTTCGGCCCTCACCCGGACGACATCGAGATCTTCTGCGGCGGAGTCGTGATCACGCTGGCCGCCCTGGGCTATCGGACGGGCATCGTCGATCTCACCCGCGGCGAGCTGGCGAGTCAGGGCACACCGGAGGGGCGCGCGAAGGAGGCCGAGGCCGGGGCCGCGGTCATGGGCGTCGCCTGGCGGACCAATCTGGGACTCCCCGACGGGTTCATCGACGCCTCGGCGGGCTCACCCCATCTGCAGCCGGCCGTCGCTTCCTTGAGGGCGCACCGGCCGGAGCTCGTGCTCCTTCCCTGGAACGAAGAGCGCCACCCCGATCACGTCGCCGCCTCCCGGCTGATGAGCCGGGCCGTGTTCTTCGCCGCGTTGCCGCGCTTCGACGACGGAGCCGGCGGAGCGCCCTTCACGCCGCGGCAGGTGCTCTACTACGAGATGCGCCACCGCATGCGTGCGAGCTTCATCGTCGATACCTCGGCCGCCTGGGACAAGAAGGCGCAGGCGATCTCGTGCCACGAGAGCCAGGTGGCGCGCGGCGCCGCCGGTGCGCCCACGCTGATCAGCGCGCCGCTCGCGATCGCCGCCATCGAAGCCCGCGACCGTTACCGCGGCAGCGAGATCGGCGTCCGTTACGGCGAGGCGCTGCGCACCCCGCAGGCGCTGGGAATCGCCGACCCGCTCGCTTTCCATCGTGCGCACTCGTTTCCGGCGGCGCACGCCTTCGAGTCGCGCCGTTGAGCCGGCCGCTGTCCATCGGCATCGTCTGCTTCTCGAACCTCGGGGGAAGCGGCACCGTGGCGACCCAGCTGGCGGCGGGACTGTCCGAGCGCGGACACACGGTTCACGTCATCGTCCGGGCGCCGCTCAGCAGGAGCCTTCCGCGCTCCGAACGGCTCCTCGTGCACGAGGTGTCCGTGCCGGCGCATCCGGCGCTGGTCTACGCGCCGTACGGGCTGGCGCTGGCATCGAGCCTCGTCCACGTCGCGAACGAGCACGGACTCGACGTCGTGCACGTGCACTACGCCATCCCTCACGCGACGAGCGCGTATCTGGCCCGCCAGGTGCTGGGAGCCGGCGCCCCGCGCGTCGTGACCACGCTGCACGGCAGCGACGTCACGCAAATCGGAAGCGACCCTCGCTACCTCCCGACGACGCGGTTCGCGGTGAGCCAGGCGGACGGCGTCACCGTGCCGTCCGAGTTCCTGAAGGCCGAGGCCCATGCACGGCTCGGTCTCGACGCCTCGTTTCCGATCGAGGTCATCCCGAACTTCGTGGACACCGCGCTCTTCGCGCCCGCCGCCGCGCGCGATCGCGCGCACTTCGATGCGATCTTCGAGGCCGCGGGAGGCGATCCGGCCGACCGCGGCTCACCCGTGCTGTTCCACGTCTCGAGCTTCCGTCCGGTCAAGCGCGTCACGGACCTCGTGGAGGTCCTCGCCCGCGTGCGCCGCAGCGTGCGGGCACGGCTCGTGCTGGTCGGCGACGGACCCGAGCGGGAACGGTTGCTCGAGCGGGCGCGCGCGCTCGGCGTGGCGCGCAGTATCCTGCTGCTCGGAATCCAAGCGGAGTTCGTGAGCCACCTGCGGCACGCGGACGCGTTCCTGTTTCCCAGCGAGAGCGAGAGCTTCGGCGTCGCGGCGCTCGAGGCCTCGAGCTGCGGCGTGCCGGTCGTCGCCTACCGCGTCGGGGGCCTCCCCGAGGTGGTGACCGAGGACGTGGGCCGGCTCATCGAGCCGTACGACCTCGAGGCGATGGCGACCCGAACGCTCGAGCTGCTCACGAACCCCGGTCTGCGCGACGCGCTCGGAAACGCCGCGCGGGCGCGCGCCGAGAGCCGGTTCCGCCGCGATGCCGCGATCGATCGCTATGAAAACCACTATCGCCGCGTGCTCGAACGCACGTCGTCGGAGGCCGTGTGAGCCGTGCGCTTCGCCTCGTTGGTCTGGCCGCAATCCTGGCCTCTCCGGCCGCCGCCCAGGAGGTCCCGATGGATGCTGGACATCTCGCGCACGCCGTGGATCGCCTGGGCGTGACCGCGCGCGTGCTGTACGTCGGGGCCCACCCCGACGACGAGAACACGCGCCTGCTCGCTTACCTCGCGAACGTGCGGCACGTCACGGCGGCGTACCTGTCGATGACGCGCGGGGGCGGCGGCCAGAACCTCATCGGGCCCGAGCTGGCGGACCTGCTGGACGTCATCCGCACCGAGGAGCTCCTCGCGGCGCGTCGCATCGACGGCGCGCAGCAGCGGTTCACGCGTATGCGGGACTTCGGGTACTCGAAATCCGCCAAGGAGACGCTCGAGATCTGGGGACATGACAAGGCCTTGTCCGACGTCGTGTGGGTGATCCGCACGTTTCAGCCCGACGTCATCGTCACGCGATTCGACGAGAAGCCGCCCAACCACGGGCATCACACGGCCTCGGCGATCCTGGCGCGCGAAGCCTTCGCGGCCGCGGCGGATCCGGCCCGGTTTCCCGAGCAGCTGAAGAACGGCGTCAAGGCGTGGCAGGCCACGCGGCTGGTCCACAACGTTCCCAACTGGAGCGACGAGCCGCCTCCGGCGGGGGCGGTGAGCCTCGATGTGAGCGCATACGACGCCCGTCTCGGCCTTTCGACCGGCGAGCTGGCGGCGCTGTCGCGCAGCCAGCACCGCAGCCAGGGATTCGGCGTCTCGGCCGATCGCGGCGCCACGACCGAACGATTCGTCCTCCTCGCGGGGAAGCCGTTCACGACGGACATCCTCGACGACGTCCCACGCGGGTGGGAGCGATTCGGGGCGCCCGGCACCAAGGTGGGACGCGCCCTCGATGAGGCCCGGACCGAGCTTTCGCGCGACGCGCCTGAGCGCGCGGTGCCGGCGTTGCTCGCGGCGCGCGCGGCGCTGGACGCCGTTCCGGACGATCCCCGGGTGCGCGACGCGTCGGCCGCGCTCGGGCCCGTGATCGCGGCGGCCGCCGGGCTGTTCGCGCGCGCGAGCGCGCCGATTCCGCTCCTCGTTCCCGGCGGGAGCGCGAAGCTCTCCGTCGAGATCGTGCTGCAGCGTCCGGCGGGACTCTCGCTGACGCGCGTGACGTTTCCCGACGGATCGTCCCAGGACGTACAGGCGGCCCTCGTCACGGGCGAGAAAAAGGTCCTCGAGCACGACACCCTGGTGGCGGCGGCGACACCCGTCTCGATTCCCTACTGGCTCGCCGATTCCTCCGCGTCCGCCCTGACGGGCCAGCCTCGCGACCCGGCCCCGCTCGTCGTCACCGCGAGCTTCGCCGGGAAGGACGGGACGTTCGACCTCAGGCTTCCCGTCGTGTACGCCTGGACCGACCCGACGCGCGGCGAGCGTCTGCGCGAGGTCCTGGTGGCGCCGCCGGCGACGGTCACCCCGGTGCGCGCGGCGTCGATGTCGTTGAACGGGAAGCCGGCGCCTGTCGTGCTGCGCGTGCATGCGTCGCGCGACGGGGTGAAGACGAGCGTGAGCCTGCCGGTTCCCCCGGGCTGGCGCGTGGAGCCGCCCTCGGTCCCCATCGAGCTGGCGAAGGCCGGGGACGAGACGACCGCGCGGTTTGCGGTCACGCCTCCCGCCGGCGCCGCGGCAAGCACGTTGACGCCCGTGCTCGACGGCTTCGGGCCGGCCGTCCGCGAGGACGTCATCGACTACCCGCACATCCCGCTGCAGGACGTGCTGCAGCCGGCCCGGGTGCGCGTGGCTCCCCTCGTCGCGGAAGTGCCCGACGGGGTGGTCGGCTACATCGAGGGATCCGGCGACAGCGTCGCGGACGACCTGGCTCATCTGGGGATGCGCGTCGAGCTCCTGGACGACGACGCTCTCCGGAACGCCGACCTGTCGCGCTTCCACGCGATCGTCGTCGGGATCCGGGCGTTCAACACCCGCGCCGCCGTGCGCGCCCAGCAAGACCGTCTGATGCGCTACGTCGAGGGCGGCGGCACGCTCGTCGTGCAATACAACACGCAGAGCCGGCTGGGGCCGCTCGAGGGACGCGTCGGGCCCTATCCGCTGACGATCGGCCGCGGGCGCGTCACCGACGAGCGCGCGACGATGACGCCGCTCGTCCCCGGCCATGAGCTGCTGACCCGGCCGAACGCGATCGGGCCGTCGGATTTCGAGGGCTGGGTGCAAGAGCGCGGCCTCTACTTCGCCGAGACGTGGGATGCGAAGTACACGCCGGTCTTCTCCGCCGCCGATCCGGACGAGAAGCCGCTCGAGGGAAGCTTGCTGTTCGCGCGATACGGCAAGGGGCGCTACGTCTTCACCGGTCTCGCCTTCTTCCGGCAGCTGCCGGCCGGAGTCCCGGGCGCGTACCGGCTCTTCCTCAACTTGATCGGCACGGCGCCTTGACCTCCGAGGAGGAGAAACCGCCCGTTCTGGGGTCGTGGCGCAACGTGTACCTTCTCGTCGCGTCCGTTCTCTTCGTCCTGATCGGCCTGTTCTACGCGCTCACGAGATGGGCCTCGTGAGCGGGCTCGACTGGGCCGTCCTCGTCGGCACCATCACCTTCATCGTGATCTACGGCGCGTGGAAGACGCGCGGTGCCGCCGACATGGCCTCCTACTTCCGCGGCGATTACAGCCTGCGCTGGCCGACCATCGGCCTGTCGATCATGGCCACCCAGGCCAGCGCCATCACCTTCCTGTCGACGCCCGGCCAGGCGTTCGAAGACGGCATGCGGTTCGTGCAGTTCTATTTCGGGCTGCCGCTGGCGATGATCGTGATCGCGGCGGTGTTCGTCCCGATCTACCACAGGCTCAAGGTCTACACGGCGTACGAGTATCTCGAGCATCGGTTCGACGTGCGCGTCCGCTACCTGGGCGCCCTGCTCTTCCTGCTGCAGCGTGGGCTCTCGGCGGGGATCACGATCTACGCGCCGGCGATCATCATGAGCACGATCCTCGGGTGGCCGCTCCAGATGACGATCGTCGCGCTGGGGGCTCTGGTCATCGTCTACACGGTGGTCGGCGGCACCGCCATGGTGAGCGAGACACAGAAGCACCAGATGGTGGTCATGATGGGCGGGCTGGCGGTGGCGCTCGGGCTGATCCTCTTCAGGCTCCCCGCCGGCGTGACGACCGTGGATGCCGTGCGCCTTGCGGGCGCGCTCGGACGGATGAACGTCGTCGACTTCCACCTCGACGTCCACAGCCGCTATACCTTCTGGTCCGGCATCACCGGCGGCTTCTTCCTGGCCATGGCCTACTTCGGCACCGATCAGTCGCAGGTGGGGCGGTACCTCTCGGGCCGGTCGGTCACCGAGAGCCGCCTGGGCCTGCTGTTCAACGGCTTGTTCAAGGTGCCGATGCAGTTCGTCATCCTCTTCATCGGCGTCATGGTCTTCGTCTTCTATCTGTTCGTGCGGCCGCCGGTCTTCTTCAACGGCGCCCTGCTGGCCCGGGTGGCGGCCGGACCTCACGGCCCCGAGCTGGCCACGCTCGAGCGCCGGTTCGATGACGCGTTCGAGGCTCAGCGCGCGGCGGCGACGGCGTTCGCCGGCGCCTCCGATCAGGGCCGCGACGCCGCCGGGACCGAGCTCCGGTCCGCGGCCGCTCGTGCCGCGGCGGTTCGCGCCGACGCGAAGGCGCTCATCAAGCGCGCCGCCCCCGGCACGGACACCAAGGACGCCGACTACGTTTTCCTGAGCTTCGTCCTGCGCTACGTCCCGTCCGGGCTCGTCGGGTTGCTGCTCGCCGCGATCCTGTGCGCCTCGATGAGCTCGACGTCGAGCGAGCTGGCCGCCCTGGGCTCGACGACGACGGTCGACTTCTTCAAGCGGCTGCGGCCGCGGCCCTCGACACCGCGCCAGGACCTCATGGCGTCGAAGCTGTTCACGGCGGGGTGGGGGGCGATCGCGATCGGCTTCGCGGGGGTCGCCGGGCTGATCGACAACCTGATCCAGGCCGTCAACATCCTGGGATCGATCTTCTACGGCACCCTGTTGGGCCTGTTCGCCGTGGCGTTTTTCGTCCGGCGGGTCTCGGGGACTCCGGTCCTGATCGCGGCCGCCGTGGCGCAAGCGACAGTCCTCGTGCTGTTCTTCACCTCCGAGATCGGTTTTCTCTGGTACAACGTCATCGGCTGCGGGATCGTCATCGCGCTCTCCTCGCTTCTCGAGTGGCTCCGGCCCACCGCGTCCGCGCCGGCTTGACTCGATCTCTGAGTCCGCGTCCCGATCAGGGTGCCCGCATTCTCCGCGCGCCCTCAGGCCCGAGGCGCGGCCAGCGTGCTGTGCGACCGACCGTAGCCGAAATAGATGCCAAGGCCGATCACCAGCCAGATAACCAGCCGCGCCCAAGTGTCGAGAGGCAGTCCGATCATCAGGAACACGCAGCTGACGATGCCGCCAATCGGCACCAGTGGCACCCACGGACAACGGAAGGGCCGCTTCAGGCCGGGCTGGGTTCTGCGCAGATAGAGGATCGCGGCACACACGACGACGAAGGCGAATAGCGTGCCGATGCTGACGAGCTCGCCGAGGATTCCGATCGGGACCAAACCGCCGACGATGCCGACCACCAGGCCGAGAATCAGCTGTCCGCGGTAAGGCGTCCGAAACCTCGGGTGCACGGTCTGAAAAGCCGACGGCAGCAGGCCATCGTTGGACATGGTCAAGAAGATCCGGCTCTGACCGTAGAGGAAGACCAGGATGACGGACGTGAGGCCCGTCAGCGCGCCGAACTTGACCAGGAATGCAAGCCATGGCGCGCCGATCACGTCGATACCGACGGCGATGGGATCGGGGACATTGAGCTGCTGGTACGGCACGAGCCCGGTCAGTACCGCCGCCACCGCCATATAGAAGGTGGTGCAGATGATGAGCGAGCCGAGGATGCCGATCGGCATGTCGCGTTGCGGATTCTTTGCTTCCTGCGCAGCCGTCGACACCGCATCGAAGCCTATGAACGCGAAGAAGACGACCGAGGCGCCGCGCAGCACACCGCTCAATCCGAACTGCCCGAATTGACCTGTGTTCGGCGGGATGAACGGCTGCCAATTCGCCCTGACAACGTGGGCCGCGCCGGCGGCGATGAATACCAGCACCACGGCCACCTTCACCGCAACGATCACCACGTTGAAGCGGGTCGACTCACGGACGCCGACGATCAAGAGAGCGGTCAGCCCGGCGACGATCAGAAACGCCGGCAAGTTGAACCAGGCGCTCACCTGCGTCCCGTCGGCGAGCGCCACGAGCGTGCCGGGCGACGCCGTGAGCTGGGCTGGGAGGGTCACTCCGAGGTCGCGCATCAGGCTGACCGCATAGCCGGACCACCCGACCGAGACCGTCGCGCCGACGGTCGCATACTCGAGAATGAGATCCCAGCCGATCAGCCACGCGATCGGCTCGCCTAGACTGGCGTACGCGTACGTATAGGCGCTGCCCGCAATCGGGATCAATGACGCAAACTCGGCGTAGCAAAGCCCGACAAAACCGCAGGCGATCGCACCGATGACGAACGACAGCATGATCCCCGGTCCCGCGTACTGAGCGGCGGCGGTTCCGGTGATCACGAAGATACCGGCGCCGATGATCGCGCCGACGCCGAGTGCGATCAGATGCCAAGGCCCGAGTGCCCGATCCAAGGTGCTCGCATCCGCGCCCTGCATCAATTGCTGGACCGATTTTCGCCGTGTTAGTCCTGAACCGCCCATGAATTCCCCTCGGGTTTCGAAAGATCACCCCCATTCGATCCATTGGGCTCAGCATAACGTGGTTACCCACGGTTGCTGCCATGCGGAGGCTGGGATTGGCGGGCGCATGAGCTCACAACTCCTTGGCCCACTTCTCCCTGGGAGAAGGAGGGTCGGCCTTGAAGTATGGTCCGCCTCAGGTCCAGGCGCTTCTTGACTTCACCCGGGCCCAGCTTCAAGCTCGGGCGAAATGATGCGTCACGCCAGGCTCCCCGCGGTCGGCGAGACCGAGGCCCCCGGAGGTTCCGTGACGCAGACGAATCTCGCCACCGGATCGCTCCTCGCGATCGCGATCGGTTACGTCTTGCTCGAGGCCACGCTCAACGGATGGCGCGGGTACGGGTTTTTCAGCGACGAGCTCTACTACATCGCCTGTTCGAAGCGGCTCGCTTTCGGCTACGTCGACCATCCTCCGCTGGCCCCGTTCCTACTGCGTGGCGTTCGCGCGGTCCTCGGGGACTCGTTGCCCGCCATCCGGATACCCGCGGCGGTCGCCGGGGCGGCCACGGTCTTCCTCGCCGGCCGCATGGCCTGGCGCCTGGGCGGGAACGCCTTTGCACAGACGCTGGCGGCCCTCGCGGTGGCGGCCGCGCCAGGACTCATGATCCTCTTCGGTTTCTACTCGACGAACGCGTTCGAGATCCTCATCTGGGTCGTCTGCGCCGACCTGGTCATGGTTCTGACCGCGGGAGGGGATCCCAGGCTCTGGCTGGCGGTGGGCGTCGTGTTGGGACTCGGTCTAGAGGACAAGCACACGACCGCGGTCTTCGGCGCCGCGCTCGCCGTCTCGCTCGTGGCCACTCCCGCCCGGAGGCTCCTTCGCGGCCCGTGGCCGTGGCTCGGGCTCCTCGTGGCGCTCCTCGTGTTCGTTCCGAACTTGATCTGGGAGGTCCGCCATCAATGGATCTCCCTGGAGTTCTACCGCACGGCCGTCGCCGTCAAGAACGTCCCGACGTCGTCGCTCGGTGCGGCGTTCGGGCAAATGTTGTTCATGAACCCAGTCATCGCGCCGCTGTGGCTGCTGGGGTTGTGGTTCTACCTCGTCGACCATGCAGGACGGCCGTGGCGGGTCCTCGGAGCGGTGTTCGTGACGCTCTTCGCGCTGATCTTGATAGCCCCCTCGAGCCGTCCCGACCGGATCGCGGGAGCGTACCCGATGCTCCTGGCGGCGGGGGCGGTGGTCCTCGAGCGGCCGGCCCTGCGTCTCTTGCGGAACGCCTTCGTCCCCGTGCTGGCCGCGTCGACCGCTGTCCTTGCGCCGCTGGCGCTACCGCTGCTTTCACCAGTCGGGCTCGCGAGCTACGCGGCGACCCTGCACATCAACCCCCAGATCGAGATCCAGAGACGCAGCCCGGTCCCGCAGTGGGTCGCGGACCGGCTCGGCTGGGAGGATCTGGCGGCGGCCGTTGCCGCGGTCCTGCGCGGGTTGCCCGACGGCGAGCGCCAGAACGCGACCGTACTGGCCGGGGACTACGGGTACGCCGCGGCCCTTGAGCGGTTCGGGCCGGCGATGGGAATCACCCGCGTGATCGGGAATCACAACAACTACTTCCTTTGGGGTCCCGGCGACACATCGCCGAGCGTCGTCGTTGCGTTCGGAATCTCCCGGCGCGACCTCGATCGTCTCTTCGCGAAGGTGGAGCGCGCTGCGGAATTCCGGTGCGACTTCTGCTACCAGGACCGCATGCCGATCTGGGTTGCGCGGGAGCCGCGGATTTCCCTCGCCGAGGCTTGGCCCAGCCTAAAGCATTTCGAGTAGGGCGACCGCTGCCCGACCGTTGACTCGTTGCCTTTTCTCATTACGAAGGTTACGGGAAGCGACCGTATTCTCCGAGCGTTATGGACACCCAGGGTGGACACCTGGGCCCGGTCATGGCGCGGGTTAGACACGAAAGGGTGGCGGACGTTGCGGCAGCACGGGCGAGCCATGGGCACCGACGGTGAAAAGCGTAGGACGCGAGAGGGCTGCGCGAGCCTTTCTCGCCCCTCGGGCGTAGTCAGGGATGAGGCCGTGGAGGTCAAATCGCATGGCAAACAGGAAACCTGCCGTTGGATTACTTGCCACCCTGCTCGTGGCGCTCTCGTCAGGCGATCTCCTGCGGCTTGCTGCGGCGGAGGCGCCATCCTGCGTCGCTCCCGCTCATCCGGATTCGAATGCGCCCGCGGAGATTCCAATCCGGGTCGCGAACAACCACGTGTACCTCAGGATGTGCCTGGGTGGCGAGGCGCGGTGGTTCTGGCTCGACACGGGTGCGGAGCGATCGATTCTCGATCTGGCCGCGGCCGACTCCCTCCACTTGTCCAAGAGAGGAGAGACGCACTCCACGGGCATGGGCCCAGGATCCACGACGGGCGCAAAGATCAAAGGAGGCGAGGTGTTCCTGCCTGAACGACCATCGATGCGCGTGGTGGTGCCCACAGCGCTGCCGGTCGGCACCGGCGGGCTTCAAGGCGAGTCGGTGGCCGGAATCGTCGGCGGGGATTTCATCGAGCAGGCTGTGCTCGTCATCGACTACGCGAACCAGCGGATGAGGATCCTCGACCCCGGCTCGTTTCAATACGCCGGGCCGGGGACGCGGCTACCGCTCAAACTCGTGCACGGGATTCCTCACGTGCGCGGCGACCTCGTGCTGGCGGATGGAGGTGTCATCTCCACGGATTTCAGCATCGACGTCGGGGCGACTCGCTCGCTCGCGCTCACCAAGCCGTTCGTCGAGGCGAACCACTTGTTGAGCCGCGTCGGGCCGACGATTTATCGGCCCGCCGGTTCAGGCATGGGGGGCGTCGCTTGGGGGCACCTGGGCCGAGTGGCGGCTGTGCGTCTTGGCGGAATCGAGCTTCCCTCCGTCATCACGGCGTTGTACGGCGACGCCGCGGGTGTTTTCACCAGCGGAAGCCAGTTCCAGGCCAACATCGGCGGCGAGATCCTGCGACGATTCGTGGTCTCAATCGATTACAAGCACAAGGTGATCGTTCTCGAGCCCAACGGCGTGACCGATCCGTTCGAAACCGACATGAGCGGCGCCTGGTATCAGAGTGACGAGACGGCGGGTGGCCTGCGGGTGCGTGATCCCCTGCCCGAGAGTCCTGCAGCGATCGCGGGACTGGCGGACGGCGACATCGTCCTGGCGATCGACGGCCGATCGCCGCTCAAAATGGATAGCGCCGAGCGCCGCCGGGTCATGGAACGGGACGGCGCGACCCTGGTGTTGAAGGTGCGGCACGACGGTGCCGAGCGTGAAGTTCGGCTCGTGCTACGGCGGTTGATCTAGGCGGCGCCCTGCGAACAGAGCTAGCCCCGAGGACTAGATGTGAAGTCTCAGGACGTTGTTCACGGCCCCTAGCTGTTCACCCGGGGCCTTTTCGGAGAAGCTGATGGTGACCAAACCGTCGCCGCTTCGA